>Ga0099364_10001030_pt1 | contig 46921 bp, 33 predicted proteins | sample TergutTh196P3_FD_73070 | JGI IMG/M metagenome (GOLD analysis project Ga0099364, IMG submission 73070) | Microcerotermes parvus P3 segment gut microbial communities from Pointe-Noire, Republic of the Congo - Th196 P3 | ecosystem: Host-associated > Arthropoda: Insects > Digestive system > Gut ...
AGGCCTTTTCGTGTCACATGTCAATGTTCATGTGACCTCCGTCAACACAACTAGCGCAAAAGAGCCCCCCACGGGAAAATCGCAGAGGGCGAGTAGAACGCTTAAGGAGGCGCCGCTTAAAGAAGCGCCGCTTAAGGAGGCGCCGCCTAAGGATGCGCCGCCTAAAGACGCGCCGCCTAAAGATGCATCGCCAAAAGACGCGGCGCCGGAAGACGCGCCGCATGACGAGTCGGCAGCGCAGCAAGCTGACAAAACGCATGTCCAGCAAGCCGAGTAATAGCGCAGGCAGCGGGCGGATCGGGCTGGTCCTGGGCTCCGCTTCCCCTCGGCGGGCCTCGCTGCTGAGCCAGATCGGGGCCGACTTTGAGATACGCGTCGCCGACGCAGACGAAACAATCGAGGACACGGCGGATCCCGGCGCATATGTCAAAGAGATAGCGGGCAGGAAAGCCGCCGCAGCCGCCGCGCTGATAAATAGCGATGAAACCATTCACAATAAATACGATCGCGTCATCGTGATCGGCGCGGACACCATTGTAGTCGCACCGGGCGGTGGCATTTTTGGCAAGCCCTCGGGCAGCGGCGACGCGAAGCGCATGCTGGCTTCGCTATCCGGGCAATGGCACGAGGTGTATACAGGCGTCGCGCTCATCGAAACGCATAAAATGAACGCGCCGGAACGGAGCATAGTTGAAACCCGGCCTGCCGGGTCTTTGCATGATGCCCCCCACCCAGGCGCTAGTGGGTTTACCGGCTACCAGCCGGTTGATACCCAGCTTGTAGGGTATCAACTCACTCGCGTTAAAATGTGCGCATTGAACGAGGACGCGATAAACCATTATGTGGACACCGGCGAGCCCCTCGGAAAAGCGGGCGCGTATGCAATTCAGGGCGCCGGCGCGCTGTTCGTCGAGCGCGTGGAGGGGTGCTTTTTCAACGTGGTGGGGCTGCCGCTGCGGCTGCTCTGCGATATGCTTTACACGCTGGGCTACGATTTACAAAAGAATAAAAAGGTAATGTGATGGCACTGTTTTCCAGGGACGTCGGAATCGATCTTGGCACGGCAAGCACAGTCGTCCACGTGCGCGGACGCGGCATTGTTATACGGGAGCCTTCCGTCGTCGCGATAGACAAATCAAATATGAAAGTCATGGCCGTCGGGGAGAGCGCCAAAGAAATGCTGGGCAGGACGCCCGGGGGCATCGTGGCGATCCGTCCGCTCAAGGAGGGCGTGATAGCCAACTATGACATGACGCAGGTGATGCTCCGGTACTTTATGCAAAAAGCCGGCGCGCACAGCCGCATGTTCAAGCCCCGCGTCGTAATATGCATCCCCTCCGGGATCACCGAGGTTGAGAAGCGAGCCGTCGAGGAAGCCACGATCCAGGCCGGCGCCCGCGAGGCGTACCTGATCGAGGAGTCCATGGCAGCCGCGCTGGGCGCGGGTCTGCCCGTAGAGGATGCCGTCGGCAGCATGATCGTCAACATCGGCGGCGGCACCAGCGAAATCGCCGTGATCTCGCTCAGCGGCATCGTGGCGAGCCAGTCCCTGCGCATAGCCGGGGACGCGTTTGACAGTGCGATAATGCTATACATCAAGCGCGAACTCAACCTGCTCATCGGGGAGCGGACCGCAGAGGACATAAAGCTGACGATTGGGGCGGCCTACAGGCGCCCGGGCCATGCGGACGAGAACTATGAAATCAGGGGCCGCGACATAATCGATGGCCTCCCCAAAAACCTTATAATAACATCCACTGAAATCATTGAGGCCCTGGGCGACCCCCTCGGGGAGATACTCGAAGCCATCCGGCTGACCTTGGAAAAAACGCCCCCGGAGCTTGCCTCCGACATAATGGAGGGGGGGATTGTCATGGCTGGCGGGAGCTCGCTGCTTTACGGTCTCAGCGACTTAATCTCGCATGTGACCGGGATGCCCGTCATAATCGCGGAAAACCCGGTCGACTGCGTGGCCATGGGCACGGGGATCGTGCTGAACGAGCTGGACTCGCTGAGGCGGCTGTTAGTCACGTCGAACCAAAAAAAGCATCAATGAAATGGGTTAGGCGCCATGAAATAAGCCAGGCGCCATGGAAATGGGTTAGGCGCCATATTTTTGCATTGGGGACTGCCGTTTGAGGAATATTTTTCGTAGCCGGGCATTCATCTTACTGGTCTTCACGTTTTTTTGCCTGGTGTTGATCGTACTGACATCCAATGACATCGGCGATATGGAATGGGTCGGGGACACGGTTTCCGCCCCGTTCGCGCCGCTGTCCTCGCTTGTCGACTCCATAACAGCCAGCGTCAATAAGAATGTGCGAACATTTGGCGATGTCGGGCTGATCTTCGATGAAAACGACGAGCTGAAGGCGCGCATCACCGAGCTTGAACGGGAGAACCGGGAGCTTTTGGCATACAGGGAAAAACTGGTCATGTACCAGGACGCGCTGAACCTGAAGGGGCGCTTCTCCGACTACTCGCTCATCGGCGGCAACGTCATCACGCGCGACGTCGGCAACTGGTTCGACGTCTTTAAGATAGACATCGGCTCGCGGGCGGGCGTAGCGAAGGACCTGCCTGTCGTGACGTCCAACATGGCTTTGATCGGCAGGACGATATCCGTTTCTGTCAGCACGTCGAAAGTCATCACGCTGATAGACGAGGAATGCGTCGTGAGCGGCTGGATAGCCGGCCATGAGGGTGGGGCGGTGGTCGTGCGCGGGGACTTGACGCTAAAGGAGCAAGGCTACTGCAGGATCGACCTGTTTTCCGACGAGCTGGAGGTCAAGCCCGGCGACATCGTTGAGACGTCCGGGATTGGCGGCATATTCCCAAGGGGGATCGAAATCGGGACCGTGCTGACGGTGATGCAGACGGGCAACGGCCTGATGCGGTACGCCGTCGTCGACCCGTTCGCCGACATTAAGAGGATTGACGAGGTGTTCATACTAGTGGGCCACGGCAGCGACATGGAAGCCGGCGAAGTAGAAAAATAAAGCAGTCACGGGGCGAAAGCCCCACATAAATTATGAAGAAAAGACGAAGCAGACCGATTTTCAAAAGAATAGCTTTGCTGCTGCTCATCGGGCTCTCGGCGGCGCTGCAGTACAGCGCGGCGCGTTACATCAGCGTCGCGGGGGTGCTGCCCAACCTGATGCTGGTGGCCGCCGTCACGGCCGGCTTCACGCTCGGCAGCGAGGCGGGCGGCTTTACCGGGCTGTTCCTCGGCCTGTACCATGACGCGCAGAGCGGCAAGATATTGGGGCTGCACGCGCTGCTGTTCCTGTACGGCGGCGTCATTGCCGGGATGGTCCCAAAAAAGTCTACCGTGGGCGACCTGCCCGCCGCCCTCATAGCCGTCTATGCCATAACCGTGCTGTACGAAGGGGCGGTATACCTGTTTGCGTACGCAATCCCCGTGCTGCGCGTCGGGCATGTGCCCGGCGTCAGCCTCTTGCGGGCGATTGGCAGCATCATCGTGCCGGCGGCGTTTCTGAATGCGTTCTGCAGCATACCATACTACTTTATTTTGCGTCCGGGGGGCGCCAACTGACTATGAAAATATTCCAAAAACTCATCGGTGCTGTGAGCAGCCGTTACACAATGCTCGGCTTATTGTTGATCGTAATGGCTTTCGCCATGTTTGTCCGCCTGTTCGATCTCCAGATAATCAAGGGAGGGCAGTTCACCCAGGCGTCGCAGCCCATCACCGACACGCGGCGCATCACGGAGGTCGCACCGCGCGGCAGGATACTGGATCGCAACGGCGTGCCCATCGCGACGAACTCGGAAATCTTCACCGTCCACATCATCAGGAGCGGCAGGTACGGCGGCGAACAGGGCGAGGAGGAGCTTAACCGTGTATTGATAGGGTTGTGCGAGATTTTGGAGAAAAACAACGACTCGTACCTTAAAACCATCGAGCGCTACATGCGGTTCGAAAACGGGCTGCCCGTATTCGTCAGGGCCGATCTGGCCGACACGCTGGCATGGCAGAAAAACACGCTGAGGATACCCGAGGCCGATCTCATCGAAGACGCGTATACGCTGTTCGTATATTTTTGCACGGAAAGGTTCTATTCCATCGACGACGCGTACACGGACGAGGAGGCCTTTAAAATTATCTCGATGCGCTATCTGATCGACGCGGGGAGGGGCGCGTTTGACGCGGGGCAGTCGATACTGCTCGCCAGGGGCGTGGGGCCCATGTCCATCGCGGAGATCGAGGAAAACAGCCACATACTGAGCGGCGTCACCATCGACGCGGAGCCCGTGCGCGCGTACCACGAGGCCGAGTACATCTCCCACGTGCTGGGCTATACGAACGCGATTACGGAGAGCCAGTACGAGGCGCTGAAAGACGACGGGTACGGCGTCGACGACATCATCGGCCAGGTCGGGATCGAGGCCCAGAACGAGGCCTACCTGCGCGGGCGGAACGGCGTCAAGCGCATAGAGGTGTATGCCAACGGGACGGCGGCGAGCAGCATAGACGGCAGACCCGCGATACCCGGCAGCGACATCATCCTGACGATTGACATGGATCTGCAAAAGGCTGCCATCGAGTCGCTCGAGCGCAACATCGAAGTGATCCGCACGGCGGAGTTCAACGGCTATGTCAAAACCGACAGCAAAGTAAATTTCCTGGACGCGGAGGCGGGCTCGGCGGTGGCTGTCGACGTAAAAACCGGCGAGGTGCTGCTGATGGCGAATGTGCCGACTTACGACGCGTCCATTTTCCTGCGCGGGCCCGAGGACCGGGAGGCGCAGCAGGCGATCACCGATTTGTGGGACGACCCGCTGAACAGGTCCTGGAACAGGGCGATACAGGGCACATACTCTCCGGGCTCCACATTCAAGCCGATCACCGCGATCACGGCGCTGCAGGAGGGCGTGATTACCCCCCATACGGACATCTACGACGCGGGCCGCATCACTATCGGCGAGCGCAATCTTTTCTGCTTGGAAGGCGGGCACGGCGCGCTCTCGTTGAAGAGGGCCCTGGAGACCTCGTGTAACGTGTTCTTTTACGACATAGGGGAAAAGTCCACCATAGACAACCTGAAAAAATGGGCGAACCTCTTTGGCCTCGGCGTAAAAACGGGCGTCGATCTGCCCTACGAGCGCGATGGGATCATGTCCTCCAGGGAATTCAAGTATGAGAGGTTCCGGGACGACTGGCGGCCGGCGGATACCGCGCAGGTGGCCATCGGGCAGCTCTACAACTCATTCACGCCGCTGCAGATGGCATGCTACATGGCGGCGTTCGCGAACGGCGGCATGTATTACAAACCCTATGTGACGCAGAAGGTCATCCGGTACGACGGCTCGATAGTGCGCGAGACGGCGCCCGACGTGAGGCGCATCCCGGTGGACCCGCTGAACATCGAGGCCGTCAAGGACGGTATGATCGCCAGCACGACGGAGATTGACGGCACGGCTGCGATCGTGTTCCATGACTTCCCGTTCCAGGTGGCGGGCAAGACGGGGACGGCCGAGACCGGGCTGGAGTCGATGCAGAACTCGTCGTCCAATGCGTTGTTCGTATGCTACGCGCCGGCGGACGACCCGCAGATTGCGGTGGTCGTGGTCATTGAAAAAGGCGTGTGGGGCTCGTACGCGGCTCCCGTGGCGCGCGACATACTCGAAGTGTACTTCGGCATGAGGGGCCAGCCGCGGGAGTACGACGCGCTAGGCGGCACGCACAGCGTAATAGCCCCGTAAGAAAATGCGGCGCGGGTGGGCCGGTGGGATGCGCAGTGCGGCGGGCGTGTGGCACGGTTTGAAAACAAGCTCTCATCGTTGCCGCGAAACAATCGAAATAACATAACGTCATTATATTTTTTAAATCATACTTTAAAAACTTGTAAATTATTTATACTATTTAAAGCGCACTTTAAAAAAATGGACAAAATAAGCTTGCTATTTTATTGCTACAGTCGGCTGGCTTGGCCTTCGCTGCGGAAGTAGAAGCCGAACACGGCGCCGCACAGGCCGCCGATGATGTGCGAAAACTGTGAAATATTATCGTTTCTGAACAGGCCCCCGATGATCTCGTTGCCAATGTAGAAGAAGCCGACGAGCAGCATGGTGAGCGGCAGGCCGGCGTTTTTCATGTTGACGAACGACGAGAGCAGTATCAGCATGAACGCGAGCCCGCTCGCGCCTATTGTCGCGTACTGCGGAAAGAATATGGCGTTGCACAGCCCGGTCATGAACGCGGTGATCAAAAGCATGGTCAGGAGGCGCTTCTCGCCGTACCGCTCCTCCATCATGGGCCCGACCACTAGAATCAGCATGAAGTTGCCGAAATAGTGGTTGACGTCCGCATGAGCCAGCACGCGCGTAAAGAAGCGCAGGTACATCAGCGGGTCGAGCCACGACGTGAAGCGCGATATTAGCAGGCTGTTGAGCGCCCCGAACGTCATGATATCGCCGAACAGTACGACCGCCGACGTAAACGTCAGGCCAAGTATCACCGGGGAGTTGAGATATATGCCGCCGCTTTTTCTTTTCATCGCACGCGCCGCCTCATGTTCCGCCAGCCTTTGGCCGCCTCAGCCTGATATCGTCCCCGTAGAAGCGGATAATATGGAACGAGCCGATGACGCGCGAAAGAATGCGCTCGTCGTAGAGCGATTTAAACTCACTCAGTTCCTTGTTCGTAGATATGATAGTCGAGTAGGCGCCGGGCGCCAGCCGCGCGTTGAGCAATGCGATAAAGTCGGAAAATCGCGACTCTGTCATGGCCTCTATGCCTAGATCGTCAATAATGAGCAGCTTGCATGAAAATACCTGGCGGAATAGCGTGTCGCGGTAGTTATCGTCCCGTATCGAGAGCATGCGGTGTTCTGAAAAAATGTTGAAGAGTGTCGGGGCGGACAGGTACAGCACCGGCGTGCCTCCCCGCATAAGCTCGTTTGCGATCGACGCCGCCATAAACGTTTTGCCGGTGCCGGGCTGGCCGAAAAAATACAGGTTTTCATATATGCCGTCGTTAATAGCGCGGACAAACCGCTTTGCCGAATCCCTTATCCTGCATATATTATCTCTGGGCGACGCGGCCTGCTTGAACTTTGCCTCGTCCGCGCGGTCGGAGTATAGGCTCTCGTCAAAAATATCAAAATTCGCAGCGCCTGCGGCCACTATGTTGGACGCCGCCTCCAGGCTATTGAAGAGCAGTTGCTTAAAACAAGAGCAGCGCTCTGTGGCGCCGCTGACATTCGTTGCGCCGTCGGTGTTATAAGCGCCGTTGATATTCATTGCACCGCCGATGTTAGTGGCGCTGCCGACACTTGTAGCGCCGCCGGTGTTAGTTGCGCCGCCTGTGCCCTCCGCCGCGACGTACCCCGTGTCGCCGCACTGCGCGCACACCGGAACCGGCAAAAGGTACCCGCACGGGAACCCATGCTTTTCAAGCAATCCGTCGCGCTTTTTGCACAGGGCGCCGATTGTTCTTTCCATATCCGAAAGCGCCTCAGAAAGGGCCTTTTCGCCGGAGAGCAGGGCCCTGTTATACGCCAGCCCGGCTGCCTTGATGTCATATTCCAGGCTCTCAAATTCCGGTATTGCCTCGGCGACGCGCCGCCGGCGCAACTCAAGCGCGCGGCGCGCGTCGGCGCGGCGCTCGCTAAGTATCGCCTCTATCTGTCTGTATCCGCTCAGGATTTGAGTCGTCTGTGCCACTGTCCGCCGCTTTCTTCGCCGTATTATCCTCAGGAACGGCTGGCATTTCCGCTCCGAAATCGCTCGTGACAAATTGCTCCAGCGTACTGTCGTCGTAGTCGCGCTGCTTAAAGCCTCCCCTGTTGCGGACGCCCGCGCGCTGCCCGGCGCCGGAACCATTGCCCGCCCATCGGGCGCCCGCGCCCGCGCCCGCGCCAGCTCCCGCGCCCCGCTTGTACCTATCGGCGTTTTCGGCCCTGTGCTTTGCCTCGTGCGCCTGGATTTTTTCCACGGTGTCCAGTTGCCGACTGTGCCAATCTGAAAGTATGCTGTCAAAAAAGTTAAAGGAGGCGTCGGGCCTCTCCGTCGTCTTGCGCAAGGCCAGCTCTATTATATCAAATGTATATCCGTATGTGTTGAGCCATTTGTCCACATACTCCTGCTGGTACACGTCGAGCCGCCGCCTAAGCTTCAGCTTTTTTTGGATCATTCCGCTGACGGCTTTCGTCTCTTCGTATTCTTTGATGTACCGATCGAAGTCGAAAGAATTCTTGACGCCCTTTTTATGCATGTTGTCCGCGACTGCGGCGATATACGCTTTGGTCAGGGCGCCGCTGTCCCTGCAGTGCCTAAATAACAGCAGCATGACGTCTTCCGTGAACCCGTAGCGCGTAAACCACATATCAATGTCCACGTACCACGAAACGGACATGACGCCGCTGAAAAAGGTGTCGTTGATGGCTTCGATCACCTGCCGCCTGCGTATGTTCAATTTGCCGGACTCCGCCGCCTCCTCGGGCGTCGACGTGGATTTTGGGCGGTAGAATTTGTTGATTTCGATCTCTTTCAGATCTTTTAGCACGATGCCGTCTTCGGCCCAGGAGAGGATATTGAGGTTGTTCATGAAATTGAGGCCCTTTTTGACGGTATCCAAAGGGATGTCGAGCTGATGGGCGAGGTCCTGTACGGAAGGGCTGCGGTTCTTCCCGACGAGGAAGAGGCAGTAAATATATATCTTGACGTATTCGCTCTTCAGCGCCGGCATGTATTCGTTGATGAACACGTCCGGAACCAGTGTGTCGGAATACAGCAGCGTTTTAAAATCTATGTACTGCATTTACTCAATGCGCCTCGCTGAGCGATTTGTATATCGCCAGGTATTTCGCGGCGGCGTCGTCCCATGTCTGGCTGACCCGCATGGCGGCCCTGACCAGCCGGCTCCAGGCCTCCTTGTCGTTCCTGAAAACGTCGACGGAGCGGTTGATCGTAAAGAGCATATCGTGCGCGTTATAGTTGAAGAACGAAAAGCCGTTGCCCCCGCCGGTTTCGCTGTTGTACGAATCCACGACGTCCTTTAGGCCCCCCGTTTCGCGTACTATGGGCAGCGTGCCGTAGCGCAGCGCAATCAGGTGCTTTTCCCCGCACGGCTCTATACGTGACGGGCGGAGCAGCATGTCGCTGCCGCATATCAGCATCGTCTCCGTCAGGGCCGGGTCCAGGCCGACCTGCCCGGCGCCCTTGTTCAGCTCTTCCCAGCCGGTCCATTTCTCCCCGTCCCAGAAAACGCCGCCGTTGTAGCGCACATAGGCCACCCTGTTTTTATATTCCAAGGCTTTGGAAGTAAAAAAGTCGTGGTAGTCGGACTTGCCCTTGCTCGCGATTACCAATTGTACATCAAGCGCCACTATGTCGTCAAAGACGAATTTTATCAAATCCACGCCTTTATCGTAGTCCAGCTCGTCCGATATGACGATTATTACGGGTATCTCCGCATTTTGCTCAAAACCGAGCAGCTCCTGCAGGCGCCGCTTGTTTTTGGGCTTTTTCGCGTTAATGGTCACTGCGTCATAGTTTTCCGCTATGCGCTCGTCGGTCGCCGGGTCGTAGACCGTGGTGTCGATGCCGCACAGCACGCCGCTGATCTCGGCGGAGCGCGCGCGGATGATGCCCTCCAGGTTCTCGCCGTAGTAGGCGTGCTGGATCTCGCGGGCATAATTCGGGCTGACGGTCGCGAGCCCGTCGGAGAACAGCAGCCCGCCCTTCAGGCTGTTGGCCTGCCCATAAAATTCCAATGTGGACGAGGTGAAAAACTCGCTGGAGAGATCGAGCAGGTCCAGCATGTCGTAGCGCGAGCATATGCCCTGGTACTGCATGCTGTGGATGACAAACAGCGTTTTGATGGTGACGTCCGAGGCCCGCCGGCTCCTGCTTGTTTTGTACAGCGTCGGGATGTAGCTCATCTGCCAGTCATGGCACTGGATGATGTCGGGGAGGAAATCGATGCGCGGCAGCATCGCCAACACGGCGTTGCAAAAGCACGAGAAGCGCTCGACGTCGTCCACGACGTTTGAATAGACCTGGTTCTGCTCGAAGTAGTCGCCGCACGATACCAGGTAGACCGTTATGCCGCGGTATATCGTCTTGTATATCCTGCATTGATATGACCTGCGCCCAAGGGTCGCGGCGAACTCGCACAGGGGCTTGGCCGCGTCCAAGTAGCGCTTCGGGATACCCGCGTAGCGCGGGAGGACGACCCTGACGTCAACGCCGCCCAGCAGCCCCGCCCCGCCGGCATAGGCGGCGCCTGCGGCGCCTGCGCTCGCAGGTGCTGCGGCGGCTGTAGCGTTTGCGGCGCTAGCGGAAGCTGCTTCGCCAGCGGATGCTGCAGCGCCTGCGGAAGCTGCGGCGCCAATTTTTTTAGCGGCGTTGTTCAACGCGACGGAAAGATGCGGTACGACGCGCCCAAGATGCCCGATATTCGTGAATGGTTCAAACTCAGACGCCGCTATCAGGACCTTGGTAATCGCTTTATCGTCCATCAAGATACCGCCTTTCCCAATGCCGTTTGTACTCCAAATGGCATTATATATACGTATACCACGCGACAATTATCTTTAATCATATAAGAGCGTGTTCAGCACACAACGGCATATACCGGATATTCCGGCTGTATTTGTGTGCGGGTAAAGATTTTAACATAACTAACGAATAATATCAATAAAATTTGCAACTTGACGACATGAATTTTTGGCCATATAATATGATTGTGGTTTCATAAGGCTGCTGCCATCGAGAACAGCGGCAATCGATCAAAGCGAGGATTGGGCAATGCCAAAAAGAACATTTTTCAGGCTGGACGAGGACAAGCGCGAGCGCGTAATCCGCGCCGCTATTGACGAATTTCGCAAAAACGGCTATGAAAACTCTAAGGTCGGGGCTATCGCGCAAAACGCCAATATAGCCAACGGCAGCATATATCAATATTTTGAAGACAAGCGCGAACTGTTCCTTTACTGCGTAAACTGGACGGTTGAAAATTTTATTCGCGAGCTGGACCGGCAGATGCCCCTGGCGGGCATGGAGCTGTTCGAATACCTACTGGAGGGCCTGCCGGGCCGCGTCGCATACTGGATGCAGGAGCCGGAGCTTGCCATGTTCGCGCACGATTTAACGGACGGCGCCATCGATTTTCCCCCGGGCGAGATAAACACCGTGCGCGAGCTGTACGGCTCGCACATACCCAAGCTGATAGCGAACGGGCAAAAATGGGGCTCGCTCCGCGACGATTTGGACGACGATCTGCTGGCCCTTTTTGTCAAAGGCGTCGTGCGCGAGACGGAGGAGCTGATATATAGCAAGTCGGTCGGCTCGGGCTTTGCGCTGACCGAGGACCAGGTCGGCAGCAATGCGGAGCAGCTTGGGCTGATCGTCCAAATGCTCAAAAGCGGGCTTTCCAAAATGACGGCGCCGTCCTGATTTTTTATAGCTTTCGAAAATTATTAATAATATTAATAATCTGTAAATTCATGCTACAACAGCGCCAAAACCGGCTTCCGCGTTTGACTTAACGGAAGCCGTTGTTTATAATTCGGGTACGATAGGTTAACGGGGCGCGGACATAGCGGAACGCGGAGTGCATAGATGAGCGGAAAACCAAAATATGAGCTAAAAGACGCCAGGGACGGCATGGACAACAGGGACACCGGGGGCGATGGGGACAACAGGGGCAGAAGGTCCAAAAAAGGCGACGACGCCGCGCAACCGGTATTTAAGACCGAGGAGATGCTAAAACAGGAGGCGCGCGATCGCCTCATCGAGCAGGACGAGCTTATCGCGAAGAGGCCGCCGCAGTCCGAGCGCAGAAAAAAAATAGACAACTTCTTCTTCCATTATAAATGGCACACAATCCTTGTCTGCGTCGGGGCAGTGCTGCTGGCCGTCTTCATACGCGACACCGTGTTTCGCCCCAAGCCCGATCTGACCGTGGTCGTCGCGACGTCGCGCTTCATAACCCAGGCGGAGTCCGACGCGCTCCAGGCCGCGCTGGAGAGCTATGCCGGCGATTTCAATGAGGATGGCAGGGTGCTGGTCAACCTCGATATGATCACGCTGCCGATAGCGGAGGCGCTCGGCTACGGGGGGGACGATGTCGCCGGGGGCAACAACGTCGCCGATGGCGACGGGGATGCCGGCGACGCTTCCTCCGGGGGCAACGGCGCCGGGGGCGAAAGCGCCGGGGGCGCCGAGGACGGCCTGTTCGACATTGCTTCGGTCAGCGATCCAGAGATGTTGCAAGCCTCCATGATGAAGCTGACGGCTATCATAGCGGCGTGGTCCGACACGCTGTTTTTAATGGACGACGACATATACGACTACATCGCAGCCATGGCCGGCCCGTCCCCATTCGACGACGACGAGGACGGCGCGGCGGGAGGTAGCGACGGCGCGGCAAGCGGCGGCAGCGGAGCGGGCGGCAGTGTAGCCGATGGCAGCGTTGCTGTCGACGAGATGCCGGATTACGCCATCTTCGAGGCGCTTAGCGGTATTCATGGCGCGTCCGGCGCCTATCTGGATCGCCTGGCGATAGGCGAAACTGCGCTGGCGTCCGAGCCGGGCTTCGAATATATGGGGGAATTGGCCTTTTCCCTGCGCCCGCCCCCCAATACCAACGAAAAGAACGTCAGCTACTTCGCATACTGCATGGGGCTCCTCAACGCCCTGGCAGCCGCCAAAGGCTAGAATCCGCGCCAAAGGCTAAAATCCGCACCAAAGGCTAAAATCCACACCAAAGGCTAAAACCTAATAAAATCGCATTATCTTAGGTCGGGCGAGGTTTCCATATGTTAAAAAAACTCAAGCAAAAAGTATTGGACGCCAATCTGGCGCTTAGGGAATACGGGCTTGCGCCGTTCACATGGGGCAACGCCTCGCAGGCGGATGCGGACCGCAAATATATGGTCATCAAGCCCAGCGGCGTCCGCTATGAGGACATGTCGCTGGAGGACATGTGCGTTGTATGCATAGAGGACGGCAGCATGGTCGAGGGCGACCTGAACCCTTCTACGGACACGCCGACGCATCTTGAGCTGTACAGGCATTTTTCGCCTATCTTCGGGATCGCGCACACCCATTCGCCATATGCGACCGCGTTCGCGCAGGCGGGCATGGCCATCCCGTGCTACGGCACGACGCACGCGGACTATTTTTACGGCGAGATCCCGTGCGCGCGGGCTCTGCGCCCACACGAGATCCGGGGCGACTACGAGGTCAACACAGGGGGCGTCATCATCAAAACGTTCCAGGAGCGCTCGATCGATCCGCTTTCTACGCCCGGCGCCCTCGTCTGCAGCCACGGCCCATTCGCGTGGGGGGCCACGGCCGCAGGGGCGGCGGCAAATGCGGCGTATCTCGAGGAAACCGCGCGCCTCGCATATATGACGCTACAGCTCAGCCCGGAAGCAGCGCCCGTGCCGCAGGCGTTGTTGGAGAAGCACTACGGCAGAAAGCACGGGGACGGCGCGTATTACGGGCAGACCCCGGCCAAATGAGCCGCCGATAATTTTCAGCAGAGCAGATGTCTGGGCAGGTGCCTGGGCAGGTATCTGGGTAGATGTCTGGGCAGGTGTCTGGGCAGGCGCTTAGGCGCATATTATGTCAAACTAATAATTCATTCGAGCCAAAATGTGGTATAATGATATTTACAGCATTGCTGCGGACACAAGCTTAACAGTGTTTGACATAATTATTGGAATATGGTGATGACATGGATACAGCGAATATCATAACATTGAACAGCGAGAACTTTCGCGACGCCACGGCCATGGCCGACAAACTGGTTCTGGTGGACTTTTGGGCCAAGTGGTGCGCCCCCTGCCGCGCCGTAGCGCCTATCCTCGAACGGCTCGCAGGGGAGTATCCGGAAAAGCTGCTGATCGGCAAGCTGGACATCGATGAGCAAAGGGAGATCGCCATCGAGTTCGGGATCTCCAGCATACCGACGATCCAACTATACAAAGACGGAAAAATGATCGACGCCCTTGTCGGCTCGAGGCCGTACAAGGATTACAAAGCCGTCGTGGAAAGTTACATATGACCTGCTGCTCCGGGACGGGGGGATGATGTCAGCTCGGAATATCCTGCGGATCGGCCTTGACGTTGGTTCGACGACGGTCAAGATAGTCGTTTACGACAGTGATTTCAATTTATTATACGAACAATACCAGCGCCACTTTTCAGATATCAGGAAAACCATCACCGAACTGCTGAACGCCACATGCACGCGGTATGAGGGCGAATTGGCGGCTGTGGCTGTCACGGGCTCGGGCGGCATTCTTGTTTCCAAATGGCTGGGTCTGCCGTTCGTCCAGGAGGTCATCGCAGGCGCCAAGGCAGTCGAGCATTTCATACCCCAAACGGACGTCGCCATAGAGCTGGGCGGCGAGGACGCGAAGATAACCTATTTTACCAACGGCGTCGAGCAGCGGATGAACGGCACATGCGCGGGCGGTACGGGCGCCTTCGTCGATCAGATGGCCGCGCTGTTGAAGACAGACGCGCAGGGCCTTGACGATCTCGCATACGGCTATTCCACAATCTACCCCATCGCCTCGCGCTGCGGCGTGTTCGCGAAGTCGGACATACAGCCGCTGCTCAACGAGGGCGCGTCCCGCAAAGACATAGCGGCGTCGGTGTTCCAGTCAATCGTCAACCAAACAATCAGCGGCCTCGCCTGCGGGCGCCCCATTCGCGGCAATATCGCGTTCCTCGGGGGGCCTTTGTGTTTCTTGCCGCAACTGCGCGAGCGTTTCATCGCCACGCTGAACTTAACGCCCGAGCAGGTGATCCTGCCCGATCGCTCGCACCTGTTCGCAGCCATCGGCGCCGCCCTGGCCGCGCCGGAGGTCGGTGTCGCGGGTAGGAACGGCGGCAGCGGCGGCGGCGCAGTCGGCAGCGCGAACGAGAACGGCGACAACACCGGCATGAGCGCGGGCGGTGGCATTGTGGAAATGGGCGAACTGCTGGGCAGGCTGGGGCGGCTCGGCGCGGTCGAAGCGGCCGAAGTCAAGCGCCTCCCGCCATTGTTCGCTTCGGAGGTAGAATATCAAGCGTTCGAGTCGCGCCACAAAAAAGCCGCAGTGCGAAAAAAACCGCTGCACGCGCACAATGGCGAATGTTATTTAGGCATAGACGCGGGCTCCACCACGACAAAGCTCGCCCTGACGGATCGCGGCGGCGCCCTTTTGTATTCCCATTACAGCCCGAACGGCGGAAACCCCCTGCTCTCTACGGTGGACGCTCTGCGCGCGCTGTACGCGGGGCTGCCCGACAGCGCATACATAGCCGGGGCGACGGTGACGGGCTACGGCGAAAACCTAATCAAAACGGCACTGAACGCGGACTATGGCGAAATAGAGACCATCGCCCATTACAAAGCAGCCAAAAAGTTCCTGCCCAGCGTGGAATTCATACTGGACGTCGGCGGGCAGGACATGAAGTGCATGAAAATCAGGGACGGCTCGATTGAGAGCATCATGCTCAACGAGGCTTGCTCATCGGGCTGCGGCTCGTTCCTCGAGACCTTCGCGCAGTCGCTGGAGCTCGGGCTGGACGCGTTCATCGGGCTGGCCGTGCGCTCAAGGAGCCCCGTGGATCTGGGCTCGCGATGCACGGTGTTCATGAACTCGCGCGTCAAGCAGGCGCAAAAAGAGGGCGCGGACGCCGGCGACATATCTGCGGGCCTATCGTATTCCGTCATCAAAAACGCGCTGTACAAAGTCATAAAAATCCGCAAGCCCGAGGACATGGGCGAAAAGGTCATCGTCCAGGGCGGCACGTTCCTCAACGACGCCGTGCTCCGGGCTTTCGAGCAGATGGCAGGGCGCGAGGCCGTCAGGCCCGACATCGCCGGGCTGATGGGCGCGTACGGCGCGGCGCTCACAGCGTGCGAGAGGGTATGCCAATCAGAACAGGCTAGTCAGGCTGCCCCATCTGCGCCCGTACGAAGCACAATCTTGGGCCCCGACCAATTGGAGCATTTTAATTTTTCCGCCTCGACAAGGCGCTGCGGACTGTGCGGCAATGGCTGCACACTAACCGTCAACGACTTCGGCGCAGGCCGCCAAATGATCACCGGCAACCGCTGCGAGCGGGGCGCGGGCATCGAGCGGACGCGTGATCCGCTGCCGGACCTGTACGCCTACAAATACAGGCGCACCTTCTCCCATTACCGCCCGTTAGCGGCTGACGACGCGCCGCGCGGGCGCGTGGGCATTCCGAGGGTGCTGAACATATATGAGAACTACCCATTCTGGTTCACATTCTTCACCGAACTAAAATTCCGCGTGCTCCTCTCGCCCCGCTCGACCAAGCAGATTTACGAGCTCGGCATCGAGTCGATGCCATCGGAGTCCGTTTGCTACCCGGGCAAGCTCGTGCATGGGCACATATCGTCGCTCGTCAGCGAGCGCCCCGACTTCATATTCCATCCATGCATCACCCATGAAGTGCGTGAGGACAAGGGCGCGGACAACTGCTTCAACTGCCCGATAGTGACCTCGTACCCGGAAGTTATAAAGAACAATATGGACGAGATCGAGGAAAGCCACGTCCGTTACCTCAACCCGTTTTTGCCGTTCCGCGACTTGGAAAAATTGAAAAAGCGCCTCTATGACGAACTGTCCGGCCACTGCCGGGGCGCCGCCGTCACCTTTGAGGAGATCGGCACGGCTGTCGATCGCGCGTCGGAAGAATACGAGCGGTTCAAAGCCGACATAAGGGGCGAGGGCGAGAGGGCGCTCCGTATTATAGAGGAAAAGGGCGTCATGGGAATCGTGCTGGCAGGCCGGCCGTACCACATCGACCCGGAAATAAACCACGGCATCCCGGAAATGATCACAGGGCTGGGCATGGCTGTCCTTTCGGAGGACTCGGTCGCGCACCTGGCGCCGCTGGAGCGCCCGATCAGGGCGGTCGACCAATGGGCCTACCACACGAGGCTCTATTCCGCCGCCAATTTTACGGGCCTCCACAAGAACCTGGAGCTGATCCAGCTCAACTCGTTCGGCTGCGGCATAGACGCCATCACGACGGATCAGGTGCACGAGATACTGCACGCGTACGGCAAGCTGCACACGGTGCTCAAAATCGACGAGGTGAACAACCTGGGCGCTGCGAGGATACGCATCCGCTCGCTGCAGTCCGCGATCATCGAGCGTCAGTCGGAAGCTGCGGGCGGCGCGGGCAGGGCGAGGGGGAAAGCGGGCCATCTGCACAACCTTGCGTCGCGCCTCGAGGGCGGGATTTCACATTTGCAAGGCGGCATCACGCACATACAAGGCGGTATTAATCACATTCAAGGCGGCATTAACCACATCCAAGGCGGCATCAACCACTTGGCCGACGGGATTTCGCATCTGCAGGGCGGTATCTCACAAATACAAGGCGGGATGGGGTATCTGTTCGATAAGATAAAGTTTACGAAAAAGATGCGAAAGCGCCACACTATTCTCGCGCCGCAGATGTCGCCGATCCATTTTCAGTTCCTGGAAACGGCCTTTCACGCCTCCGGGTACAATTTGGAAGTACTGCCGGGGACGGACGACGTCCGGCAAATAGACGAGGGGCTAAAGCACGTGAACAACGACGCCTGCTACCCTTCTATCCTGGTCGTCGGGCAGATCATTGCCGCGCTGAAGTCCGGGCTCTATGACATCGACAGCGTGTCCGTACTTATTTCGCAGACGGGGGGCGGTTGCAGGGCGACCAACTATATCGGCTTTATCAGAAAAGCGCTCAGGGACTCCGGCTTCGACCATGTCCCGGTGATATCTTTGAACATGCTGTCCATCGAAAAGAACCCCGGGTTCAAGCTTACCCCGCTCATGCTCGTGAAGGTGATGATGGGCATCCTGTTCGGTGACCTTTTGATGAAGCTGGTGCTGGCCACCCGGCCATACGAGGCGGTCCCGGGCTCCGTTGATGCGTTGTGCGAAAGCTATGTTGAGCGTTGCAAAAACAGCGTAAGAAAGGGCCGGCTGATTGGCTTTAACAGGACCGCCGCCGACATCATTAAGGCATTTGATGAAATCGAACTCATCGACATGACGAAGCCGAAAGTTGGGCTCGTCGGCGAAATTTTGGTAAAATTCCATCCGGGCGCGAACAACAGGGTCATAGACCTGCTCGAATCGGAAGGCGCGGAGGCCGTGGTGCCCGACCTGATGGGCTTCATACTGTACTGCGCATACGGCACACGCTTCAACTGGAAGTATCTCGACGGCAAATGGTATGTCTGGCTCCTTGGCAGCATAGTCATCCGGTTTGTCGAATTCATATCTTCGGTGATGTACCGCAAGCTCGCCGCCAGCCGGAGGTTTGCGCCGCCGGGCAGCGTACGGGGGCTGGCTGGGGCAGCCGGCGAAATACTATCGCTTGGCAACACCACCGGCGAGGGGTGGCTCTTGACGGCGGAGATGGTGGAGCTCATTTGCGAGGGCGCGTCGAATATTATTTGCATGCAGCCATTCGCGTGCCTGCCCAACCATATCACGGGCAAAGGCATGATCAAGGAGCTGAAGCGGCGCTACCCGCAGGCCAATATTGTGGCTGTCGACTACGATCCCGGCGCCAGCGAGGTCAACCAGCTCAACAGGATAAAGCTCATGCTGTCGGTCGCGTTCCGGGAGCTGGGCAGCGCGGGCATGGGCGCGGGCGCGGGTGTGCGGGCATAGGCGCGGGCGCGCGGCCTGACATTATTTCATAATAGCGAGGGTCACCTTATGTCGGTGTTCGATTTTATTTTACTGGGCGGAGGGCTGGCGTTCTTCCTTTATGGGATGATAATCATGGCCAACGGCCTGGAGCGCGCTTCCGGCGGCAGGCTGGAACGGGCCCTGGAAAAACTCACCGATAACATGGCCAAAGCGATCGTCCTCGGCGCGATAGTCACCGCCATCATTCAGTCGTCATCGGCCACCACGGTGATTATCGTCGGGCTTGTCAACGCCAGGATCATGAAACTGCGCCAGGCTATCGGCGTAATCATGGGGGCGAATATCGGCACGACCATAACGGCGCATATCATCAGGCTGGCCGACATTGAGGCGGGCGCGGACATGCTGCTGGCTTATTTCAAGCCCTCGTCGCTCAGCCCTGTAATGGCCTGTATCGGGTTCGCGTTATATATAACCAGCAAAAAGCAGTCCCGCCGCGAACTGGGGCATATACTACTGGGCTTTGGCGTATTGTTCAGCGGCATGCTCGCCATGGAGGGCGCCCTGTCGCCGCTGCGCGACAACCCGGACTTCACGCGGCTGTTCGTCATGTTCAAAAACCCTATCCTGGGCGTGCTTGTCGGGCTGGTGCTGACCGCGATAATCCAGTCGTCCTCCGCTTCGGTCGGCATCCTGCAGGCGCTTACGACAACCGGCGCCATCACCTTTTCATCGGCGTTCCCCATCGTCATGGGCCAAAACATCGGGACCTGCATCACCCCCGTGATCGCCAGCATTAACACGTCGCGCAACGCCAAGCGCGCGGCGATGCTCCATGTGACGATTAAAACCATCGGCACCGTGATCATTTTAATCGTGATATATATCTACCAAAAGGTGGTCGGCTTGCCATTTTGGGACGAGCCGATTTCAAGGGGCGGAATCGCGAATTTCCACACGCTCTTCAATTTGAGCGCCACGCTCATGCTGGCGCCGTTCGCCTCCCATCTGGAAAAATTCGTCCGCATGATGTTCCGGGCCAAGGCGGCCGACGGCTCGTATATCCCCGAGATCGAGGACAGCGTCGGCGACGACATCAGCTACCTCGACGAGCGCTTCCTGTCCTCCCCGGCATACGCCATCCAGCAGGCGCGCGACGCCGTGGTCAGGATGGCGCACCTGGCCTCGGAGAACTTTGGGCGCTCCATGGAACTCCTCGCCCGCTACAACGCGGACGAGCTCCGGCGCGCGCGGGAGGTCGAGGACATGATCGACCGGCTGCAGGGCCGGATAGACAGCTATTTGCTGAAAATCACCATGAACGAGCTCACCGAGAGCGAAAACATAGCGCTGTCGGAGGTCTTGCAAGTCGTAAACGAGTTCGAGCGGATCGGGGACCACTCGGACAATATATGCGACTGCGCCCAGACGATGCGGGACAACGGCCTCGCCTTTTCGCCCACCGCGCTGTACGAGCTGGCTACCATGCGCGAGGCTATTGACGAAATTATCGCATTCGCGGTGGACGGCTACATCGAAAAGGACCTGCGCCTGGCCGAGATTATCGAGCCGCTGGAGGCCGTCGTGAACATACTCGTCGAGTCGCTTAAACTAAAGCACAGCGAGCGGCTGCGGGAGGGGATTTGTTCATTGGATGCGGCGTTCCCGTTCGTGGAGGTGCTGTACAACCTGGAGCGGATAGCCGACCACTGTTCCAATGTCGGCGTGCATGTCATCAGCTATTCCGGGCAGATAGTGCTGAACGACCGGCACGAGTTCTTGCGCGGCATACGCAACAACCCGTCGGAGGAGTTCCGGGCCAAGTTCGAGATGTACGACCGGAAGTATTTCGGTCGCATCAACCGCAGCGAGAGCCTATCGCAAATCGATGGGGCCGGCGAAGGCGGCGAAGCCAGCGAAAGCGAAGCGGGCGACGCGGGTGGCGCAGGCGGCGGAGACAGCGAAGTCGACCTGAGCGGAGGGGCCGATGAGCCGACCTGATCTGCGGCGCCGATAGGGACGGTTTGGTAGGCGGGGGTGGCATGGCTTGACTGTTTTTTACCGGTAGAAGCTACGAGGGCGAAGAACTTACAGAGGGGGAGTAATTAATGAAGGATACATTGGGAACGCAAGGCGGTATGGACGGGAACGGTCAGAAGATAACGCTGCATGACGGCCCGGTCGCGCTGGTGAACGGCGCCCCTGTTGCTGTTGACGCTGCAGACATCTCTCATGCGGGCGATATGTCCGGCGGAACTGGCGCAAGTGGCACAATGGCATACCAAATAATAGACGCGCATAACCAGGGTACCGAGAGCGGCAAGCTGAGACTTAAATTCGACGCCCTCATCTCCCATGACATCACGTATGTGGGCATAGTGCAGACGGCCAGAGCCAGCGGTATGGAGCGCTTCCCAATCCCCTACGCCCTTACGAACTGCCACAACAGCCTGTGTGCGGTCGGGGGCACGATCAACGAGGACGACCATGTGTTCGGCCTGTCCGCCGCGAAAAAGTACGGCGGCATCTATATCCCCGCGAACCAAGCCGTCATCCACCAGTATGCGCGCGAGGCGCTCGCCGCCTCCGGCCAGATGATCCTCGGCTCCGACAGCCACACCCGTTATGGCGCCCTGGGGACGCTGGGGATTGGCGAGGGCGGCCCGGAGCTGGTAAAGCAACTGTTGAACAACACATACGATCTAAACGCGCCGGAGGTGGTGCTGGTTTGGCTCGATAATGCACCGCCGCACGGCGTTGGGCCACATGACATCGCGATTGCGCTCTGCGGAGCGGTGTACGGAAACGGGTTCGCGAGCAACAAAATCCTTGAATTTGCCGGCCCCGGCATCGCCGCCCTGCCCATGGACTACCGCTTCGGGATCGACGTGATGACGACCGAGACCGCCTGCCTCTCGTCCGTGTGGCGCACTGACGACGACACAGTACCAGAATTTTATAAGCTCCATGGTAGGGCGGGCGCATACAAGCCCCTCGCCCCAGCGGAGGGCGCGCGCTATGACGCCATGATTATTATCGATCTCGCAAAAGCTGAGCCCATGATAGCGATGCCCTTCCACCCGTCGATGGCATATACGCTTAGCGAAATGAAGCTCAACGCCCCGGACATACTGCGCGAAGCGGAGCGGGAGGCGGCGGGCCAGTTTGGCGGTAAGGTGAACCTGTCGCTGACAGGCAAGGCCGAGGGCGGGCGCCTGATGACCGATCAGGGCATCATCGCCGGGTGCGCGGGCGGCATGTACGAAAATATCCGTGAGGCGGCGGCCATCCTGGACGGCGCGTCGGTCGGCGACGGCTATTTCTCGCTGTCGATCTACCCGTCCAGCATGCCCGTCAACCTGCGCCTGATTGACGACGGCGTCCAGGGCAGCCTCATCCGCGCTGGCGCGCTGTTCAAGCCGTGCTTCTGCGGCCCGTGCTTCGGAGCGGGCGATGTACCATCGAACAACGGTTTTTCCATACGCCACACGACCAGGAACTTTATAAACCGCGAAGGCTCGAGGCCCGGCGACGGACAGCTCGCGGCTGTCGCGTTGATGGACGCACGCTCCATCGCGGCGACGGCGAAAAACGGCGGGCAGCTGACCTCCGCTGCGGACATCGAATACGAGTCCCCATCGGGCGGTACCATTGACGACGCGAAACGCGTTTTTGACGCGAGCCGCGTTTTCGACCAGGAGATATATAAAAATAGGGTGTACAATGGATTCGGGAACCCCGAGCCGGGGGCGGAGCTGGTTATGGGGCCAAATATCGCCGACTGGCCCAAAATCGACCCGCTCGGGGAAAACCTCCTGCTCCGGCTCGCCAGCGTCATACTCGACCCGGTCACCACCACCGACGAGCTCATACCGTCGGGCGAAACATCCAGCTACCGCTCCAACCCTATAAAACTTGCGGAGTTCGCGCTGTCGCGGCGCGACCCCCAATACGTGGGGCGGGCCAAGGCCACGCGCGCCCTCGAAGCGGTGCGTGTGGAAAGCGTCGGCAGCATAAACTTACCAGCCGAGGCGCTGGCCGCGCTGGACGCCGCGCAGGCCTACCTGGGCAAAGCGGTTTCACCGTCCGCAACGCAGATCGCATCGGCGGTGTACGCCCACAAGCCCGGCGACGGCTCCGCCCGCGAACAGGCGGCGTCCTGCCAGCGCGTGCTGGGCGGCGGCGCCAACATCTGCCGGGAGTACGCGACGAAGCGCTACCGCTCCAACCTGATAAACTGGGGCATGCTGCCGTTCACCCTGGGCGGCGGCGGCGCTGAAGCCTTCGAGCCGGAAGCGGACGACTGGATATACATACCGAACGTGCGTGGCGTCCTTTCGCGGGGCGCCGCCCCCGGCGAGAGCCAATTGAAATTTGACGCCTACCACATAAAAAGTGCGGTTGGCGCGGACAGCGTGAAAGCGCTCCCGCTGTGCATAGATGCACTCACGGACGAGGAGCGCGACATCATATTACAAGGCTGCCTGATGAATTACTACGCAGCGAAGAACCAATAGAACGTAACCTACGGAAAATTATTAACAGGGGGGGCATATGGAAAAAATAGTTATGAATAACCCAATCGTCGAAATGGACGGCGACGAAATGACACGCATCCTTTGGGCCATGATAAAAAAGGAGCTGCTGGAACCCTATATCGAGCTGAACACCGAATATTACGACTTGGGGCTGCCCTACCGCGACGAAACAGAAGACCGGGTGACGGTCGAGGCGGGCGAGGCAATCCGCCGCCTCCGCGTAGGCGTCAAATGCGCCACCATAACGCCTAACGACCAGCGTGTCGAAGAATACAAGCTAAAAAAAATGTGGAACAGCCCGAACGCCACTATCCGGGCCATTCTCGACGGCACCGTTTTCCGCGCGCCCATAATCCTCGACTGCATCAAGCCAGCTGTACGCTCCTGGAAAAAGCCGATAGTTATCGCGCGCCACGCTTACGGCGACATCTACAAAGCGTTGGAGTTCGAAGTACATGGCCCAGGCCGGGCGGAGCTGTTATTCACCGGCAAGGACGGCGCCGAGAGGCGCGAAACCGTATACGAGTTCGATTGCCCAGGGGTGCTCATGGCCATGCATAACCATGAAAAGTCCGTGCGTTCGTTTGCCCATGCATGTTTCAGGTTCGCGCTCGACCAAAAACAGGACCTCTGGTTCGGCGCCAAGGACACCATCTTGAAGACATACGACCAGTATTTCAAAAACACATTTACCGAAATATTCGAAAGCGAGTACGCAACCGCGTTCAAGGACGCCGGCATCGAGTATTTCTATACATTGATCGACGACGCCTGCGCGCGCGTCGTGCGCTCCGAAGGCGGCTTCATCTGGGCGTGCAAGAACTACGACGGCGACGTCATGAGCGACCTGGTCTCCACCGCGTTCGGCTCCCTGGCGCTGATGACGAGCGTGCTGGTGAGCCCGGACGGGTGCTTTTTCTATGAAGCCGCGCACGGCACCGTCACGCGCCACTATTACCGTTACCTAGAAGGCGGGGAAGCGACCGCTAACCCCATAGCCACGATTTTCGCATGGACAGGCGCGCTGCGTAAAAGCGGCGAGATGGATGGTAACGGGCGCCTAACGCAGTTCGCGGATGCGCTGGAGGCGGCCTGCCTGGGCGCCATGGAGTCGGGGACGATCACCAACGACCTCAAAAGCCTATGCGAGATCACCGAGCCGAACGTCGTAAACACTGCGGATTTTCTTGCAGCCATAAAAAACAATTTGGATAAAGCGGTAATCTAAACGCAATACAATCACAAAAATTTTAACTAAAAATCCCATCGCCTTTTGAGCATAATGTATTAAATTGGGTTCAAAGCGGGTATATTAAGGCATAAGCGCTTTATGTCGCCGACCTCCGGCCGCATGCGATGTGCAATACCGGCAGACACGACATAGCCACATGCAAAAATTGCATGCCGGTGGTCGCGATAAAATCACATGCAATGCCATATGCCCGCCGGGGTTAAGCGTCGCCCTAGTGGAGCGTACTGATAACTCGACATCATGCGGTTCTACAACACGGGGATGGGACAATGAAAATCAGAATACGGACGTTTTTTATTATCGTCTGCGCCAACGTGCTCATTATTTTTTTAAGCATATCACTCGGCGCCATGCATGTCAGATCAAAGTTCGATCAATATATCAATACCGACATATCGTTAGCAGTTTCGCTCACAGAGGGCCCGGCAGCGGACTTTGTATCAAGCCTTGTGGAAATTGGAGCAATCGGTTTCGTCCTCATAATAGCCGCCGCGCTGGCCGGCTCGCACTACATTATAAAACCGTTTGCGGAGATAGCGGCGCTAAAGGAGGCGGCGGAGGCCAACTCGCGCACCAAGAGCGAATTCCTCGCCAACATGAGCCACGAGATACGGACGCCGCTGAACGCCATCCTGGGCTTTTCCGAGTTGCTGCTGTCCGACTGCGAGAACGACAGCCGCTGCGCAGGCTGGGCAGAAGACCTGATGAAAATCAACACCGCCGGCATGACACTGCTCAACATCATCAACGATATTTTAGACATATCAAAAATCGAGTCCGGCAAGTCGGAGCTACATTATGACGAGTACGAGCTGGCGAGCTTCATCAACGACACGCTGATGCTAAATGTCATGCGCATCGAGGAGAAGCCCATCAAGCTTGTCCTCGACATCGACGAGTCCTTGCCGGCAAAACTGTGGGGCGACAGCCTGCGCGTAAAGCAAATCTGCAACAATCTCCTGAGCAACGCCCTCAAATACACCAGGGAGGGGACCGTCGCCTGGCGCGTTGAGTGCAGCCGCGAGGCGGGCAGCGACACAGTCTGGATGACCATAACTGTGAGCGACACCGGCATGGGCATCCGCGAGGATGATATGGACAAGCTGTTCAGCGATTATATCAAGCTGGAGTCCAAAAGCAGCCGCAGCATCGAGGGCACAGGCCTCGGCCTGCCGCTGACCAAGAAGCTGGCGGAAATGATGGGCGGACATATCGAAGTGGCCAGCGTGTACGGGAAAGGCTCCACATTCACCGTGACCATCCAGCAAAAGCACCTGTCCGACAAGACCATCAGCCCCGAGGTCGCCCACAGTCTCCGCAATTTCAGCTATTCCGACAGTAAGCGCTCGAACGGCGCGAGGTTGCGCCGCATACCGATCTCCGGCGCCAATGTCCTGCTGGTGGACGACGTGAGCATCAACCTGGAGGTCGCGAAAGGCATGATGAAGCCCTACGGCATGCAAATCGACTGCGTCACGAGCGGCGAGGATGCCGTTGACGCGGTGCGAGCCGAAAAAGTCAAATATGCGGCGATTTTCATGGACCACATGATGCCGGGGATGGACGGCGTGGAGGCCGCGCGGATCATACGCGAGGAGATCGGCACGGAGTACGCGAAGACGGTGCCGATCATCATGCTGACGGCCAACGCGCTCACCGGCAATGAAATAATCTTCCTTAACAAAGGCTTCCAGGCGTTCCTCTCAAAGCCCATCGACCTAATCAAGCTCGACTATATCATCCGGCAATGGGTGCGAGGCGGCATAAGGGGCGAGCAGCCGCCAGAGAGGATGGAGACAGAGGATTCGCAAGGAGCGAAACAGGCGCCGAATGGGCAGCTTCCGCAAGCGACTCCCCCTGCCGAACCGTCCGCATGGCGCATCGACGGCCTCGATACCGCCAAACTGGCAGCTACATTCAAAGACGAAAAAACCGTCAAGCACCTGCTGCAGACATTCGCCGAACACACGCCCGCGCTGCTCGACAAGATGCGCGACGTAAACCCGGAATCCATCCAGGACTACATCATATCGGTGCACGGCCTAAAGGGCAGTTGCTACAACATCTACGCACACCAACTAGGCGAGCGCGCCGAAGAACTGGAAACCGCCGCCAAAACAGGCCGCCACGACATCATAAACAAACACAACGCCGCATTCATCACCGACGTAGAAACCATGTTAAAATCATTGCGCCATCATCTTGAAACAACGGGGGCATTGTCATAAATAAACCGCCCGATTCCAATTTACGGCTATGCGCCAGCCATTTCGTTGTAGTCGGCGATTAATTGATTATAGTCGTACTCCCCTTCGTACTTATGCCACCAGCCTTCGAACAGTTTGTCGGACGTTTCAAAATTGACCGACCAGGGGTGCGGGACGCCCGCGCTGTATATGTAGTTGCCTATCAGTATCCTATGCTGCTCGGCAGGGGTAATTGTCTTCACTGCCAGCGTGGCGTTGACGATCTCCGTGGCGGTCGCTGTAGAACCAGTCGCGGGGATGGTTTCACCGCCCTCCCAAACGATGGCCTGCCGGAAGTTTAAGACCAGGTAGTCGCCCTCGATTTCCCATGTGCCGCTGATAGCGCGCGTGCGCGTTTCGCCATCCATCTGGTTGGTAGCATAGATGAACTTTTTGTCCGGCGCCAGCAAGAACCTGTCGGACCAACCGGCTGCCAATACGTCGCTCCTGTGCCAAAGCTGCCCGACCAGCTCGGACTGGTAGTCGCGCACGATGCTTGCGCGGTCCGAAGTGCCTGCGCCGGGGCTGCTGGCAGCGGCGGCGTCATAGCCTTTGCCCGTATTAATTGTGATAGCGTTGCGCGCCTCGTCCCAATCCACGCCGAAGTTTATCGCCTCCCCGATGTCGCGGAGCTTGAAGTAATTGTAGCCGTCGATATTGTAAGCGGTCAGATAAATCTCCGTGCCATTGAGAAAAATTCTTGAGTTTGTCGGCGCCGCAACCTTGTTGCCGGAGCCTCTGCCGGACATCTCGCCGCTGACCACCGTGTAAAGCCGCCCGCTGGACAGCGATATCGCGTTGGCCGCTTCGCTCCATCCCACTTCGAACTGTTTTTCGGTGCCATTGATGGCAAACGCTATGTCGCGGAGCTTGAAGTAATTGAAATCATCGATGTTGTAGGCATCGAAAGCCACAATGCTGCCGTTGATATATACAGTTGAGGCCGTCGGGCTGGCTACTGCATTAGAAGTAGTGCCGGTCGAGGCGTTTGCCGGCGCCAGGCGGAAGGTCCTGATAATTGAATCGATGTCTTTTTCCATTGCGTTGTATTCGTTCGTCAGCGCCGTATTTTCGTACGCGAACTGTACGTCTGACGGCCTCGCGGAGTAATAGTACAGCCCGCCGCTCCTCGTGATCTCCCTGTACCCCCAATCAATCGGTTCCACTTGGTCGGAGACAAATATGCCGAACAGGAACCCCCCGTACCCTGCATTTTCATTTTTAATATTAAAGAAGGACACGCCGCTATCGCGTTCTTCCATGCGGTACAACCCCGCCCAGCTTGTCGGCAGCGTCAGACTGAAGCCATATTTGCTGTTGGTATATGCAATGCCGCCTGAAGCCGCCATGCCCGCAACAGCCTGCGATATTATAGCCAACATGAGCGCGGCAGCGATAATGATTTTACGAACTGTTTTTTTGGAAGCCATTTTATACCTCCCTTGAAACTTTCAGTGGATCGGAGGGACGGTTCTCTTGATCCGTAAAATATATAGCGGATTAAGAGAACCGTCCCCCTGATCCGTCTATAGCTTGCTCATCTGGTACTCGGCTTTTTTGAGCCAGTCTTCTTTTATTTGCATGCCCCATCCGGGGGCGTTGGGGATTTGCGCGTTCCCGCCTACGATTTCGGGGGCGCTCGTATACGCCGCTTCTTCCCAGCCGGTGAACTCGACGCCGCATTCTAGGAACGGGTACGGCTTGTCGATGACCGACATGTAATGCACGCCCATCAGGTAGATCGGCGAGCGGTTCGACGTGTGCGGCGTGACCGGTACGCCCTTTTCGGCGAAGCGGGCGGCTACGCGCAGGGCGCGTGTAAACCCGCCGATGTACAGCAAATCGGGTTGGGCGACGTCAACAATATGCTCCTCAATCATCCGATCCCATGCCGTGTCCATGTAGTCCTGCTCTCCTGCGGCGACAGGCATTCCGAACTGCGCGCAGGCCTCGCGGACCTTTTTAACCTCGTCCAGTTCCCAATACGGGCACGGCTCCTCGAACATGCAGACCCCGTTGTCCTTTAAGAAGCGCCCGAACTCTATGGCGCGCGCGGACGAGAAGTTGCCGTTTACGTCGACTATGATGTCGATGCCCTCCGGCAGCGTGCGGCGCGTCCTCTGCACCAGCTCCTCGGAGCAGCCCGGGTAGAAGTCGACGTTCCTGTTCACCGGGATGCCGGGATGGAGCTTGACCGCGCGGAACCCGTACTGCTCGCAAAAGCCCAGCAGCCTGTCTGCCTCGCTCTGCAGGGGCTGCGGGTTGCGGCGCATGCTGGACGCGTATATAGGTATGGAGTCGCGCTTTTTGCCGATGAAATCGGCCACGGGCTTGCCTGCCTGTTTGGCCGCCATGTCCCAGAGGGCGGTGTCGACGCCTGCGGCGGAGCGCGCGACGAACGAGCCGAGGAACTTGTAGTTCCGCCGGATTATCTCGTCCGCGTAGTTCTGGAAGTCGCCCGCGTCCTTGCCCAGCACATATGGCGCGGCAAAGCGGTGGATGCAGCGGGCGGTGATGTCCGCGCTGAACGGGGCAGCAAAGCCCCAGCCCTCGGCGCCCCCGGCGCCGTCCGCAAGGATGCGGACAAGGCATTGATCCTTGTCCGCGTATGTCTCGACAGAAGTGATCTTCATATAATATAACCCCCCATTTATTATGTTTAGGCGAATAACATTCGCCCGCAAATCCAATTGTAATAATTTCGAGCGGATATAAAATCCGCCCCTGCATTTAACGGTATAACTCGCGGGCGGATATGGAATCCGCCCCTATATTTTTCGGATTAGACATAGCGTTCATGCAGTCTTTTCAGGTCGATCCTGCCGGCCATGTCGTTGACTATGTCCACGTTGCGGACTACGAACTCCTTTGTGCGCATGCCGACCAGCGCGACGTCGACCAACGGGTTGGACAGCACGAACTGTATCAGGTGCGGCGTGTAGTCGAACGTGTTGCCCGGGTTGACCATGCGCACCCAGCGCTGGAACGTGTCCGACGTGGCGGTGCGCATCGTCAGCGTCCCCATGCCGCGCTTTTTCGCCTCATAGAGGCTGCCGAACGGCCTGCTAGGCTCATACGCGTGCTGGTTGATAAAATTGTAGCACATCTGAACGGAGTCGAACCGGCCGCTTTTCATCAGCATGAACATGCCGTCGTTGTTGTCCTCCGTCGTAAAGCCTATGAAGCGCGTCGCCCCCTGCCGCTTCAATTCCTCCATGGCTTCGAGCACCCCGCCCTCCGCCATGATGCCCTCCGCCTGTTCCGGGCTGTAGGAGCTGCCGTGAATCTGTATCAGATCGACATAGTCCCTTTTCAGGCATTTCAGGCTCTCGTCGACCGAGCGTAATATGTCGTCCCTTGTCTTGCCGGAGAGCTTGGTAGCGAGGAATATTGACGCCGGGTCGACGCCCCGCAGGCCGTCGCCGTACATCCTTTCGCTGCGGCGCTCCCCATAGCCGGGCGCCGTGTCGAAAAACGTGACCCCCAGCTCGACGGCCTTCCCAATCGCCTCGACGACGCCGGCATAACTGTCTTTGTCGTCCGGGTCGAACGGCTCCAGATAATTTTTCAGCCCGGCGACTGCGCCCCCAAAGCCGAGCCGGCTGACCTCGCGCCCCGTACTGCCAAATTGCCTGTACTCCATATTGTATACCATCCTTTATATACTTTATATAATGAATATGATTCATATTTGGGCAGCGAGGGGCAACATGGATGGGGCGGCGCGGGCGGTGCAGGCGGCGCGATGAAGACATCGCGCCCTACGCAATGCGCATGGGTATATGCCATGTGGCGTATTCGTCTTATATTTCCCTTGTGGCGTTGGCGAGCCATTCGCGCTCGCCCGTGTCCAGTAGCGGCGATATTTTTTCGTATACATCGCGGTGGTAGCTGTTCAGCCACTCGCGCTCGCCCGCGTCCAGCATGGACGCGTCGACGCCGGCCAGGCCGATGGGGCAAAACGAGAGTATCTCGAAGCGCATGAACCTGCCAAACTCGTTGACACAGTCCTCGGTTAAGCGCGCGAGGTTCTCCGTGCGCACGCCGTGCTTCCCTTCCCTATAGACGCCCGGCTCGATGGAAACGATCATGTTTTCCTCCAGGCGCGCGCCCGTAGCCGACCTCATGCTGATGGACTGCGGCCCCTCGTGGACGCTCAGGTAGCACCCTATCCCATGCCCCGTGCCGCACTTGTAGTCCATGCCGTGATCCCACATGACCTTGCGGGCGATGGAGTCGATATGGCCGCCGGTCGCCCCGTACAGGATGCGCGCGGAAGCTAGCGCGATGTGCGATTTCAGCGTCAGCGTAAAATCGAAACGCTCCTCGTCGGTCAATACGCCACACACGATGGTCCGGGTGACGTCCGTGGTTCCACTTGGATACTGCCCCCCGCTGTCCACGACCATCAGCCCGGCATTTTTTATACGCGCCCCGCCGTCCTTGCCTGGGGTATAGTGCATCATGGCGCCGTTCGGTCCATAGCCGACAATCGCGTTAAAGCTGTCGCCCCGGCTGTCCTTGCCCTGCGCACGGAAGCGGCTCAGCGCAAGCGCCGCGTCCCGCTCGCCGATGTCCGCGCCGGCGCCGATTTCGCGCTCTACCCACATCATGAAGCGGACCATCGCCGCGCCGTCCTGGAGCTGACAGTCGCGGTGCCCACGGATTTCTGCGTCGTTCTTAATCGCCTTTAGCAAAACCGTAGGCTCGTCTGCGTAAATGACGCGCACCGCGTCCGGAATGCGCCGCCGCAGCCACTTGCTCAGCTTGCGGGCGTCGCAGCTTATGCTGTCGCCCGCTTCCAGGCCGCTAAGCCTCGCTGCGATATCCACCGCGTCCGCCACACGCACCCCCTGCCCTGCCAGTGTTTTTTTCACTTCGTCGTCAATCTTTGCCGTATCCGTGAACAGTTCGGCGTAATCGGGGGCAATGAACGCGTAGGCGTACGCGACCGGCAGGTTCTCTATGTCGGAGCCCCGGATGTTAAAGAGCCAGGCGACGTCCTCCAGCCCGCAAATGATCGTGTGGGACGCGCCCCGCCGCGCAAGCTCGGCCCTGACTTCCGATACTTTGTCTTGCGCCGCTTTGCCCGTATAGCGCAGATCGTGGCAGAATATGCGCCCGTCGGGCATGCTTGGACGCCCTTCGGTCCAAACCTCGCCCGCGATGTCAAAATCCACGATGATCTCGACGCCCCCTGCGTCACCCGAACCTTGGCGCAGGGCCTTTTTAAGCTCGTCATACGCGGCGCATGAAAATGTCCTGCCGTTCACGCCAACCTTCTTCGGCGCCGAACCGCCCCCCTGCCCCGCACCTGCTCCCAGTTTCCCCGCAACCCACTCATAGCAGTCCGGGACGCCCGGTTCGCCCCCGCGCATCAGCGTGATGCCGGAGCCGGCCAACTGCCGCTCCGCCTGGATATAGTAGCGTCCATCCGTCCAAAGCGCTGCCTCACCTTGCATTACGACCAACGTGCCGTTCGATCCGGTGAACCCGGACAGCCACGAGCGCGCCTTCCAATGCCCGGCGGTATATTCGCTGGAGTGGGGGTCGGAGTCCGTAACGATGTAAGCGTCCAAGCCATAGCGCTCCATCAGCGCAACAAACGTCTTCAAATTATCAAGCACCATATATTCACCCGTAATTACCCGTAATCACCCGCGCCTTATGGTTATTAATGTATCCAAAACATTTTATCACAAAAAATAAATAAAGACAGCAAAGGACGGATGCTCCAATTCCGGCATCCGCCCTCACTTTACTGCTTCTTCGTTATCCATTCTTTTTTCCAACTCGTCTTGCACAGCGCCGCCTGTTCGGACCTGCCGCTGACGCCCGGGTCTTTACGACTTTGCGCGGAACCCGAGCCAAATACAATCAAGTTCACCGGTAATGCCGCACGGCCGCCAAACAAACGGACTTTAACTGTTTAGACCAACGGAAACACTCCTTTCCTGTATAGTCTAATACATATATACCAACATTACCTTTGCGCAAACCATTTTTTATGTGCATAACATTATTGCGGCGGTTGTTTATAACAAAATGTATAGCGGGATGTCTGAGCGGGATTTCTGGGGCGGGATGTCCCAAGTAGGATGTACCAAGTGGGATGTCCTAAGCGGAATATCCGGTCGCTATTAATCTACTAGCGGAAAATCCGGGCGCTATTAGTCTACTACTTGTGTTTTGATTACGAAGGAAAAAGACTCGGGCGACACTACATATGTCTCAATCGTGGATGTCTTATACGCCGTGTGGTACAGGTAGCGTGTCCCGTGCGCCAGCCAGGGACTTAGGTTCAGCAGTGATCCCGGTTCAACTATCAGCGAGTAGCTAAACATCGAGGCATCAAGCGTGTCATTGCCGTTTACCGGCATGAAATACATTTCCATGATATCGACCGTCTGGCCGGGATTTATTTTCAATATCTTGTCAGGCTCGTAAATGGAGAGCTTCCCGCCAATCGAGCCGCCGCCTGCGCCGCCCCTGATTAGCGTAGAGCCGAACAAGTCGAACCCATTGATCAGCGCAGTGCTATATCGTTTAAACTCGGCTATGCTGGTGACGGCGCCGCCGGAGCTAAAATACGACCCCGTGGCTTTGTCGTACGGCGCCACTTTGCCACTGTAAGACATGGCGGCGCTGATCCCCATTATGGAAAGCTGGCGCTGCGCGTTGCCATTGTAAATTTGAACGGTCGCGGTTATCAGCTTTGTCGTGGGGTTCTGCGACAACTGCGTGATATATTTTGTGTTTTGATCCGCGACCAAATCGCCGTTGAGCGCTATCAGCGGGAAACCGTTCGCCGCCGCGCCTGCAGCTTCCATTTTAAACGACGTGGGCGAAACCACATAGTCCTGATATGCGCTCGCGCCCGATTCGGAATAATGCATAAAGCGCGTCCCGTTGCCAATCCACGGCGTGCTGTTGAGCAAATAGTTCCTGTCCACTATGTTCGTATAGCCAAACATGCCAAGATCGAGGCTGTCATATCCGTTTATTGGCATGAAATACAGCTCCACGACGTCGATTTTCTGGCCGGGCGCTACCTTTAGAGTGTAGTCGGGGTGCGCGCATGTGAACGTGCCGCTGACGACCCCGCCGCCGAAATAGTCCCTCCTGATGTAGGCGGACCCGACTATGTTGAATGGCTCGTACAGCGGTTTGCTGTACCATGCGAACTCAGAGTAGCTGTTGCTCGTCCTGCCGGCAGCGAACAGCGTTTTGGCAGACTTGAAATAAGGCGCGACCTTTGCGCTGTAGGACATAGATACATTGAGCCCGTGCAGCGCCAGCGGCTCACTGCTGTAAATGCTGCCATGCTTCACCTGCACTGTCGCGGTTATCATCTTCGTGACGGGATCCTGCGAAAATGAGGTGATATATTCGGTGTTCGCGTCGGCCACCAACGCGCCGTTGAGCGCCCTGAGCGGGAAATTCACCCGTGCGGCCGCTACCGGCATTGTAAACATGGAGAAGCACAGCAGCAAGCCGATAAACAACGCAATAACTTTTCTACATTTTTTCATTAAATTCAATCCTTTCGTTAATGTAAATCGCAACGCCAATGCCATAACCAGAAAATTGGACCGAGATAAACAACCAGCCGCAATAAATTATACATATATCACCCCGCTTTTTGGGGTATTATAACTAATTGTCATTATTTTTGCAACATAATATATCTTTATATTCATTTATTTCTTATGTGAATATTGTGTAAAGATTATTTAAACTTATTCAGTAAAATTTGATAAATATAGATGCGATAATGCATAATAATAAATAATGAAGCTTGTTAATTAGAAAGGATGCAGCTATTTTGACGACTAGGGATGTAAAAAACGGAGCATTATTACGGCGGGGGGCTAAACTGCGGCTGACAAGATACTTAAAGCCTTACGCGCTCTACGTTATACTGGCTCCGCTCATGATGGCGCTTGAAGTGTTTATGGACTTGCAACAACCGGCCATGATGGCGATCGTGGTCAACGACGGCATATTGGGCGCCGACATGGGCGTCATATTCTCCACGTGCATAAAAATGCTCGCCGCAGCCATCATAGGCATGGTGGGCGGCTTTGGCTGCACCGTGTTCGCCATGCTTGCATCGATGAACTACGGCGCGGACATAAGGGGCGATCTGTTCCGGAAGGTCGCGGATTTCTCGTTCGACGACATCGACAAGTTTTCCACAGGCTCGCTTGTCACGCGGCTCACGAACGACGTCACGCAGTTGGTCAACATGATCGGCATGGCGCTCCGGATGTTCGTCCGCTCGCCGCTCCTGTGCATCGGCGGCATCTATATGGCGCTGTCCATCAGCATCAGGTACGGCGTCATACTGCTCATATGCATCCCGTTTATTGTCATCACCATTATTATAATATTCAGAAAAATTACGCCTGTTTTCACCGCCATCCAGCAAAAACTCGACAGGCTGAACGCGATATTGCAAGAAAACCTGTCCGGCGTCCGCGTGATCAAAGCATTCGTGCGGGGCGAGCATGAAAAAAAGCGATTCGGCACGGCCAACGAAGATTTGACCAACAGCGGTCTATACGCCATGAGGATCATGGCCATCGTCAGCCCGATCATGATGGTGATGATGAACGCGGTCGTCATCGCCGTGATATACATTGGGGGTTATCAGGTGCAGGCGACCCAGATGCGCGTCGGCGACGTCATGGCCGCCATCTCATATATGACGCAGATACTGATGAGTTTTATGATGCTGGGCATGGTATTCGCCTCCGTGCCGCGCGCCAAGGCGTCGGCGGACAGGGTGCGTGCGGTGCTGAGCACGGACCCGGCCATTGCGGGCGGCAGCTATGACGAAGCGATAAAGCATGGCGGCATCGTGTTTGACAACGTGTCATTTTCCTATTCCGGCGGTTCCGGCGAGCCCGTGCTGAAAAATATATCGCTAAAAATTGAACCGGGCGAACATGTTGGGCTGCTGGGGGCGACTGGCTCCGGCAAAAGCTCGCTGGTCGGCCTCATCCCGCGCTTTTACGACGTCACGGGCGGCAGGATACTGATCGACGGCGTCGACGTCAAGGACTACAGCCTGACCGCGCTTCGCTCGCGGATCGGCTTCGTGCTGCAGGAGTCGGTGCTGTTTAGCGGCACGATTGCTGAAAATATCCGATGGGGCGACCCTGGCGCGAGCGACGGCGACGTCGTCGAGGCGGCGCAGGCGGCACAGGCGGACGAGTTCATCGGGGCCATGGCGGACGGCTATGATTCCCTCCTCAGCCAAGGGGGGCTCACGCTCTCCGGCGGACAGAAGCAGCGCGCCTGCATCGCGCGGGCGCTGCTGAAAAAGCCAAAGATTCTCATAATGGACGACAGCGCGTCTGCGCTGGACCTGGGCACGGAGGGCAGGTTGAACGCGGCGATAAACGCGCTGCATAGGGGCGGAGCGAGCGCGGGCGCAGTTGCTGGCGCGGGCGCGGGCGACGGCGCAGAGGCAGACAGCGGCGCCCACGCATCCCGTTCGACCCGCATTACAATCGCCCAGCGCATAGCGTCCGTCGTCAATACTGACAGGATATATGTCATACACAACGGCGAGATTGCCGCAGCCGGGACCAATGACGAACTGCTGTCCGGCAGCGAGATATACCGCGACATATACGAATCACAAATGGGCCTGGGGGGCGTCGCCAATGGATAAAAACAGTTCGAAAAATGGGAACGGCCGCAATGATGATAACCGCCAAGGAACGGCAGCGGTGAAGACGCCGGGACAGACACAGCCACAAGGTCAACGCCCGCAGCAGGGGCAAAACCAGCCCCGCTTCTTCGGGCGGCCCCCGCCGGGCATGATGGGGCTCCTAGTGGAAAAGCCGAAGCATATATGGAAAACATTAAAACGCATTATCGTGTACATCGGTACGCAAAAATACGCGTTGATCGGGCTAATCGCAATGGTCACGGCCTCCTCGTCGCTGTCGCTCGTGATGCCCGTGCTGCAGAAAGAAGCCATCAACACGATCACATTTGGCGAGGGCGTCGGGATTGATTTTGCGAGGCTCAGGCTCAACTTGATATACATGGGCGTACTGTTTGCCGTCACCGCAGGGATAACGCTGGTGCAGGGCCTGTTGTCGGCGTCGGTTTCGCAAAAAACGGTAAAAATCATGCGCGCCGACATGATGGCCAAGCTGCAGGGCCTGCAGGTCCGGTTTTTTGACTCGCGCACGCACGGCGAGATCATGAGCAGGCTGACCAACGACGTCGACAACATTTCCAACTGCATATCCCAGAGCATGTCCTCCCTCTTTTCGGGCGTGATCACCATTGTCGGCTCGCTGGCCATGATGCTGTACTACAGCCGGCTGATGACCATCATCAGCCTCGCGATAGTTCCGGCGGGCATATTCGTGACAAAAAAAATATCGTCCAAAACCCGCGTATATTTCGGCAACCAGCAAAAACGGCTCGGGGAGCTGAACGGGCATATCGAGGAGATGGTCACCGGCCAAAAAACGGTCATTGCCTTCAACAGGCAGGCAAAGTCGGTGGAGCAGTTCGACGCCATAAACGCGCAGCTCCGGCGCGAAAGCATTTTGGCACAAATCTTCTCAGGCGCTATAGGGCCGCTGATGAATGTGCTGAACAATCTGTCGTTTGCCTGCGTCGCCATAGCGGGCGGCGTCCTCATGATGTTTCAGGGGGCGATATCGGAGAGTCTCGTGCTGACGATCCTGTGCGGCAGCATATCCATCGGGACGATCCAGCTTTTCATCAACCTTTCGCGCCAGTTCTCCCGCCCGATTAACGAGCTGGCCAACCTGTTCAATGTGATCCAGTCGGCGATAGCCGGGGCGGAGCGCGTATTTGACGTAATGGACCAGGAACCGGAGGACGACAGCGGGGAGCTGGCAGCGGCAAAGGACGATGTCTTGGGCAATGTGGAATTCAAGGATGTGTATTTTGGGTACGACCCGGAGCAGCCTGTGTTGAAGGGTTTTTCCATTGACGTAAAAGCCGGGCAGAAAATAGCGCTGGTCGGGCCGACGGGCGCCGGGAAAACGACGGTCGTGAACCTGCTCACGCGCTTCTACGACATAAACAGCGGTTCGATACTGCTCGACGGCGCTGATATCCGCGATATGAAAAAAGACGATTTGCGCCGCGCCATCGGCATCGTGCTACAGGACACGGTACTTTTTACGGGCACGATCAGCGACAACATCCGTTACGGCAGGCTGGAGGCCACGGACGGCGAGATTATGCGGGCTGCGGCGACGGCGCGGGCTGACGGGTTCATAGCGCTCCTGCACGACGGCTACGAAACGCAGCTATCGGAGTCGGGCGGAAACTTGAGCCAGGGGCAGCGCCAGCTCATCTCCATTGCACGCGCGGTGCTGGCCGACCCGAAAATCCTCATCCTTGACGAGGCGACGTCCAGCGTCGACACAAGGACAGAGATGCACATCCAGCAGGCCATGCAGGAGCTGATGAGCAACAGAACGTGTTTTATCATTGCTCACAGGCTCTCGACCGTCCGAAACGCCGACAACATCCTCGTCGTGAACGACGGGCGCATCGTGGAGAGCGGCAGCCACGACGCGCTGATGGAGCTTCGCGGCGACTACTACGCATTGTATCAAAGGCAGTTGGCGCACACGGCCACATAGGGCGCCGCAACAGTGTTCGGAATTATTATTACATAGGACGCCGCACGCGCGTTCTGCGTTATTACTATATCGTGCGCCGCACGCGCGTTCCGAGCTATTGCCACATATCTTTTGTGAGGTCGTGGATATAGGCGGTCCTGCGCACGGTGGCTTGGGCGTCGTAATGGTATCGGTCGTGTTTTTTACAATAATAGATGACAGCGCCTTCGCCGGCGCGACAATCGATTTGACTTTTTGGCACATTGACGTGCGTGGGTTCCCCGTCGCCCTCGCACACGGCGAAATCGCCTTCGAAGCGGTCGATTATCAGGCGGCCCGGCCCGATGTCCGGGGTATGTCGCGGTGCTTTATTCATTTTGTTCCCCTCTTTCGACATAGATGGAATATTCCCTGGGAGCATTGGCGCCGGGCGATGGCTCGGCGGCGCTTTCGGCGTTGCGTCCGGCGGCGCTTCCGGCGGCGTTTCCGCCAGGGCTTTCGGCGAGCGCGAATGTGACTGTCCCCGATATGTCGGTGCGCAGCACGGAGACGCCGCGCTCAGCCAGCAGTTCCAAAACGCTTGCGTCAGGATGTCCGTACGGGTTGTCGCCGCCGCACTGTATGATGGCGTACACGGGGTTCACGGCTGACAGAAAATCGGCGCCCGTGGACGTCGCGCTGCCGTGGTGCCCGACCTTCAGCACGTCCGCGCGGAGATCCGCGCCGGAGTCGAGCAAGAAACGTTCCGCGTCCCGTTCCGCATCGCCCGTGATCAGGAAGGACGGGCCCTCAGAAAACACCGCTTTTATAATGATGGAGTTGTCGTTGATGCTGCCTTCCCCGCCGGGCCGGGGGCCCAGGAACATCAGCTTCAGCCCATCCGAAACAACAAGCTCGTCGCCGGGCGAAGGGGCGGTAATCCGCAGCCCCTTTTCGGCCGCCGCCGTGATGGTTTTTTCGAACTGTTTTGTATTGTTTGTCACCCTCGGCATGTATAGAGCGCCTATTTCGTACGAATCGATGACGGAGGCCAACCCGCCAATGTGGTCGCTGTGCGGGTGGGTGCCTATCAGGGCGTCGATTTTCGTGACGCCGCGCGCGTCGAGCTGCCGTAGCACCGCATCGGCATATGCCTCCTCGCCCGCGTCAATCAGCACCGCCCCTCCGTCGCCGCCCGTTATTAGAATGGAGTCCCCCTGCCCGACGTCGATGAAGCAGACCGCTGCGCGGTTGCCCTCAACCGCGCCGTAGCCCACGTTCGCCGCGCCCGCTGGCGGGCGGTTCGTTTCGGCCCTGATATAAAAGAACGCATAGATGATCGCGGCAAGCGCGGCGATCAGCAGCATCAGGACGCGAGCGTTGTCCCTGCGCGTGCGTCGAATGCGCGGCGGCGGCAGTTTTACACCTGTCGCGTAACCGCGAACGCCACTGCCTCGCCCGCCGCTGCCAGTACCGCCGCCGCGACTGCCACTGGTACCGCCGCTATTGAAACCGCGACCGCCGCTGGTACCGGTGCCGCCGCCGGTACCGCCAGTTGCGCCGGTTCTTTTTCCGTCCCTTTTATTATCCATGCCCACCGCAAATATTATTAAAATATAAAAACATACAAAAATGCCAAGCTGTTCGCCTGGCATTATTATACAACAATATGCGTAATAATATGTGATGCATGTGGGCGTTCAGCCCAAAATAGGAATGGTTCGCCATACCCGGGTACAAGGCGCGATGAAGACATCGCGCCCTACGATTAATTTTGCGGCGCGATAAAGCCAACTGCGTTGACTGGACATCGCGCCATACGAATTGGTTTGAGGCGCGTCTACGCTACGTCGAATTCTATGCCTGTGTCTTCGCTTATTAGCTTTTCGCAGTTCAGGATTTGCACGATCTTGTCCGTCATCCTGCCGATGCCGCTGACGTACTTCTGGTGGAAATTGCGCTGCGCGACGGGCGGCTCGATTACGCTCTCATGGGGTATGGCGCAGCAGGACGCCACCGAGTCGACAATGAAACCTATCGACAGGTCCTTTATCTGAAGCACTATAACACACGTCCTGTCATTGTAGTCCATCGGGTCCTTTTGGAAGCGCAACCGCACGTCGATGACGGGGATGATCTGCCCGCGCAGGTTAATGATCCCCTTTACAAAAACGGGCAGGTCGGGCACGAAGGTTATCGCCAGAATCCCGATTATTTCCGTCACATAGCTGATGTTGATGCCGAATTCGTCCTCCGCCAGCATGAATGTCAAATACATTTCATCGAGCGACTCTTCGGGCTCATCTTCAAACTCGACGTGGCTGTTGTCTATTTCATCGTTCATCTACGATACCTCCCATAGCATAATTTATGACCAAACCACAGAATCACAGACATTAAAACAAAAAGTCGGCGACGTCGAGGATCAGGCTGATGGAGCCGTCGCCGAGCAGCGTGCACCCGGAGATGCCCTTCACTTCCTTTATATATACGGGCAGGGGCTTTACGACCACCTGCCGCTGGCCAAGTATGGCGTCGACATACAGGCACACCCTGCGCGTCTCGTTTTCGACCATTATCATGATCCCGTCGAAATAGTTCTCTACTTTGCTTTTCAGCGAGAACCTGTCGCGGAGCTTGATTATCGGGTTGGGCTCGCCCCGGATCATAATGATGGCCTCGCCGTTGACCTCCGCGATATTGTACGACTCGTTTGCCTTGAAGCTCTCTTTGATCGATGTGATGGGTATGACGAAATTCGTCTCGCCCACGTTTACAATCATGCCCTCCAGAATCGCCAGCGTGAGGGGGATCTTTATCGCAATCTGCATCCCCAAGCCTTCCGTACTGTCGAGCGTCACGCTGCCGCCCACGTTCTCGATGCCTTTTACGACGACGTCCATACCAACGCCGCGCCCGGAGTATTCGGTGACCTCTTCGTTCGTGGAGAACCCTGCGGCGAGTATGAACTGGTTTATCTCCTTGTCGCTGAGCTCCTCGCGATTTTTCGTCGTTAACCCGTTGCGCCGGGCCTTTTCATATATTTTTTGCTTGTTCAGGCCAATCCCGTCGTCCTTGACGATAATCCAGACGTCGCCGCTCTCGTTTTTCGCCTCGAGCGTGACGGTCCCCGCGCGCTTTTTGCCCGCCCGCTCCCGGTCATCCGGCATCTCGATGCCGTGGTCGACGGAGTTGCGGATCAAGTGCATCAGTGGGTTGGTAATCTGCTCTATGATGTTTTTGTCGACTTCGGTTTCCTCGCCGATTATCTCCAGGTTGACTTCCTTGCCTAGCTTGCGGCACATATCGCGGACGATCCTGTGCATCTTTTGGAACGTGAGCGACAGGGGGACCATGCGCACGGACATGGAGACGTCCTGCAGCTCATGGATGATTTTTTGCAACTGGCGCGCGGCTTTGTTGAAGTTGTCAAGCGCGAGGCCGTCCAGATCGGGGTTCTGGCTGACCATGGACTCCGACGTGACCAGCTCGCCGACCAGATTCATCAGCGTGTCGAGCTTGGAAATGTTGACGCTGATAATCCCCTGCTTCCCCGCGCCTCCCCCGGCGTCGCCGCCGGCGGCTTGCGCGTCGGGGCGCGGCGCCGCATGTTCCGATGCCGGGCTCAAGCTCGCGGCCGCACTGCCTGCCGCGCCTGAAGCCGCCGCCCTCGCGCCCATGCCCGCGCCCATACCTACGCCCGCGCCAGCGCCTGCACCTGCAATTTGCGCAGCGGCAGGCTGCCCGCCCGCGCCCATGACAGCGCCAGCTCCTGCTCCGACCGCCGCTCCGGCGTTGGCTGTCGCGCCCGCGCCTTGCGCAACGGCGCCCGCAGCCTGCGTCGCAGTTGCGGCCGAAAAGATGCTGGCCACATCCAGATCGTCAATCAGGGCGACCGCCCCCGCATTCTTTATTTGTTTTAGCGGCTTCGAGCGGATGTCAAAGGAGCGTATCAGCGGCGTGCGCTCGATGTACGCGTTGATGTCCTCGTCTTCGAGTTCGGATGCAAAAATGAGGGTAATCCCCTTTTCGCGTATCTCCATCATGGCGCTCTCGATTTCGATATTCGCGGGTATGTGCCTCAAATCCGTCGTTATGTTATGCAGCCTGTGCACGAGCTCGAACGCGCGGATATGCTCCATGCCGCAGCCATCTTCAAAAAGAAGGTTTATTATATATGCGTAGCCGTCCTGGCCGGTAAAGCCCAGATTGGAAAAGGCGTCGTCGACGTCGCCAACATACGTCCCGTCCACTCCGGCCCCGGCGACAGCGTCGGCGCCCATGCCTGCGCCCGCAGCGCCCGAACCGACATCGCCCGCCGCGCCTACCGCGCCGTCGACATCGTCGCCCTGGCTGTCCTTGAGCTCCTCGAGATAGTTTCGGATCGTGTCGCGCATGTCGTCCGACTTGGCGTCGGACGAACCTGTCTGCTGGATTTTGTCGATTTCGTTTTTAATGAAATCCATCCCGTCCAAAACAAGGTCCGTCAGCTTCGCGTAGTCCACATAGGTCGGGTTCGTCTCCCGCAGGAAAAAAAACAGGTCCTCGATGCTATGCGCCAGGTGTGATATGTCGTCAAACATCATCATTGCGGCGGAGCCCTTGATCGTGTGCATAATACGGAAAATCTCGTCTATGCTCCCGCTGATCCCGCTGTTCTCGCTGTCAATCATGATGTTTTCCAGTTGATCGATCAGTTGTGTCGTCTCGAACACAAACATGTCCATTAACGAATTGTCTGCAGCCATACCAATCACTCCCTATCAGAAAGTCGTTTAAAGCAGCGCCACATTATGCTACACAAAGGAGCGCGCGGCGAATACAAGGGACGCCAGCCGCGCCGGCCGCGCCGGCTGCCCATGGAAAGCAAATTATAGCGAACTCAGTGTTTTTAAAACGAAATCTTCTTTAAAAGGTTTGACGATAAAGCTTTTGGCGCCGGATAGAATTGCTTCTTTCACAACAGGCTCCTGACCCATCGCGGACACTATGACGACCTTCGCTTCGGAGTCGAATTGCCTGATCTGTTTGAGCGCCTGGAGACCGTCCATTTCCGGCATCGTAATGTCCATTGTGACGAAATCCGGTTTAATTTCTTTGTACTTCTGTACCGCAATCGCTCCGTTTTCCGCCTCCGCGGCGATTTCATAGCCGTTCTTTTCAAGCATCATTTTAAGCGACGCCCTCATGAACATGGCATCATCAACAACCATGACTCTTTTCATTTGACCACCATTATGTTAGGATTTTTTTCATTTTACGCACCCATATTTCAGATACGCTTGTATATATACCCTCATGCTTTATTATTTACACAGAAAAAGCGAGGCGATAAAAAAGCCTTAGTTAGGTATTCGTTTGGTTTATGTTTGGTTTATGTTTGGTTTGCGATTGGTTTACGTTTGGTATGCGTTTGGTTTTACGTTTGGTTTGCGCAGGGCAGTTTGACATGGCGGCGGCAGTATACTAAAATATATAAATTCACATTATTAGTTGGTTGATTCATGTTGCGTTTCATTATCAAAAGGGTCTTGCTGGGCATCGCGGCATTAATAGCGGTAACGCTCATAACATTCTATCTTATGAACCTGATCCCCGGCGGCCCTTTTTTGAGCGAGAAGTCGCTGGCGCCGGAGGTTCTGGCGGCGATGAACGCCAAATACGGGCTGAATAAGCCTCTTCATCAGCAATATTTCACATGGGTAACGGATCTGTTGCGCGGGGATTTGGGCGTCTCCTTTAAGATGCAAAAGAACCGCCCCGTTTTGACGATTATTAAGGAAATGTTCCCGACGTCGGTCAAGGTCGGCTCGTTCGCCGTCCTTTGGGCCACGCTGTTCGGCGTCGCCCTCGGCTCGTTCGCGGCGTACCGGAGGGGCCGCCTCGCGGACAGCGTGCTGCGGGTCGTCACGACGATGGGCGTCGTCGTCCCCGCGTTCGTCACGGCCAGCATACTGCTTGTCGTCATATCCGGCAACCTGCCGAAAATATTCCCGAGCATAGTGGACAGGCACGCCCCGTGGCACGCGTACATTTTGCCGTGCTTCACGCTCGGCCTGAACCCGATGTGCAACATCGCGCGCTACTCCAGGGCGGCCATGCTGGACGCCCTCAGCCAGGAGTACATCAGGACCGCGTACTCCAAAGGGCTCTCGGTGCGCGCCATCATATTCAAGCACGCGCTCCGCAACGCGCTGATTCCTGTCATTTCCTATGTCGGCCCGATGATCGCCTATGTCCTGACCGGCGGTTTCGTCGTCGAGACGGTGTTCAGCATCCCCGGCCTGGGGCGCTATTTTGTCCAGAGCGTCCAGAACCGCGACTACCCGGTAATCATGGGGACGGCGGTGTTCCTCGCGTTTTTCATTATCCTGATGACGTTCATAGTCGATATTCTATATAAATTGATTGATCCGCGCATAGACATTACGGAGGAAGCGAACTAAAAAACTTACATGGACGAAGCAAAAGACGCAATAGATAACAATAAAATAATATATACAGCAGATGACTTTGAGCTGTCCAGCCCCGACGAAAAAGAGGGGTTCATAGCGCTGCGCCCCAGCGTGGGCTACTGGGCGGACGCGTGGCGGCGCCTGCGTCGCAACACGGTCTCCATGGTCGCGCTCGGCATAATAGCGCTGCTCGTGCTGTTTGCTTTCGTGGGCCCCCTGCTCATACCGTACAGGTACAACGAACAGATACGCACGAGCCTGAACCTGGCGCCGATGGAGTACAGCGAGGCGGAACTGACAAAAATCGCGGCCGGCGAGGCGGTCTTCCCGCATATTTTTGGCACGGACACGCATGGTCGCGACACATTGGTGCGGACGATGACCGGCGCGCGCGTTTCCATCATGATAGGCGTGTTCGCCGCACTCCTGGTGCTGTTGATCGGATCGGTTTACGGCGCGGTTTCGGGCCTGTTGGGCGGAATGGTCGACAACATCATGATGCGCATCGTCGAGATTCTATCGTCCATCCCTGACATACTGGTCGTGCTGCTGATAGCGGTCACCCTAAAGCCCGCGCTCGACGACTTTGTCAACGTCAACCGCAGCAGCGCTGTCGCCAGGTTCGTCATCATACTTGGGCCGAGCATGATCGCGATTTTCATCGCGTTCGCGCTGCTGTACTGGGTCACTATGGCGCGCATCATCCGGGGGCATGTTCTCCAGTTGAAAGAGCAGGAATATGTGACGGCGGCGCGGGCGCTGGGCGCGAGCAACGCCCGCATTATCCGGCGCCACCTGCTGCCCAACTGCATAGGCTCCATGATAGCGGCGACCTGCCTGGAAATACCTTCGGCAATATTTTTGGAAAGCTTTCTCTCGTATCTGGGCGTCGGCGTACAGGCCCCGCTGACGAGCCTTGGCTCCATGTGCTCCGACGCGCTCGGCGGGATGTACACATACACGTACAGGCTCGTGATCCCGGCGCTGATACTGCTCACGCTGCTGCTCTGCTTCAATCTGTTCGGCGACGGGTTGCGCGACGCGCTTGACCCGAAACTGAAAAAATAAATCAAAATAATAATGAAAATAAAAATGAATCATAGTTAATAGTTAGTTAATAGTTAGTTAATCGTTAATCGTTAAAATATATCATAATGAATCATAGATAATCTTATGGATGCTTCGAATAAAGTGGCTGGTAACGATAAAAATAATATAGGCGGCGGCATGGGCGGCAACAGTGGCGTCATGGGTGGCATGGGCAGCAACGGCGGCGGCATGGGCGGTATGGCTGGCGACGGTAGTGGCGATGCGCTGCTCTCGGTCAGGGACTTGAAGGTGTCGTTCTTCACGCCTGCGGGCGAGGTCAAGGCCGTCGACGGGATATCGTATGACGTCCGACGGAGCGAGGTCATTGGCATAGTGGGCGAGAGCGGCAGCGGCAAAAGCGTCGGGGCATACGCGATCATGGGCCTGCTGCAGAGCCCCGGGCGCGTCATCGGCGGGTCCATCGAGCTCGAAGGCGAGGACGTCCTCGGCTACAACGAAAAACAGATGCAGGACCTGCGCGGCGGCAGGATATCGATGATATTCCAGAACCCGATGACGAGCCTGAACCCCGTATACACGATAGGCAACCAGATACGGGAGGCGCTGTGGGCCCACCGCAATGTGAGCCGCGCCGCAGCCAATGCCCGCGTCGCCGAGATGCTCGACCTCGTCGGGATCAACAACCCGGAGAGGCGCATAAGACAGTATCCGCACGAGCTGTCGGGCGGGATGCGCCAGCGGATCATGATAGCGCTGGCGCTCATCTGCGAGCCCGCGCTCCTGATCGCCGACGAGCCGACTACGGCGCTGGATGTGACGATACAGGCGCAGATCCTCGCGCTGATGCGCCAGATACAGACGAAGACGCAGATGGCGATTATTTTTATCACCCACAACCTGGGCGTGGTCGCGGACATATGCAGCCGCGTCGCCGTAATGTATGCCGGGCATGTGGTTGAAACCGGCCCGGTTGACGATATATTCTATAACCCCAAGCACCCGTACACCATTGGGCTGCTGCGGAGCATGCCGCGCCTCGACGCGGACGTCAAGGAGCGCCTTGTCCCCATAGAGGGGACGCCCGTGGATATGCTGGAGCCGCCGTCGGGGTG
>Ga0099364_10001031_pt1 | contig 46902 bp, 41 predicted proteins | sample TergutTh196P3_FD_73070 | JGI IMG/M metagenome (GOLD analysis project Ga0099364, IMG submission 73070) | Microcerotermes parvus P3 segment gut microbial communities from Pointe-Noire, Republic of the Congo - Th196 P3 | ecosystem: Host-associated > Arthropoda: Insects > Digestive system > Gut ...
TTCCTATCCTTATAGATACCGCCCCGCAGCTTCCCTATTTGGCTGTTCTTTTTATGAGAGACAGGGAACTTGCCCGCCGTTATACCGCCTCGTACCGTGCTGCGGAAAATCCAAACCCTGCTTCCCTTCCGGCTGCTTTAGAACTTGGCCTCATAAGCGGGAGCCAGGCAGTGGAAGAACTGTTTGCATCCGATACAGTACCATCCAACCCTATTGTATTGGACAGGGATTTAATAGTTGCCGTTAACAGGCAGCTTAGAAGCGAGGACGAAAGGGCGCTCTTACGAAGAAACCTTTTACAGTTCACCGGTGTTATTACAGAAGACAGGGATAATGACGGCATTGTCGAAGCATGGATACATTATTTGAACGGAATGATTTCGGCATATCATCATGATAGTGCTCAGGATGGAGATGCGGATACTCGAATTTTTTTTAACCAGGGACTGCCGGCATACGCAGAATTTACCATTGTCCAGGAAGGAGCAGATGGGCTGTTTACTCCTTTAAATCATGAAGGTGGAAGAATTGCCCTGCTTCGCTGGGAGCGGTATCCTGCGCTGCTGGACGCTGAACTGGATGGCAAGCGCTATATCCCCCGGCCCCTGGATTTCTTTTTTGCACCTGTTCGCTTTATTTCGTTGGTTTTTGGCGGCCCGGAATATCCGGAATGGGAGGATCCGTTTTTAACAGAACGCAGTCTTCTTTCCTTTTCACATATTCTGGAACAGCCAAGTGAAGATTTTCCCGGTGAAACAGAAAGGATTGAATTATCCGGGGGAATTCCATTAAGATCTACTGTATACATTGGCGGACATATTGATGGCAGAAGGGTATCGGAAACAGAATTCCGAAATGGACATCCTGTTATTCAATATCTGGATCTTGATATGGACGGCAGAATGGAAACCAGACGCCGTTTTGATCCCAATATACCGTATAGGGTCATTTCTGTTGAGCGTGACCGTGATGGAGATGGAATATTTGAATATATTGAAATCATTAATGAATAAAATTTTTATATCTGCTTTTGCTTTATGGTTCCTTTTTTCCTGTACATCGGCAGAAGACAGGCTAAGACCGCCGCGTTCTACAAGTGAGCTGCGTCTAGCAGATATAGAAAAATATTCGGCAGAGGATCCGGCAAGGGCGATCCATTTAATCACTGTATTTCGTGCCCGTCATGGCGAAGAAAGCCGCCATGCAGAGGATTTTACAGCGGAAATGGCAGAGCAGCTTATTGCCCTGGAGAATCTGGCTATAGAGAATTTAAAAAATGCCCAGATAACGGCATTCAACGAACAGCGTTGGGACGATGCTGCATCTATGGCCCGTTCTCTTGCCGCATTGGGCATTATGGTAACGGACACCGGCGTGGAGCCGGAAGTATTTTTGGCAGAAGCAAAGGCAGCCCTGGAAGAAGGAAATAATTTAAAGGCATTTTTATCTGCTGTTCGTTCACATGAACTAAAACCTTTGTCAGTTGCCGATTTGCTTCCATTTCTTGAACGGGCAGTTGAACAAAGACAAAGACGCACTGCCGCCTTTTTTCTTGCTGCTATCAATGAAGTGCAGCGTACACAGCGGCAAACAATAGCAATACCGCGTTATTTGCGTGAATATGCAGAAGGCAGGGATACGGTAAGCGAAATGGTAATGGGGGTAGCTACGGTATTGGTTGATCGGGGCGTTCGTACCGACCGGGGCATGACCTTTCCCGACAGGGTTCTGGGATCGGCCTTTTTTGTTGATTCTTCGGGGCTGCTTATTACCAATTACCATGTTATTGCCAGCGAAGTAGATCCTGCATACAGGGGTTATTCCCGAATGTATATACGCATGGGAGATGCGTCCAGCCCCCGTATACGGGCAAGAGCAGTTGGCTGGGATAAAGCTATGGATTTGGCGCTGATTAGGGCAGATTACCAGCCAGAGTATGTTTTCCCCGTAGTGGATAGGGTTACACCAAGAGTAGGGGATCAGGTTTTTGCCATTGGTTCTCCGGTGGGACTGGAAAAAACCGTTACTCAGGGTATTATTTCTGCACTTGGCCGCCGTACTTTGCCATTGGGAGATGTAATACAGATTGATGCACCGGTAAATCAAGGTAATTCCGGCGGGCCGGTAATAGACCGGGATGGCCGTCTGGTTGGGATCGTTTATGCCGGATTGGACCGTTTTCAGGGCTTAAACTTTGCAGTCCCCGCCGAAAGGCTTGCAGCGGCTTTACCGGCGATGATTAATGGCGGAAAAGCAGAGCGGCCCTGGCTTGGTCTTACCATTGCCAGTACAGGTTCCGCTGCTTCTCCACGTGCAGAAATTGTGTATGTAGCGCCTTTTACTCCTGCCTGGGAACAACAACTAAACGACGGCTGGATAATAGAATCAATTAATGGAGAAAGTATATCCTCTATACGGGGTTCATTAATTCCCGCCCTGCAGGATAGATTTTTTTCCAATAGACCGGGTGAATTAGTAGTTTTGGAGCTTTTAAACCCGGAAAGCGGAACCAGAATAAAACGAACCATTATAACAGCTTTACGGCCGGAACTCCCCCTTGCCGATGCTGCTGCCAGAGATAGCAGAGAAAGAATGGCTGCCCCGCTTTATGGTTTATTCCTTAGCCCTGCCGGCGGAAGCGGCTCGTCTTTTTCTGTCAGAAGAGTTATACGGGGGTCGATTGCCGATGAAGCAGGACTTTCTGAACAGGATCCCATATCAATACGGGGTTTTCGTGTTGAACGGGATCTTGGTTATGCTTTATTGGATATTTCCGTTAGAAAGCGCCGTATGGGTTTTTTGGAAACAAATATGAGGCTTCCTGCCTTATTGGATTCGCCGAATACATTGTAAAAACAACATTTTTGCATTATCATTAAAATATGAAAAGGCGGTACAGATATTTTTCTCTTGTTTGTTTTCCTGTTCTGTTATGTTTGGCAATAGTGACTGCCGTTGGAATGGAAGATATAGTTATTGGGGAAGCGAATAATGCCGATGATTTTGTTTTATTGCAAAACCGTTATGGCGGTATTACCATTACTGCCTACCGGGGAACAGAAAGGGTTGTCGAAATACCGGAAACCATACACGGACTTCCGGTAACAATTATCGGAACCAAAGCTTTTTATGGTAAAGACCTTATTGAAGTAACAATTCCGCATACCGTACTTACCATAGAGCCTATGGCATTTGCAGACAACCAGCTTGAATCTGTTACTATACCCGGTTCCAGCTTTATTGGCTACGAAGCTTTTGCCAACAATCAGCTTGATAGAGTGATCCTCTCCCCTATGCTTGCTTCCATAGGCCCCCGGGCTTTTTTTAACAATAATTTATCGGCCATTACCATTCCGCAGCGTGTTACCAGCATAGGCAGAGATGCCTTTGCAGAAAACCCCCTTTCCATAATAACGGTGGGAGCAAACAGGAATCTTTTTTCCAGTCAGGGTTTTGAAATTTCATTTGTAAACTATTATATAAGCCAGGACAGAATAGCCGGAGTATATACAAAAACCGACCGTATCTGGATATTGCGGGAAAATGAATAAAAAGCTAATGAGGTAAAATAGTGTTAATTAGCGGCCCCATCGTCTAGCGGCTAGGACACAACCCTCTCAAGGTTGAGACCGGAGTTCAAGTCTCCGTGGGGCTAAAATCAAAAGGCTAGAGTCTTTGTAAAGCTATTCACCGTGGTATTGAATTAAAGTGGTAACAGGGGTAGGGGACAGGACTTTTTCATAATTAAGAAAAGGGAGGCCTACAACACCAAAAATTTCCGGCACTTCTGCACCTCCGGCATTAAGTAATCCACGGGAAGCGTTTAAAGTCCCTCCTGTAGCAATGAGATCATCCAATAATAAAACCCGCTTGCCCGGGGGAACATCTTCCTGGTGTATTTCAATTTCTGCCTGGGCATACTCTAAATCGTACTTTTTGGACAGGGTAACGCCCGGCAATTTGCCTTTTTTTCGTATCAATAACAGGGGAATACCCATGCGGACAGCAAAGGGTGCGGCAAAAACAAAACCCCGTGCTTCTATAGCTGCTACAGCATCAATATTTTTGCCGGAATAAACATCTACCATAGCTTCAACACAGTAACAAAAGGCTTCCGGAGAGCTTAAAATACCTGTAATGTCGTAGAATAGTATGCCTTTTTTGGGATAATCCGGCACTTTTCGTATATAATCATCAAGATTAAAAGCCATAATTTTTAATAACCATCTGTTATTTTTTTTGTCCAGGCTTGAACATCGCCTTTTCCAAGGAAAGGTTCGGGATACAGTTTTAACTCTGAATCCTTAACAATAGTACGCAGATATTCGGCTGTTTTTTGCGAGCCGGAAAAAATACCGCAGGGCCTGCCGGCTAGGTTAATATGGGCAAGGAGTTTTTGTACATAAGAAAATGATGGAGGATCGGGGTTCTCTGCTCCCAAAAAAAACAGGTTTGCAGACAATAGATCGGTACCTGTAAATTTTTTTGCAGACAGCAAAATTACCTTAAAATCCTCTAGGGACAAAGAAATGGATTTAGCCACCTCTTCCATATTTTCTGTACCGTCTGTTACAATAAGTGCGGTTTTTTCCACTGTTTTTATCATAATCGTCGTTAGCGCTTATTGTCAAGTGAGCTATAAACCCTAATTTACCGGGCTTTGAATAAACTCAATAATAACAGAGGCGCATCCGTACCAATTCACCATGGATGCGTGTATGCACTCCTCCTCGTGTATTCCTGCTGCTCCAAAGCTTATCCAACGCCTTTGTGCGTTTGCCCAGCAACTATTCGTTCTTTATTCTAACGCTTGGCAAGCCGGCACAAAGATCGGGGTTCCTCCCCCTATTCCGGTTTGTCGCAGAAAGTCATACCCGAGTGGAAGTGAACACCCGCCCCCGTGGCAACCATTAGTACAATGCGCCTCCTGTTATCATTAATCATTCCATAGCCCGACAAATTAGGATTTTTTCATATGCTCCCTGTGGTCGCAAGCTTACCTGGTAAGGTATGCCTATTTATGTTTTCCGCTATAGGCGGACCGTAATCTGCTTTGCAGATTGCTTGGGAGTTTTGCTGTAGGTAAAACTCCATACATTCATTTTTGCCCTAATCTGTCGTTCTGACCATGACAGACATTATCCGAATGAACATCGGCACATGGCACACAGCCCTGCCCTGGCAGCCTGCGGTGTTGAAACCATGTGGAATTCATCGGCAAACAGACCAGCGAATAATAGTTATTGTTACGAAACTAAGCCTGACTACTTAAAATTGCAAAAATAAAAATGAAATAATATAAACAGAGTTACAATTTTAAGTAGTCGGGAGGCTGATTTGCCGAATTCTACACGCGGTTGAAACAGCGTAGGCTGCCAGGGCAGGGCTGTGTGCCATGTGCCGGTATTTATATGGGGATTATGTGTGCCATGATCAGAGCGACAAATTAGGATTTGCTATGCTATAGTAAGCCATGGACAAGCTTATCATCAAAGGTGCACGGGAACACAACCTAAAAAACATCGATCTGGAACTACCCAGAGACAAACTTATTGTTATATCCGGTCTTTCAGGGTCGGGAAAAAGTTCACTGGCATTTGATACGATTTTTGCCGAAGGCCAGCGGCGTTATGTAGAAAGTCTTTCTGCTTATGCACGGCAGTTTTTGGGCCGTATGGACAAGCCCGACCTGGACTATATCGAAGGTCTTTCTCCTGCTATTTCCATAGAGCAGAAATCAACTCACCGCAATCCGCGTTCTACTGTAGGAACGGTAACAGAAATATATGATTATTACCGTCTCTTGTTTGCCAGAGCGGGTATTCCCCACTGCCCCCAGTGCGGCAGGGAAATAAAAGACCAGGCAGTGGATTCTATTATCGATTCAATTATGGCTATGGGAAAGGGAGACCGGGTACAGCTTCTTGCACCGGTTATCCGGGGGAAAAAGGGAGAACACCGCGATATTATTGAAGGAGCGCGCAGGGCTGGTTTTGCCAGGGCCCGAATTGATGGAGTGCCGGTAAGCCTGGACGAAAAAATAAAACTGGACAAACAAAAAAAACACAGTATAGAGATCATCGTAGACAGGCTGGTGGTAGGAGATGATATACGTCCCAGGCTGGCAGAATCGGTGGAAGCAGCCCTGGAGGCTGCCAATGGAATTATGTTAATCCTTGCCCAAAAAAAGGGAGAAGACAAGGTTCATGAATACTTTGTATCCCAAAAAAGCGCCTGCCCGGACTGCGGTATTTCCATTCCGGAACTCCAGCCCCGGCTTTTTTCCTTTAACAATCCCTACGGTGCATGTCCTGCCTGTACCGGTTTGGGGATTAAAATGGAATTCGATCCGGCATTGGTAATACCCGATCCAGGTCTTTCCTTTAATGAAGGAGGCTGTATTCCCTATAACCCGGACAGCGCATGGAACCGCAGCCGTTTTGAAAGCCTTGCAAAGCATTATAAATTCAGCCTGGATACTCCATTTAAGGAACTTCCCAAAGCAATATACAAAGCAATTCTCCATGGTTCCAAAGACGAAATAAGAGTACGCTACGAAAACCGGGAAGGTACAGGCCATTTTGAATACAATTCCCGTTTTCCCGGCGTATTGGAAGACTTAAAACGCCGTTACTTTGAAACCCAGTCGTCCGGAATTAAGGACTGGCTGGAAAAGTTTATGAGCCAGAAACCCTGCGAAGACTGCGGAGGCAGGCGGCTTAAGGCTGAAGCTTTGGGAGTAACTATTGGCGGAACAAATATATGGGAACTTTCATGTCTTTCGGTAACAGAATCAATAAAGTTTTTTGAAACAGTAAAACTAAGCCGCAGCGAAAAGATCATTTCCAAACAGATCCTTAAAGAGATAAACGCCCGGCTGGGTTTTATGCAAAATGTGGGGCTGGATTATCTTTCTTTGGAACGAAAGTCCGCCACCCTTTCCGGCGGAGAAGCACAGCGAATACGGCTTGCCACGCAAATTGGTTCAAGCCTGGTGGGTGTATTGTATATTTTGGACGAACCTTCCATAGGGCTTCATCAGCGGGACAATCAGCGGCTTATAGATACCCTGTTGTATCTGCGGAATTTGGGTAATACCTTAATCGTAGTAGAGCATGATGAACAAACCCTGCGGACAGCGGATCATATTGTAGACCTGGGACCCGGCGCAGGGGTTCACGGCGGCAGGGTGGTGGCGCAGGGAACACCGCGGGAAATAATGCGCGTCAAGGAAAGTCTTACCGGCCAGTATTTAACGGGTAAATTAAAAATGAAAATCCCCAAAGAACGGCGAAAGGGAAACGGCAAGGCCCTGCGGCTTACCGGGGTGAACCAGCATAATTTAAAAAATATCAAGGTAACAATTCCCCTGGGGCTTTTTACCTGCATTACCGGAGTATCCGGATCGGGAAAATCTACCCTAATTAGCGATGTGTTGTATCCTGCGCTAGCAAACAGGGTTTATGGTTCCAGCCGTATAGAAGGTATTTATAAAACCCTGGAAGGGGAAGACCATATTGACAAGGTAATCGACATTGATCAAAGCCCCATTGGAAGAACCCCCCGTTCCAATCCGGCAACCTATGTACAGCTTTTTGGAGCTGTCAGGGATTTATATGCAGCATTGCCCGATTCAAAAAAACGAGCTTACAAGCCGGGACGTTTTTCCTTTAATGTGCGGGGAGGCCGCTGTGAAAACTGTTCCGGCGACGGGAATATTAAAATTGAAATGAACTTTTTGCCCGATGTATATATTAAATGCGATGTCTGCCACGGCAAACGCTTTAACCGGGAAACACTGGAAATACGCTACAAGGGAAAAAATATTGCCGATGTACTGGATATGACCATTGAAGAAGCAGCAGAATTTTTTAAGAGTATACCTCAGGTAGCCAGAAAACTCGATACGCTTCTTTCGGTGGGGCTTGGTTATGTAAAGCTTGGACAGTCTGCTTTAACCCTGTCCGGCGGAGAAGCGCAGCGTGTTAAACTTGCCCTGGAATTGTCCAAACGCTCTACCGGAAAAACCCTGTATATGCTTGACGAACCTACGACGGGACTGCACTTTGCAGATGTAAAGCAGCTTATGCAGGTAATCCAGCGTTTGACGGATCAGGGAAATACCGTAATAATGATAGAGCATAACCTTGATGTACTGCTTCAGGCAGACCATATAATTGATCTTGGTCCGGAAGGCGGCGACAGGGGAGGTGAAGTGTTAATTACCGGAACCCCGGAAAAAGTTGCATCCTGCTCCAAATCCTATACGGGAATATATTTAAAGGAAATACTAAAGCGAAAAATATGAGGCATATTAAAAAAACCTTTTATTTATTTTTTTTCTTTATATCCTTTTTGCTTTTTTCCCAGGAAACAAATCCGGAACCAGTTGAACCGCTAGAATTGTCCGAAGAATTGTCCGAAGAATTACTGGAAGAATTATTGGAAGAATTATCGGAAGACTTACCGGAAGACTTACCGGAAGAAACAACAGACCCTTTTCAAACAAGTATTTTAAATCCGGCCTTTGTTCTGGAGCGGGATATAGCAACTTCTACACTGGAAGAACTGGCGGACTGGTGCAGAAGCCTTGGCCTAGATACAGAAGGCAATAGAGAAACGCTTGCAGCAAGACTTTGGGAATATTACCAGTTGGAAATGCGTCCTTTAGAAGCAACTGACGCCGAAATAGAAGAGTCCGGCGTTTTGATTATAACCATAGAAAGCGCCAGAACAACAGAATACTTTAGTGTTGAATCGGTTAAGGAAGACTATGTACGGCTTCGCGGCGGTGTTTCGGTAATGCTAAGAGACGGAGGAATTCTTCATCGTATACAGGCAGAACATATTCTTTATAACCGGACAAGAAATATTCTTACTGCTTCCGGGGGTGTTGTTTATTTCAAGGAAGAAGAAGATACCATAGAAAGTTTCCGGGGCGAAGGAATTACTGTAAACCTGGATAATTGGTCAACAGTATTTTTACGGGGTATCTCTGACCGCGGTATAAGCGATGGTGAAAGCAGTTATCGTTTTGCCGGAGAAGTTATTTCCCGAAACCCAGAAGGTTCTACGGTACTGCGCAGAGCAGAAATAACCAATGCAGCAGAAGAAGAATCGCTTTGGTCCATTAATGCATCAAGGCTTTGGCTTCTTCCCGGTTCGGATTGGGCTATAGTGCATGCAGTTGTCAAGGTAGGAGAAATCCCTGTACTTTATTTGCCTGCATTTTACTATCCGGCTAATGAAATTATTTTTCGTCCCGTACTGGGATTTAGAGTCAGGGAAGGAACCTTTGTGCAGACTACGACATATATTCTTGGCAGGCCCAAAGCATCGGAATCGGAGGAAGAAGGTATTATTTCCAATATATTTGGAACCTCAGATGAAATGGAAACAATACGGGAAGGAGTATTTCTCCGATCCACCGGCCGCAGAGTACGGGATCAAAATGAACCGCGACTTTCCGTTTTAGCCGATGCATATACCAATCTTGGATATTATTTAGGTTCGGAATTATTTTTTCCTTCCAGCGGAACTTTTGGAGAACTTCTTTTTTCCGCGGGTATTGCATTCAGCCGGGATATTGCCCAGGATTTTGGAAACTATACTCCTTTTTTTCCCGATTATGACGGAACCAGTAACTGGCACGATTCCATGTTTATTAATTTTTCTGTTCCTTTTCGTTACCGCTTTGTCACTACCGGTTCTGCTGCCGGTAATGGTTCAATAATTCAGAATGCTGCTATTTCGTGGAATCTTCCTTTTTATTCAGATCCCTATGTAGATAATGATTTTATGCGCCGTTCAGAAGATTCCAGCCTCTTTAGCATTATGAGAAATTTCGGAAGGATTGATTTTGAAATAAGCGATAATCCTATAGATCAATATATCTGGGAATTAAACAGCAATCTTTCCATTTCCACAACTGGTTTACAGCCGTATATTAATAGTCTGGTAATTAACAGCGCAACTATGGCAGTGATCTTTAATACACGAAGAACAATATATGATCCTTCGGATCCGCGGAACCAGCTTATGGATCATCTTTCTCATCCTCCGGATTTTAGGTTTTTTTATCCGGAAAAATTTACCTTATTTAATGCTTCAGCTTCCATTAGCGGTATGCCCATTAATATAGGCAATAGAAGTCTGGAAATACAGACAGAAGAAACATATATTCCGGGATGGGGCAGCCCTATATCCCCCTGGGATATAAGCGAAACAGACATAGAATATACAGAAGATGATATATTAAGACTCCGCCCTCCTCCATTGACAAGAACTGTTAATGTTCCTGCTTTAGGAGGCCGTAATTTCTCCATGGATTACAGGATATCTCCTTCGGCAGCATCGGAACTTAGATATAACTCGGACAGACCAAACGAAGCTTGGAATAGACAGGAAGATATAGACTGGAATGATGTTGAATACCAGCTCTATACGATAAGGGCAGACGGTTCTGTAGGTTTTAGATTGTCGGAAAGACGGGATATCTACAGTCATAACCTGCGTTTTTTTGGAACTGGTTCCTGGCAGGATTTTAGTTATGTAAATGAATCTGTCCCTGAGGCAAGAGCAGATACCTTAATGACTCAAAGCCGAAATATGAGTTTTTATACAGGATCTGCCGAATATGGTTTTACCCTTAGACCGTTTTATCAAAGTGAAATTTGGAACACTTCCAACTTTCGCTATACGCTGCGCGGATTATTGGTTTCCGGACGTTATGTAGAAGATGAATGGGAAGTAAACAGGGGAAGATGGAATAACGATGATATTGCAGAACATCGCTTACAGGCAAATATTAATGCCAATGTTATGGATCAAATGCAAAATCTTTCCATAAGTTATGATATACCGCCGGAAGACAGCATTGTAACCGGAAATGCAACTGCCAGAATATGGATTTCCGAAACCATGGTACGCACCAGAGTCCGCGATATATTATCGGATCCCTTCTATGAACCGGTGACCATTATCGAAACCTTGCGATTTAATGATCAGCTTTCATTCAGGCAGCATGCTGTCTATGATCCGGAACTTTCTCAATGGACACAATTTAGAAGTGACTTGATCTGGGGCGGGTTTATGGCATCGTTTACTGCTGCTTGGTCCCGGGGTTATGATCTCATTACCAGAGATGAAGATCCGGTTAATTTTGGCTGGTATATGATGGATACAGAAAGATTAAACCCTCAGGATTTAAGTTTTTCTTACCGGAAAAACCAGGCTTTAAATGAAGGCAATATAATGAGTTTTAATATAAATGTAGATACCGGCTTAAAATATGATCTTCAGCAATATACCAGTTCAAGTTTTCATTTTACCTTGGGTCTTGGAGTACGTATTAACCGTTTTCTGGAATTAACGCTGCGATCTCATTCAGAAAATACGGTAATATTCCGTTACTTTCAAAATGCTCCCTTTTTTAATGATAAAAATATAGATGTACCCGGCGAGACAAATATATTTACCGACTTAAGGAATTCTTTTAATTTTTTTGATACAAGTAAACGGGAAGCTTCTGGATTTAAATTAAAATCTTTTAGTCTGGATTTAGTACACTATCTTGGGGATTGGGACGCTACTTTGGGAATTAACCTGACGCCGGATCTTGACAGAAGTACGATACCATACCGTTACAGGATTATCAGCGAGATTTCCTTTCTGGTACAATGGAAACCAATTAGAGAACTTAAGGTGGATATGACTTACCATTCCCTGGATGGAATTAGCTTTGAATAATTTTATCCAGTTCATATAAACTGGTAGTTTTTACCAGTTCAAAAAGCTCAATAGAGTTTAATGATGGATTGGTTCTTCGGATATATGCAGCCAAAGGCAGTAAACTTGTTAATAATTCTCTTTGTCCAGCTCCGCTGGACGGTTCATTTTGTTTTTGATTTAAAAGCGGATCAAATGAAGAAAGTTTTTCCAGTGATATTCTATACTGTTTTAGGAAATCTACAGCACTTAAATTTACAGGTCCGGCAGAAAAGAAAGAAAGAGGACGGGAAGCAGTATTTTTAATATACAAAATCCTTTGTTCTGCTTTTTCTTTATAAAACTGCAGGGATCTGGTTTGATAATACCAGTTATCTTGTTCTGTACCGTCCAGCAAAGCTGTACCGCTATTATATTTTTGCATAGATGTATCGCGGTAAAGAAAAGCGGAATGGAGGGCTTCCAGTGGTGTATACCTTGACATAAGTTTGTTAAAGTAGCTGTAGATATAAGCTCCGCGGGCATAGGTTTTTCCCATAGGATAGGAGAAATCCGCTCCATAAAGCGATACTTCCTTTGCTCCCAGGTTTTCTGAAAGCGAAAGAGCAGCATAACATACATTTGCACCGGAAGTATCCAAAACCGGAAATGAGCGCCAGATCCTGCTGATATATAAGGACAAAGGATGTCCGCCGGAAAAAAAGATTCTATTGCTGCTTTGGCTTGCTACCAAAGGAGGACTGCCAAGGTCTAAAACCAAAATGGTTTTTTCCGGCATTAATTCAAAAAAATGCTGATACCCAATATGCTGGCAGTCAATGGAAATTACACTGTCTGGTTCAATATTGTTTTGCAGCAGTATTGGCAACGCTGTATCGCAGCTTATTACATATAATTCTGTTTGTTGTTTTCTGCCTTTTAATTCTTTTTTTATTATGGGGATTTGTTTTTCCAAAGACGGACCGGCAGCACAAACAATAGCTTTTTTAATGGATGGGATACTTGCACCTTGTTTTTCTGCCAGCTTAAGATTACGGATAATATTGGAGAACCACCTCTTTCCAAAATATGCCTGTACAGAATAATCTCTGGATACTGCATCTATGGCTTGTTTTACAGCTTCGGCTGCTTCTATAAAGCGTTTGTCTGTATCTGTTCGTGTACGCAAAGGCAATAGTCTTATGCCGCCGTCAATAGCCGGCCTGTAGTTTTCCAGGATAAAATGTATTAATTGTTCCGGTACAGGATCAAGGATAAGCCGAAAGCGGGGGTCGGATAAAAGATTTATATAGGCCTTGCTGCTTAATAGTTCAGCCAAACCATTGCAGTCATATTCTACAATTATTATTTTTTTTGTATCTTCCCGCTTAAGGGCTGCTTCTATTGCAAATGCTCCGCCAAGACCCAAAAAAATCAGGCAGCCTTCTTCATTAAGGGTGGATATAATCCGTTCTCCTTCGCGGCGGGGATCTACAATTGAATGCAGGGGAAGAGCAGCGCTTTGAACATTGCTTAATGCAGGAACCAGGTCGCCGGTTCGAGCCTGTAAAAAACGGTATACGCCTGTTGTGGTTAATGCAGACGATAATTTGGAACACAAAATAGGATCGTTTTTTGCAAGAGCCAAAAGATTTCGTTCAAAAGTTTGTTTATCCATCATGGTTTAGGCTGTTAAAGCTCTAATAAGGCTTCTCTTAGTGTATCGGCATACTGCTTGCTTTTTAATATATTGGAAGGTAAAAGCAGTTCTCCCAGTTCCTTATTTAGTCTATCCTTGTACAAGGGATTATTCAAAGCAGATAATAAAGAGGCAATAAGGATCTTTTTAGCTGTTTTTTCTTTTCCAATATTTTTGATAGTAAAACGGGGATATACTCCATTGGGCATATTTTTGTAAACAGGCGTTTTCTGTCCTATAGGAAGGTAATTAAAATTGCGGGGAAATGAATTACCATGGGAACTTAGCCAGGTATTGTAGATCGATAAACTTCCGCAGCGGGTTATGGTTTCTTCCCGTTCAAAAGCCTGGGAATACCGAGGCCGCCGCCGATCCGACGAAGATTCCATTAGCGTTTCAAAAGCATATGGCCTGGCATGGGTTAGAATATCCTTGTGGGAGAAATCCATACCGCTTACATACACAGGGCCTGTGCTTATATAAAAAGCTATATCCAAAGCAGAAACGCTTACAGTACCACGCTGGGGAAAGGCAGGGATTTGTTTATTATCTGTCAATTTTGCAGCTTCCAATATTATTTTCTGCCATAAACTGCCGTCCCAAAGAAAAAAAACCGGCCATTGTATAAGCTGGGATGGAAGGGCTGCTGTCAAAGCAGCAGCAAGGAAGGGTTTTTGCTTATTAAAACCGGTACTTATATACTGTCTATGGCTTTCTATTAGATGAAACAGCGCCCATGAACCGCCGTCGCTTGTAATAATAATATCCGGAATTATTTGCTGGTGCATAAGAGCCAAAACAGAAGAAGAAACAGCAATAATAAAAGGCGGGGAAGAGCTTTGTTTCCATTGCCTTATTTCCTCAAATGAATCTTCCAGGCTTGGGCCGGCAGCACATACAAGCACAGGACTTGATCCGCCTTCTATTTCAAAACAGTTTGCAGCAGAATGTGAACAATACTTCGATAGGTTATATAAAGCATTACGCAGCCAGCGCCGGCCGAAATTTTGCATTGTTTTTTGTCCTGCGTTAATCCGGCGTATACATTCCACTGTCCTTGCCGCCAAATCCAGGCATATTTGGCCATAAATATTAACTGACGGCTTCCATTCAATTAATTTTATTTCCGAAGCTTCTGCATCGGCCAGGAGTTCTTCCAGAAAATTTTCCAGACTATGTTCATTGGAGCTGTCCCAGCTTAATCCTTCTTTACATGTTATTCCGGTTTGTTTATTAAAAAAAAGCGAACAATGAAGGCTGATTATTTTTGATGCAGGATATAATTTTTTTAAAGCTACGGCTAAATATCCCAAACCAGGTTCAATTAAAATAAAGTATTCGCTGGGTTTTAAATGCAGGGAATGTATGTATTTTTCTGCTTCCAATACGGGATCATAACGGGAATGCAGTGTTGTAGTTCCAACTTGAACGGTAAAACCATTATTGGCGGGGACTATCTTTTCGTTCACATCTATAGATACGGTTTTAGATAAGAATATGCTTCTTGAGGATTTCGGGCCTGAAAACTAAAAATTGTGTTTCCTGCAATTGTTTTTGCAAGATGAAATCCAATCAGTTCTTTGTCTTGTTTTGCATCAAAAAGTACCAGGCATCGCTGCTGGTTTAGTTTTTGTACTGCTGCAAAAGAAGAAACCATGGAAACAAGATTTTCGTAGATTTCTTCTGCCGAATTTTTTAATGCTTCGATAACTATTCCCTGAAAAGCACCCAATTTTGCATATTCTGCAGATAATGCATCCAATAGCACTTTATCGGAAGAAGAAACATTTCTTGTCTTATCATATTTCTTTTGGGTAATTCGCTTAAATAGACCGATATTGGCGCCGGTTTTTTTACTTTTACCGGCTTCTGCCTTGTTTAAAAGACCCATTTAAGCTAATCCTAATTCCTCAAATAGCTTTTTATAGGTGTCAAAATATTCTGATTTGGCAAATTCTTCTATTTTTTCTTCCGGCAAAGATTCCAATAACTGATCCATGTATGAAAGAATGGTTTTTAATTCCTGTTTTAAGTTGGACGAAATTTCTTCTGCACCAACTTGAATAACATCATCAGCCTGGATAACATCATCAACCTCAATAACATCCTGTATATCCGAATCATCAAAATCCGCTATTGATACATCTTCAAAAGAATCAACAACACCCTGTTCAGCGGAAATCACCTCTGGAATTTCTAAAGTGGCTTCTTCTGTTTCAAAAATAAAGTCATCGGAACTGCCCGGTGTTGACGGGCTGTCAAAAGAAACATCTTCCATTTCCATGTCTATGGAAATGTCGTTAATTGCAGGTTCAGAGACAGGATTTTCGGAAATACCGGAACTTAAATCCGGCTCGTCAATTGCTGCTCCGGAAAAATCTATATCTGTATTAATTGCTTCATCTTCAAAAGCCAGTGGATCTTCCTCAAGATAACTTGTGTCCTCCGGCGCCTCTGTAATTGGAGCAATACCGTCTTCCCAAAGCTGTTCTACTTCCTCTAAAGGTGCAGTTTCTCCATCGGGAGTCAGATCCAGAGAAATATCGAAATCATCATTTTCAAAATTCTTTATTTCATCCTCAATCTTAACCGCTCCATCAAGTTCGCCTATATCATCTTCAAAGGCAATTTCCTGCGAATCGTCACTTGCGGGAAAACCGCTGTCAATTCCTGCATCAGTACCGGATTCTTCGGTAAAATTCGCTGTATGAAGGATATTGTCCAGTTCATCGCCGGTAAGAGATATTTTTTCGTCATCTTCTTCGTCAAAAAAGCCTGTATTATCGGCCGGTTCCGATCCCTTTTGCTGTCCAGAACCGCGGACTGCAGAAAGCTCTGTTTTTAAGCTGGAAATCTCTTTTTTTATTGAGGAAAGCTCGTCGGCAATCTTCTGGAGCAGTGCCGTAGAAAGGTCCATATTTGCTGCTGTTTGCGGCATGGGGTCCGAAAAACCGGTAATTTCATCATCTAGTTCTGCCGGAACAAAATCCTGAATTGAAGAATCCAGGTTTCCTATGTCGATACCTCCAGGTAATTCATCTACTTCTTCAACAACAACAGAACCCAGGAAATCGTCCATGGATATTTCGGTAAAACCATCTTTATCAATAGCAATGGGGGCCTGTCCTTCCGGAAGGTCATGTTCCTCTGATACCTCTTCAAATTCCAATTTATTGGATTCATCTATTCCGTCTATGGTATTTTCCATTTCAAGACCATCAAAATCCGGAAGATCGGAATCCATATCAGAATCCATACCGGTTGACATATCATCAAAGTTTGTAATTTCGTCAAAACCTTCCAGGTCAAGTTCATCGTCTCCCAGCGGGGTATCCAGGTCAGGTTCATCATCAAGCTTGGGTAAGTCCAGATCATCGTTAATATCCGGCATGAATTCATCCTGGATATCGTCAAAATCCGGTAATTCCAGATTATCGCTTAATGGAGCGCTTAAATCCGGCAAAGAATCGGATTCATCTTGATTATCGCTCTTTACCCACACGCCATATTCGTCCAGCTCATCGGATGAACCGATTGTTGTTCTGTCATCATATATTGAAGGATCGCTCTTTCCAGCCATTAGCCGCTCCCGCTAAACATGTATATCAATTAGTATCGGTACAAAACCCCAAAATATATACTTCTATTGTTTAATGAAAACAATATTTTACTGTACCTTGTAGTATTATATACTGTCAAGTCGGCAATCGCAATTGCCGTCGGCAATCTCAACTGTTACGGGCTTTTTTAAAGAACAAACAGGAAAAATCCGTAAATATAGTAATGAAGTTTGCCAAATACCTCCTGATCCCCTGGTTTACCCTGGGATTGTATACAGTTCTGTCTGTGTACAATGGGGCAACGGGAATCATTAAATATCAGGAATTACAGATTGAACGGGAAAAAGTCCTGGAAAATCTATACCAATTACAGGCAATTAACCAGGAATTAAGGGGTAGTATGGATGCTTTGCTCTATGATCCGGAAACAATAAGGATTAGAGCCAGGGAGCTTGGTTATGGAGAAAGGGGAGAGCATTTTGTCCGTATAGTGGGGCTTCCCGGCGGGCGGCCCAGAGAACTTCGGCCGGGGATAATTAGAACCGCCGTAGTGCATCCTTCCAATGCCAACCCAAATTGGGCTGTTCACAGGACTATCTCTTTTTGTGCAGGGCTCCTTCTTTTGTCACTGTTTCTTGTTGTAGATTTGCTGATAAAGCCCGAATCGTCATAATTTTCCTCTAAATTCCCTGGAAACTTCCCGCTTTATGTCCCGTTCGCGTATATCGGCCCGTTTGTCAAATTGCTTTTTCCCTTTGCAAAGACCCAGTTCAACTTTTACCCGGCCATTTTTAAAGTAAAAACACAGGGGAATAAGGGTAAAACCTTTTTCTTCGGTTTTTCTGGTTAAGCGTTTAATTTCGTCCCGGTGGAGGAGGAGCTTTTTTCTTCGATCCGGGTCGTGGTTAAATACCGAAGAAAAAGGATTTTCTGCAATTCGCAGTTGGCGCAGCCACACTTCGCGGTTTTGAATTTCCGCCCATGCATCCGGAAAGGAAATTTTTCCGTCCCTGAACGATTTAACTTCGGTCCCCAATAGTTCAATACCGCATTCCAGGCTTTCGTCTATTGTATAGTCAAAGCGTGCTTTGCGGTTTACCGCAATAATTTTTTTACCCTCACTCATGGATTATTATTAGGTACAGCTTCGCTGGACGGTACTATAACTGGTCTAAATCCAACAAAAGGAGAGGAGTTTCCCGGAGGCAGGGCGCCGCGGATTTCTATTCCAGAGGATTCGGAATAATCTATCCCCAGATGATTAATCCAGGAGCCGCCCCTTACAACCCGCTCCAAAGCCGGAGCCGCTCCAATTCCCCATCCGGCGGCTTTCTCCAATGCCGCCGCCGCCGCATCTGTTGTAGTAAAAAAATCCAAAGGAGCATAAGGATCGCTGCACCATTCCCAAAGTAATCCATTATTAATTCTCTGCTGCCGGGCTGCATATTCCCATTCTATTTCGGAAGGCAGCCGTAATTCCCAGCCGCTAAGCGAAGGGGGCAATTTGGCAGTAAGCCAACTGCAGAAGGCAGCGGCGGCATACCAGGAAATTCCGGAAACTGCCGGTACCGGGTAGGCAGGAAATTCTGCAGGAACCAGATAGTCCTCTCCAACCAGACCGCGGTTTATAAGCGATTCCTTGTTTTCTATGGACCATTCAGGATTTTCTGCTATAAATCGTTCCCATGCTGCCTGTGATATGAGATCGCTGGCTACCAATATGGGAGCTACGATTTCGCGGCGGCCGGATTTTTCCAGGTAGCCTGGGCGTACAGCGATAAAATGAACAGTTTCCAGCAGTAATTCTCCGGGAAATTGTAAAGGAATATCAATATTAACTGTCTGGCTTTCCTCAACAGTATTTATATGTCTGGAATACCAATCTGATCTGATAAGCCGGGCAGAGCTTTCTACAGAAAGCATATCTTCCAGCCAAAACGGGACCGATGGAATATTTGAAATACGCAGAGACTCCTGCAATGTGGAAAGTATACTAAGGGGTGAAGGAGAAAGACCGTTGTTATCCAAAAGAAACTGGGAGCGTATAAGATCGCGGGCAGATACTTTATTTGTTGTATGAAGAAATGCATGGTTTAAAATATCCTGCATAACGGTGCGAAGAGCAGGATTTCTGGCAGCAGGACCTGTACGGTATACACCTTCGGAAAGACTCATTGGGATTTGATACGCTTCGATTGGTTCTCCTGTTGCAGACCAATACATATAGTCCAGAGCAGATAAGGCAAGTGCATTAACAGGATCCGGCGAGGTTAAGGTTCCGGCAATGGTAATTTTCCGGGGAAAAAAAAGTGATCCAAAAAGTCTTCCCGGTACTTCCAGTTCATGTTTATCCGGATAAAATCCAGGAAGGATAAATTCTATAGTGATTGATCCGCGGGGAAGAAAAATTTCACAGGGAGTGTATCCCAATGTTACATTATCCACCCGAACGGCAGCGCCGTAAGGTTCGGAACTAAACACGCCAATACTGCCGGGTTTGGAAATTCCCGGAAAAACAAAGATCAAAAAAAGTAAAAAGAGAATTGCTGCTCCGTACAATACAGCAAGATAATATCCAGGGTGTATGCCAAAAATTGCCGGTAATCTAACTGAATCTTCTTCTTTATAATTTTTTTTATAAAAAGATGATTTTATCCATGGTAAAGCCATAAAATGAGTATAAAACAGCTTCGGGTATTGTTCAACAGCGCTTTTTCTGGTACTTTAATGTTTAATGAGCAAAAAACCGGTTCATCAGTTTTTTATAAAGCTCCAGAGTTTTACAGAATTCTTATTAACACGGCGCAGGACTATCCAGAGGATTAAACGGGAAAAACAACGTGCTAAAAATCCCCTATTGGACTGGATAGGAGCATTTATTTGGGCTGCCGGGGTGGTACTTCTTGTAAACCAATACCTGTTTCAGGCTTTTCGTATCCCTTCGGGGTCGATGATCGATACTCTTTTGGAACGAGACCGTATTTTTGTAAATAAACTAATCTATGGCCCCGAATTACTTCCGGGACTTTGGAAACTTCCCAGCCCGATAAAACCGGAACGTAATGATGTAATTATTTTTGAAAGCCCCGATTATTTTTCCAAGGGACCGGCTTTTGACATTGCCCAGCGTATCATTTATATGCTTACCCTGTCTCTTGTAGACATTAACCGCGATGAAGCAGGGAATCCGCCGGTTCATTTTTTAATTAAAAGGGCTGCCGGTATGGGCGGTGATCACATTGAAATCAAGAGGGGCGACTTGTACTTTCGTTTTGCCGGCGAAGACCGGTGGATAAGCGAAGGTGACTACCTTGCCGAAAACAGTTTTGCTCATCGTATTACCCGAATAATTCCCGAAGATCAGTACCCTGCCATGGAAGCCATAGGAAGAATAGAAGGATATATGGAATTGGGTCTTGATCCTCCGTCAGAGCTTGTAGAAAAAGCAAGTGCTTATGGATTATACCATGTTGATATTGTAACAAAATCCGCAGAGCGTTTAGCTCTTATCCGTTCTGCTTTTCCCCAGGTAAACCGTTACAGGACTCAGATTTTTAGGCAGCAAAGTATCTATGTACCCGAAGGCCGTATTCTGGCTCTTGGCGATAATCGGGATAATTCGCACGACGGACGATTTTTTGGCACTGTCCCATCATCAAAAATCCTTGGCCAGGGAGCGTTTAAATACTGGCCCTACTGGCGCATAGGAGGGATACGGTAATGGCAAAACGCTGGCGCCAGTATTCCTATTCTCAGCAGCAAAATTATCTGCGCCGAATACAAATAATTGTTATTTGGATTTTTGCTTTTTTTATAATACATACGCTTGTTACAAGTCTTTTGGTTTCAAACAGGGTGGTGGAAAATTCTACAATGCAGCCGGGATTTCTTCCGGGAGAACGCTTTGTTTTTTTGTCTTTTACAATCCAGCATTTGTTTAGGGACTCCGGTGATGGAAACCTTCCTTTTAGACGCGGTCAGGTAGTACTGGTGGATCGGTATGCCGGAAACCGTCCTGTCATGCGTACAATTGCAGACGGAGTAGTCCGCTTTTTTACCCTTCAACGGTATAGTCTTTTTTCCAAAGAAGATATTTTTTTTATTAAACGGGTTATAGGTCTTCCCGGCGATACGATAAGTATGAATAATTATCTGGTTCGGATAATTCCCGCAGGTGAAGAATTTGAATATACCGAATTTGAACTTGCCGAAGGGGACTATATTCCTCATCTGCCCAGTGTTCCTGCTGAATGGGATGAATCAATTCCCTTTTCCGGTTTTATGGACAGTATTACACTTGGAATAAATGAATGTTTTGTTCTTTCCGATGACCGCAGCATAACGAACGATTCCAGAACTTGGGGGCCTGTTTCGGTAGATTCCATTGTAGCCCGTCTTTTGGTGCGTTACTGGCCGCTGACCCGTCTTGGAATACCGTCCAGCGAAACTGTACCGTGACAGAAAGCTCTGGTCCAGTGTGCTGGACAGTCCAGCGCATCTGTACATGTAAGGGCTTTTTATCTGAAAAAGAATTTTCGCTGTATCTGCATATTCCTTTTTGTTTCGAAAAGTGCGATTATTGTGATTTTTATTCTGTTCCTGTCAAAAAAAGCGGAGAACAATGGGATTCATTGGCGGATCGATATATTGAAACCCTGCTCCTGGAAACAAAAAGACGTTTAATCCCTTATGGTTCTTCATTCCATATTCCCTCGATTTACATTGGCGGCGGGAATCCGGCGCTTCTTGGGGCAAGCGGCATAAGCCGGCTTCTTAATGGACTGTTACAATTGATTGATGCATCACCGCGGGAAATTACAATAGAGGCAAATCCCGAAACAATTACCCAATCATTTCTTCATTCCTGCAGTGACAGCGGCATAACCCGCCTTTCGCTGGGGCTGCAAAGCTTTGACGAATCAATTCGGAAAGCGTCAGGACGGCAGGGTACGATAACAATGCAGCAGCTTTACCAGGCTGCAAAGGTTTTTGGGCGCTGTCTTTCTTTTGACTTAATAAGCGGCCTTCCTGGCCAGGATGAAAAGCTGCTTTTAAGAGATATAGAAAAAGCCATTTCCCTGGAACCAGGCCATATTTCCCTGTATGCCCTTACTCTGGAACCTGGAACCCCTCTGGCTCAGCGCTACCGGAGCTGCGAAGATACTGCGGACAGGCTGTGGCTTTTGGGAAGGGATGCCCTGATAAAAGCAGGATACAAACAATATGAAATTTCGAATTTTGCCCTGGCTCCGGCTTACCAGTGCATACACAATGTACGTTATTGGACAATGAAAAACTGGATAGGGATAGGCCCCTCTGCATCGGGAACAATAATCCATAACGATGGAACAGGGTGTCGTTTTACCTATCCGCCTAATCTGGATGCTTTTTTAAGTACAGCTTCGCTGGACGGTACTCCTGCCGCTGTATTACACGAAGAACTGGACAAGATGACAATGCTTAAAGAAACCTTTTTAATGGGATACCGCTGTAAAGAAGGACCGGATCCCGGGCTATTTTCCATGCGCTTTGGGAAAACAATACAGGAAACCATACCCAAAACTCTTGCAAAATGGCAAAACAATAAGGAAAACACCATAATGAACTTTTTAAATAATTTCCTGCTTGACGTATTCCTTGAAGTAGAAAACAATAGAGTATAGATGAAAGAAACAACTATTCAAATAAACGGCATTAATACGGCAAGGGGCATGGCTTTAACCGGCGGCACTTTGGATACCTACCGTAAGGTACTGATAATGTTCTGTAAAGATGCAGAGTTAAGATTGCAGACCTTAAAGTATTTTCTTCTGGAAAGCCTTAACAGCGGGACAGGCAGCTTTCCAAGCAAGCATTTAGCTTCGTTTACTACCCAGGTTCATGCTTTAAAAGCTGCAAGCGCGTCTTTGGGAGCGACAGAACTGCCGTTTATAGCAGAGCGGCTTGAAATGGCGGCAAGAGACAGCGATTTGGCTTTTATTCAGGAGAATCTTACCGAATTTATAGAAACCTTGGAAGAACATATAAACACCATTCAAGCAGCTTTACATGAATTAGCGGAACAATCTGACGGGAAAGATGCCGCTATGGCAGAAAACAAAGATAATTCTGAATATCTTTCTGTTTTTCAGGAATTAAGCGATGCCCTAAAATCCAATAAAATTTCCGAAATAGACCGTATTATCGATAAACTATCCAAAATGGAGCAGGATAAAATTAAAGGAATTGTAGAAAAAATTTCCGACCAGGTATTAATGGCCGAATTTGACATCGCCATAAAAACCATAGATGAGTTTACCAGCGAGTTAAGCGGCAGCTCTATTATTTGACCTGCTTATACAGAAGGAGCGAAAGTGGAAACAGAAAAAAAAATTATTATTATTGTTGACGATAATCCGGCTAATCTTCGAATCGGAAAAAATGTGTTATCGGAAAAATATTCAGTAGCCACAGCGCCTTCGGCAGCAAAACTGTTTTCTCTGTTACCGCACAATCACCCTTCCTTAATCCTTTTGGATGTAGATATGCCGGAAATGGACGGGTATGAAGCCATTAAATTGCTTAAAGTCAAACAGGAAACCAAAAATATTCCCGTAATTTTCCTCTCCGGAATGATAGAACCGGAGTACGAGGAAAAAGGACTTTCTCTTGGAGCAGTGGACTTTGTTAATAAACCCTTTGATCCTCAAAAACTCATTGAATGTATAGAAAAACACATACTATAAAGTAAATCTACGTATGGACAAGACCAGAATATCTTTGCTATACTGCAATAAAGGCGCCGTACCCAAGTGGTAAGGGAGAGGTCTGCAAAACCTTCATTCGTGCGTTCGATCCGCACCGGTGCCTAAACGAAAAAATATTGTGTTCTTTATTCTGTCCAATGTATGGAGGTATACATGAAAACTCTAAATCTTGGAAAATCCGGGCTGGAAGTTCCAGTTATTGCTGTAGGCTGTATGCGGATCAAATCTCTAAGCAAAGAAGAAGCAGGCATCTTTGTTAAATCTGCCCTGGATTTAGGGGCAAACTTTTTTGACCATGCCGATATCTATGGAGACGGAAGCTGCGAAGAAATCTTTTCCGGCGCCCTAAGCGGGGTTAGACGAAATGAGGTCTTTATTCAGACTAAATGCGGAATTAGAAAGGGACTGTCTTTTGATTTTTCCAAAGAGCATATAGTTAAATCAACAGAAAAATGCCTCCAGCGCCTTAAAACCGATTATATTGATGTATTGCTTCTCCATAGACCGGATATTCTGGTCGAACCGGAAGAAGTGGCGGAAGCTTTTGGGTTGCTCCAGGCTTCCGGTAAAGTGCGCTATTTCGGTGTTTCCAATCAAAATCCCGGTCAGATTGAACTTCTTAAAAAATATATTAAGCAGCCTTTAGTGGCAAATCAACTGCAGTTTGGCATTGCCCATGCTCTTTTGGTCAGTGAAGGGGTCAATGTCAATATGCTCTGCGATGAAGCTATAGACAGAACCGGCGGCATCCTTGATTACTGCAGAGTTAATGATATTACCGTGCAGCCATGGTCCCCTTTTCAATATGGTTTTTTTGACGGTGTCTTTTTGGATAATGCAGAATTTCCGGAATTAAATAAAACAATTGATGCCATTGCCAAAAAGTATGAAGTAAGCAATACCGCTATAGCTATTGCATGGATATTACGGCACCCGGCAAAAATGCAGCCGGTTACCGGTACCATGAATATCCAGCGGCTGGCGGACTGCGTAAAGGCCGCGGAAATAAACCTTTCACGGGAAGACTGGTATGCCATATATCTGGCGGCAGGTAATATTCTTCCATAACTGTAAAGAAAGACAGGAAGGCAATATGAAATACAAACTGTTATTTTTTCTGGTACTGGTGAGTTTCCTTGTTTTTGCCTGTTCACAATCCGGGCAGCAGCAGGAAGACCCCATTGCAGATGATCAGGAATTTGAAGTTTACATAGAGGAACCTAATGATCTTAGGGGAGTTTTTTTAATCGACGGATCAATTAGCGAGCTAAGAGACGATGGCCGAATGCATTGGAGGGCAAACATTAATGCAGGAGACACCGTTGGCTGGACAGGCGAATTGCGGGAAGCGATCCGTGCTTATGACGGACAAACACGGAATTTTTACCGGGTCGAATTAAACGGAGAGTTCTGGGTTCATGACTGGTTTATTTATGGGCCTGCAATACCTGCACTTATTATTAACCCTGAAACAGTAATATATAACAGACCGGAACCGGCAGCAGTAGCACGGACAGGAACAGTAACCCTTCCAAGATATACCCTGGTTGCAATGGTTCCCGGCGAAGTACAGGATGATTTTGTTCAGATAGCTGTTCATCAGGGCGGTACACGAATGCTGGATCGCTATGTACGCTTAAGGGATATTTCCTGGAATACAAACGATGTTGACAGCGTTAAACTAACCCGAATTGCAGCAGCTACGCAAAATCCAGCCTCGCGCAGGGAACTATTGAACAATGCTATGGAATTAGCCCAAAGGGGAAGGAATTTACTGGATGTACCTGCAGGTTTGGATTATAACCCTGTTTTCTTTGAACTGGAAATTACAAACAATTTTGAACAATTGGACGGTTATTTAGAATATATAATTACTGTACAAACAGCAGAGGTCCGGGAAGAGCCATTCTTTACCAGTCCTGTACGAGAAAGACTAAGTCAGGGAGAGTTATTTTGGGTACAGTACAGAACAAAAAATGAAGTGACCCTGGAAGCAGCCAATGAAGCTGCCAACGAAGCTGCTAATGAAGAGACAGAAGCGCTTAGGGGAATTTGGCTTGGAACCATAGAAGGGTTTTGGGTTTTTGGAGCCCATGCTGCATATTATAGATGAACCTGGAAGCCTTTATTCTTGGTTGCGGGGGGATGATGCCCCTGCCGCATCGCCATTTAACATCAGTGCTTGTCCGGCGGGAAGGAGAACTCTTTTTATTTGACGGGGGAGAGGGAACCCAGGTAAGCCTGCGCCGCTTAAACCTTCGCTGGAAAAAAATATCGGCAATTTTTATTAGTCATACCCATGCTGACCATGTAACCGGTATACCCGGTCTACTAATGCTGTCTTCCCAGGTTGACAGGGATGAGCCCCTGTATATTTACGGTCCTCCGCGCATAGCAGATTATATACAGGCCAGCCGCCGTGTATTGGATATGTATATTAATTATGAAATTATTGTAAAAGAGTTTACTGCTTCGGGAATTATTCATGAGGGCGATGGCTACCGAATCCGTGCATTTCCTCTGCGGCATACCAAACCCTGTTTTGGCTATACCCTGGAGGAGGAGGGAAGGCCGGGTATGTTCCACCCGGAACATGCACAAGCTTTAGGTATTCCGCGGGGGCCTCTTTGGGCAAAGCTGCAGGCAGGAGAAAATATTACCCTAACAGACGGAACTGTTATCCATCCGCGGCAGGTACTCGGCCAACCCAGGACAGGAAGAAAGTTTAGTTATGTTACCGATACACTGGCCTTCCCGGAAATTGCCGAAGAAGTTGCAGGTTCGGACCTTTTTGTCTGCGAGGGAATGTTTGAAAATGATTTGGCGGAAAGCGCCCGTGAAAAAAAACATATGACAGCAAGCGAAGCAGCACAAATTGCTGCAAATGCCGGCGGTATAAGAAAGCTGGCATTAATCCACTACAGTCCCCGTTATAACGAACAAAACCTAAAAAACCTGCTTGCCCAGGCAAAAGAAATATTTCCCGATACCGTGTTAAGCAGGGATAGAATGGTTCTCCCCATTGATTTTATTGATTAAAAAAATGCATAGTAAAGATATGATAGAAGTAGAAAATATTACCAGACGTTATGGTCATGTAGAAGCAGTTAAAGAACTGTCTTTTTCTGTAGGAAAAGATCAGGTACTGGGTTTTTTAGGTCCTAATGGGGCGGGAAAAACCACTGTTATGAAGATATTAACCGGTTATCACTTTCCCAGCAGCGGAACTGCCACTGTAGCAGGTTTTTCTGTTACAGATGATCCGGTGGAGGTAAAAAAACGTACAGGGTATCTGCCGGAAAGCGTCCCCCTTTATTCTGATATGACCGTAGACGAATATCTTTCTTTTATGGCAGCTGCAAGGCTGGTTCCGGCAGAAGAACAAAAAGATGCCAAAGAAAGAAGCATAACAGCATGCGGTTTAAAAGCCATGCGCTCAAAATTAATAGAAACCCTTTCCAAGGGTTACAGACAGCGGGTTGGACTGGCTCAGGCTATCATCCATGATCCGCCCATACTTATTTTTGATGAACCTACTTCTGGACTGGATCCCAATCAGATTATCGAAATAAGGTCGCTGATACAGGAACTGGGAAAAAGCAAAACTGTAATTCTATCCACCCATATTTTGCAGGAAGTGGAAGCAGTGTGTTCCCGGGTGTTAATACTTAACGAAGGAAAAATAGCAGCTCAGGGAACTCCGGAAGAAATAGCCGGCACTCTTAAAGGCGGCGATACCTGGGAATTGCTGCTTAAAGGTAGCGATCCGCTGGACGGTGCCGGCATTATGGAAAAATTTTCACGCCTTGGTGGTGAAGACCTAAACACAGTAATGCCGGAAGTGGAAGAAGATAAAGAAGACGGTGCCGGCAAACTACGTTTTTTTATTCCTTCAAGCATGACAAAAGCCATAGACGGCGAAAGAATATTTGATTGGGCTGTGGCGGAAAACTTAAAAATAGTGGGCATGAACCGGAGAAAACTCAGCCTGGAAGATATCTTCGTTAAACTAACAAGTGAGGAACATGATGATAATTCGTAAATCACTTATTCTGGCAAAAAAAGAACTTTTCTCCTTGTCCAATTCTCCGGCATTTTACGGGATACTTCTTTTCTTTTCGTTATTTTGTTCTATCTGGCTTTATTATCTGCAAGGATTTTTTAACATGAATATTGCCAGTTTCCGTCCGTATTTTACCGTATTTCCCTTAACCTTTATTCTGGTTATTCCCATTATTACCATGAAGGCCTGGGCAGAAGAACGAAAGCTGGGAAGTATAGAACTGCTTCTAACCATTCCCTTTTCTGAATGGGAACTGGTGCTGGGAAAATATTTTGCCGCTCTTGGCTCGGTAATTATTCTGCTGCTAATAAGCCTTCCCATACCCTTAAGTCTGCTTCCCCTTGGCCGCTTTGACCTTGGAGTGCTTGCAGCTGAATACCTGGGCGTTCTGCTTCTTGGTTCTTCCGCTTCTGCTTTGGGGCTATTGCTTTCGAGCCTGTCAAAAAACCAGGCCGGAGCTTTTTTGGGTGCTGCAGCAGTCATGCTTGTTACCATGTTAATTAACCAATTAACTATGGCTGTTTCTTTTCCCCCTTTATTTAGTTCGCTTATTAATTTTATTTCCCTGGCTTTTCACTTCGAAAGCTTTACAAAAGGCATTATCGATACCAGGGATTTGTCTTACTTTTTAATTACCACGGTAATATTTTTATTTTTTACAACACGGGTAATTCTATACAGGAAGTGGAGCTAAACCATGACAAAAAAACAACTTAGCATTATTACAATACTTAGTGCAGTTATATTGCTGCTTCTTTTATTGTTAAGCCAAAGATTCTGGTTTAGACTGGACCTTACCGCATCAAAAGCCTTTACACTCTCGCCGGTTTCCCGGAATCTTCATACAGAAATAGAAGATAATGTCCGTATCAGCTATTTCCTTTCCGGTAGACTTCATACTGTTGGGCCTGCGCCTTCGGAAATAAGCGATCTATTACGTGAATATGAAGCACGTTCCCGCGGGACTATTCAGGTTTCCATAAAAGATCCCGGAAGAAATACTGCCGAAGTAGAACGCTTTGGCTTGTTTCCCCAGGAGCTTCAAAATGTCGGACAGGACGAAGCAAGTTTTTCCATTGTTTATTCGGGAATTGTTATTGAATACCTTAACAAGTTCGAAGTGCTGCCCTGGGTTTTTTCTCTTGATACTCTTGAATATGATATAACCAGCCGCATACGCTCACTAGTCAGCGGCAGACGCAGGGAAATGGGCGTTATTGCTCCGGTTCAGCAAAAAACCTGGACAGATTATTACGGCGATGTTTATACTACTTTGGTTCAGGCAGGATATTCTGTGCTTGAGCTGCGGCCCGGAGAAGAAATTCCCGATACCCTGCCTGTTTTATTTGTAATGGGCGGTGCAGAAGAACTGGATGAATACAGCCTGTACCGTATTGATCGATATATTCAGCTTGGCGGACGGGTCTTATTCAGCGTTTCAAGCGTGGATGTAGATCTATTTAGTAATGCCTGGGAAGGAAGATTTTTTTACGACAGGGGTCTTTTGGCTATGGTTTCCTTTTACGGAATAACCATAGGCCAAAGTATGGTAATGGATTCTGCTTCTTTGGTAATACCATTCAGAGATTTTTCAAATCAGCTTAGGCTTACCCGCTATCCGCCCTGGCTTGGAGTAATGGAAGAACAGGCAAACAGAAATCATCCCTTAACTGCCCGTTTTAGCGGAGTAGATATGTATTGGGCATCTCCGTTGACCTTTACCCTGCCGGAATCGGGAACGGTAAGCGGAGAAGTGCTGTTTACATCTTCGGACGAAGCCTGGTTAATGACAGATGATTTTTCGCTTAGACCGGAAAACATAGCTGCCTTTACCCTTGGAATGGAAACCAGCATGGGACAATATATACTTGCAGCCGCGCTGGAAGGGACTTTTCCAAGCTGGTTTAGCGGTGTAGAAACACCCCGGCGGCAGAACAGAGATTTTAATGAATGGGACGAATGGAACGAATGGGATTTTATGGACGAAGTGATGGAAGAAGAACTTCCTCCCATGCCTTTAAGTCCCCGGGAATCGAGAATAGTGGTAATTGGAGATACCGATATGGGCGGCCCATTAATCCGCTTTACCCAAAATCCGCCCAGTCCCAATCTTGATTTTCTTTTACAGGCAGCAGATTGGCTTGGGATGGACGACGATATTGTAGGAATTAGAAACCGCCAGGGTGGCCAGAACCGGCTTGACCGTATTACCGATAATGACAAACGGCTGGGTTTTATGAGGTTTTCCCGTATTCTTAATATTTATATTATGCCTTTACTAATATGCGGTTTTGGAATAACACGGCTGGTAAAACGGAAGGCCAAAAAGGAACAGGATCATGGAGTATAGAAAAAAGCTAATCGTTCTTGGATCATTGGCAGCTTTTTTATTTTTAGTATTTGTTTTGTCTATCATTTTCGATCCTGCGCGTAGAAATATCCGTAATGAGCGTTTTACCTGGATTTCTTCGGCTTCCAGGGATCAAGCAGACAGAATAGAAATCTTCCAGCGCGGAGAAAGAATAGAATTATTTCTAAGGGGCGGCCAGTGGTTCGTATTGGATGGTATCCTGGAAATACCGGCAAGGCAGGGAAGAATAGATGATCTGTTCCGTCTTATTAGCACACATGGGGCATTTCCCCGCCGCGGATCGAACGCCTCAAGTCATGGTGAATTGGGGCTTGACGGTTCAACCAGGCTTGTCATTCGCGGCGGCGCCGGCTTTCCCATACTTGATCTTCTGGTAGGAGTAGAGGATCCATCCGGTACAGAAGTGTTTCTCCGCCGCAGCGGTGAAAATGAATTCCGCAGCGGTGACAGGTTAATTGGCACTTATGTAAACAGTGCAAGAGTTTCCTGGTGTAATTTAAACTTTTTTGAAAACATGAATGTATCGCAGGTTCAGCGTATGCATGTTTCTTTTTTCGATTATCATGGAACGGGTTTTGAAACAGAAGATGTAAACTTTACCGATTATACCATTTCCCGCAGCGGCGAAAACTGGCTTATGGGGAGCGAGATCCTTGATTCAGTCAGAACAGAAAACTGGATACGCAGAGTCCTGGAAGCTGCGGGCGAAAATTATCTTCCCATTGATATGGACATTTCTACTTCTATTCCCTCCATAGCTGCAATACGTGCAGAACTTGGAGATGGTTCCTTTCTTGAAATAAAGATATCAGCGGCAGACGAGGACGATAACAGCACTGTAGAGCTAAGCGGATTATCGTATCTTATTGTTATTTCACAGTGGACCCGGACACAGCTCTTAAGGAACAGGGAACATTTCTTCGAGACTGCACAATAAAAGTTTATGCGCTTGATTTATGAACCGCCCCGCTTGATATAATCCCTGTATTTATCGGGATCGCTTTTAAAGGCAATTATAGGCGATCCTGGTTCTGCTTTTGCTTTTTCAAGCGCACGGGAAACTTCCCGTAAGAGCCTGTCTGCATCAATAAGTCTTCCGGAACGGGAACTAATACCAATAAGAAAATCGTTTTTATTGTGAAATGAATCGGGATAGGTTTTAAGGAGCTTGGAATGGAATTCTTCTGCTTTTGAAATACCTTCTTCCAGGCTTATATTGGGGATAATCACGGTAATTCCGTTGTTTCCGTATTCAAAGCTTAGATCCCGGACATTAAATAAGCCAACAGCTTCAGTGGCAATACTTTTATAAAGGTCGCCGTCACAGTTTACTCCCTCTGCACATTCCATTAGAAGCACTGCCAAATCCTGTTCCGATGCAGCGCAGCGATGTATTTCCGATGCAAGTCTGTCTTTGGTATATGCTTCCCAGCCAATATTACTTCGCGGTGAATACAAACCGCTTGGACTATCGGAAGATTTGCTTTCTGATTGGGCAGGTTCATCAAAAATGCCGTCTTCTTCTGTAGCAGTGAAAGCATCATCAAAAGAAAAATCATCGTCCTCGGGAAGGCCGTCTTCAGTAGGAAGACCGTCTTCCTCCGGAAGACTTAGATCATCCTCATCAAGGAAATCACCCAGGCTAAAGTCATCTTCCGGTGATTGTTCTGTATCAGCAAAAGCGCTGGTATCATCAAAACCGGCATTATCATCAAAATCGGGAAGATCAAAGTTATCTGCATCACTGCTGCTGTCAATACCGGTATCATATACTTCCGCTTCGTTTGTTATATCCTGTTCTGCAGCAAACTGGGGATCGGGAAAAGAATCTTCTTCGGGCTGCCATATATCCTCTGTCACGCTGGAAACATCTTGTACAATTGCAGAATCTGCTGTACCGTCCAGCATAGCTGTACCGTCCAGCTGTGCTGTACCAGTCATTGACCGGGCTCGGAGCAGCGATATGATCATGGTAATAAACGAAAGAATAAATGCGCCCAGAATAATTGCCAGGGTCTGTCTTAGTATAATAAGCAGTTGTTCATAATGAATAAGATTTGCTGTTGAATAAATATATGCATTTCTATATTCCGGAATATTTAGTGGTTTTGCTTCCAGGGTGGTGTAGCCAAAACGGGCAGCAAAACGGGGGCTGGGATCCCATAGGACAATGCCGTCTTCCTTTTCGAAGGGTACATTTCCCTGTGTTCCGGTAATAATAATTGCTGCCAGGGCTTGGCTTTCCTGAAGTCTTCCCTGGATTTGTTCTCTAAAGGGTTCGGTAAAGAAGTCAGATGAGCTGTGTGACTGAATAAAATTCTGTATCCCGTCAAGTTCCCCAACGGCACGCCGGCGCTGATTATTAATGCTGTTGTATACACTATATGCCCCGTAAAGTATAGCTGCCGAGTATAGTATAATACTAAACAGTGCAATATAAACCGGGATTTTACTCCTCACTGTTACCTCACTGACATAGTATATACGGATATTAATTATTTTGCTAGAGTTTTGTGATGAATTTACGAAAGTCTTGCCTTTCGCCAGGCTGGTATCCCCAAAATCCTGCCAAAATAGATGAATTTTTAAGGGAATTTGCTGTTAAACATAGCTCGAATGCTGCAGAAGCGGTCATTGCTGCCGTTGCCCCTCATGCCGGCTGGTATTATTCCGGCGCCCTTGCAGCCAGGGCTGTAGCTGCTTTAGCCGCTTCTAACACCGGCAGCCAGGGCTCTGACCCTGCCTCTCGTACAGATACCATTGCGGTAATTGGGGGTCATAATCCGGGGAATATGCCTGTCCTTTTTGCTTCGGAGGAGGCTGTACAGACGCCTCTGGGGCCTATGGAAATTGATACAGAGCTGTGTAATGCCTTTTTAAGCAAAATGCAAAAAAATTCGGATTTAGCTTGCAGTGAAGATAAGTATCAGGATAATACCATAGAAGTGCTGCTTCCCATGGTAAAATATTTTTTTCCCAAATCAAAGCTTTTATGGCTGCGCTTTCCTGCAGATATCCGCTCTGTTAATGCCGGAAAAATCCTTGCAGATACCGGAAGATCCCTGGGAAGAAAGATGCTTGTAGTGGGTTCTGCAGACTTAACCCATTATGGCATGAATTACCGATTTAACCCCAAGGGTTCGGGAAAACAGGCGCTGGAATGGGTTAAAAATGTAAATGACAAGCGTTTTATTGATGCAGTCCTGGCTAGCGATACCAATGCAGTACTGGAACGGGCAGAAAGAGAAAAATCATCCTGTTCTGCCGGAGCAGTCTTGGGAGTCATGGGTTATGCACAGAGTGCAGGGACACTACTAGATTACAGTACCAGTGCGGATATAATGATTAATGAAGGAGAGGCTCTGCCCGATTCTTTTGTCGGCTATGCTGCCTTTACCTGGACCTAATAGCTATAAATCCCAGGCCGGATCAAGACAATTGCCTGCCATAAAAGGTCGTATATTCCAGAGACTGTCCTGTGCAAGTTCTGCCAAAGCAGCCTTGTCTGTTTCTCCAAAATAACAAGCGGGTATGGCTGGCAGACTGAGGCTGCGAAATTCATGGGGAATGCCCGAGCTGCGGATAAGAGCAGCACTTTGCTTAAGCGCCTTGGCCGGATCGGGAGTTTTTGCATTGTTCTGGGACAGCAATTCCCAGTAGCGCTGAGGGGCAGTTTTTAAATCCATAGCAATATAATCGGGTTTAGTTTCTTTGGAGCTAAATAGACCTTCCAATACACCGGGCAGTAATCCGTTTGTATCCAGCTTTACCTGCAGTTCAAGGGTTTTTAATTGGGTAATTAATGCTCCAAGGCCGGCAAACAAGGTCGGTTCTCCGCCGCTTAGGACAACGCCGCCCAGAAGCTTACGCCGTTTTTTTATATGTATCAAAGCTTCTTCCAGGCTTATACAATCTGCTGTTTCCAAAACCAGTTCCCGGTTACAGCACCAGGGGCAGCGGAGATTACAGCCAGGAAAAAAGATTACTGCGCTTAAGATTCCGGGAAAATCTATTAAGCTGGTTTTTCTTAATACAACAGGATGCAGCATTGTATGCTTTTAATCTGTAATAAACGCTGAATCTTCCATCTGCTTAAGGACTCTGTCGAAGGCACCGCTTATATAAGCCAAATCAAGAACTGTAAAACGTTTACGTATCATGTGGGCTTTTTTTGCAGATTCAATTACCCTTAGCCGGGAAAGACCAAGTTCCTTGGGTGAAAGCGGAGCTCCCCCTTCCTTAAGGATAGTCCGAATTTTGGCATAAGAAGGAATTCTATTGTAAACAGCATTTTTTATATCATCCCAATTATCCAGTATCCCTTCCCTAAGTTTCATTAGTTTGTTTGTATCTTCAATAAATTTTTCCCGGGAGCTTTTAATTACTGCAGGCAGAGCTTTGCCCATATCAGAAAAAACAGAGCGTATTTGTGCTTCCCGTTCTGTCCAGGATGGTATGTCTTTGCAGAGTTTTGGTTTTTCTGCAAAAAAGCAGTCAAAAAAGGCCGATGCAGCCAGAGTTCCCATAACAACTTTATGTCCATGGGTAACTGCAATGCCGTCTACAGAAAGATTTTCCATTTCCCAAACATGACTGAACATATGTTCGCAGCCCGATGCAGGGCGGGAATCCTTCATATATTGCAGGGCAAAACCGGTAATCCCAAGACCTTCGAAAAGGGTTTTTACCGCTTCCCTGTCGCCCCTTACAGCGTTTTTTGATTTTTCTAAATTAACATGCAGGGGATTTTGAACCATTGCCCAGGCAGTTTGTTCTATGGGATCTAGCCCTGCAGCAAGTTCTCCCTTTCCATCTATTCCCAATGAAACGGCAAATAGTTTATCGGCTATAATCCAGTCGCCGCCGGCAATTATTTTTCCTGCCAGGTCTCCGAATCCGGAAGAGCTAAGATAGGCTGGAGCTTCTGCAAGTATTCCGGGATCTGCTGCAATTGCACGGGGTGCTTCGCAAATCATTGTTTGCTTATAATCATCGTACAATAGGGCTGCTCCGTTTGCCGTATATCCATCCATGGAAGCAGCTGTTGGAATGCACAGATAGGGGAGTTTTAATTCGGAAGCTGCCCGTTTTACCAGATCATTTATTGTACCGGAACCTACTGCTGCCGGTACAAGACCTTTATTTTTTTTACAGTGTTCTTCAAGTATAGCCCTGATTGTTTCAACATGGCGGTATTCGGCATGGATAGCTTCGTTAAAAATATAGCTGCCGCAAACAGCAACTCCGGCAGTTTTAAGGCTTTTTTCCACCTGCTCTCCAGCTGCTTTAAAGGTATTGTTGTCCGCAACAAGAAAGATCACATCATGTTCAAAATGCTTTTTTAAGATGCCAGGAATTTCTGCAATGGCATTATCCTGGGTTATCATGCATTTTGTTTCGTCTGCTGCCGCCAGGCACTCGGCTAGGCTGGGTATTTTATCACTTGGTATACTCATGGCTTTACTGTAGAGTAACGATATGGAGCAATCATGGCAATAGCCCTGGCAGTTAAGGAAGCCTTAAACTCAGCCTCTATGATTCGAAAAATGTTTGAGGAAGGTCTGGAATTAAAAAAGCAATACGGGAATGACAAGGTCTTTGATTTTTCCCTTGGAAACCCCGATCTGGATCCGCCGCCGGCCTTTAACACGATTCTATCCCGTTTGGCAGAAGAAGATGCAGCAGGAAGGGCAAAGGGAAAGCACGGTTATATGCCCAATGCAGGATTTTCCGAAGTCCGGGAAATACTTGCAAAAAAAGCTTCTGCCGATCAAAAATGCAAGGTTCCGGCTTCCCATATTGTAATGTCAGTTGGGGCGGCTGGCGGTCTTAATGTGGTGTTTCGCTGTATTCTTAATCCCGGCGACGAAGTAATAGTTCCAAAACCATATTTTATGGAATACCGCTCTTATATTAAAAATTATGGCGGGGTGCTAAGAGAGACAGAAAGTCTGCCTGATTTTTCGCTGGATCTAAAAGCAATAGAAAAAGCGCTGTCTTCCAAAACAGCAGCTGTATTGATTAATTCTCCGCATAATCCCACCGGCAGAGTATACCCCGACAGGGATATCGCAGAATTATCCGCCATATTGCAAAGCCATGGAAAAAAAACAGGCCGGCTGCCGTATCTTGTGGCAGATGAGCCATACAGAGAAATTGTTTATGATGGAATAAACGCAGCACCGGTATTATCTGCCTACGATGAATCCATTGTTGTTACTTCGTATTCCAAGAGTCTTTCTTTGCCCGGTGAACGAATTGGGTATATTGCTGCAGGGCCAAATATCGGCGATGCTGATCTTCTGCTTGGAGCGCTGATTTTTGCAACCAGAACCCTTGGCTTTGTTAATGCACCGGCCCTTATGCAGCGTATTGTTGCAAAGCTAAGCGGAGAACAGGTAGCCGTTGATATTTACCGGCGCCGCCGCGATACCTTTATGGAAACGCTGGACAGTGCAGATCTGGAGTATGTTAAACCCCAAGGAGCCTTTTATATTTTTGTAAAGGTCCCGCCTGCAAGAAACATAAAAACCCCCAATGAATATAATGATGACAGTGCCGATGACTTATTATTTTCACAATGCCTAAAAAAACAGCTTATCCTGGGAGTACCGGGAAGCAGTTTTGCCGCTCCGGGCTGGATACGCTTTGCATACTGTGTAGACGAAAAAATAATACGAGCTTCTACCGGAGCTTTTATTAAAGCTGTAGAGGAGTGGAAAACCTTATAAGTGGAAAATCTTACAAAGGCAGTATTTCTGCCATTACTGCCGTTAAGTCCATATTATCTGTGCTTTCTCTGCTTTTAATGTTTCTAAGACTAAAGCGGTTCTGCTCATAATCGGGGATGATTACCCAGGGTATGCCTTTTTTTTCTGCCAGCATAAACTGTGCGCTGATTTTTTTTTCTTCCAGAAATACTTCGCAATGTAGATCCTTCTGACGGAATATTTCGGCAAGTTTTTGGGCTTTTCCGGAGTCCTGTATATTCTGGCAGGCAATGGCAATATCTGCATAAGCTGCTTCGCCTTCACCGTAAGCTGCTTGGTCTTCTGACTGCAGTTCCATTAAGGCTGCTTGAAGCCTGTCTAGTCCTATGGAAGCGCCTGCCCCGCAAATAGGATCCTTTGAATAAAGACCGGTAAGGTTATCGTAACGGCCGCCGGAGCAAACCGAACCTATACCGGGGATTTTATCCAGAAAGCTTTCATACACAACTCCGGTATAGTAATCCAGGCCGCGGGTAATGGAGGGGTCAAGTTTAAAGCAGCTGCATATATCAGCCTCGATCATAAAATGCCGCAGATCCTTAAGACGCTGAATATCTTCGCCCTCTCCTGTTATACTGCATAGCTTTTCCAGCACCGTATCAAAATCACCTTCCTGCCCCAGGGAAATATAATCCAGTATTGCAGCAATTTGTTTTTGATCGCAGGAGGATTGTAGTAATTCTTCTACACTGTCCCGGCCTATTTTGGCAAGCTTATCCACATGACGTAGAATCTCGACAGATTTTTCCTCTAGTCCCAAAGAAGATAAAAAGCGGTTAAAAAGACCGCGGTGGTTAAGCCGTATGGTAATACCGCTTATTTTTCCGGAAAGGGATTCCAGGGTATTGCGTATCATAAGAAGGATTTCAAAATCGGCAGCTGCACTGTCGCTTCCGATTATATCAAAATCGCACTGGGTAAATTCACGGTAACGTCCTCGCTGGGTGTTTTCGCCGCGCCAGACTTTGGCAATGTGGTAACGCTTAAAAGGAAATATCAAAGAGGAACGGTGTTCTGCAGTAAAGCGGGCAAAAGGAATGGTAAGATCAAAACGAAGAGCCACATCCCGGCTGCCGTGATCGGTAAAGCGGTAAACCTGTTTGTCTGTTTCTCCTCCGCCTTTTCCCAGGAGTATTTCCGTATATTCCAGTGCAGGAGTGTCTATGGGTACAAAGCCAAATGAACGGAAACTTCTTTCGATCTTTTCTGTCATGGCCCGGCGCATTAATTCCTGCGGCGGAAGAAAATCCCGAAAACCCTTTAAAACCCGCGGCTGTATAAGCGGCATTATTTTGCAGCCTGGCCCGAAGCATAGTTTACATTAAGCCAGTAATCGTCGATTAATTCCACCAATTCCGGGCTAAAGTTTAATATGCTTACAGTTCTTACTATACCCTGGGGCAGTTTAACGGCTGTATCAACCTTTCCTGTTGCGGTAACCCGGTACTTTTTAAAGAAAAGCTGATACTGCGCTTCGGTACCGGGAGTTCTAACCGGCGCGCCTGCAGCTTCGAGATGTTCGAGCATTTTGCTGTGCATATTAACTACCTGAATACGCCGGCCGTCGGGAGTCCCGTCTGCTATAGAAGCATACATATTATAACCCATAATTTTTGCTGTATCGGGAGTAACATGAATGGCCGTTTTTGAATAATCTTCGTACTGGAAGCGGAGCTTATCCTGAAATTCCAAAAATCCACCGAGGATTCGAACCAGTTCATCGGGAGTGCTTTTATAATTTAGTACAAAGAGCCCTACATTTTCCCGGTCTTTCATTTGGCCTATTTGGCTTAGGGTACAGCGAATAAAAAAGTTTAATGGCTCAACTCTGCCGGGCTGCAGAAAAGAAATGGACAAATTAACAATGGAATTAACATATTTATGAAAAAAAACCTGTTCCTGTTTTGAAAGAGATGCAATAAAAAGCGAACGCTTAAAGCCAAACTGAAAAGGAATGCAGAGAATCATATAATCTTCGATTTTTATGGAACAACGGCTGCGATCAATACCCAATTTATCAAGGGTATACGGATTGCATGCGATGCTTTGTTCGCTAAATCGAGCCATATACTGTGCCGCCCCAACAGGCGCATTAGCCATAACAAACCACTCCCTGCAAACTTTACATTATTTTATAGTTTGTCTCTTTTTTGATTATTTTTCAATAGCAGAGTAAGCCCTGGATTTATACATCTTCCAGCCGAATTCCCTCTCCTGCGGGGATAAAATTCCGAGCTTTCCTGCCTACAATATCATTTTTCCAGCGGGGATGCAGGCCGGGTCTGAGGTTTTTTTCTGTTCGTAGTATGGCGATCATGTCCGCTGTTATTGTTTGGCCTTCGTTAATATCACCTACGGCATGGATAGAACGGTTGGTACGGCCATAATTGGCTAATTCCGAAGGGGCCAATGTTTTAATGCCGCTTCCAAGGGTTTTTTCTACCAGTTCCCGGCCGTATTCTGCATTTAGTTCCTCGATTATAATATCAAATTCTGTTAAAACTGCCCGGTTTATTGCTCCTGTCATACGGGCAAAAGCTGCCGGATCTAGGGCTATGGGGTCGTCCAGGCCGGGATCGCTTTGTGAAAGGCAAAAATGTTTTTCAATTACTGCCGCTCCCATTGCAGTTCCAAGAACAGGTACCAGAATCGGATCAAGGGAATGATCGCTGATTCCTACAGGAATGCCAAAAATTCCTGCCAACAACGGTAATATGCGCAGATTATAGTCTTCCGGCGGGGCAGGGTAGGCTGTTACACAGTGTAATAGGGTGACAGGCACCTTTTTGAGCAAATTAAGAGCTTCTTCTATGTCGCCAAGGGACGAAACGCCGGTAGAAAGGTATATGGGTATACCCCAGGAAGCAATTTCTTCCAATAAATCACCATAATTTAGTTCCGGGGATGCGATTTTAACTGCTTTTGGGTTTAAATTCTTTAATAGGGCGGCGCTTTTTGGGCCAAAGGGGCTTGCTAAAAAGTCAATTCCCAGCTGTTCTGCCTTATTTTTCATAGCTTTATAGAAGGATTCATCACATTCAAGGCTTTTAAACTGCTCGTAGAGTGGAATTTCTCCTCCTGGAAGCTGTACAGAGCCTGTTTTTGGGTGTAAAATCTCTGAAGCAAAGACTATTTGGCACTTGACACAGTCTGCACCGGCTTCTTTAGCTGCAATTATCAGTTCCTGGGCTTTTATTGCATCTGTGCCATGAGAAGTACCAAATTCTGCAATAATATACGGTTTATTCATAAAAACTACTTTACATTGTTTTATAAATGGCGTATACTTGTATTGTTCGAAAAATATTTTGATTATTCTTCTGGGAGAGGAGTTACTATGAAAATTCTTAAGTGTGACATTTGCAGCAAGGATATTACCACAGAAATCAACAAACGCGGCTATTTCCACCAGGCCCATAGAGATGTCTGTGAAGCTTGTTATGATCAAATGCATTTGAGTGTCAAACCTGTAATCAGGACTAAGCAGCCCTTTAATTATGAATGGTATGACAGATTAATTCGGGATTCTATTGAAAGAGCCATTGCCAAGGGCAAGTGGGACAGCCGATAACCATAATCGTTTTAGCCAATCATATAGCTCTTTTTTTATGATTGGCTCGTACTTTTTATCATTTTTCAAGCTCAGTTCTCAGAGAAGGAGAGGATATGTCCGGGCATAGTAAATGGGCTACCATCAAACATGCAAAAGGTGCCGCCGATGCAAAGCGCGGTAAGATTTTTACCAAATTAATAAAAGAGATATCTATAGCAGCTCGTATGGGCGGGGCTAGTATGGAAAGCAATCCCAGGCTGCGAACAGCAATTATCAAAGCCAGGGGCGCAAATATGCCCAAAGACAATATAGACAGGGCAATTAAAAAGGGAACCGGCGAACTGGAAGGAGTAAGCTACGAAGAACTAAGCTACGAAGCCTATGCAGGCGGCGGGGTTGGCCTCCTTATCGAAGTCCTTACCGACAATAAAAATCGTGCAGCAGCAGAAGTAAGGAATATCCTTACCAAGGGCGGCGGCGAGCTTGCCAAATCCGGTTCTGTAACCAGGCTTTTTAAGCGCCAGGGGGTCTTTACCCTGGACGGAGAAAAATATACCGAAGATCAGGTAATGGAAGCAGCCCTTGAAGGGGGTGCAGAAGATATTTCTTCCGGCGAGGGCATTATTCAGGTAACAAGCGCTCCGGAAGATTTTGAAGCAGTAATGGAATCCCTAAGCGCCGGTAATTTTGAAACCCTAAGCGCAGAAATATCCATGGTGGCCGATACGGAAGTAAACCTGGACAATGATGCAACAGCCAAGGTCCTGCGCATGGTTGATAGACTGGAAGAAAGCGATGAAGTTCAGAATGTCTATCATAACCTGGCCCTTCCCGAAGGATTTGTACCTGAATAATAAAAACCATAATAAGCCGTGACACGCCGTATTATTGGTATTGATCCCGGCCTGGCTTCTACAGGCTGGGGTATTATTGACTATTCACAAAACCGCTTATTGTATCTGGCTCATGGCTGTATAGAAACAGAAGCTGCTCTGCCCAGGGCACAGCGGCTTTTTTTAATTTATGATCAGATAAATACTGTTTTGGATACGTATAATCCTGCCGAAGCTGCCATAGAAAACCTGTACTTTGGAAAAAATGTTTCCAGCGCCATTGCAGTTGCAGAAGCCCGCGGGGTTTTAAGCCTTGCCATGGCCGAACGAAACATTCCCCTTGCAGAGTTTACCCCCCATGATATTAAGCAAACAGTCGTTGGAGTACGAAAAGCGGAAAAGGAACAGGTACAGGAAATGGTAGCATTTATTCTGGGCCTGCCGGTAATCCCAAAACCCGACCATGCCGCCGATGCGCTGGGAGCCGCCATTTGCGCAGCCCATGGGCTTGGTTTTGCTTAGTGTTCTGCTTTTTCCAGCCAGAGTTTTCGATAAGCTTGTAGTTCCGGGAAAAGTAATTTTTCTATTTCCCGGTATTCAACAGTAAAGTCCCCTGCCAGATCGCTAAGTTTTTTTCCGGTAATGGCCATCTTGGCTGTCATGGCAGCGCCCAGAGCAGTAGCTTCTGCAATATCGGTAAGAAAATATTTGTTTTCCGGAAAGGCAGAAGATAATAAGGCATTGTACGGATCATTTTTTCGAAAGCCGCCTTCGGTAAATATTTCATATCCCTTCTCTAAGCCAGCCCGTTCCAGCGCAGTCATGGTCTGCATTACCAGTGAAATTTGAAGGACAGCAAAAGCAGTTTCGTAGTCCTTAAAACAGGGGGGATAATCTTTTAGCTCATTAAAAAAATAATCTTTATCGTCTTCTGTAATGCGGGCTTTGGATGCGGGAAATTGACCGGAGCCGGGAGTTAATTCGGGCAGTAAAAACAATTTTTTTTCTTTTATGATCGATCGATATAAGCTTTCGTTCCATCCGGGAATATCACTTCTGTTATGAATCTTCATAATAAGTTTGGACCAGGTTTCAAATTCCTGGCCTCCCAAAAATATGGCTGTTTTTACCGGATTCCCAAAAGCAGATATATTAAAAAATACTATTTTACCAAGTTCTTCGGGAGAAAAACCATACTTCTCTGCCGGGTTCATAATGACACACCAGGTACCGGTAGAGTTTACAATAAATCCCCGCTCACCCTTTTTTGCAAAGTGGGGAAGCAGGGTCGAGTTGGAATCGTGTAATCCCATGGTAACAATGGTCTCTTTGGACAGTCCGGTTTTTTGGGAAAAATCTTCGGTGATCGTTCCAAGAGTATCCCAGGAATTGTATAGTTTGGCGGGAATAAAATCTGCAATATCCAAATCCCTGGCAACAGAGGAGAGGCCATTCTCCAGATGGTCCCACAGATAGGTATGATTTCCCATATAGGTACTTTCTGTTCCGGTCTTTCCGGTAAAACGTAAACCCCAGTATTGGGGATAGGGGAGTATACAAGTTATATTTTTAAACAATTCCGGAAATTGTTCTTTGGCAAAAAGTATACCCTTTGCAGGGTTGATCATTGCCTTAAAAGACGGAGTTCCCGTCCTTTCCTGAAGAACTTCGGGCTTTCCAAATTGTTCATAAAAGCGGCGGTGAAAATCATCGCCGGGTTCGTGGGTATAGTACACACAGGGAAGAGCGGCTTTTCGATCCTTGTCTATGCAAACAAAGGTAGCGCCGTGTGCGCTGACAGCCAAAGCCTTAATGGGATACCTTGCGGCAAAATCCTGTAGGCAGTTAATAAACCAGTTTTCAATGCCTTCCAGATCATGAGTTTCAAGGCCGTTTATTATTATGGGATCAAAGTTTTGATATTTTGTTTCCAGTTGAGTAAGGGAATGATCATACACAGCTATTTTTTTATTGGTCATTCCAATGTCAATTACTGCAATGGCATATTCCATGGTATACTCCTAAAAATTACACGATTAAAATTACACAATTAAAAATTAAATAGCGTGGGAGAACTAAAATACTGTTCTGCGCTAAACTCTTCCAGCAGCTTAGCCATGGAACCGCTGCAGGCTACTGTTTGTATTACTTTGGCTGACAGTCCGGCGGATGGAACAATTTCCAGACCGGGTATTTTATCCTTGGCCAGGCAGTTAATGGTATCTATAACAACAATGCGGGACAGTAATTTTTCTTCCGATAATTTTCTAAGCCGGTTTGCAGCAGGCGGCGAAAAAACAGGATGAATGGCCATTAAATTAATTTCGGTCGGTTCCAGGGGAGCAAGGGCGCGGATTAGGGTATCTACCGATCCGGCAGTGTCGATCATATCATCTACTACCCACAGTATCTTGCCATTTAACGGCTCGCCGGAAAGAATGTTTATACATTCTACCGAATTCTGCCTGGAATAATCCCGCTGCTTGTGGGCTATAACCAGGGGTACTCCAAACGAATTGGCAAACTTCCGGGCCAGTTTTTCTCCTCCTGCATCCACAGAACAAAAAGCCCAGCTGTCTCTGATTTTGTACAGGGTATCCATATCCCGGATATACATATCACAGAGCCATTGTTTTAGAAGGTTTAAGGCCGGAATATCGTCAATTACACAGCTAACCGGATCGATCATTGAATGGGATTTGTCTGAATGAAGCTGGTAGGTAATATAATGAGGCGCTCCCAGGCTGGCAAGAATCTTAAAATGGCCCCAAAGCCCCACAGAACTCCGCCTGGTAGTCCTGTCCGAACGGGAGCAGGACATATACGGTTCAAAAACCATAATTCGTTCAGCCTGGGCCCGTTTTAGGGCATCTACCGAATGGTACAGCTCTATTTTTGCCTCATCCACATTAAGCCCTGCTTCGTTACGGGCACAGCCGGCAAAGAGAAACACATCTTTTCCCCGTATAGAGGAGCCGACAACAACTTCTTTTTCTCCGTCTGCAAAGCGGTCGGTCGAAAGCAGATCAACGGCGTTTATGGAAGATTTAAAGGAATTAAAACTTGGGAATTTTGTCACAAGCTCCGCCACTTCCGCAGCGTAGGACTTCATGGTTCTGGTGGCAGCAATGATAAATTCATTCATACCTGCCTTAATATAGCATAATCCTGTCTATATGGCAATGCAGGGAATAGGGTCCTGGGAATAGGGTCCGCTGATGGAATCAGGAATCAGAGAATAGGATCCGCGAATTACGCGGATTAACGCGGATTTTTTATAGGAAGAAGGAAAAATAGAAGAATTTTTACCACGAACACTCACGAACATGTACTGAATGACGAAGGGCCGCAGGCGCAAAGGCGCAGGGGGCGCAGAGAAATGATTGGGTTAGCCGCTATTTTTTCTTATATGTCTTGCTATAAAAAAGCCTGTAAAACCAAGTACGGTTATAAGGATTCCAATAATAAATTGAAAAATCATTTCACCCATCTACCTTTAAGAAATATACCATAAAAAGTGTATTAAAGCAACGCAGTTTTTCAGGGTCAACCTATTAAAAATTCTTGGCGTTCTCCGCGCCTCGGCGTCTATGCCTCCCTTGCGGTCGGCGAGCCGAGAGGAAAGATTTAACGCTGCCAGTCGGCAGCTTTCGGCTTGCGCGAGGTCTTCGAAAGTAAGTGCACTGTTGTTGCCTGTCACCAGATTTCCTTGACAATTATTTTTTTCTTGTTATAGGGAACCCGGCGCAGACACCGCAGTTGAAGGATTAGGGAGCAGGGGAAGAGGTTCGCTCTGAGGCGCGGGGAAGCTATCTCACTTTAAGCAATGGTAAGAATAGGTTTAATTTTTTTTAGTTCCTGGGCTATAGAATCTTCTGCCGTTTTTAGGTCATAGGCATTTTGAAGATTAAGCCAGAAATCCGCTTTGTTGCCGAAAAGCTTGCCAAGACGCAGGGCCATTTCAGGTGAAATTGCCTGACGCTCATTTACCAAACGGTTAACCGTCATACGGCTGACATTCAGGTATTGTGCTAATTTGCTTTCGGAAATATTGGCTCCCGGTAATATATCTACCCTTAGAATCTCCCCCGGATGAACTGCTCTCATCGGAACCTCCTAATGATAATCTTCCAAATCATGGTCCAAGGCACCTTCATCCCATCCAAAGGTGATGCACCAGTTGCCGCTCACATGAACCGTCCACCGCTTTGGTTAAACGGGAATTTGCTTGTCATAAATATTTTGGCAAATCCCATGAAGCCCTTAAAATTCGATAAATGTCTATTTGCTTTTCTGTGTCATTGACTTTATAAAAGACAATATAATTACCGACAAACATACGGCGATAGTCAGTATTTTCCGGGTATATGGGGTATATATATGGGTTTTCTTTCAGGTTAGTAATATGCTCTTTTAGCAAAACAGTAAACCGGTGTGGTGTTCCAGGATAAAACCTAGACAAGTAAGTTTTAATTTCATTTTTATCTTTCTTTGCAAAGGGTGAAAAGCGAATCCTGTATTTCAATCGTCTGCATTCCAAAACTCGTTTTCATCCAGCCAGACAGCATCAGGCTTTGTTGCTTCATGCTCTGCTTCAGCCAGTTTTTCTGCAAAATATGCGGATTGTGCTTTTTGGGATAAATAATCTATATAATTTACCGCTTCTTTAAATAAATCGGGTGGCAATGTTTCGGTCTTTCTTATCAATAATTCAGTTTCCGACATTATCTTTCCTCCTGTCAATAATATACTGCGTTTCATGATGTTTGAAAAGGGGAATCATAGCCAGTGAGCAGGTAGCAGGTCATTGTCTTCTTCTTCCTATTCGTATTCATTCGTGTATATTCGTTGACTCTTTCCCTGCCTGTCACCAGCTTTCCTTGACAATACCAGTTTTCCTGTCATATACTATTACTACAAAAGGAGTTCTCTATGATGCACACTGGCGCCAATCCGGCGAAGTGTAAGAAGTATCGTTTTTTTCTTTTTTCCATGTTAATTCCTCTATGTTTTTCCCTCTTTGTTCTTAATTCCTGCGATATTTTCTTACATGACATGGCAAAGCTGTATGATACGGTTGCTTCTGCTGCTGGCCGATTCACCGTTACTTTTGACTCAAACGGCGGGTCTAATGTAGCTGCCCGAACGGTAAGCAGCGGTGGAACAGTAGAAAGGCCGCTGTCGCCTACACATGATGCTGAACTTGGATTTTTAGGCTGGCATACGGATGCTGGAGATTTATGGCAATTTGAAACTAAAGCGGTTGACAGTGACCTTACCCTATATGCCAAATGGACTCCAACTGGCAGTTTTGCTGTTGAATTTGTCGATGATAATGGGACGCCGGTTTCTTATGAAGAAGTGAATCCAAGTTCACCTGGTACTATACGGGATCTCCCGGGGAGAGATGGCTGGATTTTTAAAGGCTGGAGCGAATCACAAGGTGGACCAGAAGAATATCTGCCAGGTGACTCAACTTCAAGTATTACAGAGCATATCACCCTTTACCCCGTGTGGGAAAGGGAAAAATATGTCATTACCTACTATGCAAATAACGGCAGTGGTGGAGAGGAAACTGATTTAGTTGAATTTGGCAGTTCT
>Ga0099364_10001032_pt1 | contig 46807 bp, 46 predicted proteins | sample TergutTh196P3_FD_73070 | JGI IMG/M metagenome (GOLD analysis project Ga0099364, IMG submission 73070) | Microcerotermes parvus P3 segment gut microbial communities from Pointe-Noire, Republic of the Congo - Th196 P3 | ecosystem: Host-associated > Arthropoda: Insects > Digestive system > Gut ...
TTATGCCCGTAATGCCGGCCGCGGGCGCGCCTGTTTCAGAGATCAGGTCGAGCGTCCACTCGCCGTTTAACAGGGTTTTTGTCATGTTGCCACCTCCTGCGTACTATTGTAAATGAAGGCGGCGGAAAACGCAATAGCGCGTGGGGAAGTTTTTCTTGTAATAAATCAGCGGCTATGGTATCATATCCCCAAAACCGCAAATGATCGGGGTATGATATGTTGTTTCCCAAAATGTCCGAACAGGATATAAACCGGATGAGCGTGCTGGCGCTGGCGCAGGTCGGCGACGCGGTGTACGAGCTGATGGCGCGTACGGCGTTGTGCCTGTCACAGCCCACGGCGAAAAAGCTGCACAAGGCGCGCGTCGAGATGGTAAACGCCGCGGCGCAGAGCAGGGCCGCCCAGACGCTTATGCCGCTCTTAACGGACGCGGAGATGAGCGTGTTCAAGCGCGGGCGCAACGCGGACGCCGGCAATATCCCCAGTGCCGCGACACGCGGGGAGTATATGGCGGCGACGGGGCTTGAGGCCTTGTGGGGCTATTTATACCTGTCCGGTCAGACAGGGAGATTATCGGAATTATTCGAGGCGGTGACACATGAAAAAGACGGTTGATTACGCGCTGAGTATATTTTTTATTACCGTCGGCGCGGGTATTTACGCGTTCAGCGTGGCGGCGTTCATACGCCCGATAAACGCGCCGCTGGGCGGGGTTTCGGGTGTGGCGCAGATGGTCGGCCACATTAGCGGCTGGCCGATGGGTATGCTTATAATCATATTCAACATCCCGATTTTTCTGATCAGCTGGCGCGGGCTGGGCCTGCGTTTCGTCGTCGGTTCGCTGTACGGGATGGCGCTGTCGTCGGTGCTTATCGACGTTTTTCAGGGGCGCATACAGCCGCTGACCGATAATCCGCTGCTCTCGGCGCTGTACGGCGGCGTGCTGTACGGCGCGGGCCTCGCGCTGGTATATCTGCGCGGCGCGACGACGGGCGGGCTGGACATCGTGGTAAAAATGGTTCAGCGGCGCGTGGGGCATATTTCTATAGGGCGGCTGACGCTTATTATAAACGTGGTGATTATAATGATAGCGGCGCTGGTGTTCCAAAGCATAGAGTCGGCGCTGTTCGCGCTGGTCGTCCAGTATGTCGGCTCGTCGGTGATGGACGCGATTCTGCACGGCGTTGACAACGCGAGCATGGCGCTGATCATAACGTCGGATCCGAAAAAGCTGTCGGATATGATAACTGCGGATATGAAACGCGGCGTTACGGGGCTTGCGGGCAAAGGCATGTACACGGACGCCGAAAGGACCGTGCTGATGGTCGCTATACGCCGCCATGAGATTGGGGAGCTGAAGAAGCTGGTAAACAGTCAGGACGACTCTGCGTTCGTTATAATGCTGAACGTAAACGAGGTGCTGGGCAAAGGGTTTAAGCATATAGGATAACGCGGGGCATATGTAGGAGCGGATTTTTAATCCGCCCGATGAGTACGGTTATCTGGCTGTGTTGTCGTTATTTTTCATATCGCCCCGGTTATTGTTCGCGTTCGGGTTGCCGTTGTTATTGCTCGTGCCCTGGGGTTTCTTTTTGTCCTTAGCCACAACTATCACCTCACTCTCAAACGGTTACTGTTATTTTGGTCAAATATAACAGCGATTATACATAAAAATATCAAGAATAATATATGGACAAACCGTCCGTGTTCCTGTATAATATCCTTGCTGGGAAAATTTCCCAGAAAGGATATTTTTTTAAGGGGGTTACACAATGGAGGATACATTATTTTTCCTTGCGCCGGCGGGTTCGTGCGCCGCGCTTATTTTCGCTTACTTAATGGCACGGCGCGTTATGGCCGCCGAGCCGGGGACGGATGAGATGCGGCGCATATCGGACGCCGTTTCAAAGGGCGCTTCGGCGTATCTTAAACGCCAGTATACGGGCGTGGGGCTCTTTTTCGCCGTCATGTTCGTCATACTGTCTTTCATGTCGGCTTTCAGGCTGCTGACTCCGTTTGTGCCGTTCGCTTTTGTATCGGGCGGGTTCTTTTCGGGGCTGGCGGGCTTTATCGGCATGAAGGTCGCAACGCTTGCCAACACGCGCACGGCCAACGGCGCGCGGCAGAGCCTGAACCGCGGCCTGAAGGTGGCGTTCTCGGCGGGCGCGGTCATGGGCTTTACGGTCGTCGGGCTGGGACTGCTTGACTTGTCGGTGTGGTTTATACTGCTGAAATATGTGTTCTATTCACATCTTAGCGGCGACGCGCAGGTCACGGAAATAGCGTACGCTATGCTGACATTCGGCATGGGGGCGTCGAGTATGGCGCTGTTTGCCCGCGTGGGCGGCGGAATATTCACAAAGGCGGCGGATGTGGGCGCCGATCTCGTCGGCAAGATCGAGGCTGGCATACCCGAGGACGACCCGCGCAACCCCGCCGTCATCGCCGACAACGTGGGCGACAACGTGGGCGACGTCGCGGGAATGGGCGCCGACCTATACGAGTCGTATGTCGGCTCGATTGTGGCGACGCTGGCGCTGGCGGCCGCCGCGGGTTACGGCATGGGTGGGGCCGTCGTCCCGCTTGTCATGGCGGCGCTGGGCGTCGCGGCGTCGGTGATCGGCACGTTTTTTGTGCGCACGGGCGAGGATGAAAAGTCGCTCTTAAAGGCGCTGCGCTCGGGGACCGCCGTATCGTCGCTTATTGTCGCCGCGGGCGCGTTTCCGGTGGTGTACTACTGCCTCGGCTGCGCAGAGAACCCCGAGCGCGCGGGCGTGTATATTGCGGTATTGTCAGGGCTGTTCGCCGGCGTGCTGATAGGGTCGGTCACGGAATATTTTACCTCGGATACATATAAGCCCACGCGGGAGCTGGCCGGCAGTACGAAAACCGGACCGGCGACCGTGGTAATAAGCGGCCTGTCGCTGGGCATGAAATCGACGCTGTATCCGGTTCTGATCGTGTCGGCGTCGGTGCTGGTCAGCTATTTCGCCTCCGGTGGCGCGTCGGACTTTCAGGCGGGCCTGTACGGAGTGGGCATATCGGCGGTGGGGATGCTGTCAACCCTTGGCGTCACGCTGGCCGCCGATGCTTACGGGCCGATAGCCGACAACGCGGGCGGCATCGCGCACATGGCGGGGCTGGATCCCGTCGTCCGGCGGCGCACGGACGCGCTGGATTCGCTGGGCAATACCACCGCCGCGACGGGCAAGGGCTTTGCCATAGGCTCGGCGGCGCTGACCGCGCTGGCGCTTATCGTGGCGTATATAGACGAGGTTAAGCTGCTGAAGCCGGATTTTAAGTTCAATCTGGAGCTGACCAATCCCAACGTATTGATCGGGCTGTTTATCGGCGGGATGCTGCCGTTTCTGTTCGCCGCGTTCACGATGAGCGCCGTCGGGCGCGCGGCGGGCAGCGTCGTCGTCGAGGTGCGCCGCCAGTTTAAGGAGATAACGGGGCTGATGGAGGGCAAGGCCGAGCCGGATTACGCCCGCTGCGTCGATCTCTGCACGCGGGCGGCGCAGAGGGAGATGGCGCTGCCCGCGCTGCTGGCGATAGCCGTGCCCGTGCTGACGGGGCTGGCGCTGGGCGTGAACGGCGTCGCGGGTCTGCTGGCCGGCGCGACGGTAACGGGTTTTCTGCTGGCGGTCATGATGGCAAATTCGGGCGGCGCGTGGGACAACGCGAAGAAATACGTGGAAAGCGGACAGCTGGGCGGGCGCGGCTCCGACGCGCACAAGGCCGCCGTCGTGGGCGACACCGTGGGCGACCCGTTTAAGGATACGGCGGGGCCTTCGATCAACATACTGATAAAGCTGGTCAGTATGGTTAGTATTGTGTTCGCGGGGCTGATAATCAGGTTTTCATTGTTTTGAGGAGCGGTGATGAAATATGTGTTGTAAAAGTATGAGCATTGTGTTATAATAATTTTGAGGTGATTGCCATGTCAAGATCGGCGATATTAAATCTGAGGATTGAGCCGGAAATAAAAGCGGAGGCCGAAGACCTTTTCGGTGATTTCGGATTGACCGTAACCGATGCCGTAAATGTGTTTTTGCGGCAGTCTATCATGCGTGGCGGGTTTCCGTTTGAGATTGTGCGCTATAAGCCGAATGCCGTTACGCGGGCGGCTATAGAGGAAGCGGAACGGTTATTGCATGATCCAAACGCTAAATCGTTTTCAAGCATGGACGAATTACGGGCCGACTTGTTGTCCGATGAGGAAGACTAGATATGAAGTACCGCATACGGCGCACTTCGCAATTCAAGAAAGACTATAAGCGCGCGATAAAGCGCGGACTGGCAATCGGCAAACTTGATAAAGCGGTTGAACTGCTGGCCCAAGACGGCTTCTTGCCGCCGGAATACAACGACCACCCTCTTGTCGGAGATAAAAAGGGGCTGCGCGAGTGCCACATACAGCCGGATTGGCTGCTGGTATATGAGATAGATCACGGGATACTTGTCTTGGTTTTAACTTCAACCGGAACACATTCGGATTTGTTTTAGCTGACGGCGGTTGTTTTCTGCGGCGCTGTGCCGCCGACGGTCGCGCGGTCCGATGATTTCCGGCGCGGGCAATTGTGCGGCATTGCCTTTATTTTTTTGTTGAATTATATATAACCCTGTGCTATAATTAACTTTGTATAATATTATTAAAGCGTATGATGTTTTTATTTTACATATATTAAAGGCGGTTCGACATGAAAAAAATCATCCTCATGGCTTTAGTGCTTCTGACATTGGCCGCGTGCGCGACCGACGGCGTCACGGACGGCGGCGATTTGCCGCCGCAGCCGGACGTTCATGCTACTCCGCGGCCCCTGCCGGATCAGGACGGCGATATTGTCGCCATGCGTATCGGCGACGTTGAGATTACGTCCAATGAATACCGTTACCATTACTACTCCGCGGCGCAGTCGTTTATCAGCTACTACGGCTCGTTCATCGGCATTGATCCAAGCCAGCCCTTTGAAGAACAGTATATAGATGATAAAATGACATGGGCTGACTTCTTTGCCGATCAGGCGGCGGAGGGCGTCCGCAACACGGTTCTGCTCAGCGAGCAGGCGAGAATGATGGGGATGACGCTGGACGAGAACTTTGAGAGCCAGATAACGGAGCGTATTGAGGATTTGAAGGATTACTGCGCGGCGAACGGCTTGACTCTCGAGCAGATGCTGAGGGAGTGGTACGGCGGTAATATGGACGAGAGCAAGATGCGGGCCATAATGGAGCGCACATATCTCGGATACCAGTTTGAGATGTACAAGCGCGACAGCGTGGATGTAAGCGACGATGTCCTTCAGGCGTACTACGATCAGAACGCCGCCGAGTTCGACGTGACGGATTATCTGAGCTATATGTTTGAAACGCGGGAAGAGGCTGACGCCTGTCTGGCGGCGATAACGGACAGACAGTCTTTTTATAACTATATCGCGGCCAATTTTGAGGACGACATGGATAACTATCTGGTCGTAAGCGAGGGCAACACCGGCGACGAGTTCTCGGACTGGCTGTTCGACGGCGCGCGGGCCGAGGGCGATACCGCCGTTATCGAGGCGTACGACGTATTTGTTGTGATGTATTTCATCAGGCGCTACCGGCCGGACGACGAGAGTCTGTCAATCCGCCATGTGCTGATCTCCGGCGGCGAGCTGACGCCGTCAGGGGCGCGCGCCCGCGCGGAGGAGATATACGACGAGTGGAAGAGCGGCGACGCCACTGAGGAGACGTTCGCGCTGCTTGCCGGGACTTATTCGGAGGACCCGGGTTCGTCGGGCGGCGGCGGCCTGTACGAGGACGTGCAGGAGGGGCAGATGGTGCAGGCGTTTAACGACTGGTGCTTTGACCCCGCGCGCAGACCCGGCGACACCGGGCTGGTCGATACCGAGTACGGCACGCATATCATGTACTACACCGGAAATGTTTTAAGATGGAAGAATCAGGTGAAAATGATGATAATAGAAAACACTTACGCGGAGTTTTACGAGCCGCTGCTGGAGCGGTATCAGGTCGAGCATATAGATATGGACGTGTCGAGATAGGTAAAACAAGAGGGGAAACGACGGCTATGCGTCAGGTAATCGTGAACATAATCAATAACGTGGAGAGCGTTATAAGGGGTAAGCGTGAAGCGGTCGAGGCGGTTCTGGCGGTGCTTATATGCGGCGGGCATGTGCTGGTGGAGGACGTGCCGGGCGTGGGGAAAACGCGCCTTGTCGTCGCGCTGGCAAAGAGCATAAACGCGTCGTGCGGGCGTATACAGTTCACGCCGGACGTGCTGCCGTCAGACGTAACGGGGTTTTCCATGTTCAACCCCAAGACGCGGGAGTTTGAGTACCGCCCCGGGGTTATAATGAACGAGTTTTTATTGGGCGACGAGATAAACCGCACGTCGCCCAAAACGCAGTCCAGCCTTTTGGAGGCGATGGAGGAGCGTCAGGTCACCGTTGACGGCGTGACGTATCCGCTGCCGGAGCTGTTTATGGTCATGGCTACACAGAACCCGATCGAGAATACCAGCACCTCGCCGCTGCCGGAGGCGCAGCTCGACAGGTTCCTTATGAAAATCTCCATCGGCTATCCCGATCAGCGGGACGAGGTCGAGATAATGTATCACAGCCAGCACGAGCCGGAGGCGCTGAAGCCGATAGCGCAGGTGCGGGATATACTGGAGATGAAGCGCTCGCTGAAGGACGTGCATATCAGCCGCCCGCTCGCGGAGTACATAGTGGCGTTCGTGGCGGCGACGCGCGTGCATCCGAACGTGCAGCTCGGCGCGAGCGTGCGCGGGACGCTGGCGCTCGCCCAGGTGGCAAAGGCCTCGGCGCTGCTGGACGACAGGGGATATATCATACCCGACGACATACACCGCTGGCTGGGCGCCGTGCTGTCGCACAGGCTGATATTGAAGCGCGGAGCGGCGCAGCACAGGATTACAAAGGAGCAGGTGCTTGACGAGATTAAGCGGAACCTGACCGTACCGAAATGACGAAGCAGGCGCAAATCTGTTTTTGGGTGACGTGGGCGGGGACCGCCGCGCTTGCGGCGTTTCTCGGCGGGCAGACGGCGTGGCGGCTGTTTTATATACTCACGATGATACTCGCGGCCGGCGTCATTTTCATGCTTAGCGCGCGCTTTCTGGTGAAAGTCAGTGTAAAGACGGAAACCGCGTATGGGGTGACCGGCGACCGTATCACGATGACGGTCGGCATGGAAAGCGGGTTTATACTGCCGCTTCCGGCAGTCGTCCTGTCCTTTATGAGCAACCCGCGGATAGGGTGCGTTAAAAAATACGCGCTGACGCTGTATCCCTTCAAAAAGCGCCGTCTGCGCACGGAGCTGGAGCTTTATTGCAGAGGTGTGTTTAAGGTGGGCGTTTCGGGCTGGAGGGCGTGCGATTATTTCGGCGTGTTCCCGACGGGCCGCCGCGTGGCCGCATATGAAACCATATACGTTCTGCCGCGCATACTGTCCGTGTCCGATCAGCCGCCGCTGCCGCCGCGGGAGGAGGACTCGAACGAGCCGAGCCTGTCGGGGGAACTGGCGGGAGCGAGGCCGTATACGTGGACGGACAGCATGAAGCACATCCACTGGAAGCTCTCGGTCAAGGGCGAGGGATTATATACCAGACAGTTTTCCGGTACGGTGCGCCCGCCGGTGTGGGTTATTCTTGATTTGACCGTTATTGACGGCGAGGACAGGGAGCTGATGGAGGATAAGCTGCTGGAGACGGCGCTTTCGCTGGCGAACTATCTGCTGGAGGCGACGACGGTGTACTGCGCCGCCGTGTCCGAGGGCATAGCCGTAACGAGGCTGACAAGCGCGCAGGAGTTTGACGATTACTATAAGACAATCGGCCTGACCGAGTTCGCCGGCACGGATTTCGGTGCGGCGCTCGAGGCGATGGATATGGAGGAGAAAGGCATAGCGTGGCTTGTGACCACAGGCGGCGGCGTGCCGGACGCGGTGGCCGCGCTGCTCTCTTACGGGTGGGAGGTCAAGTGGATAAACGTTACGCCGCGCCCTGATTTTCGCGGGCACGACGCGGCGCGGAGCTATGGGGCGGCGGTGCAGCACATACCGCCCGGCAGGGATGTCACCGACTGCGCGTGGATGTGCTTCGTATAGATGGGATTGGGTGATATGCGGGAGGCTAAAAGTATCGGAGCGGCGCTTACCGGCGTTGCCGCGCTGTTGAACGGCGGGGCCGTTATGGTTGCGAGCTCGGTGCTTCAGGCGCCGCGTAATATTATCCTGTGCCTTGTTTTCGGCCTTATGTTCGCGGTGGTGTTCAACGGCGCGGTAACGCTTTTCCTGCGCGCGAACAAATGGACGCGCGTTATCGCGGCCGCCGGTATGCCGCTGCTTATGTGGCGGCTGGGAATGTTCGCGTTTTTAGGGGAGATCGCGGAAAGATATATAGTATGGGTTAGCGGGTATGATTTGGCGGACGCCGAGCCTCCGGCGTTCGCGGTCATGATAACGATGCTGCTGGCGGGCACCGTTTCGGCGCTGTATACCACGCCGTTTGTCATCAGAAGGCCGAGCGTCCTTGTGATACTGCCGATATTTATGGCGATTATTTTTCTGCCTTACCATTATTACGACCCCGTACAGATGCGTATTGCCGTAACCGCCATTATATTCGCGCTTCTGTATCTGGCCGTGCTGTCGGGATATTTCCGCGTGAAGCGGCGCTATAACGGGAAGCTCGGTTTCCGCCCGTACAGGACGGTGGGGCTGGCGCTGTGCGCCGTGATAACGCTTGCCGCGGCGTTTATACCGGCGGACGACGAATGGAAACCGATAACGCTCGGCAGACTGAGAGCGGCGAACAATCCGTTTTTTAATATTTTCGTGCCGGCTTCGCTGCGCGTCGTGAGACTGAACGATACCGGCGAGGTCAAGCTGGGCGGCGGCAACACCGCGGGCGGCGCGCATCTCTTTGATGTACGCTCCTATGATTTGCTGTATCTGTACGCCAACACGTACGACCGCTATACCGGCGCCTCGTGGGAATCGACGGACGGCGGCAAAATGAGATACAGCCGCCAGCGCTACGCCGACATATGGAGCGGCTGGGAATACGGCGCCAATCCGAATCTTACGTCAGGGGCGCCGATAAGCGTGCTTTATCATAACATCTCGACCGGCAGCCTGCTGCTGCCAAGACGCCTGACGGCCGTGAGGGTGACGAGCGGCGGTAGCACGGTCTATATGAAAGAGGACCTGACGCTCTCGGTCGAGCCCGACGCCGGAGAGGGATTCTCGTATGAGGCGTGGGCGGTCAGAAGGACGCTCTACGACGTGCTGAACCGCGCCGCGGACCTGTTCGGCGCGTTTGAGGAAGGGTCGCTGTATCTGGCGCCTTATCAGGGGACGCACGGCTTGAGGGACGAGCGCTATCTCGAACTGCCCGCGAGCGTCACGGAGCGCACGCGCGCGCTGGCCTCGGAGATAACCGCCGGAGAAACTTCCGATTTGCTCAAGGCGCTTGCCATACAGGATTATCTGTCCGCCGCTTACCCGTATACGCGGGACGCGCCGGAGATTCCCGAGGGCGCGGACTTTGTGGATTATTTTCTGTTCGAGGCAAAGACGGGGTACTGCACGTCATATGCCAGCGCGATGGTCGTTATGCTCAGGTCGCTGGGGATACAGGCGAGGTACAGCGAGGGGTTTGCTTTGGACAGGGAATATTACGAGGACGGTGTTTTCCGAGTGTTCGAGGGGAACGCGCACGCCTGGGTTGAGATGTACACGCCCTATGGCGGCTGGGTGGAGTTTGATCCGACCGGCTCGGACAGCGCCGCCGCCTATCGCAGGAACCAGCTCAGGCAGCGTTCGGAGGGGACCTCGGAATACTACAGTCAGGAGGCCGCCATGGCCTATGCCGAGGAGCAGGCGCGGCTCGCCATGGAGCAGTACGCCCGCGATATGGACAGGGGAGCGTCCGGGCTTTCAGAGCAGCAGGATGAAGCCGAGAGCATTACCACGGCCGAAAGAGGATTTTTACAGACGCTGGCAGTCATACTGATAACGCCGCTGATACCGGCGCTTTGGATCTTCGGCGGCAGGCTGTACGTGCGTATGAAGCTAAAGCGGGTGAGGCGGAGACCGCCGACGGAGCAGGCCCGGTTTTGGTACGGGCGTATGCTCGGGCTGCTGAAAGGCGAGGGCTTCACCGCGCAGAGATACGAGTCCATGCGCGTATTCGCGGCCAGAGTGCGCGAGTCCATGCCTTCGGGCGTTACGCGGCTTATGCCCGCGGTCGCGCTGATGGAACGGGTCATTTATAACGACGGAGAGGTTTCGGTGAAGGAACTCCCTGCGTTCACGGCGGCGCATGACCAGCTGTTCCTCAGCCTTCACGCCGGCTGGGGGCGGTTGAGGCAGCTGTGGGAAAAGCATGTTACATTACGGTCCTTATGGACCGCTGTATATAATAAATGAAAGGTTGTGTTTATGTGAGCACAAAATCAGAGGTAAGTCGCATAGGAGTTCTGACCAGCGGCGGCGACGCGCCGGGTATGAACGCGGTTATCCGCGCGGTAACACGGACGGCTATCCACCACGGCATCAGCGTATTGGGTATCAAGCGCGGTTATAACGGGCTTATACACGGCGACGTGGTGGAGCTGAACGCTCAAGCGGTCAACGGCCTGATAACGCGCGGCGGCACGATGCTGTATACGGCGCGGTGCCCCGAGTTCCACACGGAGGAGGGGCTTACCAAGGCCGCCGACACCATCAAGTACCTCGGGATCGACGGGCTTATCGCCGTCGGCGGCGACGGCACGTTCAGGGGCGCTTTGGATATTTCGCGCTACGGCGTCAATGTCGTGGGGGTCCCGTGTACGATAGACAACGACATCGGCTGCTCAAACTATACGATCGGCTTCGATACCGCCAGCAACACGGCGATGGAGGCCATAGACAAGCTGCGCGACACCATGCAGTCGCACGAGCGCTGTTCGATAGTCGAGGTCATGGGACGCAAGGCCGGACATCTCGCGCTGTATGTGGGGATCGCCGTCGGCGCGACCGCGGTGCTTGTGCCGGAGCTGCCCGTAAACTTTGAAAAAGACGTGGCGGAAAAGATACGCCGCGGGCGCATACGCGGACGGGCGCACCATCTTATCATAGTTTCCGAAGGCGTGGCGGGCATATCCGAGCTTGGCGAGAAGATTAAGGAATCGACGGGCATCGACCCGCGCATTACGATACTCGGGCATGTCCAGCGCGGCGGAAGCCCCACCGCGCGCGACCGCGTCACCGGCTCGCGTATGGGCGAGATGGCCGTAAAGACGCTTATCGAGGGGCACCAAAACCGCCTGATCATCATGCGCGGCGGCGATATGTGCGACATAGACATGAAGGAAGGGCTGGAGATCAAGAAGGGCCTGCACACGTCTATGCTGGAAGCCGCCTATGTTTTGACTCAGGGCTGAGGTCCTTGAGCGCCTCAAGACAGTTAAGCGTCGCGCACAGCGCGGTCGTGACAAGGTATGACGCGGCGAAGCCCCAGAGCCTTAAATCCGGTATAGCGACCAGATACCAGGTCAGCGCGAGCTGAATCGCGTCGCTTACAAGCACGTTGACGGCGGCCTGCTTCTGCTTGCCGGCGCCGTTTAACAGGCTGTTCGTTATATACTGAAAGCACGCGAATATCTCGGTCACGGCCAGTATCTCGACAAACCGCCCGGCGCTCTGCCCCTTAAACAGCAGCGCCAGTATGGGCTTGCCGAACGGTATGAGCAGCAGGCACGCCGGTATGACCAGCAGCGCCGTCAGCCACAGGGTCTTTTTAATCTGTTTTTGTAGCGCGGCGCGGTCGTTAAGCGCCGCGCTTTGCGCCGCGCGCGGCATCATGGTTAGCGACAGCGGGATGACGAACACCGACGGGAGCATCGTAAGCGGCAGCGTCATGCCGAACGCCACGCCATACGCGCTGAGCGCCTCGGACTGCCCCATGCCGGATACGATGAGCCTGCCGGGTATGATTATGGTGTTTATAGAGGACAGCAGATTGCCCGCCAGCGTCGCGCCGCTGACAGGCACGGCGATACGGAACATCTCCGTAAACAGCGTTTTATCGCTCAGCCGTTCGCCGCGCGCCGGCAATCTTCTTGAGTGGCGCAGGTAAAAGCCGCAGAGCATCGCGCTTGAGACGACCTCGCACAGCACCATGCCGATGACGATGACGCCGACCGTCCATTCCAGATAGGCGGGGCGCAGCGCGATCAGCAAAAGCAGCACGCAGCCCGTGCGCAAAAGCTGCTCGCATACCTCGGTCACGGCGGGAGGGCGCACCTCGCGCATACCGTAGAAATAGTTTTTATACAGGTTTTCAAAGCCGGTGAAGAATATGCACGGGAGCAGTAAAAGCAGCCCGAGGCGCGTTCGCGCGTCGCTTAGCAGCGTGACGGAGATCCAGTCGGAAAACGGTATGATGAACGCCGCCATAAGCCCGAACAGCAGCAGAAACGACCATATCGAAAGCCTTACGGCCTGTCTGACCGCGATATGGTTTCCCTTTGCCGAATACGACGCCGACATGCGCGCGACCGCCACGGTCAGCCCGAACACGGTTATCGACATCGTGACGGAGTAGACGGGCATGATCAGCTGGTAAAGCCCCATGCCCTCCGCGCCGACGAGCCTTGCCAGCGCGACGCGGAAGATAAAGTTAAGTATCTGTGAGAAAATCTGCGTCGCCATAAGGATCGTTATGCTGAATGTCAGCGACTTCGGGTCGAACTTCAAAATCTCACCCCCCCCGTTGGACATTCTATGCTGATATGTCCGTTGACAGACATAAAACAGTAAAAACGCCGCCGCGCTTTCAGCGCGGCGGCGTTTTTTTGAAAAATTTGAGTGTTCAGATATATTTTTCGTAATCCATCGCGCCGTAAAAAATACGCGCGACAATTACCGTTTTCTTAATTTCATCTGTTAAATACAGCCCCACATAATTATCAACCACCGCTCTGCGATACCCTTTTTTAGCAAGAAAATCATTTCGTGACAGTTCACATTGGTAAGGATTGTCACGCAATGAAAGGAAACGGTTTTTGATCTTTGCTCTCAGCTTTTGAGAGGCTATGGGGGCGTTTAGCGTCTTTGAAATATATAAGTATATTTCATCAAGGTCTTCTTCTGCGGCAGGGGTGATTTTGAGTTTATACTCAGGTTCCATATTTTTCCTCCAGCCGCGCGAATACATCATCGCCGTCCAGCAGCTCGCCGTTTTGGATTTGCCTTTCGGCAACCGCCAATTTTTCATAAATATCAGCCATGGCGACATTCCGCTCATAGGTTTCCATGCTCATGATAACCATGTCGCCATAACCGTTTTTTGTTATAAAAATGGGTTCGGTCCTACTGTGGCATAGTTCCGATATTTCGGATGTGTTTCGTAAATCGGTTATCGGTCTGATCTGCGGCACATCAATCACCTCACATATTATTATGACATAATTATAGCATAATAACGAGCAAACAGCAAGAGAAATTTTGCAGCCGCCAATATTCACCTTTTTTCTTACCCGCTTTTTTGACACTGAGCCGTTATTCCGAACGCGTTATACTCCCGTCATGCGCTACCCATACGGCCTCGGCGCCCCATTCCTCCAGCAGCGCTTCGCCCCGTTCCCTTGACATGATAAAAAGCGCGGTTGAGAGCATGTCCGCCGCCGCCGCGTCGGGGCAGATGACCGTCACGCTTGCGTGACGCGCCGCCGGCATAAGCGTTTCGGGGTCGATTATGTGGTTATACACAACGCCGTCCACGGTGTAATAACGCTGATAACCGCCGCTGGTGACTACCGCCGTATCGGCTGCCGGAACAGCGGCGATAAGCCCGCGCGTCCCGTCGGCGGACGGCTCCTCGATCCCCACGCTCCAGCTGTCTCTTCCGCGCTCCATTGGCCTGCCGAGGGCGATTACATTGCCGCCCGCGTTTATAAGGCCCGACTCAAGCCCGGCGACTTCGGCGGCTCTCATCGCCACGCCCGCGGCCCAGCCCTTGGCTATCGCGCCGACATCCAGCGACATGCCGGGGTTTTTAAGGAACACAGTACCGGCGTCTATCACTATATCACCGATGCCTGTGTTCAGCGCGGCGTCACTTAATTCAGCCATATCGGGTAAACGGGCGTTTTCAGGGTCGCCGAGCGCATCCGTCCGGGCTTTGTGCCACAGCCTCAGCACAGGCCCCATGGCGATATTGATCGCGCCGCCGGTCTTTTCATACGCTTCGACGCCGAACATGAGCAGCTCTATTATATCCGAGTGTACCTCCACCGGCATAACGCCCGCGTTGTCGTTGACGGTTTTTAAGTTATTAAGCCCCTCGTAGCTGTTATAAATATCAAACAGCCTGTGCGCCCGCTCCAATTCGGCGTAGACGATACCGCCGTATCTGTCAAAATCTTCGCGGGTCTTTGTATAGGCTATGAACAGGGTATGGGTGTCGAACAAGCCGAAATAATCCGACGTGTATCTCCCGTAGCCACCCGTGACGCCGGACGGCGCGCAGGCGGCGAGCGTTAATAATACAAGGACAACCGCGATAATCCGCATGACAACAAATCCTCTCAACGCAAAACCTTCCTCAAAAACGGCAGCAGCAGCCTAAGCGTCACGCCCGTAACGGCGCCCATAGCAACGCCCGCGATAAGCAGAACCGGCGTATAGAAGGAGAACACCAGATTCGTGTTCATAATAACGGAATACGCCGCGAGCTGGCCGATATTATGCGTGACGGCGCCGGCTATTCCGGCCGCCGCGTATGATAAACGCGCCTTGAACAGCAGCAGGAGCAGAATAATAACGGCGATCGATAATATGCCGCCGGAGAAGCTGAGTATGCCCGCCAAGAATCCCCTTGTCAGAAAGACAAACAGCGATTTAAGCGCCGCGAGCGTGACCGCGTGCGGTTTTCCGATAAAAAGAACGCAGTACATCGTCACAATATTTGAAAGCCCGAGCTTTACGCCGGGCGGCAGCAGCGGCAATGGCGGCGCCATATGCTCAAGCGCGGTAAGGGTGACGGCGGCGGCCAGCATAAGCCCCAGCAGCGTGATATTTTTCGCCCTTGAAATATTATTCACTCTCCCGTCTAATAAGCGACCGTGTCCGCGTCCCGAGAATCCTTCGCGGCGATTCTTAACACTACGCCGTTGGGCAGACATGCCGCGAACTGGCCGCCGTGCCGGATAAAGCCCGTGCGGACGCAGACCCTGTCGGGACAGTCGGACGATATAAATGCTGCCGCGCCGTTTCTTATTTCAAACACGACGTCGGGACATTCAGGCACGAAAAAAAAACCGTCCGCGTCAAGCGCGGCCGTTTTGACGGTCCCGCCGCCGATGATAATATGCGCTTCGGCCCCGTCGCCAAAAAACGCGAAAAAGACGATAAGAGCCGCTGACAGCAGGGCGGCCGCCAGTATAAAATCCGATTTGTTAAAGAGCTTCCTGTTCATCATTATAACGCCAATTATATATTATTACCCGCGGTTTGTCAAATAATAATGATTGACAAACCGGCGGCTTTTAGGTATAAATATTTAAGAACATCAGTTCGTCCGCGGCGACGGCGAAAGGGGGAGCGCACATAAATGATATTAAGACAGCCGGCCGAGAAAACGGCGTGTTTCTCAGGACACAGGCCCCAGCGCCTGCCATGGGGCTTTGACGAGGACGATATGCGGCACGCGCTTCTGCTCAGCCGCATGGACATGGCGATAGACGCGGCGATAGAGGACGGCATAACGCATTTCCTCTGCGGCGGCGCGCTGGGGACCGACACATGGGCGGCGCAGTCGGTGCTTGCGAAAAAGCTGGAAACAGGCGGTGTTACGCTCGAAATAATAATACCGTTTTTGGGTCAGGATAAGCACTGGCCGGCGCGCGAACGGGAGCGGTACAGGGAGCTGCTGCTGTCGGCCGACGGGTTTATAGTTCTTGAGCCCAAATATACGCGGTCATGTATGATGTCGCGCAACAGGTATATGGTGGAAAACTCCTCGCGGCTGATAGCCGTATATGACGGCGAACCGGCCGGAGGAACGTGGCAGACGATAAAAATGGCGCTGGAGCGGGGGCTTTCGCTTGACATAATAGACGCGCGCGTGATAGAATGACAAACTAAGGGGCTACATAGTCGCGCGCCGTGTCGATGATAATAACGCCGTCCGTGAAAGCGACGAAAATGTTGAATTCGCGGGCAATATCGCGCATCCTGAAAAAGTTGTTGCCGCCGATGGTATAAGCCGTAAGGGTTATTTCATTGCCGTCCTTGTATATACTCGCCGCGTTAGTGATGAATGATTTCGAGGTTCCGTCGCCCTGCCGCATCTCAGTCCCGTCGGGGACATAGGGCGTTCTGGAGAGCAGCGCTATCGCGCCGCTGTCATATACGGCGTGGAACTGCTTGGATGTGCCGTTTATCGCGTACATAACGTCGCGCAGCTTGAAATAATTTTCGCTGTTGATGGTATAGGCCTCGAACATGACCTCCCTGTCGTTGACCATGACCTTGCTCCTGTTGGGGGCCGCGGTGCCGGAGGCCGCGGGTTTCGGTTCGGCGTGGGCGGGGATATGGGCTTCGGAATAGTCGTATATCAGATGGTCGGCGGAAAATGACTCCAGCGTCATGTCAAAGTAGTAATAACCGTAAAGCCCCGTATCTTGGGAATATCTGCCGCGGCTGTAAGAGTTCGAGGTGTTCCATGTGGGATCCGTTATCACCCAGCGCCCGTTTGCGTAAAACTCGTTCCAGGCGTGGTTTGCGGGCAGCCTTCCCGAAGCGGACTCGTTTGTCCACTCGTCGTCTTCGCCGCCGACGCCCAGCGCATAGCCGGTGACGACCTTCGCGGGGATTCCAGCGGCCCGCAGCAGCGCGGCGGTCAGGTTGGCGAACCCGAGGCAGACGCCGCGTTTTGAGTTCAGCGTCGATAGCGCGGACTGTTCGCCGTAGGGCGCCCTTTTATAAAGCACGTCCTCGTCATACCAGATGTTGTCGCAAACCCAGTCGTGTATGGCGCGCGCCCGCTCAAAGTCGCCGCGTATATCCTTGACGATAGATTCTGCCAGCGCGGTTATGGATCTGTGACCGCTCTGCACGCCCTCCGAGGGTTCGAGATAATGTAAAAGCGCCGTGCCGTCCGCGCGTTTCGAGTCGAATATGAGCTTGTTTGCTTCATATGTCCGCGCCAGCTCGAAATATACCGAATTTTCGCTGATAACTACTTTTATCAGCCTGCCGATTACATAGCTGCGGTAAGCGCCGAATTGTACGGGCGATATAAAGATCTGGACGAAGTATGTGCCGTTTTCGACACCGCTAAGACTGTAGGAAACGGTGTTGTCGCTTTCGCGTTTTGTCCATTCGAGGTTATACTCGATCTCGTTCCGGTCCGTCAGCGAGATGCGCAGATAGGCGAAGTCGCTGTCCGAGGGCAGGGTAAAGGTAAGCCTGTCCCGCGCGGCAGCAACGGCGAAGGGCGACGAATGTGAAAATCTGAGCGCCGGAGCGGTGACGGCGGCAAGCGCGCCGAGCGGTATTGAAACCGCGATGACAAACGCCAGCGCCAAACTGATAAATCTTTTTTTCATATGTAAACCCCATTTCTTTTGCCGGAGTATAAATAAATTATATTATAAACTCATATTATTTTCAATAGGAGGTTTTGAAATATTATGGAAAAAAAACAGGTATCACCGGAAATGGCCGAGCTTATTTCGGAGCTGAACGCGAAACTGAAGGGGTTTGACGACGAGTTCGTGTGCATGTTCAGCGTCGAGGGCGAGGGCGCGTTTACACTCGATATGAGCGCAGCGGGCGATAAGCTGACGCCCGGGGCGCCCGAAAAGCACGACGTGAGGATCGACATGTCGCTGAAAACGCTGAACAGTATGTTAAGCGGCAAGCTGCATCCGATGATCGCGTATTCCACGCGCAAGATAAAGCTGACGGGCGACATGCAAAAGGCGCTTAAACTCGCGGGCGTGCTGAACGGATAGGGGAGGGCGGCCAAATGGCCGCCCCGTTTCCTGTTGACTTTTATATTTCGCCGAAGGTGTATCTGTTCCGGCCGTCCTGTTTGGACCGGTACAGCATCTCGTCCGCGCGTTTTACATAGTCCTCCGCGCTCTGCGTGTATTCCGGCCGACCGGTTGTGACGCCGATGGATATTGTGACGCAATTTGCCGCGTCGCTTTGCTCATGCGGTATGCCGCGGTCACGGATACACTGAAGCAGCTTTTCCGCGATCAGGCGCGCTCCGCGCTCGTCGGTGTTCGGCAGCACGATGGCAAACTCCTCGCCGCCATATCTGGCGACAAAATCATCGGCCCGCGTTATGTTTTCGGAGAGGGCCTCGGTAATGATTTTCAGGCAGACATCGCCCGCGCCGTGCCCGTATGTGTCGTTGTACATTTTGAAAAAATCAATGTCGATCATCATGAGGCTGAGATAACTCTTGGAGCGGGACAGCGATTTAAGGACGCGGTCCAGGTTCTCGTCCAAGAACCGCCTGTTATGTATACCCAGCAGCGGATCATAGTATATTTTTTCCGCTTCGACCTCCAGCCTTAGAATCTCCCGCAAATCCCTTGTATAACCGACTACGAGGAAGTCATTTTTGTAGTTTACCCGTACCAAGGTGATTTCCGAGGGCATGGGCGTGCCGTCGGTTGTTCTGTGCATCCAGTCAAAAACGCATTTCCCTTCCTTGAAAGCTCTATCAACGAGCATTACGGCTTTGTCTGCCGAACGCTGTCCATCCGGCTGGTATTCGGGCGAACATTCCTTAAGAAACCTATCTATGTACTCCTGCTTGTTTTTATAGCCATAAAGCGCGACGGCAGCCTCATTGCAGCCTATCGTATTGTAATTTCTGTCCCACAGCTGTACACACAAAGGACTCGTATCGAGCATCAGTTCCGAAAGCTCAGTGGCTTCCAGCTGTCTCTGATGAGTAATGTCGAACATATAACCGTCGATTACGTTTAGGGTGCTGTCTGTGTAAGTTTCTGAAACAATCATACGGTCCCTGATCCATTTAATTGAGCCGTCGTGCATGATTATCCGGTATGTCAATTCACAGGGCAGCCCGACATCAAGGGTTTCCGCCGTTCGTTTTGCTATATCCTCTAAATCGTCGGGATGCACCATTTCCATAAACTTGTTTTTTCCGCCGACCAGTTCCTCGGCCTTATACCCTGTAAGCTCCTCGCTGCCCTCGCCGATGAAGGTGATCGTATATTCGGGCGAGTTGTTGAGATGCTGATATACCATCCCCGGCAGATTGCTGATGATCGTATGGATCCTTGCCGAGACAAGCTCTGTCTCATGCCGCGAACTGATTATTACTCCCATTATATATTTTCCTATAGAGAAAATGATTCCGTTTAACATTATCGTTCCGACATAATTGAATATATTATATTCAAACAAACCGTCTTCTAACATGAGAATCTTGAATAAAACAATGTATAACGTGACTCCTGCGGAAGAGGCTACAGTCGTTACAGCAAGTCCAAAAACATCCGCGAACAAAAGGCTTAGAAGAGTGCTGCCGATAAGAATCAAATAAATCATCTGATCGCCGTCTGTAAGTATAACCCCCGTAATTTCCAATACAATGAAGGAAACCGGCGCCATCCACGACACTTGCCGGTTTGATAATTTCTTGTTGTGTGTTATAAGGAATACCAGTATTATCATTGCCGCGTTTACTATACTCCGGGGCAGCCAATAAACAGCATCTACAAAAGCAAAGAAAAACAGTTGCCTTACAACAACATACAAAATAACCGATATTACGGTAATTTTTTTTGCGTTTGAAAAAACATTATCACGGTTTATATTTGGTTTCATCATGTATTCTCCTGTGTGTATCTGGATATTGCCGGGCGGCCGCCTTTCGCCTGTAAAGCCAGGCGGCTGACTTTGATAATACCATATATATTAACTGTTGGCAAGCGTTTTCTATATAAAGAATGTGCAAAGCATAATAGCACCGCCCCGCTCATACCTTGGCTATGAGGGGGGTTGTTTATGCGAACACTGCGCTGGTGGTGGTACCGCGTGACGCGCCCGAGGCCCGGGAGAATTAACGCGCTGCCGGGGGCGCGGGTAAGGCTCATATTCATAGGCTTTGCGGTTCTCGCGCTGGCCATCACCGTATCGGCCATTTTGGCACAGAACCGTATGCGCCCTCAGGTGGAGCGCCTTGCGGGCGCGCGGGCGCATAATCTGGCGGCGCAGGCTATAAACCAGGCCGTTGCCGAGTCTATCGCGCGCATGGAGATCACATACGACGACCTGATCCATTTTGAAAAGGACGCGGCGGGGCGCATCACCGCGCTGAAAACCGATATGGTCATGGCGAACCGCGTTAAAAACGACATTCACGCCGCCGCGCTTGAGAAGATAACGCAGCTGTCGAAAACCAGCATAAAAATTCCCCTCGGCAACCTTTCGGATATGGACGTTCTGGCCGGACGCGGGCCGGGGATACCGGTGAGGCTCGTGCCTATCGGCATTGTAGACGTGGTGTTCAGCAACCAGTTCGCCTCCGAGGGCATAAACCAGACGCGCCACCAGATACTGATGACCATTGACGCCGAGATCGGCGTGCTGCTGCCCGGCTCGTCGGCGTCGCAGAACGTATCCATACAGGTCTGCATCGCCGAAACGATAATCGTCGGCGCGGTGCCCGACGCATATGCCGAGTTAAACAAAAATCCCGTGTTCGGCGGGTGAAGAGGATAAAAACCTCTTGACACATAGTATCATCCGTGGTACTATGCAAACAGAGGAAGTGACGGGTGTTGGCGAGCGTGATGAATTGCTTGAACGAATAGGTGAAAAATAATAGGGAGGTGAAATAGATGACCGTAAAAGATTACATGGAATTGCCCTATAATATTGTTTTCCGGCACGTTAAGGATGAAAGCGGCGAATACTATTTTGCCACCGTTCAAGAGTTGGACGGATGTATGAGTGACGGCGCGACATTGGAGGAAGCCCATGCGAATATTCTCGAAGCCATGGAGGGCTGGATCGAAACAAAACTTGAAGCCGGTTTCACTGTCCCCGAGCCGCTGGACGCGGATAAATACAGCGGGAAATTCGTTGTCCGTCTTCCTAAAACGCTTCACCGCCGCCTTGCTGTAGAAGCTGAAAAAGAGGGTGTTTCACTTAACCAATATACACTTTATAAACTCAGCGTATAAAGCTGTACTCAAAAAATCAGCCGCAATAGCGGCTGATTTTTGGGTATATCGGACAAGGACCAAGCCATATGAATAGTAATAAAACATATGGAGGGGTTTTACTATGCGCTGCCGTATCGTCGATCTGCGCTGTAAAGAGGTAATAAATATCTGCGACGGCAGACGTCTGGGGTTCCCCTGGGACGTCGAGCTGGACGCGCTCACGGGGCACCTTGTCGCCATTATAGTCAAGGGCCCGCCAAGGTTCTGGGGCATTTTCGGGAAGTGCCACGAGCATATCGTGCCGTGGTGCGACATACGCCGTATCGGCGACGACCTGATAATCGTCGATCACTCGCCCCGTGACGGGCGCGGGGACATTAAGCGCGACATAAAACGCGGCATTATAAAGGACATAATCGGATAGCGGGCGGCTTGGCGCCACTCCTACAGCTTCCCCACCACAAGCGCCGCCGTAACAAATCCCGTAATATCCGCCAGCAGCGCCGCCGGCAGCACATACCGGCTCTTTGACACGCCCGCCGCCCCGCAGTAAAGCCCCAGCACATAAAACGTCGTTTCGGTCGAGCCCAGCATGACGGCGGCCGTGCGTCCGACCACCGAGTCGGCGCCGTGCCGTATTATTATATCCGCGCCGACCGCCAGAGCGCCGCTGCCGCTGAACGGGCGCACTATCATCAGCGGCACACATTCGGGCGGTATGCCGATCCGCGCGCAGAGCGGTCTCAGCGCCTCAGTGGCAATATCCATCGCTCCCGACGCCCGCAGCATACTTATCGCCGTGAGAAGCACGATAAGCGCCGGCACTATGCCGTATATGACGCTCAATCCCTTTTTCGCGCCCTCCGCAAGCGCGCCGAACACATCCACGCGCTTATACAGCCCATACGCGGCGACCGACAGCAAAATCAAAGGCACTGTCAGCGCGATCATCATCGGCCCGTCCCGCCCAGCCGCGCGAATAACTTCGCGCAGAATACAGCGACGGCCATGCTCGCCGCCGACGTTACCCACACATGCGGCAGTATGTCAAAGGGCGCCGCCGCGCCGTTGGCCGCGCGCACCGCGGCGATCGTAACGGGTATGAGCTGAAGCGAGGCCGTGTTTATCACGACCAGCAGCGCGAACATGTCGCTCGCGGCCGCGCCCCGGCCCGACAGCTTCTGCAAACGCTTCGCCGCGATAAGTCCCATCGGCGTGGCGGCGTTGCCCAGCCCCAAAAGATTCGCCGACATGTTCGCCGCGACCGCGTCCATGGCCTCACCGTCCGCCGAGGGGAATAAAAGCGACAGGACGGGCCGCAGCAGCCGCGACAGCTTTCCTGACAGCCCGGCGCGCTTCATGACCTCCATGACCCCGCACCACAGGCATATCATCCCGCACAGCGATATGCCGAGCGACACCGCCGAGCCGGCGCCGTCGGCCGCGGCTTGAGCCAGCGATCCGGTATTGCCCGTGTAAAGCGCGGCAAGCACCGCTGCCGCCACCATTATCACCCACGCAAAAGACATCAAGAGCAGGCTCACCCCCCTGTTAGCAATATACGGACGAGCATGATGATATAGTACACGCGGCCGAAATAATTGAAAAACCGCCAAAACTCCGCGAAAACTGAGCTGCGGCGAAAAAAGTTGACAAACCGGTAAATTATGCTATAATTTCCTCATGGAAAATTTTAAGGGGGAATGTTAGCATGAAGGCCACCGGCATTATCCGCAGGGTGGACGAGCTGGGGCGCGTCGTATTGCCCGTCGAGCTGCGCCGTTCAATGGAAATCGAGGAAAAAACCGAATTGGAGATTTTCACGGACCATAACGCGATCGTTCTCCGCAAAGCCGGCAGCAGCTGCGTTTTCTGCGGCGGCGCTAAAGGGCTGGCTTTTTTCAAGGGGTGCGGCGTTTGCTCCGCGTGTATGCGGGAGCTGCTCAAGTCATAGTGAACGGGTTAAGAACGTCCCGTTAAAAGGCGTGCCGGCGGGCACGCCCTTCGTATATAATAATAAAGGGTGGTTATATGCTCTACATAGACGCGCACTGCGATTCCATAGCCCCGTTTTCCCAGCCGCCGCAGCTTGACGTTGAGCGTATGCGCGTGAGCGAAAGCGGCGTGCAGTTCATGGCGGCCTTTTCGCCGGATTTTGAAGCCGTAAAGGATATGCTTGATAAAATGGACGGCTTCGAGGCCGCGCTGGCCGCCGCCGATCCCGGCTGGCGGATACTGCGCGCCGTCGAGGGCGGAGAATGTCTTAACGGCGATCTGCGGCGGCTTGATTGGTTGTACAGGCGCGGCGTGCGCTCGCTCGGGCTGACGTGGAACGGCGCCAACGCGCTGTCCGGCGGCGCGGACACGCCCGGGCTGGGGCTGACGTCTTTCGGCGCCCAAGTGATCGAACGCATGGAGGAGCTGGGTATGCTGGTCGATCTTGCGCATATCTCGCCTGAAGGATTTTTCGGCGCGCTGGAGGTCTGCAAAAAACCGCCGATCGTTTCGCATACGGCCGCGCACGCGCTGAATCCGCACAGGCGCAATCTGACCGACGGGCAGATACGCGCGATCGCCCTGCGCGGCGGAGTCATCGGCGTGTGCCTGTACCCCGTGTTTCTGGGCGGGGATACGCCGGAAACGGTAACGCGCCATATCGAGCATATAAAAAATACCGGAGGCCGCGGGTGCGTGGGGCTGGGAACGGATTTTGACGGCATAGATCAACTGCCCCGGGGCATAACCGGCGTTCAGGATATGCCGAAGCTCTTCGAGCTTTTGGACGAGCATACGATAGGGCTGAATTTTTGGCGGCTGGTAAGGGAATTGCCGTGACAGAAAAATATGTAAATAAATATTGATTTTTTTCGAGATATGGTGTACAATACCAATGTCTGGTCACAGACCCTGTGATACAGGTCATAAAGTTGCGGAGAGGGATAGCGCCATATGAATATCTTGGTTATAAACGCGGGCAGTTCATCGCTCAAGTATCAGCTCTTTGATATGAAGGACAGGAGCGTAATGGCAAAGGGGCTGTGCGAGCGCATAGGCATCGACGGCCACATCAGGTATTCCGGAAGGGATAAGGTTTACGACAGAGACGTCGCGCTCGCCGACCACGCGGCCGCCGTCAAAGCGCTTATCGAGCTGCTGACCGACGCCGAATACGGGGTCATCAGGGACATGGGCGAGATAGGGGCGGTCGGGCATCGCGTGGCGCACGCCGGCGAGGAATTTTCGGAGTCCACGCTGATAACGGATAAGGTGCTTGAGGTGATAGAGGCCTGCGTGCCGCTGGCGCCGCTGCACAATCCCGCGAATCTGGTCGGTATCCGCGCGTGTGCCGCCGTAATGGGCGGCGTGCCGCAGGTGGCTGTGTTTGATACCGCGTTTCATCAGACAATGCCCGCCAAGGCGTTCATATATGCCATACCGTATGAATATTATACAGAGGACAGGGTGCGCCGCTACGGGTTCCACGGTACGTCGCACCGTTTTGTCGCCGACCGCGCGGCGGAGATGCTGAACAGGCCCATCGGGGAGCTGAAAATAGTCACATGCCATCTCGGCAACGGCTCGTCCCTCTGCGCGATTGACGGCGGGCGCTCGTTTGACACGACCATGGGGCTGACGCCGCTGGAGGGCGTCCCTATGGGCACCCGCTCGGGTAGCATCGACCCGGCCATCATTGATTATTTATGTTCGCGCCGCGGTATGACGGTTAAGGAAATCACCGATATACTCAATAAGAAGTCGGGGGTTCTGGGCATCTCCGGCGTCTCGTCGGATTTCCGCGACCTCGGCGCCGCCGCGCGAGAGGGCAACCGGCGCGCGGAGCTAGCGCTCGGCATATTCGCGCACAACGTCAAAAAGACAATCGGCGCGCTGGCGGCCGGCATGGGCGGGATCGACGCGCTGGTGTTCACCGCGGGCGTGGGCGAGAACAACGATGTCATACGCTCGATGATAATCGAGGGCCTGGAGTTTCTGGGGATCGAAGCGGACGCGGAGAAAAATACGCCCATGTGCGGCGAACGGGATATTTCCGCGCCGGGCGCGCGCGTAAAAACACTGGTCATACCGACAAATGAGGAGCTTGTCATCGCGCTGGATACCCAACGCTTGACATAGACGGCACGATACTGTTCGGAACGCCTGCCGCGGGCGGGCGTTAGCGTTATGTTTATCGGGTATACGGTCAAAAGAAAGGGGGAAGCCATGGACGTTTCCGTTTTTAGCGGCGGCATATCCGTACCGGCGGCAGAGCAGGCCGCGGACGAATCCGGCCATCATGAGCCGGCGCCGGTAGACAGTGTCGGCAAGGTATCCGTTTCCCCCGACGGAATGCGCGCCTTTATAAATATGAAAATGCCGCAGAACGGCGGCAAGACGCTGACCCTGTCCGATATACAGGGGCTTATAAACGGCGCGGGAATCGTTTACGGGATGCGCGCGCTCACGATAAACAGGCTTGCCGAACAGCCGCTCTACGACCGCGACGTAATGATAGCCGAGGGCACGCCGCCGGTCAAAGGCAAAGACGGCGCGATCGTCTATCATGTCAAAATATCAAAGGACGCCATACCCCGAGAGAGGGAGGACGGCACGGTAGATTATAAAGATCTGGGCCTTATCGAAAATGTCGCCAAGGACCAGCTCTTAGTCGAGAAAATACCGCCGGAGCTTGGTGTTGACGGCCAAACCGTGCTAGGCAAAATCATCACCGCGCAAAAGGGCAGGGAGATAGCCCTGCCGGTCGGCAGGAACACATATATCTCCGAGGACGGCCTGTTTCTCCGCGCGCTGATCGACGGCCAATGCGACTATACGAACCGCAAGCTAAACGTGCTTGAAACATATACCGTCAACGGAGATGTCTCCATATCCACCGGCAATATCAACTTTGTCGGCAATGTCGTCGTTACCGGCAACGTGGCGACAGGCTATACCGTACAGGCCGGCGGCAACATAGAGATCCGGGGCTGCGTCGAGGGCGGGGTCGTCATCGCCGGCGGCAACGTCGCTATCTGGGAGGGCTTTCACGGCATGTACAAGGGCGAGGTGATAGCCGGCGGCGACGTAAGGACAAAGTATATACAGGCCGGGCGCGTACAGGCGGGCGGTCTTGTCGAATCACAGCTGATAATGCAGTCCAATATTCAAACCGGCGACACCATCAGGCTTCTGGGTAACCGCTCGGTCATATTGGGCGGCCATATCGTTGCGAAAAAACTGATAGACTGCCAGAATATCGGCGGCAGGAACCACCCCGTTAACACGGTCATAGAGGTGGGAAGCGACCCGCGGCTGCTTGCCCACGCGCGGGAGGTGCAGCGGGAAGAGATCGCGCTCACCAAAAGCCTTGTCGATATTGACCGCGTGCTGGTGCTGTTTAAGCAGCTGGAGAGGCAAAACAGACTTGCGCCGGACAAGCGCGATATGATGATACGCTCGGCGAACACGCGCCGGACTACCAGCGAGCGCCTGATAGCCCTGAGAAACGAGGACGAGGAAGTCAAGCTGAAGCTTGCCGAGGAGGGTTACGGCACAATAATCGCCAGAACGGCGATATACACGGGAGTAAAAATAATAATCGGTCCCGAGCATCAGACGACCTCAAAGCAGCTGGACAGCTGCCGCGTCACACGCGGCGAGGGCGGCCTGATTATAGCGGCGTTATAAATAGGTGGGTGCTTATGAGAGAAAAAATAATCAGCGCGGCGCTCGAGGTTTTTGACAGCAACGGGTTTTTTAAGGCGGGCATACGCGACATAGCCAAGCTGGCCAACTGTTCGCTGCCCACCCTGTATTACTATTTCAAAAACAAAGAGGATCTGTTTGAAACCTCCGTATGCGTCGCGTACGAGAGCCTTACGGCCCAGATCGACGAGCAGCTGCCCGAGGGTATGCCGCTTTACGACCGCTATTACTTCGCGGTAATGCAGCGGCAGATGCTCACCCCGGACGAGAAGCGCGTGTTCAGGATAGCCATGAAGATACAGCTGGGGGTGGACGGGTTCGAGTCGGCGAACAAGAGGCTTTCGCTGTGGGAGGAGAACCGGCGCCGCTCGGAACGGGAGGCCGTCGGAAAAATCAATGACGATCCGGCGTTCGCGGCGCTCGTCATGCGTGTTGTTGACGATATGCTGATGAGAAGCATCCTTTTCGGCGAAGCGCTGCCGCCGGAACAAATCAAGCGGGAGCTTGCCTATCTGTTTAACTAGGAGAAGACGAATGAGTGTGCTGAATGTTATATCCCTGTTCGGAGGGCTCGCGCTTTTTATCTACGGAATGACCGTCATGGGAAACGGGCTTGAGAAAATTTCGGGCGGACGCCTTGAGCGTATTCTGGAAAAACTTACATCCAAGGTTATATACGGCGTGCTTGTCGGCGCGCTGGTCACCGGCCTGATACAGAGCTCGTCGGCCACCACCGTTATGGTCGTCGGCTTTGTAAACGCCGGTATTATGTCGCTCGGTCAGGCCGTCGGCGTCATAATGGGCGCGAATATCGGCACGACCGTCACCTCCCAGATACTGCGCATGGGCGACATCTCGTCGGACATGCTGATACTTCAGATGCTGAAGCCCGCGTCGCTGTCGGCTATAGTAGCCGTTATCGGCTTTGTATTGTACGTTACAAACAAAAAGGGGACAAGACACGACTTCGGGCAGATACTGCTGGGCTTCGGCGTGCTGTTCTACGGCATGGGCGCGATGGAGGCGGCGGTCGCGCCGCTCAGGGATTCACCGGCGCTTATAAACCTGTTCACCATGTTTTCCAACCCGCTGCTGGGCATACTGATGGGGACTTTGGTCACCGCCGTCATACAGAGTTCGTCCGCGTCGGTGGGCATATTACAGGCGCTCAGCTCGACGGGCGTTATCCCGTTCGCCGCCGCCGTGCCCATCATTCTGGGCCAGAATATCGGCACGACGGTCACGGCGCTCATATCAAGCCTCGGCGGGTCGCGCAACGGCAAGCGCGCCGCGCTTATACATCTGTACTTCAATGTTATCGGCACCGCCGCGTTTATGCTTGTAATATACGGCATAAGAAATCTTTTGCCGTTCTGGGACGACCCCGTCAACCGGGGCGGCATAGCAAACTTCCATCTTATTTTCAACACCTTCACCGTCCTGCTGCTGTTCCCGTTTACCAAGCTGCTTGTCAAGCTGGCGGAGAGGACGCTGCCGAACAAGCCCAACGGCGACGATGACGACGAGATAAAAGTCCTCGACCCGATATTTCTCAACTCGCCCTCGGTCGCGCTGGAGCGCGCGCACGAGCTGGTGGTGCAGATCTCGCATCTCGCGCGCAAGAATATGTCGCGGGCTATAGAACTCCTGAATAACCCCGACGAGCAGAAAATGGGGCGCTTCATGGAAACCGAGGAGCTTATCGACCGCGCCGAGGTGCGGCTGGGGCATTATCTCATCGAGCTCACCAACCGCTCCCTGACATTACAGGAGAGCCGCGTGCAGAGCGAGCTTATGAAATCCGTCGGCGATTTCGAGCGTATCGCCGACTATGTGGTCAACGTCGCCGAGATGTCGCAGGCAATTACGCTGGACAAGCTCTCGCCGTCCGGCGCGACGGACTTTAAGGCGATGCTCACGGCGATAAAGGAGATCTTTGAGCTGACCATAGAGGTCTATGCCAAACGCGACGTACAGGCCGCGTACAGAGTCGAGCCGTTCGAGCAGGTTATCGACAGGATGACAAGCCTCTTGCGCTCGCGGCATATCGAGCGGCTGAAGCGCGGCGAGTGCAGCGCCGAGAACGGCGCGGCTTTCGTGGAAATGCTGGTGACGCTCGAGCGGATAGGGGACCACTGCTCGAACATCGCCGTCAGCGTCATAGCCACATACGGCGATAACACCGAGGACTTTGACAGCCACGAGTATGTGCGCCAAATGCACCACGGGAATATAAACGAGTTTAACAACAACTATGCCGAGTTCAAAGCTAAATATATGGCGCCGCTGAACGGCTTATAAGTATATGGGAGCGTGACAAAATTGCCCGGACAAAAAAATAAATCCGAAATCGAAAGGGAAGCGCTGTCGCTGCGCGAGAAAATCTGCTCATACTGGGCGGAGCTGCTGCTGCTGAATATGCTCGCGGTGCTGCCGCTGTATATGCACGCGGAAAAGTATATCAGCCTTACGGGACACAAGGCGAGGTACCTGTGGATAAGCTCGCTGGCGCTGTTTGCTGTATTCGCGGTTATAATGCTGATGTTCTCGGGACTGGCAAAGCCTAAAGGCGCCCCGCTGAAAAAAACATTCAGCCTGCCCGACACAGGGATCGCCGCGTACTGGCTGTGCGTGGTGCTGTCGGCGGTATTCTCGCCGGTGCCTGAAAATTATTTCGGCGAACAGAACCTCTGGTTTTTCCTGAAGGGCTATCCCGAGCGGTTCGACGGCATAATAACCATAACAATATATGTTTTTATCTATTTCGCCGTTTCGCGCCTGTACAGGAACCGGAACCGCGACTGGGCGGTGTTCGCCGTTTCGGCGTGCGCCGTGTCGCTGATCGGCATACTCCAGTTCATCGGCTGGGATATTTTCGAGCTGTACCCATACGGGCTGGACGCCCCCACGGTTGTAGGCGTATACCCGTATAACTACCTCGACACCATATTCAGAACAACGCTGGGCAACGTCAACATCCTCAGCGCCTATGTATCCGTCGGCATCGGCTTCTTTCTCGCGCTCTACATGCGCTCCGATAAGAAGATCCGCTTTCTCTATCTCGCGGCGGTCGGCCTTACGTTCGGCCTGATGATAACGGGCGGCGCCGACGGCGGCAAGGTGGGCGTTCTGATGGGCGTCGCGCTGCTGTTTGTCCTGAATATAACCGACAAACGGGCTATATCAAGACTGCTCCTCGCGCTGTCGCTGGGCTGCTTTATATCGGTTATTTACCCCCCCGCGTTCGCCGCCCGCGACTACTACAACAGAACGGGCATAGACCGGCGCCTCTACTGGGGCGACGGCGGCTTTACAAGCGTATGGGCGCTGGGCGCAGTCCTGTGTCTGGCGATAGGGCTGGCGATACACTTCTCGCCCGTATGGATAGACAGAGTAAAGCCGCGGCTCGCGGCGCTTACCGCGACGGCGGTAATATTGCTCGCGGGGCTGCTGGGCGTCGAGATAATGGGCCCGCGCTTTGCCGACAACTATGAAAATATCATATGGCAGGCGCGCGAAACGCTGCACGGCAACTTTGACGACGGCTTCGGCTCGGGCCGCGCCGTCCTCTGGAAGGTGTCGGCCAACGTGATATTCGACTATCCGCTGCTCGGCTCGGGCCCCGACGCGTTTGAATATTCGATCCGCGAGTATCAGAACTATCTGCGCGAGGCCACGAATACCTCGTTTGACAAGGCCCACAACGATTTTTTACAGATACTGATATGCCACGGGTTCCTCGGGCTGACAGCGTTTCTCCTGTTCATATTCTCGCTGGCCGCGCCGGCGTTCCGCAAGGTGTGGGACGAACCGCTGATGATGGCGGCTGTCGTCGCGTGCGCGGCATATCTTGTCCAGGCGTTCTTCGGTATCAGCGTCCCGATGGGCGCGCCGCTGTTCTTTGTCATGTGCGGGCTTGCGGAGAATTTCCGCATAGGCAGGCACAAATTCCAATATAATGAATAAGATGTATAAGCCGGTCAAACGGCTGCTGGATGTTGTTATTTCATCCGCGGGACTGACGGTGCTGCTGCCGCTCTTGCCGCTGATCGCCGCCGCGATAAAACTGGACAGCCCCGGCGCGGTGTTTTTCAAACAGTGCCGCGTCGGCAAGGATAAAAGCCTGTTCTGGCTCTACAAATTCCGCACGATGCGCTCCGATACTCCGAGAGATGTGCCAACGCATCTGATGGCCGGCGGCGGGCATATCACAAGGCTCGGGGGATTCCTGCGCCGCTCCAGCGCGGATGAGCTGCCGCAGCTGTGGAATATTCTGCGCGGGGACATGAGCGTTGTGGGGCCGCGTCCGGCGCTTTGGAATCAGGACGATCTCATAGCCGAGCGCGAAAAATACGGCGCGAACGCCGTGCGCCCGGGCCTTACGGGGCTTGCTCAGGTTATGGGGCGCGACGAGCTGCCGATACCGGCCAAGGCCCGGTATGACGGCGATTATGTAAAAAACACCGGCATCTTGAGCGACTTGGGAATAATGCTGAAAACCGTCGCAAACGTATTGTCGGCAAAAGGGATAGCGGACAGATAATTTGATCGGAGGAGAGCGTATGTCGATTTGGTTCGCCATATTTTTGGGGTTCATTCAGGGACTCACGGAGTTTCTGCCCGTGTCCAGCTCGGGGCATCTGGCGATATTCCAGAATTTCTTCGGCATGGAGGACCCCGGCAGCTATATGCTGTTCAACGTCCTGCTGCATTTGGCGACGCTTTTCGCCGTATGTATTTTCTTCTGGCAGGACATAAAGAGCATGGTCCTCGAGTTCTTCAGGTTCTTCAACCCGAAATCCTACCGCTCGGTCAGGGTGCCGCCCGCGCGCCGGCTCCTGCTGCTGGTCATAGTCGGCACGCTGCCCTTACTTATCTTCGCGTTTTTCTCCGAAACGGTAAAGCTGCTCTCCGGCAAGCCGCTGTTTATCGGTATCGCGCTGACGGCGACCGGCGGGCTCCTGTGGCTCTCGGATATGCTGCCGAAGGGAAACAAGGACGAAAAATCCGCCACGCTGCTGGATGTTATATACGTCGGCTTTATGCAGGGTATCGCTACGATACCGGGGCTTTCGCGTTCGGGCCTGACCATATCGACGGGGATGTTCCGCGGCTTTGACCGCCGTTTTGCCGTAAAGCTGTCATTTCTGATGTCGGTGCCCGCTATTCTCGGCGCGACCGTGCTGGAGGTGGGGGAGGCGTTCGCGTCCGACTTTGACTGGACCGCCCTGCCGGTATACCTCGCGGGTATGGTTACCGCCGCGGTAACGGGGTATCTGGCGCTGTGCTTCATCCGGCTGCTGGCCGCCAAAGGCTCGTTCAGGGTGTTCGCGTACTACTGCCTGTTCGTGGGCGTCGCCACGCTGCTGGCGTCGCTGATAATGTCGCCATAAAAATTCACAAAGGATAAAACGCCGATGCCAACAAAAACACAAAAAAAACCGGCCAAAAAACCGGCCGTCAAAAAAACACCCGTCCGCCGTGAGGTGGGCGCGCTCTGCTGCGCGCTTTTGTCGATATTCTGCTTTTTGGGCCTTATCGGCGTAAAGGCGCTTTTTCTCAACCTGCTCACAAACACCCTGATCCGTTTTATCGGCGCGGGCGCTTATATAACGCCGGTCGCGCTCGCCCTGGCAGCGGCCGTGCTGCTGTTCCACCGAGGCCGCCCTGTCAGCCTGCGCGTATGGTGCGTTATGCTTACGCCCGTGTGGCTGGGCGGCTTGCTCGCCCTGTGGCTGGGGGAGCTGCCGAAGCTCGATATGGGTATATTCAAGGCGCTGTGGCAGGACGGCCACGGCATAATAAGCGGGCTTCTGGCCGCGATCTTCAAAGCGCTGTTCAGCGGCGTCGGCGCGGGTATATTGTTCATTTTCGGGCTTGCGGTGCTGCTGCTCATAGCGCTCCGCGTGGATGTCGTGGGCGTGCTGGACGCCATCCGCGACCGCACCCCGCCGGAATACGAGCCGCGCCCCGAAACGCCCCGCGGCGCTTCAGGCGCCGCGCGGCAGGGCCGATCCCGCGGCCGCTTTAATATCGACGTGCCGGTGGACAACCCTCCCGTTGCTAAAACGCGCAAGGAACACCCCGACACACCGTCCGAGGAGGACGCCGCTCCGCCGGCGCCGCCCCCGCCGCCGCCGCCTGCCGCCGCAGATCCGGCGCCCGAACCGGAGGAAAACGCCGTCCCGCCCGGCTTTGTTTCGCTGAAGAATTACCGCCCGGGCAAGCCGCTGCCCGCGCCGGTCGATATCCCCGCAAATACGCCGCGCCTTAAAGAACTGCGCCCGCCGACGGGAACGCCGCGCTATATATTCCCGCCGCTGTCGCTGCTGCCCGGAAGCACGGCGGTCAACACGGCGGACTTCGGCATGGAGACGCGCAGCACTTCGGCGCGTGTGCGCGAAACAATACAGAGCTTCGGTATCGACGCCGCGCTTGTAAACGTGGTGCGCGGCCCGTCCGTCACCCGCTATGAGTTTGAAATCGCCCAGGGCATGACGCTGAACAAGCTGACCAACCGCGCGGACGACATCGCCCTCGCGCTCGGCGCGGACAGCGTGCGTATCTCGCCCGTGCCGGGAAAGGCGGGAACCGTGGGCATCGAGGTCCCGAACAAGCTCATCAGCACGGTATATCTGCGCGATGTCCTTGAGAGCGACGAGTTCTCCGCGGCGGAGTCGCGCCTCGCGTTCGCGCTCGGCAAAGACATCGGCGGTTCAAGCGTCGTCGGCGACATATTCAGGCTGACGCATCTGCTTATCGCCGGCACCACAGGCTCCGGCAAGAGCGTATGCGTAAACTCGCTGATAATCAGCCTGCTCTACAAAGCAAGCCCCGAAGAGGTAAAGCTGATACTTATCGACCCCAAGATGGTGGAGCTGGATGTGTACAACGGCATCCCGCATCTGCTCGTACCCGTCGTCACCGACCCCAAAAAGGCGTCGTCCGCCCTGCAATGGGCGGTATACGAGATGGAAAAACGCTACAGGATGATGCAGGAGCGCGGCGTGCGCGATATTTTCGCTTACAACCAGTCCATCGCCGGAGAAAATCTGCCCAAGGTCCCCCAGATGGTCATAATAATCGACGAGCTGGCGGACTTGATGATGGTCGCGGGCAAGGAGGTCGAGGACTCCGTAATACGTATCGCGCAGAAGGCGCGCGCCGCCGGAATGCACTTGGTGGTCGCCACCCAGCGCCCGTCCGCCGACGTGATAACGGGGCTGATGAAATCAAACATACCGTCGCGTATCGCGTTTACCGTCGCGTCCGGCACCGACTCGCGCATCATACTGGACACCACGGGCGCCGAAAAGCTGATAGGCAAGGGCGACATGCTCTACGGCCCGCTGGGCTATAAAATCTCGCGCGTTCAGGGCTGCTATGTACATGAAAAAGAAGTAAAGGCCGTTGTGTCGTTTATAAAGGAAAACTCTGCGGCCGCATACGACGCCGACGTCGTCGAACAGATAAACCGCCTGCCCGACGAGGACAAAAAGGGCGGCGCGGCCCCGTTTGACGACGAGAGCGAAGCCTTCGACCCGATGCTCAATCAGGCCATGGATATAATCCTCGAGGTCGGACAGGCCTCCACATCCATGCTCCAGCGGCGGCTCAAGCTGGGCTATGCCCGCGCCGCCCGCGTTGTTGATCAGCTTGAGGAGCGCGGGCTGCTGGGTCCCAGCGAGGGCTCGAAGCCCCGGGCCATCCTCGTTACATATGAGCAGTGGCAGGATATAAAGGAAAGATATAAATGATATTACGGCGGCATGTTGCCGCCGTAATATTTTTTGGGGCTCTTATCACTTTCCGGTTTCCGCCGCCTCCGCACATTGCGTGTGATTCAGCCTGTCCAGCGCGGCCCTATGTAGCCTCAGACACTGCCTTGACACATATCCGATCTCGCTGCCCAGCTTGTCCCATCCAAGGCCGTCGAAGTACCTCAGCCGCAGCAGCTCGCGCAGAACGGGATCGTCAATGGCCTGTATCGCCGTTTCAATCCCCAGCGCCTGCTCCTCCAGCGCCTCAAGATTCTTGATAATGCCGACCTCAAGCCCGATCTTTGCCGCAACCAGATTGTCCGTCGCCGTGCCGGAACGCTTGCGCCTGTTGTTCCACCAGCTGTTTGCGAACCCCCCGCTGATTTGACGCTCCAACGCGTTGACGCGCTGCCTCTGCGCGCTGATTTCACGTTTTAACGCCAGATACCCCTGTAGCTCCCTCTGTGTGATCGTCCTCATTTTCCTATACTCCTTTCTTTTTATACCCGTTTTGGGTATATATAAATAATATAATGTCCGTGGTGGGTAAAAGTCAATAGGGAATTAATAAAATATGAAAAAAATGTTGGCAAGCATAAAACAATATGATATTATATTACCTGAGTGAAACGGGATAAACAGACACAAAAAGTCTTGACACAGCTAAATAATTAACATATAATGTGATTTAACCCAATGCATAATGGTAAGGGGTGGACCGTATGAAAAATGACTCGCCCAAGGTTTTGGGCGTATTGGAGCGTATGGGGATGGTGCGCAGGTCTGAGGAAGAGGCGGCTGAACCCGCCGGGCAAGCGGATTTGGCGGAGGAAACCGTCCTAGAGCCGCAACCCTTTGAGGACGTGGAACCGGAAGCAGAGGCGGCGGCGCCCGAGCCGGTGTTCAGCGCTGAACCCGAACCCGAGCCTGTGTACGAGCCTGTGAGTAAACCGGCGGCGTTCGCCGCGTACATCGCGGCGGAAAAAAAGGAAGATATAAAAAGCGGAGTTGGTGAGAAAATGAGCGAGGCTTCTTTCTGGGACGATTCCCCGGCGCTGAACACGGATACCGACCGGTTCATGGAGGTCGAGGACATTTACCGCGCCTTAGCCCTAAAGACCGGCGGCACGGACACGATCTATCTGGTCGAGGAGTACATGAGAACCCTGCCCGACTCGCTGCCCGCCGAGTCACGGCGCGCTATCATCATGAAAATCGTCGGCGCCTCCGGCTTCGATTTCGACAGGCTGCTCAACGACGGCATAGACCGCGTAACAAAGCTCAACGAATACGCGGCGTCGTTCGCGCAGCAGACGGACAAAATAGTCGCGCGCCACAACAGCGAGCTTGACGCGCTTGAAAAGCAGATACAGCGCGTCCGCGAGCTTATCGGGGACAGAAAAAACCTGCATAAACGTCAGTTTTTGGCCATAGAAAACGAAGCGCAGAGGCTTAAAGAGGTCCTGGACTTCGTTACAAAATAACTGAGCGAGGTAAATATGCGCTACGAAATAACAGGGCGCGGCCTGCTGGTACTGTCGATTCTGATTGCCGCGCTGGTATTGGGAGCTATCTCCGTTTCGGCTGCCCTCGGCAGCGGGACGGGGCTTGACGCGCCCGATTTGCCCGTGATAGACCGCGACCCGATGCCGAGTACAGATAACAGTGAACAGTTAACAGATAACAGTGAAGGAAATGATGAAACCCCAACCCCTGAACCGGAACCTCCGACTGTTGTGACCCCAGAACCCACAGACCCTCCAATTGTTACAACCCCTGAACCCATCGAAATACCGACGCCGACACCGGCGCCCGCGACGCCCGCTCCGACGCCGGATGATTCACAGCAAACGCAGTGGTCTGAAAAATAATAAAATAAACTCCCGCACGTTCTCGTGCGGGAGTATTATATGCGGAGCGCCCTATACGCAGGGCAGGGGAGTTCCTAATCCGTCACCGCCATAGACCTGTCAAACAGCGCCTCGACTTCGGCGCCCGGCTTTTTACCGAGCAGCGTGACGGCAACGGCGGCTATAGTGCCCGCTATAAATCCGGGGACTATCTCATAAAGCCCCGTGCCGGACAGCGCCGGTATCGTCAGCCACATGATGTCCACGGCCGCGCCCGCCACAATTCCGGCCACCGCGCCCTCAAAGGTGAAGCGCTTCCAGAACAGCGACAGCAGGATCGCCGGCCCGAACGCCGCGCCGAACACACCCCACGCGTTGCCGACCAGCCCCATTATTGTGCCGCTGTTCGGACTGGCGGCGATGATGACCGCCGCGACCGCAACGACGACGACGACTATGCGTCCGACCCAGAACATCTCTTTATCCTTGGCGTTTTTGCGGAGAATCGGCTTGTAAACGTCCGCCGCGAACGCCGACGCCGACGCGAGCAGCTGCGAATCCGCAGTACTCATAGCGGCGGCAAGGATCGCGGAGAGCAAAATGCCCGATATGACGGCCGGGAAGATTTTGCGCACCATTTCAATAAACACCAGCGAGCTGTCCGCAATCCCGTCCCCGAGGAACATAAGGCCGACGCTGCCCACCGCGACGGCGAAGAGCAGTATTAGAATATTCCATGTTATGCCGATAATCGCGCTCTTCTTCACCTCGCGCTGCGAGCGGAGCGCCATAAAGCGGATGATGATATGCGGCATACCGAAATAACCCAGCCCCCAGCCGAAGCCGGAGAGTATGTCGGCGAAGCTGTTCCAGTCCGCCTTGCCGCTCGAGAAGAAATTCCAGTAGTTCGCCGGAAACTCAACGGAGCCTGAGGCGCCGTTAAGCATCGCCAGCGCGAAGATCGGCGCTATCAGCAGCGCGCCCAGCATGAGAAGCCCCTGGAAAAAGTCCGTCCAGCAAACGGCCTTGAACCCGCCCAGAAAGGTATACGCGATGATAATAAACGCCGCTATGTACATAGCGAGCGTGCCGTCCAGACCAAGCACGGTGCTGAACAGCGTGCCGCAGGCCTTGATGCTGGCCGCGGCGTAAATGGCATAGGCGAAAAGGAAGATAACGGCGCAAATCACTTGCAGCGCCTTGCTTTTGGAGAGGAAACGGTTGGTAAGATACTGCGGCAGCGTTATCGAGTCGTCCGCCGCGATAGAGAACTTGCGCAGGCGCGGCGCCATGAAAACCCAGCTGAGGATATATCCGGCGGCAAGGCCGATAGCTATCCACGTCTGCCCCATGCCCGCGGCATAGATCGAGGCCGGCAGCCCCATCAGCACCCACGCGCTCATGTCCGAGGCGCCCGCCGAAAGCGCGGTCACCCATGGTCCCATCTGCCGCCCGCCGAGGAAATAATCCTTTTCGCCGCCCTTTGTGCGGAAAAAGAAGTACACCCCGATGCCCAGCATGATGACGAGATAGATGATAAATACCGTAAGCTCCGTGTAATTCATGATTTTGCTCCCCTTCGTTATTGTAACATTTACGGCGGCCGCCGCGCGTTCCCGCCATTTTATACATTATATATGGATAATTATAAAATTGCAAGCAAAAAAATTCCCCTCCGCTGATATTACTGATACCGTCAAAAAGAAAACGGTACCGCGTCTTACAGTCGGTATGCTAATCGTCCGGGGCCTGACATAAAAATTGCGGCCCTGAAAAACTTTTGATTGACACGGGAAATAATTTCATATATAATAAACTTTGAAATATTTTTTCAATTTCAAATACAGGGAGGAGCAAACAAATGATTTCAATTTCCAACAAAAAGCTCGACGCATGGATCAAAGAAGTGGCCGATATGTGTCAGCCGGACGAGGTTTATCTCTGCGACGGCACAAAGGAAGAGTACCAGAAAATGCTTGATATAATGGTGGAAGCCGGTTTGGGCACACCGTTAAATCCCGAAAAGCGCCCGGGATGCTACCTGTTCAGAAGCCATCCCTCCGACGTGGCGCGCGCCGAAAAGCGCACCTTTATCGCCTCCAAGAATAAAGAGGACGCCGGCCCCACAAACAACTGGATTGATCCGGACGAACTCAAAAAGTCCATGACGGAGCTTTACACCGGCTGCATGAAGGGCCGCACAATGTACGTTATACCCTTCTCGATGGGCCCCATCGGCTCCCCCATATCCAAAATCGGCGTGGAAATCACCGACAGCCCATACGTCGTGTTCAACATGTATATAATGACCCGTATCGGTACGGCGGTGCTGGGCGCCCTCGGCGAGGACGGCGAATTTGTCAAATGCCTGCACTCCGTCGGCCAGCCGCTCGGCCCGGGCGAGGTTGACAAGGAATGGCCCTGCATCCCCAACGTTGACGAAAAATACATCAGCCACTTCCCCGAAGAGCGCATGATCTGGTCCATCGGCTCCGGCTACGGCGGCAACGCCCTGCTCGGCAAGAAATGCTTCGCGCTCAGAATCGCCGGCGTCCAGGCGCGCGACGAGGGCTGGCTGGCCGAGCATATGCTCATCCTCAAGCTGACAAACCCCAAGGGCGAGTCATACTACGTCTGCGGCGCGTTCCCAAGCGCCTGCGGCAAAACCAACCTCGCCATGCTCCAACCGTCGTTCCCGGGCTGGAAGGTCGAAACCATCGGCGACGACATCGCGTGGATGAAGTTCGGCGAGGACGGCAGGCTCTATGCCATCAACCCCGAATCGGGCTTCTTCGGCGTCGTCCCCGGCACCTCGATGCAGTCCAACCCCAACGCCATGACGCAGATCCAAAAGAATACGATATTCACCAACGTCGGCCTTACCGACGACGGGGATGTATGGTGGGAGGGCAGCGGAATCCCCGCCCCCGATCACCTCATCGACTGGAAGGGCAACGACTGGACCCCGGATTCGGGAACCCCGGCCGCCCACGCCAACGCCCGCTTCACAACGCCCGCGGCCCAATGCCCGGTCATCGCGCCCGAGTGGGAGGACCCGGCCGGCGTGCCGATCTCGGCCATCCTTGTCGGCGGCCGCCGCAAGACCACGATCCCGTTGGTAAACGAGAGCGTTGACTGGAACCACGGCATTTTCCTCGGCTCGATCATGGGCTCTGAGATCACCACCGCCGACATCACCGACAAAGTCGGTCAGGTCAGGCGCGACCCGTTTGCGATGCTGCCGTTCATGGGCTATCACATGGGCGACTACCTGCAGCACTGGCTCGACATCGGCAAAAAGACCGACGCCTGCAAGCTGCCCAGAATATACTTCGTCAACTGGTTCCGCAAAAACGAAGAGGGCAAATTCATATGGCCCGGCTACGGCGAGAACAGCCGCGTGCTGAAATGGATCGTTGACAGGCTCTCCGGCGACGCCGAGGTCGTAAACACACCTATCGGCAACCTCCCGACGCTTGACGGCATCGACCTTAACGGCATCAACATAGGCGAAGCCGAAATGACGGAGCTGTTGAAAATTGATAAAGAGGCGTGGCTGGCTGAAATCGAATCCATCAAGGAAAATTACAAGAGCTACGGCGACAGGCTGCCCAAGGAACTGGCGGAAGAGCTTGCCAAGCTGGAAGCGAAATTAGCGTAATAAAGCCGAATCAATCCCCGCCTTCCGGCGGGGATTGTATGCTCAGGGGGTTTGTACAGTGGACAGTAATAAACAGACCGAGTTTACCGAGCGCCGTAGAAAGAAAGACTGGATAGTGCGCGCGGTCTCCGTCACAGGCGTTATCGGCTGGATAAGCGCCGCCGCCGCCGTTTTGCTGCTGGACGCCGCGCGTCCGGCGCAGGAAACCGTGGTAACGCGGTTCTTCGGCACCAGAGTAGTATCTTACTGGAACCCGCTTTTCCTGCGGCTGTCTTATATCGCGGGCGTCGAGGTGTTTCTTTTATGCCTGCTGGGGTTCATGTTCAACCTGATGCGCCGCCGCAGAAAAACGGACCGGTTAAACAATTCCATTATTATACTGTGGGTAATATCCGTCACTTTTCTGATAATAATGACAATCAGATTCGGCTATCTGATCTTCTGATCCCCTTGCCCTCTTTCGTAAAGAGGGTGGCCCCGCGGGGCCGGGTGTTTTATCCCCGCCCGCCAGATTCGGCTATCTGATCTTCTGATCCAATCCGGAACTCTGTTGACAAAACAGATTTTACATGTTATCATAAATACAGAGATGAATCCGCCGCTTCGACGGCAACGCGTTCCTGGGCAAAAAGCCCCTGACTTTGCTAGAGTGAGGGGGGCTTTTTGCTTTTATGTTTTAACGGTGCTTCCGAATTTCGGTGAGCAGTTTCCGTAATTCCGTCAAAAAAGATGTAACAGCTTTGACAAAACCCATCATTGCAAATCACCTCCTCTACCGTAGCACTCTATGGTAAAGGAATGCGTCGCCGCCGAAACGGCGGATTTTTTATTTGTATATCATCCCTTCGTCTGCCTCCGCGCCGCCTCCACAACATGCTTTACAAGCACCGCCGTGGTCACGCTACCGACCCCGCCCGGCACGGGCGTATACGCCTCGGCCTCAGAACCTTCTATAACCACGTCGCCGCTCAGCTTGCCGTCCTCGCCGACATGGATCCCCACGTCAACAACGGTCTGCCCGGGCGCGATAAACGACGGCTCCACCACGCCCTTAACGCCCGCGGCGACTATCAGCAGCTCCGCCTCGCGGCATATATCGCGCAGCCCCAGCGTCCGCGTATGGCAAACCGTCACCGTCGCGTGGCGGTTCAGCAGCAGCATTGACACGGGCTTGCCGACCGACAGGCTGCGCCCCACCACGACCGCGCGTTTCCCCGCGAAGCCGTAGTTGTAATACTCCAGAAGCTCGATACACGCCTGCGCCGTACAGGGCGGAAACCCGGCGCTGTATCCGGCGAACACGCCGCCCAAAGATACGGTTGTTATGCCGTCCACATCCTTTTCGGGGCTCAGCGCGGCGCAAACGGCGGCCTCGTCGATGTGCTTCGGCAGCGGCCGCAGAATCAAAACGCCGTGTACCGAACCGTCCTGATTCAGCCAGTCTATCATTGCGATAACGGCCTCCTGCGTCGCGGACCCGGGCAGCGTCACCTGTTTAACGGCGACGCCCGTCTTGCCGCAGCGCTTGACGGCCGCGTTCTCATACGCTATATCGTCGGGATTCTCGCCCACCCTGACGACGGCAAGGCGCGGCGTCACGCCCTCCAGCTCCAGCTGCGCCGCGTCCGCGTTGACGTGGGCGGTTATATAATCGGCCGCCGGCGCGCCTCTCAACCGCACCATTGTTCCACCATCCCATGCGCGAGCCTGTCCGTTTCAGAGGCCTTTTCCCTGTCCTTCATCAGCTTTGTGTTAATAAACACGTTGAACGACGCGGACTTTATCGCCGCCTTGCACAGTATCTCGCCCGCGTAGACGTCCGAAATCGCCATCTTCGCGCCCCGCTCCCTCAGCACGGGAAACAGCTCCATGACCTCCGCGCACACGCGCATAATCTCAAGCGGCGGCCCGCACGCGCTGAGCAGCGCCGTCTCCAGCGTTATAACGCGCCCGGGCGCGTCCTTGGGAATCTTATAGGCGGCGGCCAGCGGCGCGAAAACCGCGGCGTCCTCGTCCGCAAGCTCCAAGAGCCGCGATTGCAGCTGATCGGTCCGCGCCTTTATCTCCTCCATCTCGTCGTGGACGTCCCCGTGCCGTTCGGACAAAAGCGTCAGGCTTGACACCATGCCCGCCAGCGCGGCGCCCACGGCGCCGGTCACGGCGGACGCCCCGCCCCCGCCCGGCACGGGCTTTGAGCTTGAAAGCGCCTCGATAAACTCGGATAGCTTTAAGTCGGCGATCATAAATAATGTCCTCCCCGCGATAATATATAGTATTTTTTTAGATGTTGTCATCCAACGTTGATTAATGTATAAAATGCTTATGCTATTTGTAGGGGCGAACTCCGTTCGCCCGCGATACACCGCAAACGTTGGCTGAAATTCGCGGCGATTAGAAATCGCCCCTACGTCCGTTCCGCACACATAATATAAATTTTCACACTTTGTAGGGGCGAACTCCGTTCGCCCGCGGTATACCGCAAACGTTGGCTGAAATTCGCGGGCGATTAGAAATCGCCCCTACAGTCTGTTCCGCACACTAATATAAATTTTTCACACTTTGTAGGGGCGAACTCCGTTCGCCCGCGATACACCGCAAACGTTGACTGAAATTCGCGTGCGATTAGAAATCGCCCCTACTCACGGCGGAAAACCGCTATAACAACTCTCCGTATCTCTTTACAAAAACCCTCTTCATAACCGTCGTAAGCGTCATATAGCACACCACCGTCACGCCCAGCAAGCCGAAAAACTCGCTCGGCATCGGATGCATATTCAGCATCCTCCCCAGCGGGGTATAGGGTATGACCGTGCCGACCGCTATGCCCAGCGTCGTCATGAGCGTGACGGCAAGCGAGGCCCTGCTCTGCAAAAACGGCATCTTTGGCGTCCGTATCATGTGGATAACAAGCGTCTGCGTCCAAAGCGACAGAACGAACCACCCCGAATGGAACAGCGCGATAAACGACACCTGCGTTTCGGGCGCCAGCGCGTGGTATCCGGCGCCGAACACCAGCGGGCAGATATAGAAGAACAGCGCCAGATAGGTGGTTATATCAAACACTGAGGACGTCGGCCCGAGCCATATCATAAAGCGCGTGATCGACGACGCGTCCCATTTGCGCGGCAGCTTTAGATAATCCGTGTCCACGTTGTCCCACGGCAGCGATATGCACGAGATGTCATATATAAGGTTAAGCACCAGTATCTGAATGGGCAGCATGGGCAGAAACGGCAGGAACGCGCTGGCGGCCAAGACACTGAACATGTTGCCGAAATTGGAGCTGGCGGTCATCTTGATATACTTTATAATGTTGGCGTAAATCTTGCGCCCCTCGACAACGCCCTCCTCCAGCACCATCAAATCCTTTTACATAAGGATGATGTTCGCCGACTCCTTGGCTATATCGACCGCGGTGTCCACCGAAATGCCCACGTCGGCGGCCTTCATGGCGGCGGCGTCGTTTATGCCGTCGCCAAGGAACCCGACGGTGTGCCCGTTCTCGCGCAGCGCCGTGACGACGCGCACCTTCTGCTGCGGCGAGAGCTTTGCGAACACGTCCGTGCCCTCCACAACGCCCCTCAGCTCTTCGTCGCTCAAATGCTCGACGTCCGCGCCCAAAAGTATATTGTCCGCCTTCAGCCCGACCTGACGGCACACGCACTTCGTCACCGCGTCGTTGTCGCCGGTGAGAACCTTTACGTCCACGCCGTAGTCGTGCAGCGCGGCGATGGCGTCCTCGGCGCTCTCCTTCGGCGGGTCGAGGAACGCGAGATAGCCGATTATCACCATGTCGCTCTCGTCGGCAATGGAGAAAGCCCCGCCGGGCGAGTGGTTTGTCCTCTGCGCGATACCCAGAACGCGCAGCCCGTCGGAGTTATACCTGCGGCAGTTTTCCAGTATCTCCTCTTTAAGCTCGTCCGTTATCGGTATAGCCACGCCCTTGCTCTCGGCATAGTTGCAAACGGTCAGCATCTCCTCGATCGCGCCCTTAGTGATTAGCTGCGTCTTGCCGTTTATGTCCGACACAACGACACTCATGCGCCTCCGCTGGAAATCGAACGGTATCTCGTCAATCTTTGTATACGATTTCCAGTGCGCGACGTTGTCGTTCCCGTTGGCTATATCAATGACGGCGATGTCCATAAGGTTTTTAAGCCCCGTCTGATAATAGCTGTTCAAAAACGCGTGCTTCAGGACCCTCTCGTCCTCCTCGCCGTGAATATCCAGATGATACTCCAGAATAACCTTGTCCTGCGTAATCGTACCCGTCTTATCGGTGCAGAGTATATCCATCGCCCCGAAATTCTGTATAGAGTTCAAGTCCTTGACGATAACCTGCTTCTTCGACATGGACACCGCGCCCTTTGCGAGGTTCGCGCTCACAATCATCGGAAGCATCTCCGGCGTAAGCCCCACCGCGACCGACAGCGCGAACAGAAACGCCTCCATCCAGTCGCCCTTGGTAAACCCGTTGATAAACAGGATAACCGGCACCATGACCATCATAAAGCGTATCAGCACCCACGAGACGGATGTGACGCCCTTTTCAAAGCTCGTGGGCGGCGTCTTCTCGTTAAGCTGCCGCGCGATCGCGCCGAACACGGTGTCGTCGCCGACGGCAAGCACCAGCGCGGCCGCCGAGCCTGAGATAACGTTGCTGCCCATAAAGGCTAAATTATTCAGGTCGAGCGGGTTTACGTTCTTGCCCTTCAGCTCTCCCGAGAATTTCTCCACCGGCTCACTCTCGCCGGTAAGCGACGACTGGCTGACGAACAGGTCCTTGGCCTGCAAAATCCTCACATCGGCGGGGATCATGTCCCCGGCGGCAAGATAGATATAGTCGCCCACCACCAGCTCGTCGAGCGGGATCTCCAGCTTTTTCGACAGCTCCTCCTCCGTGTCCTCGTCGGTGAACACGCGCTGCACGGTAACGGTCGTCTCAACGATCTCGCCCAACCTCTCCGCGGCGCGCACACTGCGGTACTCCTGTATAAACCGCAAAAACCCGCTTATCGCCACCATTGACAAAATAATGGCGACGGCGGAATAGTCGCGCGTGAAGAGAGAGATCACCGCGAGTATGAACAAAACTATGGTAAACGGGTTGACAACAGCGTCAAACAGTCTTTTTAATATCGAATCCTTTTTCGGCGGCGTAATGGCGTTCGAGCCGTATTCCTCGCGCATATCCTCAACCTTTTCCTCGTCAAAGCCTTCCGGCGAGGTGTCGTACTGGATAAGCAGCGTCTCGGGCTTCTTGACCGAGGCGTTTATAAGGCGCTTCTTAATGCGCGTCGTGCGTGCTGAGATGTTTGGATTAACGCTCTTTTTGGGCATGACAATACCCTCCTTTCAGTACGGGGCGTCCCCCGGTATGTTCTTCGCTCCGGGTAATCTATGCCGCTGCTGCTGTCGGCGTCCATTCATCTCACCACCTTTATACATAAATCCCTGCCCTCACATTATACACCACACACCGGCAAAACGTCAATCGTTTTGTTTTCAAATATACGTGATACGTGAATCATAAGCCGTTGAGATATTGATTTGAACATGCTATTATCAACACGGGTGAAATATTACTCACCCGTGTCGATGCCCTATAAAAGGAGCTGTTTTTATGTATGCGAATGAAATTCTGTCACAGGCCGTTGGTGGACGAATCAGGACATTGCGTTTAGAAAAGAAAATGAGCCAGGATGAGTTTGGCGCGCTTGTCAACACGGACAGAACCTATATTAACAAAATTGAAAATGGCGCGTGCAACCTTACCGTTTGCAAACTTTGCTCTATCTGTGAAAAAATCGACATAACGCTGCATGATTTTTTTAACGCCGAAGCATTTAATGAATTTTTTACTGAAACAGGGGAGGGCTAAAAATAATGTGGACAAAAGCTGCTGTTATCGAAAGATTAATAGAGATTGAAAAAAGGGGTTATATTGAAATTCCGCAAGGCAAATATAGAAAAGACGATGGCGTTATTGGACAAATCCTCGAAAAACTGTTTGACGTTGAGGAAAATAATATTTCCCTTGCCGACCTTGGCAAATTTGAGCTAAAAGGCATGAGAAAGAAAAAAGGCGGCAATACGCTTACCCTTTTCCACCAAACCCCTTCAAAAGGCATGACTCCTATTCAAATTTTTGACCGCTTTGGATACATAAAAAAATCTTCGAGATCGGATATAATGAAGAAAAAACTTTTCACTACTATCCGCGGAGATAAATATAACAATCGCGGATTCATTTTATCAGCGCGTTCCGAAACAGAAATAAATTTATATTATCATGACGAATATCTGTCAACATGGGATTTATCTGAAGGCAAACATAAAATTGACAACGTTATTCTTGCTTTCGCGAAAACAAGAGGAAAGTTTAATACGCGGGAAGAGAGCTTTCATTTCGCGGAAGCATACCTTCTAAGCGAACCGAAAAACCTGTCACAGGCAATAACCGCCGGCGCCGTGGTAATGGATCTCTGTATAGACCAGCCTGCGGACAGAAGCAAATCGCCGCATGACAGGGGACCGCATATCCGCATCCCTGTTCGCAAGCTGAACATGCTGTTTGGAAAGGTTGAAAAACTGATA
>Ga0099364_10001033_pt1 | contig 46794 bp, 39 predicted proteins | sample TergutTh196P3_FD_73070 | JGI IMG/M metagenome (GOLD analysis project Ga0099364, IMG submission 73070) | Microcerotermes parvus P3 segment gut microbial communities from Pointe-Noire, Republic of the Congo - Th196 P3 | ecosystem: Host-associated > Arthropoda: Insects > Digestive system > Gut ...
AGCACGCGACCTGATATATGCCGAGCAATTGTTCAAAGCCTACAATACGGAAAAGAAAATCTTCGAGACATTGATGTTGTGCGAACAAGCCGGGGTCAACTGTATCAACATCGGTTACCCGACGATGCAAACGTTAGTAAAGTATAGAAAAGTGACCGGCAGCAAGTTCAAAGTGATCGTTCAAGTTGGGGTACAGGAAGAAAGTAATGATCCCTTCGTCGATGTTAAAACGGCCATCGACTGTGGTATGGATATCCTACAGATGCATGGAGGTCAGTGCGACATATTTATTCGCAACAACAAGATCGACCTGATCGGCAAGATGCTGGATTCGATACGTAGTCAGGGCTATACCGCAGGCTTAGGCGCTCACTCCATCGATTCTTTCCTCCTCTGCGAAGCGAATGGCATTGTCCCCGATTATTACATGGGAACGATGCATCACGACAATTATTGGTCGGCGCATCCCCGCGAAAACAGGGTCAGATTTGAAACGGTCGGCAACTTAAAACGCGACCACAACAGTTTCCACGACAACCTGTTTTGCCCTTTCCCCGAAGAGACCATCGAGTTTGTCAATCGTGTAAAGAAGCCTGTGATGGGTTATAAAGTGTTAGCTGCCGGCGCTATCCATCCTGTAGACGGTTTCAAATGGGCATTCGAAAACGGCGCCGATTTCATCTGTGTCGGCATGTTCGACTTTCAGGTAGTCGACGACGTTAATATTTGTTTAGACACCCTGCAAAACCTGCAGAATAGAAAACGAGATTGGTACGCATGAAGAAGAGTTAAATCAGTTGAAGGGATGCACAATATCAATTGTAAAGACATAACATACTGAAATAAACATAGAAAAAATGGCAAATAGCTTTACGCTTTTCGAGGAGAGAGAAAAACCGACATTTACCTACAGCCCCATTGTGGCTGCAGCACATACGCCACCTTATAAAATGCACAAGTATTTTGCCCGACGCCCGTATAATGTCTTTGAACAATTAGTTCAAAACTTCTCTTCCAAAGGCGAAGTCATTCTTGATCCTTTTTGCGGGGGTGGCGTAACGATCTATGAAGGGCTTTTAAAGCATAGAAAAGTAATCGGCTGCGACCTCAATCCGTTATCCATTTTTATCGTCGGCAACATGGTCAAAAGAACGCCTGTTGACCGCGAATTTCATAACGCGATAAGAGAATTGAAATCATACATTCAATATCTGCAAAAGGATTTTTTAATATTTCAGCACGAAAACAGGCGCTATCCTGTTGATTGGACGGAGATGGCTTTATCGGTTCGCTGCCCGAAATGCGGAAAACCAACACCGCTTTCAAACGGTCTAAGAGTAAAGACAGGCAAATATCTCTGTCAAAATGTGGATTGCAGCTTGAATAAAGGAGAAGGGTTTGAGGTGAATGATTGCGAAAGGAGCGCCGCGCAACATCTATATCTGATAAATGATGCAAATCGAAAACAAATTCGTAAAGAATTTGATTTAGAAGATAAGATGAGGGCTGACAATCACATCAAATTCTTGAAAGAAGAGCTTTCTAATAATGATATTACTGTTCCGCAAGACGTTATCCCGTTGGAATGGGACAGGCAATTCGAAGACGGATTGGCAAAAAAAGGCATTTTGTATTTTCAAGACTTGTTCACTAAACGCAATCTCTACATCCTGCTCTTGTTGGTTCATAAAATCAACGCTTACAAAGAAACGCTTGGGGTAGAAAAATATGAACTGCTGCGAATGATATTTAGCAATGTAGTGAAAGATACTAATATCATGTCGTTTACGAATGAGGGATGGCAAAGCGGGAAACCAACTACATGGAGCAAGCATGCCTATTGGGCGCCTAATCAATTTTGTGAAGTGACAATCTTACCTGCTTTTGAAAAAAGCGTAGACCGCGTTTTGTCTGCTTTGAAATATAATAAAACTCAAAATTATGTTCCAAGGCAGGTTCTCCAATTCTCTGATTTTATTGCAGGCGACAACAATTTGTTGTTGTATAACAAACCTGTAAATCTGACTGATATCCCTGATGATGCGGTGGATGCTATTATCACCGACCCGCCTTACGGTAGTAACGTTCAATATTTGGAATTATCGCATTTTTGGTATCCTTGGAATAAGGACTTGTATGATAGCTATCCTGTTTTCGAGTTAGAAGCGGTTGCAAACAGGAAGAAAGGCTTTAAAGGCGCAAAAGACCAATATGATTATGAAAACAACCTCTTTCAGGTTTTTGAAAAATCATATCAATGCCTTAAGCCCGACAAATTTATGACGTTGACCTTTAATAATAAAGATATAAGCTCCTGGCTTGGCTTGTTGTTTTCCATTTTCAAATCGGGTTTCTCGTTTGATAATATGTATTTTCAGGACGGGGTAAAGAATTACAAACAAACAGCCCATACCAAAGCCGAAGGCTCACCTTATGGCGATTTTATTTATGTGTTTAAGAAAGCTAAGCCGACGTATACGTTGCCGGAATACAAATCAGAAGCTCAGTTTGCACTTGATATAGATTATATCTTTAAAAGATACATATCGAAAAGCCAGGATAAGAACAGCGCTATCCTTGAAATGTTCCTTGAGGCAATCCCATTAATAGACGGTTTTTCAAAATCCTATTTACGAGCGCACAACACACATGCTTTGTACAAGCATTTCAACAAACATTACTTAAATGGCATTAGTGAAGGCGTTATTGAAATAAATTTTTCGAACAATACTCGAAGAAGTCAGTCGCTTTTAGTTCGGACATGAATTGTAACATTTGTTCATCATTCAGGTTCCGAACCGGAAGCCGGTAATTACCGCAGTCCATACCTACGGCTTTCATGAATGATTTACCAATTGAAAACCCGTACCGATAGGTAAACATACTGAATTCGACTGCTTTCAGTTGCAAAAGGCGCGCTTTTTCGATATTATGTTGCTGATAGGCGTCTATCAATTGCCGAAACAAGGGCGCCAAAAATCCGTATGTGGTGCCGATAGCTCCTGTAGCGCCAACGACTAATGCGGATAAAAGCATCTCGTCACGTCCCCAAAATAAATTGTATTTTCGGTTTTTAAACTCAAGGCAATGCTGAAAATCCATGACATTTTCATACGTGAATTTAAGACCGCTAAAGTTGGGAATTTTCCCATCGACCAACGCTAATAAGTCATACATATTATAATATACGCCGGTAAAAGAAGGAATGTGATAGTAATAAAACGGTAAATCGGCAGCTGAAGCCACATCAGCGCAGAACGCCGCTAACTCTACCACACTTGTGGGTTTGAAATAATACGGCGCTGTAACCGCAATGGCGTTGAGTTGGCATTGTTGGGCTACGCAAGCCAACTCGCGGCACTCTTTAACCGAAGTGCCACCCAGAAATCCAATGACTTTGAAATCATCGGTTTTATACTTGCTCCATTCTTCAAACAACATCTTCTTTTCGTCAAAAGTCAACGCGGCCGTTTCGCCGGTAGTGCCGCAAATGAAAACGCCGTCTATACGATTGGCTTTATAAAACTTTTGCAGCTTATCAATCATCGCTATATTCACCTCGCCTGCTGCATCGAAAGGTGTGAACGGAGCAGCAAATAATCCTTTCATGTGATTCATTTCTTTTTATGGTTTAAATTTTCGGCAAAAATAATAAAAATTTGTTGATGTTGGGTGATTTAAAGATAAAAATTAGTACATTTGCTGCTTGTTTAACACGAAAAAAATGGCATTACCTGTCAATATCAATCAGTTAATTTCCGGTAAAACAGTCGAATGGGACAGATTGGAGTTCAAAAAGGGCTGGAATCCGGGAGAGATTCCGTTAGATTGGAGTGAGTTATCACAGTAAAAATATCGCAACCTATATTGGAACATTGATTGATGCCGGCTATTTGTATTATACGAAACCTGACAATATAAAACACATGCACCAGAAATATTTTACTGTTGAAGATGTTGATAAAGAAGTGTCAGAGCATTTGTCGTTTTAACGGTTTGATTTTCTCGTCTATATGCTGATTATTAATGTTATAAAGATTTTAACATCTACTTTTTGATCAAAAAAAGTGTCAGAGGGGGTGTCATAGCATTTTCGTCGTTCAGTAATAATTTGTAACTTTGCGGTCAGAAATATGACAGCAAAATTTGTTGAAGATGTATCTTATTAAAGCGCCCCATTCGTTAAATACTTCAATAGTATTGCCTTCATCCAAAAGTATAAGCAATAGAGCGCTTATATTAAATGCTTTATGTAAAAATCCCAAGCCGATTCACAACCTTTCCGTCTGCGATGATACGGATGTGGTAATCAAAGCGTTGAACGGAAAACAGGAAATCATAAATGTCGGAGCGGCAGGTACGGCGATGCGTTTTCTTACCGCTTATCTGGCCGGACAACAGGGCGCTTTTATCATTACCGGAACGGAACGGATGAAAAACCGGCCAATCAAGCTGCTGGTTGAAGCGCTTCGAGCCGTTGGAGCGCAAATCGACTACCTGGAAAAAGACGGTTTCCCGCCGCTTCGTATCAAAGGACAAACGCTGACGGGAGGAGAAATTGAACTGGACGGCAGTATCAGTTCGCAGTTCGTCTCTGCACTGCTCATGATGGCGCCGGTGATGACGAAAGGATTACGACTGCATTTGACCGGTCGTGTTATCTCAGCGTCTTACACCCATCTTACAACGCAATTGATGCGTCAGTTCGGAATATCCGTTTTTCAAGAGATTAATACTTTCATTATTCCCCATCAACCGTATGCGCCCGCAGGCGATTTTACGGTCGAATCCGACTGGAGCGCGGCTTCATACTGGTACGAAATAGTCGCTTTATGCAAAAATGACAAAGCCGCCGTTTCTTTGCACGGATTACATTCCGAAAGCCTGCAAGGCGATGCTGCGATTGTACAATTATTCGATCAATTAGGGGTCAATACTTCATTTACTTCATCTGGCGCTGTCCTCACTAAAAAACCCCGCTCCCTCAGCGGTTCGTTCAACTGCGATTTTATCAACATACCGGATATGGCGCAAACAATGGCTGTCACCTGTGTCATGTTGCAAATCCCATTTCAGTTCACAGGACTGCAAAGCTTGAAAATAAAAGAAACAGATCGTCTTCTGGCGCTCAGAACCGAATTAAGCAAGTTGGGTTATCTGCTTGAAATACACGATGATAATACGTTGGAATGGAAGGGTGGTCGATGCAGGGTTGTAGGCGCTCAAAGCGCTTCGCCGGTCATAGCAGGAAGCGCCTCGCCGGTCATAGCCACTTACGAAGACCATCGAATGGCCATGGCGTTCGCTCCCGTTTCACTTTGTTTGGGGAATGGTATCCATATCGCTAATCCGGAAGTAGTTTCTAAAAGTTACCCTTCGTTTTGGAAAGACTTGAAAAAGGCTGATTTTCAAGTCCGTCTAACTGTCGACCCCGATTGTTGCGGACTTAATGAAATATGCGAATCGAACAGTATGCCGGCAATCCTTAATGAGAGAATCGACTATTTTGATGATGAAGAATTAGATCAATACAGCGGTATAGCCTCCGACAAGCATACAGGGAAAGCTATAGAAGAATTTAGCGAAGTACTGTATACCCTGCAGGTAAAGGAAGTCAGGGATTGGTTGCACAGCCTGCAACTTCGCGACATACACTTGCCTGACCAACTCAAGGACGATGCTTTGTTACTTATTGAAGAACAGCGTAATAATGAATAAATGATGGATATTATACGATATGCCTTTTTCCAAAACGCCCTCTGGGCAAGTCTTTTGATTTCCGTAGCTTGCGGTATTGTGGGAACTTATATCGTTTCCCGCCGGATCGTTTTCATCAGTGGAGGTATCACACATGCCACCTTTGGCGGATTGGGTATAGGGTTTTACTTCGGTATAAACCCTTTGGTTTCGGCGCTTATTTTTGCAGTATGTTCCGCTTTTGGCGTCGAATATCTGAGTCATTCGGGGAAACATCGGGCCATGCGTGAAGATTCCGTCATCGCCGCTATCTGGTCGTTCGGCATGGCGATAGGCGTCATTTTCATTTTTTTAACGCCCGGTTATGCGCCTAATCTTAATGCCTACCTCTTCGGAAATATCCTTGTCGTAACAAAAAATGACTTGTTGTGGATGGCAATCCTTACAATCTGTCTAATATTAATATATGCGCTGGGAAAAAGAGCCATCGCATATACCGCCTTTGACCGTGATTTTGCTTTCACGCAACAGTTGCCTGTGCGATTGATTGAATATATGATGATGTTTTTTATCGCCGCAACGATTGTCCTGTCTATCCGGCTGGTTGGTATTATGCTGTTGATGAGTATCCTTACAATCCCTCAAATGACTGTCAACCTGTTTACTTCCAACTATTACAAAATAACGGTCTTCAGTTGCCTTGTGGGATTTTTCGGCTGTATTTCCGGCCTTTTTCTTTCCTATTTTTTCAATATTCCCTCTGGCGCATTTATTATCCTTATCCTGATAATCGTATTTCTGATCGCAAAGATTTTTAAACAACTATTAATATGAAAACTCGTAGAGATTTTTTGAAACAGGCCGCAATGATTTCCGCTTATGTCGGTGCGGTGCGGTTTTGTCCGGCCATGGCGTTTGCCCCGGAAGAGCCGGAAAAGATGAAACTCGGACTCGTCACCTACCAATGGGGGATGGATTGGGACGTTCCGACCTTGATTGCCAATTGCGAAAAGGCGCGAATGGCTGGAGTCGAACTGCGTGTCGAACACGCTCATTCCGTTACGCTGGATTTATCCGCAGCAGAAAGAAAAACCGTTGCTAAGCGATTTGCCGACAGCGCCGTCAAGTTGGTTGGCTTAGGTACTATTTTTGAGTTTCATTCACCCGATCCTGTTACCCTTCGAAAACATATAGAAGGTTCTAAGGAATACGTTCTGCTCTCGAAAGATTGCGGGGCGACCGGAATAAAAGTCAGGCCGAACGCACTGCCTGGTGAGGTGGAAAATGAAAAGACTATAGCACAAATTGCCCGCTCACTTAGTGAAATTGGTCGATTCGCTGAAGAACACGGACAAGAAATACGGCTCGAAATTCACGGAGGTTGCGCTCCGATTCCGATCATTAAGTCGATCATTGATCAAGTGCCGGAAAAGAACGTCGGTCTCTGTTGGAATTGCAACCCGCAGGACTTGGTCGAGCCCGGCCTCAAAGCAAATTTCGAATCCGTCAAGACACGCCTTTCAGGGGTTATACACATTCGCGAACTGGCCTCAAAAACGTATCCGACCCGTGAGTTGTTCGATCTTTTACACACCGTTAATTACAACGGCTACTTGCTCATCGAAGAAGGCGATGCCACACTGTCTGCCGAAGCGCGTATTCAGCGATTGAAACAGTCTGCCGACACCTTCGCCGAATGGCAGAAGGGATAATTTGAAAATTTTATTTATCTTTGCGACATTCTAAATTAATATTGATTATGCCGAAGAAATCGTATATAAAACCGGAAAATAACCCGGCAACTATTTCCGAACCTGCTGTGGTTTATGAAACAGCGACTGCTGACGGTTCGTCTGCTGATGATTGGAATCCCAATGTTCCGTTTCATGGCACACAGGATGAATGGTGGGAACACTTTCATCAAATTGAAGAAGGAAATTTTATGACTTTAGAAGAATTTGACCGTAAAGTTGAAACATGGAAGACGTATTACCTTGCAAGCAAGTTAAAGTAAGCGATCGGTTCTACGAAAGTGTCAATCAAATATATGACTTTGGATTTGAAACGTTTGGATACCTTCAGGCAGAACGCTACAAACAAAAAATTAGAAAATATTTAGATACACTTTCCGACCACTACACCTATTATCCCGAATGTCGCTACCTTGTAACCAAAAGCCGTAAATACCGCAATATCATCCTTGATGCACACCTTATTATTTATCGAATTACAAACGAACGCATCGAAGTACTGGATATTATCCATGTAGCTTCGAGTATCAATAAAACACGCACTGTGCGCAAAATTCGACTATAACCAATCTTTTTGTTTCAATTGCATCTCTTCCATGCGAATTTTGATTGCTTCTATCGGGTCAGGTTCTTCAATAGGATAATACTTTTTTTCGTATTCGTCAATGAGCATTCCAAGTATATCTGCATCATCACTTTCGTGCGAATCAATCGGCGCATCAAAAAGTAATTCCATCCTTTTCAATGCTTCTCTATAATCATTTTCGGTTTTTAAAGTTTTAATATTCATATTTTCAAGGCGACAAAGATATAAAAAATTATCTTTGCCGAAAAATTCCTAATTCCTTATTCCCAATTGATATATGATCCCAAAATTTTTTTTCAACACCTCTGGGCCTTGTAATCCTGACAGGCATTACATTAAGTTAGTCGTTAGCAGCCTTTTTTGTTTCCTTTGCCTGTCTTGTTCTACGGAGAATACTTCCGGTAAGGCAACGATTACAAAAATAAAGGATGTCGTTATCTATGAGGATGTACGATATTATTGCGCTTTTCCTTCAGTGATTAGACGTCCGGACGGAGAGTTATTTGTTGCGTTCAGGCGTGCGCCCGACAGACGGTCGTTTGGAGAAAGCGGGAATAGCCATGTTGATCCCAACAGTTATTTGGTAATGGTTAAATCATCCGATAATGGGGAAACATGGTCACAAAACTCGGAATTGATCTATGCACATGCTTTTGGAGGCTCACAGGACCCCTGCTTGCTGCAATTACGCGATGGCGCCATACTTTGCACAAGCTATGGCTGGGCTTTTATTAAACCCGAAGGCATGGAAAAACTGCAAAAACCTGTTTCAATAGCTGGAGAAGCCACATTTTTAGGCGGTTATATAGTGCGCTCAACGGATGGAGGAAAGTCCTGGCAAGGGCCGGTCTATCCCCCGCACATAAGCCCGGAGGTCAATAATACGCCTTTCGGGGACGGTATCCCCGCCTATAACCGGGGCGCGCTTTGCGAAGGGAAAAGCGGACAGATTTTTTGGGCGGTAGCAGCTACGGACAACGACAAGACCAAAAAGACTTCGGTATATCTTTTATCTTCAGAGGATAAGGGTCTCACATGGACTTACCGTTGCCCGATTGCAATGGATGATAATGTGTCGTTCAACGAGACGTCCATATACGAAACGCCTGAAGGCGCTATTGTCGCCTTTTTACGGACAGCTAACTTCAATGATCAAGCCTGTATAGCCCGTTCGACGGATGGGGGGAAATCTTTCCAATGGGAATCGATGGGTTTTCAGGGTCATCCATTGAATGTTTTACGGTTGCCTGATAACAGGGTTTTATTGACATACGGATACCGGCATCCGCCTTATGGAATAAGGGCGCGCATCTTAAATGCCGAATGTACCGATTTTGCCGCATCCGAAGAATTTGTTTTACGCGATGACGGCGGTAATGGCGATATCGGATATACATGGCCGGTTCAATTGGATAAAAACAGGTTTATGGTCGTTTATTACTTCAACAATAATAACGGAAACCGGTATATTGCGGGAACCATTGTCGAAATCACAAAAAAATAACGGCAAGCCATACATCTGAATAAATCCCAAGGGCATGGGTGAAGGAAATTTACACTTCTACAAGATTCCTGACTATAAAGGCAATATTTTGCCGTTTTTTATGTTATTGTATAGATAGCATATATCTGTATATGAACGTAAAGAAAATATGTCAAACAGGAGGAATAATGATAATGATTATCATTCTATTCGGGTCGTGCAGTGCAAGGAAAAACACTGGACCAAGTCGTTTTTTTCACTCCCTTAACTCCCGCTATAACATCTATTTCAATGGAAAAACTACGTTCGACAATGCGTTACGCTCACTGAACGATGGCTATCAGGAAAGCTACACCGAACAAATCCGGATGTATCCCATCAACAGCATGTATCAGGCTGAAAAAAGTACAACGGGCGGCCCTTTCAACCTCGCCATTGAAAAAAGTAATAAAGCAATCCGATTACATTCGATAAAAGAAAAACCGCCCCGTAAAGCCGGATGGCAAAACGACCCGAAGCAAGTCAAGCAACAGACGACAGAAGAATTTAACCCCTTTATGAAATATTGCTGGTTGCTAATTGCCGAGAGCCACTTTTATAACTGCGACTTCCTTACAGCCGCAGTTACGTACTCCTATATCGCACGACACTTTTCGACAGACCCTGAATTAGTTGCCGAAGCGCGTATATGGCAAGCAAGGTGTTATACACAAATGGATTGGTTTTATGAAACAAATAATTTGCTTAAAAAGTTGAATGAAAGCGGTATACCGCGTCGGCAACAAAAGAATTATGACCGTATGCTTGCCGAATACCTGATTAAAAGCGAACAAGATGAAAAGGCGATTCCTTACCTGAAAAATATGATACAAATCGAAAAAAATAAACGCCAGCGTTCGCGTATGCATTACCTGCTCGGCCAATTATATATGAATACTAACCAAAATGAATTAGCATATCAGACTTTCGGGAAAGTAGCCGTTTCAAACCCGCCTTATGAAATAGAATTTGCATCACGCATCCGCCAAACGGAAGTTTTTCCGGGCATTAACTATGATAAAGTACTTAAGATGCTGCGCCGGATGTCGAAAAGCGATAAAAATAAAAATTTCTTAGACCAGGTATACTACGCGATGGGAAATGTGTATATGACGCAACAGGATACGGTGAAAGCGATTGAAAGTTATTCAATGGGCATCGAAGAAAGTACGCAAAACGGAATGGATAAAGCAATTTGCCAAATTCGCTTGGGCGATATCTATTTTACACAGAAAGAGTATATCAAAGCGCAACCCTGTTTTAGCGGCGCACTGTCGGGTATCCGCAAAGAATATAAAGATTATGAGCGCGTATCACGTCTCTCGGCGACGTTAGATGAACTTGTCGTTCATTATGAGGCGGTTCACCTGCAAGATAGCCTGCAAGCCTTATCCCGTATGACCGAAGAAGAACGCCTGGCTGTCATCGACAAAATTATCAAAGACCTCATCGATGAAGAAAAAAGAGCGGCAGAAGAGGCTGAAAAAGAAGCCTATCTCGCGCAACAGGAGGCAACCGGCTATAGAAACAATATGTCGATGTCCACGATGCCTTCCGCACCCGGAGGTAGCGCTTTCTATTTCTATAACCCGCAAACCGTTGCGCAAGGGAAAACACAGTTCGAAAATAAATGGGGAAAAAGAACGCTCGAAGACAACTGGCGCAGAAGAGACAAAAAAATGGCGCTGTTACTAACTGACGACGAAAGGAATGTCAGCCCCGACGAACAGGATGATTATATGCTGGCGCAATCCGATTCAATAGCGCAGGATGATCCGACCCAAGACCCCAAATCACGTGAATATTATTTGCAACAAATTCCTTTCACCGAAGATGAACTGAAAGCATCCGACTATATCATTTTAGACGGATTATTCAACATGGGAATGATATACAAAGACAAATTGGAAGATATGAATCTCTCGGTCGAAGTTTTTGAAGAACTCGAACGCCGTTTCCCCGGCAACACTTTTCGACTCGAATATTATTATCAAATCTACCTGATGGCTTTACGTTACAAGGATACCGCTTTGGCTGAAAAATATAAAACCCTCATGCTGGACGAATTCCCCGCCAACGACTATACAATTGCCATTTCCGACCCCGATTATGAGTATAACATGCGAATGATGAACAGCGTACAGGATTCTATATATGAGATGATCTATCATCTTTATCTTGCGGAAGATACCGCCGCAGTACGTAGCATTTATTTAGATTTTAGTTCAAAGTATCCGCTTGCCAAGCTAATGCCGAAATTTATGTTCCTGAACGCCCTCACGTATGTTCAGGCCGGCGATCCGGAAAGATTTAAAGAAGAACTGACGCTTCTGACCGAAAAATATCCGGATGCCGATGTGACCGAATTAGCCCTTGAAATGTTGAAAGGATTGCTCCGCGGACGTCAATTGATGCAAGGCAGTTTCTCCACTATGACATGGGATTTCCGCTTCGGCGTAAACCAAGACGGCGTTTTAATGGGCGATTCCACCGCCACATTCTCAACGGAGATAGAAATGCCACACCGTATGTTACTTATCTTTTCGACCGGAAGCGTCGACCGGAACCAATTATTATTCGCTGTTGCAGCCTTCAATTTTGCCAATTTTCGCGTCAAAGGGTTCGACCAGAGCTTAGAGGAAGTCGGCGGCTTAACTATTCTGACAATCAAAGGGTTCGATAATCTTTATGAAGTTCTCGATTATTACCGCATAATTTATGGTGAAAACGGCTATGCCTCTGCTTTTGACGATGTTGTCACTTTCTTCCCCTTCTCCGACCAGAACTATGAAATCCTGATGAACGGGAAAACGCTGGAAGAATATATGCGGTTCTTTATTGAGAATTATAGCGAAACATCAATAGCTTTAGTTAACCGCTGGCGCCTGCGTGTGGATGCCGACAGAGAAGAAGCCGCGGAAATTGAAGAAGCTGAGGAAATCGAGGAAACCGGAGAAATTGGAAAAATCGAGGAAAAAGGGGAAATGGGCGAAACCGGAGAAAAAGAGGAAAAAGAGGAAAAAGAGGAAATCGGTGAAGTCAGAGAAAAAGGGGAAATTGAGGAAGTCGGCGATGCTGAGGAAGTCGGAGAAACTGTTATTGAAAAGAAAACGCCAACTGATGCCGTCACAATTGCGGATATGGAAGATGAACGCCCAGCCGCAAAAAGAGACAATATTTTCAAAAGGCTTTTCAAACGTCTTAAAGAAACAAAAGAATTTCAATCGATTGAAGAAGGCATCAAGACCATAATAGAATTAGCAGCCGAAGATGAGTTGGAGGCAGACACCGTAGTCATAGAAAAGCCGTTGGAAAGAATCGACGGCGAATTGACCTTTGAACAGATACAGGAAATACGCAAACGCGAAGCGGAAGAAAAGGCGGAACAGGAAGCCGAAATCGCTTTATCGAAAGAAGAAGCTAAAAAAGCCGACGACGCGCTGAAAAAACAACAAGCGAAAGAACGCGACCAACTACGCAAAGAAAAAGAAAAAGCGACCAAAGATCGCTTAAAGCAACAAAATAAAGACCGTAAACAAAAACAAAAGGAACTCAAAGCATTGCAAAAACAAAAAGATAAAGAGCGTAAAGCGGCGCAAAAAACTAAAGAAAAAGATCGTAAAGCGGCGCAAAAAGCTAAAGAAAAAGAACGTAAAGCAGCACAACAAGCTAAAGACAAAAAAAGTAAATAACAATATATAAAAAAAAGAATTTATGAACAATGCATCAAATTTGTGGACGATTAACGATGGGTATAGTGACATCCAGCTTACGTACCTCATCTACGCCTTTAACATGATACATCGAAGTAATGACGTCCTGCAGTTCGCTGGCGGAATGAACGGCGAAATGGATCGTACAATCGACAATCTCGTCCACAGTTGCCATAACTAAGTCGGACATGGATAGTTTTAGTTTTTCTATGATGCAGTCTGTCAGATCGCGTAACAAATGATAGCGGTCGACGGCTTTTATTTGGATGCTTACCGGATAAAGGATCGACATATCTTCTTTGAAATTAACATCTACAATCGAATCGCCTTCTCTGGAGGCAAGTAATATTGCGTCGGAGCAGTTGCGTTTGTGAATCGCTATATTCTTTTCGTCCGTCCGAAAACCTATCACCTCGTCGCCCGGTAGCGGAAGACAATGAAGACAACGGGAATAAGGAATTGTTTTTATCTTTCGTATACGAGCCTGTAAATGACGCTTCGCCCGATAGGTAAGCACATGATTCAACCAGTCAGCCCGGGGCGATATATCTTCACTGACACCTATTTCTACACAATCGCCGCGTCGCAAAACCGTTTTTATCGAACATAGTTTGCCGTTTATCCGTGCATACTGCGCGTGGTCGCCGATAGAACTGTGAATCTCGTAGGCAAAATCCAATGCCGTAGCGCGCTGAGGCAAAATAATGGCGTTGCCTTTCGGAGTAAATACCCGGATGTCGTCATTGTAAAAATAAGATACTACATTTTCAATAAAACTACCTTCCTGTATATGGTAGGCGACATCTTTCAACACCGACCTGAATTTATTGATCCAATTATCAATATTTTGATCCGTGCGTTCAGCGATACACCCAAGCCTCGAATTACGTATCATCCGCTCTGAAGATATATGGATGTCCTCCCAACCGCTTTGCTCATTCAGTAACTTGACATGAAAACTCTGGTAACCGTTTTCTTTCGGACTGTCAATGTAATTGAAGATACTATTGGGCTTCTCTTTGATAACATCCGTCAATATCGAATAAATCTGGAGCGTCTTGTTTTTTTCCGTTACCATATCATCATTGGGATAAATAACCCAAATGGCGCATTTATTGTCCACATGTTTAACGTCCATACCGAACTTTTTCATCCTGAACCATAGGCTATAAGGCGTCCTGTATATGACTTTTATCCTGACATGGATACCGTTTTTTTCCAATAATTCGCTTATCTTACTGGTAAAAACTTCCAACCGGCTTCGGTTGTTTTCTTCTTCTTCCTTTAGAAATTTTTTCAATTCATCAAATTCATGCGGACATCGATATTGCAAACTCAGGTTTTGCAACTCGCCCTTGATATAATACAGTCCGAGCTTGTTTGCTAATGGCGCATAGAAATAGTCTGTTTCGCCGGCTATCCGCATCTGTTTGTTTGCATGCATACTATTTAATGTACGCATATTATGAAGCCGGTCGGCTAACTTGACAAGAATAGCCCGTATGTCATACTGCACGGAATCGAGCATTTGCCTGAAATTATCCAATTGCTTCGACATTTCATAGTTCTCTTTCTTTTCTTTGGTCACTGCCTTTACAAGAAAAGCGACATCCTCGCCGAACTGCTCCTTAATGTCTATCACCTCATAAGGGGTATCTTCCACTACATCATGCAGTAAGGCGGCAATAATCGAATTGCTTCCCAACAACAATTCCTCTCCAACAATACGGGCAACCGCTATCGGATGCACAATAAAAGGCTCGCCCGACTTCCTAAACTGCGTTTTATGCGCTTCACGGGCGAACAGGAAAGCCTGCTTAATGCGCGCCATTTCTTCGGACGTCATTCGTTCCTCAATATTTTGATAAAGAACGGATACCCGATTGTCGATTAATGTGTCATTAGTATTCATTATTGTACCGCTTGTATGGGTGTTATAGGCGCAAAGGTACTGATTTTTCTTTATAATGCAACTTATCCGATCAAAAATTTGGATATTATTTCTATTATATTTAGCTTTGCAGCCATTATGTATGAATCACTCTTAGGATTAGACCCGATACGCATCAATCTTTCTGCTTCGGGGAATGTTGCGCTGAATTTCGTTTTAGCGCTTATCATGTTCGGAATAGCATTAGGAATGAAAATCGAACATTTCAAAGCGCTGCTAAAAGACCCAAAACCGATAGGTGTCGGGATTTTTTGTCAGTTCCTCTTCCTTCCTTTTATCACATTCATTATAGTTATTATCTTTAACAAGGTAATTACCCCTACTGTGGCTATGGGCATGATTTTAGTAGCAGCTTGCCCCGGGGGTAATATCTCTAATTTCATGACGTCCCTATCTAAGGGAAATACCGAATTATCCGTCACCTTAACTGCCATATCTACGATGTTTGCCATATTAATGACCCCGCTTAATTTCAGAATTTGGGGAGGATTTTATGTCAATTTTATTAACAATCGTGCAGGAAGCATGTTGCAACCGTTAGTCATTGAGTATTCTCAAATGTTTGAAACAGTCGTTATCATTTTGGGAATACCGATTATTTTAGGCCTGTTGTTTGCTGTTTATCTGCCGAAGCTTGCCTTTAAAATGCAAAAAGTATTTCGCTTCATATCCATCCTGTTTTTCGTCGCATTAGTAGGTATCATGTTTTCAAACAATTGGGAGTTGTTCGTCAAACATATTAAGTATATCTTTATCATTGTTCTCATTCATAATGCTACTGCATTACTCTCCGGTTACGGCATTGCCTTCTTACTAAAACAACCCGATCGCAACCGTCGAACCTTAACCATCGAAACCGGTATTCAGAACTCCGGTCTGGGACTTGTATTGCTGCTTAATCCAAAAATTTTCCCTCCGGATTTAATCATAGGAGGCATGTTCTTCGTCACCGCCTGGTGGGGTATCTGGCACATCATCTCCGGTCTGAGCATCTCCCTGTTTTGGTCAAGGAAATAATTAAAGTAGTGAAATTTTATTATGTTCCGTAATAATTTTTTCAGCAACCTGTTCAGGCGAAATAGTCGAAGTATCTATGACTAAATCGAAATGCGACAGGTCAGTACTGTCAACACCATACAGTTCCATGTACCGCTTGTTTTCGCTTTCCTTACGGGCGGTTATCTGGTGGGCGGCTTCTTCCTTTGAGGAATAACATTCATTGATCCGCTGACTGTCGGCTGATATTCGGTTGATAGCGACCATTAAATCAGTCTCTAAGTAAACCTTGAACGACTGGGGAATGAAAAACCATGCCATCCTCGAATCAACAATCAAATGGCTTGAATTGTTCAACGACTGGAATGTCGAATCTATCTCCCTGTCTATTTCGGGGTGCGTTTCTGAATATTTGTTGAGTTCCATCGTCGTCATGTTATTTCTTTCGGCTATCATTCGTTGAATTTTACCGGTATAGATATAATCATAGTTCAATCGTTCCTGTAATAGTTTGGAAACGGTCGATTTCCCGCTTCCCAAATCACCTGTTATTGTAATAATTGTCGACATATTTTATTCAAATAATAGATAAGGTTGTAGTTTTATTTTATCAATATCCGTAAATTCATTTAACAGTTGCAGGTTTTCCCAGCCTGTCAGTTTCCCTTTTTGCCGTCTTAACTGGACAATCACCCTTGCCTGCGCGTAATTGATATAAGGATGCCTCACCAAGGAATCCTGCGGTATTTTATTGATTTCTATTTTAATAATGAACGAAGGGTCGGCGGTAAACCAGGGTTCTAACGCTAAATAGCGTTCCTCATCAATGCCGTACACTTCACTTAGTTGGGTCACAGAATGATAACCTCTTAATATTGTACGGTAATTGACAATGCGATTCGCAAAAGCGCTACCTATTCCCGGCACTTTTTTTAGTGTAGTCGTATCTGCTGTATTCAGTTCGACGATTGTTCCTTCGGAGAATTTTTCGGCTCTAACGTAGGTGGGCTGTGAGTAAGAAGTCAGCCTGTTCACCCGCTCTGGAACCGATTCTCTCGTATTTCTTGTTGCCGAACCGGAGGCTGAGGTCTTCGGGTTAGCTGAGGATGGGTCCTCCGAACGGGTTGAAACAGTTTGTGCGTTTGTTGTAGAAGTTTGACCTGAATTAGTTGACGAAATCGAATCTTTTTGCATCAAGGCGGCCGATGTATTTCGACCGGATGGCTGTTCTTGTACCTGTGTATCTTGCACGACCTGCCTTGAAGTTTTGTTTAAAAACAAAACCGTTCCGGCAATCACAATAATTGTAAGAAGGATAATTAATCCGCTCCTTTCGCCTTTTGAAAAATAAAAAAAATCATGCCATAACATAGTTTTCAGTTTTCAGTTTTCAGTTTTCAGTTCGCTGTTTTCAGTTTTCAGTTTTCAGTTTTCAGTTCGTTGTCTTCAATTTTTAGTTTTCAGTTTTCAACTCTTTAAAAATCGCAGTAAACCTAATTCGTTCAGGAAAACAAATCCGATAGCCGCCGGAGCAATGTACCTTATCAGAAAACAATAGATAGTGAAAAAGTAAAAGGCAACGCTTCCTCTATTTGTTAGTTCGGCTTTCAAAATCTTTTTATCTACCCGCCAACCCACAAAAATACAAATCAACATCCCGCCGAAAGGAAGCATTAACTTCGCTGTGATATAATCCAACAAATCAAAAAAGGTTAGCCCCAATAGCGTGAAATCTTTCAATATACCAAACGAAAGCGAACTCAATATTGCTAATGTGAGCACCCCGAAAGATACGAATAACGTCGCCCGTTTACGCGTAATTTTCATTTCTTCATGCAGGTAGGCCGTCGCTACTTCGTGAAGTGAGATAGTAGATGTCAATGCGGCAACCGACAGCAGGATGAAAAAGATGCAAGACCAAAAGTTGCTTAAAAACATTTTCCCGAAAACATTCGGTAATGTGATGAAAACAAGCTCCACACCGGCTGTAGGCTCTATCCCGAAGCTAAAAACAGCAGGAAAAATCATGACGCCCGCCATTATAGCTATCATCGCATCTATCAATGTAACCTCAAGAGCCGTGCGTTGAAGGTTGGTCGTATCCTTGAAATAGGATGAATAGGTTATCATACAGCCCATGCCAACGCTTAACGAAAAAAACGCCTGCCCCATCGTGCTTAACAGGACGGACGAATTAATCTTGCTGAAATCGGGGCGAAACAGGAAATCAAGACCCGCACTGGCGCCCGGTAGCGTCAACGAACGGACACATAATATAATAAGTATAACAAATAACAACGGCATTAATAACTTGGCCGACCTTTCGATCCCTTTCTTCACACCCGTCGAAACTATCAAATGATTGATAGCTATAAAAATTATAATCCATAAAACAGGTCGGAAAATACCTGAAGAAAAGTCGGAAAGCGCTACACGAAAATCATCAACGGATTTATCTACAAACGTTTCTGTAACTGACTGGAAAATATATTCCAATGTCCAACCGGCTATTACAAAGTAAAAACCAAGAATGAGGAACGCCGCTAAGACGCCGATATAACCAATTACCGACCATTTCGTGCCTGGCGCTATTATCCGGAAGGCGCCTGCTGCGTTGCTCTTCGAATGACGGCCTATATAAAACTCGGCTATCATGACCGGCAAACCTAAAAAAATGATACAAAAAATATAAATTAACAAAAAAGCGGCGCCTCCATTCGAACCTAACATATAGGGGAAGCGCCATATATTACCTAACCCGACGGCGCTACCTGCCGCTGCAAGTAATATTCCTATCCGGCTGCCAAATGTAACCCGCGTTGTATCTGTGTTTATCATGTGAATAGAACTTAAACGGTTATCAATCCATCTTTCATGTGAATAATCCGGTCGGCAAGCGACGCCAACTGTTCGTCATGGGTGACAATAACAAATGTCTGCCCCATTTCTTTACGTAACTTAAAAAATAAATCATGCAACTCATCTTTATTTTTAGAATCCAAACTTCCGGAGGGTTCGTCGGCTAATATGACGGTCGGACTATTTATCAAGGCTCTGGCTACTGCTACCCGTTGTTTCTCTCCGCCCGACAGTTCGGAAGGTTTATGAAACATCCGGTCTGATAATCGAAGATAATGCAGCAGTTCACTCGATTTTTTTTCGGCTGCATGATAATTCCTGCTTTTTATCAGATGGGGTATCATCACATTTTCAAGCGCTGTAAATTCGGGCAGCAAATGATGAAACTGAAAGACGAATCCGATGTGCCTGTTTCGGAAAGCAGCACGACCTTTTTCGTTCAGCCTGAAAGGGTCTATCCCATTGACGGTTAATTGTCCGGATTGAGGCCGATCGAGTGTGCCGATAATTTGAAGCAGGGTGGTCTTCCCTACCCCGCTCGGCCCGACAATCGCCACAATTTCTTTTTCCCGTATCGACAGGTTTATACCTTTAAGCACCTGCAACGAGCCGAAACTCTTGGTTATTCCTCTTGTTTCTACCAATTTTACTTGATAATTTCCAATAATTCTACTTCCATGATAATCAACTGGTACAATTGAGGATTATTACCTCCTAATCCTAACTCCACCGGTATCCATAGCGTATATTTGGAACCCACAGGCATCATTAGAACTCCTTCCTTAAATCCTTCAAATCCTACCAACATATCTAATTGAATTTCTGCCGGTTCTCCACGTTCCCTTGAACTGTCAAAAACTGTTCCATTCAAAAATGTTCCATGATAATCAACTTTTACTTTATCGTCCTCTTTCGGTTTTGGGCCTGTACCTTCTGTAATCACACTATATTGTAAGCCGCTTTCGGTAGTAGAGACACCTCTTTTTCCTCTGTTTTCGGCTAAGAATTGATCGGCTTCTGCTTTATTTTTTTCGTTGAGGCGGTTTTGAAATTCCTGAAAATAGCTATTCAAAAACATTTGCGCTTCCTGCAATTCCATACCTAAGTAGACAGAATCACCTTTTGCGGAATTTATAAATCCTGTAATTAAAGCATCCATATTAATCGCAGGATCCGGGTCTTGTTGTACACCCATTCTTAATTGATATCCTTGGAAAGCGCCGATAACATAGCTAACGCTGTCAAGATCCGATTTCAAATTGACGGATTTTTGTGAATCGCAGGATACAAACGTAAATCCGGCACATGTAATAACCAAAAGGGTTAAAAATCTAATTTTCTTCATTTTTTAATTCTTTATTATTTCTAAAAGTTCTACCTCGAATATGAGGAATTTGTTTCTTAGCTGAGTATTCATATTATAATACCCCAATTCTAACGGTACCCAAAGCATAAATTTTGATCCTACTGGCATCAATTGCAAACCTTCTTTAAAGCCGGGAATAACTCCATTCACATCTAATTCAGCCGGTTGTCCGTTCTCTATAGTACTGTCAAAAACAGTGCCGTCTAACAATGTCCCATTGTAATGTACTCTTACTTTATCCTCCAATGCAGGTTTCGGGCCTGTACCTTCGGTAATTACTTTATATTGTAATCCGCTTGCGGTAGTTTTCACACCGCTTTTTCCGCTGTTTTCAGCTAAGAATTGATCGGCTTCGGCTTTATTTTTTTCGTCAACCCTGACTTGATATCCCTGAAAAAAGGAATTTATATACATTTGCGCTTCCTGCAATTCCATACCTAAGAAGACAGAATCACCTTTTGCGGCATTTACAAATCCCGAAATTAAAGCATCCATATTAATCGGCGGGTCTGGATTCTGTTTTACATTCATTCTTATTTGATATCCCTGAAAAGAGCCTATCACATAGCTGACGCTGTCAAGATCCGATTTCAAATTGACGGATTTTCTCGAATCGCAGGATATAAATGTGAATCCTACCCCTACTAAAGCCAACAAGGCTAATAATCTAAATTTTTTCATTTTACTATTTCTAATAATTCTACTTCAAATATTAAGAGCTTGCCATAATATGGATGGTTAGGGTCATTGTAGTATCCTAACTCTACCGGTACCCAGATTGTATATTTTGAGCCTGCCGGCATCAATTGTAAGGCTTCAGTCCAACCGGGTATGACGCCGTTTAATCTAAATTGTGCTGGACCTCCACGTTTTTCCGAATTATCAAATTCACTTCCGTCTAATAATGTTCCTTTGTAATTAACCCTCACTTCATCGTCTGCTTTTGGTTTGGCGCCTTTACCCTGCGTAATAACTTTATATTGTAATCCGCTCTCCGTAGTTACTACGTCGCTTTTCCCTTTGTTTTCAGCTAAAAATTTTGCGGCCTCCGCTATAGTTCCTGCCGCCTTTACTTTATTTTCTTCAGCCATTTCTTCCTGCACCTGCATAAAAATGCCATTTACGTAATTACCTGCTTCCATATAGGTTTTTCCTAAAAGCAAGGTATCATCCGGATTCATCAATCCATAAATAAATCCTGCTATAAGCGCATCTAAATTGCCCTTTATAGGCCAACTGTCAGGCTGTGGCTCCAATTGCTGTTTCCTAAAGGTCGGTCCCTGGCTCTGTCCTATCATAAAACTTATACTGTCAATTTGACTTACAAGTTTTACTGAACCGGTACTATTTTTCGAATCACAGGATACAAACGTTATCCCCATCATTACAATAGCCGCTACGGCTAAAAAATTTAATCTATTCATTTCTTTTTATAATTATGTTAAACAATATCATTTTTATTTACTTACAATTTCAAATAGCTCTACTTCAAAAATGAGTAATTTATTGTTAAGTCGATGATTAGGTGCATTGTAATACCCTAATTCCAATGGAATCCAAAACATAAATTTTGATCCAACCGGCATTAATAGCAAGCCTTCAGAAAAGCCGGGTATCAGATTATTTAAAGGTAGTTCCGACGCTTCCACTCCATGTTTTTCGGTGCTGTCAAAAACTTCTCCGTCTAACAAACTGCCTCGATAATTAACTTTTACTACATCATCTTCCTTTGGTTTAGGACCATCTCCCTCCTTTATAATTTTGTATTGTAAACCGCTTTCGGTCGTGATTACTCCGCTTTTTTCCTTGTTCTCGGCTAAAAATTCTTCAGCTTCAATTGTTTCCTTTTCATCCATACGGTTTTGAAACTCCTGAAAAAAATTTGTCAGGTACATCTGCGCCTCTTCCATACCCATGCCTAAGTGGACAGAATCTCCCTTCGCTGCATTGATAAATCCGTTCATTAATTCGTCCATTGATATCGGAGGCCCCGGAAATTGCTTTACCTGTTCTCTTAATCCTTGACCGTAACTGGCGCCGATAATATAGCTTACCGTGTCAATAGCTGATTTCGTATTCCCATCCTGCGGATTTCCAGCTGCTGACATAACTCCTATTCCCACTGTCACTATAAGGGCTAATAGCCTTATTTTCTTCATTTCACTTTATTTTATGTTAGTATAACTGATTTTGACCTTCATCATCCAATCAAAATCAAGCCGCAAAGTTAATGATTTTCTTGATATGGACGTATTTTTTTGAATTATTTTTTTGATTATTTGTTTTTTCTCTTGAAAAGTCGTAACTTCGCGTTTTCAATTACTCAATTATTTATAATAATGAAAATTTACCCATTAATCATTTTTTACGTATGAAAAAATTAGTCATTCTTACAGGAGCAGGAATGAGCGCTGAAAGCGGTATATCAACTTTTCGCGACTCCAATGGATTATGGAACAATTACCCTGTAGAGCAGGTAGCCACCCCTGAAGGGTTTAAGGCGAACCCACAATTAGTACTTGACTTTTACAACCATCGACGCCGGGAACTCCTTAAAGTCGAACCAAACGATGGCCATAAGGGTCTCGCCGCACTGGAAGCGTTTTTTGAAGTGCATATTATCACACAAAACGTTGATAACCTGCATGAACGAGCCGGAAGTAGCCATGTAATCCACCTGCATGGAGAATTAATGAAATCGTGCTCGGTCAAAAATAAAAACAAATCATTTGACATCCCATCCGAGCAACCTGATATTAATTGGGGTGATAAAGCGCCTGACGGCGGTCAACTACGTCCTTTTATCGTTTGGTTCGGCGAAGCAGTCCCAAAAATTGAAGAAGCCATACCTTACGTCGAAGCTTCCGATGTTTTTGTGGTAATCGGTACTTCGCTCAATGTCTATCCGGCAGCCGGCTTATTGTATTATGTCAAAAACGCCCAGCCTATCTTCCTGATCGACCCGAATGACGTTAATACCACCCGCCACGATATCGTATTTATTAAAAAAGGAGCTTCGGAAGGCGTTAAAATCCTAACCTCCCGTCTGAAAACTTTTTTGTAACAAAAAATGGACTTCTTCCGTCTTATTGATGTAGCGCCATAAGAAGCGCTACGACAATTATTAACAATTTTAAAAACTAAAGTTTATGAAAAAGATTATTTTTATTACATTGGCGGCGGCTATCATGAGCCAGCCTTGTTTGAGCGAGAAGAACGTCAAGATGCAACAGAACACGGTGGATGCATTGTTCAGTAATTTTTCCAAAGACAAAAAAGTAACCCACGTCAAAATTGGGGGCTTTATCATGTCGTTAGCCCGTGCATTTACGGATACGAAAGGCGTCACAGGAGTTGAAGTTTTTTCATTCGATGAATGTGATATGCCGGTGAAGGAAAAATTGAACGATGCTATTAAAAATCTGAAAGACAGTTCTTACGAAACGATTGTTTCGACAACGCAGGACGGTGAAAGAACAAAAGTATTAGTAAAGATCAAAGACGACTACATTAACGAAATAGTAGTTATTGCGGGTGGAAGCGACCCGGCATTGGTACGTATAAAAGGGAAAATCAAACCGGAGGACATGCAGGATGTAGTACAAAACAATAAATGACGATTGTTCAAATGACTGCCGCGTATTTCAAACAAGCGTATTATTCCTTGCATCCTAAACTCTATAGAGTAGCTTTTGCGATTCTAAAAAACGCCGAAGACGCCGAAGATATCCTGCAAGACGTTTATTGCAAACTTTGGGATGACCGCGATAAACTTGTTGACATACAAAAACCGGAAGCCTATTGTGTGACCCTTATAAAAAACTTATGTATGGATTTTTTTCGCTCATCGAAAGCTACTTTATACGAACAAAATATAGAAGATTATGATTTGCCCGATAAATCGCCCGATGCCGAAACCGAATTAGTCCATAAAGAAAAAGTAGAAATAATAAAATCGCTGCTCCTTCACTTACCCGAAAAACAACAAAGGGTGCTCGACTTACGCGCATTTGCAGGTTGTTCGCCGGAAGAAATTGAAAAGATAACGGGCGAAAGTTCCGAAAATGTAAGAGTATTACTGTCGAGAGCGCGAAATACATTGAAAATCAAATTAAAAAATTTTTTATATGATTGAAGAAAATTTTATCGAACAATTATTGGCTGCTTTTTATAACGGCGAAACTACCCCAGAAGAGGAAGAGGTCTTATTGAATTTTTTCAAAAATGAAGATTTTAACGAAAAATTTAAGACTGATAGTGAATTATTTCAAACCCTGTATGATTCTTCCCGAATCCCTCTTCCGGAAGGCCTCTCCCAACGATTGGAAAAATCGATTGATAAACATATATCCGGTTCTCCGTCGTTAAAAACAATGTTTATCAGAATCCTAAGCGCAGCCGCAGTCATCTTGCTTTGTATCAGTTTATTTTTCTTTACCCGAAAACAGGATGATTTTCAAATTATTGCCGACACCTATTCCAATCCCGAAGAGGCGGCAGTAGCGGCAGAACAGGCATTAATGCTTGTATCTTCAAAACTCAACCAGGGACTTTCCCCTCTGGAAAAAGTAAAAGAAAGTGTAAATATTACAAATCAATTATTAAATCATAATTTTAATTGATACCCAAGCTATAATTAAAAAATATTCAATTAATTACAATTTTTTCTTATGAAAACCAAGTATTTATTCCTTATAATAAGTCTGTTCTGCAGCAGTTTGACATACGCTCAGAGCAGCGCTTTCAACAGGCTTTTTGAAAAATATGAAAACGAAGAGGATATTACCCTTATCAATATCTCAAAAGCCATGTTCAATTTGATTCCGGGCAACATCAAAACCGGCAATGTAGACATTAAAAATATTTTGCCGAAAATTGAATCTTTGCGTATGCTGACCTCCGATAAAAGCAGTTTGAAAGAAAAAATGGCTTCCGACTTCAAAAACTTAGTAGAAAAAGACAAAGAGTATGAAGAACTGGTACGCATAAAAAGTGGAAAATCTAACGTAACTTTTAATCTAAAAATGAAGGACGACCTGATACGCGAACTCATCATGTTAGTAATCGACGAAGAAGACTTTGTTGTGATTCAGATTTTAGGTAACTTTTTGTTGGAAGATATTAAAAAAATAGCGGAAGATGCTGACGACACAATAATTAATCTTTAAGCATCGTTATTGTAGAAAAACAGGACGATGTATGAAAAAAGATAAAATTCTTTGGGCAGACGACGAAATAGATTTGTTAAAACCTCATATTTTCTTTCTTCAGGAAAAAGGATATGAGGTTACGCCCGTTGTAAGCGGACAGGATGCTATCGACAGTTGTAGGGAACAATCATTCGACATCATTTTCTTAGATGAGAACATGCCCGGACTTAGCGGCCTCGAAACATTGACACTGATAAAACAATTCAATCCGGATGTTCCAATAGTCATGGTAACAAAAAGCGAAGAGGAAAGTATCATGAATCAGGCTATCGGTAACAAAATAGCCGATTACCTCATCAAACCGGTTAATCCTAACCAACTTTTTCTTTCTATCAAAAAAAACCTTCACAAAACTAATATCATCACGGAAATCACCACCACAACCTACCAACAGGAATTTAATCGCATCGCTTTTCAAATTAACCAAACAAACACCGCCTCCGACTGGATCGACATTTATAAAAAAATAATATATTGGGAACTGACGCTTGAGGAAGGACAAACCCAAATGCAGGACTTACTGCGTATGCAAAAAAAGGAGGCCAACCTCGCTTTCGGTAAGTTTGTAAAGAAAAATTATATTGACTGGATTCAAAAACAAGATAAAAGACCTTTACTTAGTCCCGATTTATTCAAGCATAAACTTTTTCCCTTGCTCGATAACGATGAGAAAATATTTTTTATCCTGATAGATAATTTTCGCTTAGACCAATGGTATTCCGTAAAGAGTTTGCTTAGCGATTACTTCTCTTTCGAAGAAAACATGTATTATAGCATCCTGCCCACCGCCACTCAATATGCCCGCAACACTATTTTTTCCGGATTGATGCCCCTGCAAATAGAAAAATATTTTCCTGAACTATGGGTGGACGAGGAAAGCGAAGAAGGAAAAAACCTGAATGAAGAACCGCTAATCAAAACCCAATTTGAAAGATTCCGTAAGAAATATCCTTTTTCTTATCATAAAATTTATGATTCGTTGTACGGTGAAAAAATTTTGAAAAATTTTTCCGACCTGCTTAAATATCAACTCAATGTTATAGTCTTAAATTTTATAGATATGCTATCGCACGCGCGCACGGAAAGTATAATGATTCGCGAGCTGGCACAAAACGAAGCCGCCTACCGAAGCCTTACACGATCATGGTTTCAACATTCCACTACGTTTGAACTCTTTAAACTTATTGCAAATAAAGGGATTAAAATAATCCTTACGACCGACCACGGCACTATTCGCGTAGATAGTCCGATAAAAATTATAGGCGATAAGAATACCAACACGAATCTCAGATATAAATTCGGTAAAAACTTAGATTACAATTACAAAGAGCTATTTGAAATAAAAGACCCTGAAAAAGCAGGACTACCCTCCCCTAACCTAAGTACTAAATATGTATTCGCTCTGAACGAATCTTTTTTCGCATATCCCAATAACTATAACTACTATGTCTCCTATTACCGCAATACCTTTCAACACGGCGGCATATCCTTGGAAGAAATGTTAGTCCCTTTCATCATTTTACAACCCAAGTAGCATCGTCATTGCTTCGCAGGCGGGAAGCGTTGCTATGAAGGAACGTTTGCAAATGGTTCATATCGCGTAAATAGATTGTTGAAAAGTAGTAAAAAAAAACTTTTTTTTATCTAAAAAATTTTATATTCCTCCCCCCTTTTTTCTTTGAAAATAAAAATCCATCTTTTTATTTTCAACTTTTCATTGCCCTTTTCAACCCTATTAATACACTTTCTTTCTATTTTGTAACTATTACAAATATTTTCAACAGTTTCTTGAATAAAATCATTAATAGCTTATTATCAGAATAATTATAAGTTCAATAGAAGTTGAAAATTAATAATATCCATTACTCTAAAGTTAATAACTACGCAAGCAACTTTTTTATAAAAAATTTATCAATACTTTCAACACCCTATCATTTTCTTCATATTTTTAAAATACTTTTTTAAAATAATAATGATAATATTTTGTCCTACAATTCCCTCACTTTGGGAAGGGCAAGCGGGGGTTTCGCTTCTCCTGAAAGCAGTTTGAAGTATTCCTCATCGTCATGAATGATTTGTAAGGCTATCTGATAGCTTTCGTTCCGGTCGTTCATAATCTGATAATATTCACTATTGCTGAATAAATCGCTTGCTATATACGCTTTCAATTCAAGCGCAATCAAATCTTTTGCCTTGTCGAATTCCTCCTCGTCGAAAATAATATTTTGCAAGGTTGCGGTCGCTACAAGTTCCTGTAGAATAGCTTCGTTTACATTAAAATTTTCCTTGAATCTGAGGATGTCGGGATAATTCTTGTTGAGTTCGTTCCGGTGTTTATCCAAGAAATTCAGCGATGTAGTGTTAAAAATTCGATACCTCCTCAATCTTAAATGGAAGTCGGTAATAAGCGTAGTATCGAAAGGAACAAAAACATCGGGCATAATACCCCCTCCCCCATAAACTGTGCGGTCATAAAGCAGCGTTTTAAATTTAAGTGTATCAGGTAAATGGATACTGTCTACATTCGTTAGTTCGCCTTTATGTAAACGGACTACAATATCTTGTCTATAGGCTTCCGAATTACCTTTTTCATAAGGTTTTTGGATAAAACGTCCGGAGGGTGTATAATAGCGCGCTATAGTGAGGCGTATCATCGAACTGTCGGGAAGGTCGATAGCCTTTTGAACAAGTCCTTTACCAAACGAACGACGACCCACGATGACGCCCCTGTCCCAATCCTGAATAGCGCCTGCCACTATTTCGCTTGCCGAAGCTGAACCTTCATTGATTAATACCACTAATTTGCCTTCTTTGAACTTGGCAATATCAGTAGAAAAAATATTTTGACGAGGCATTCTATCTCCTTGCGTATAAACGATCAGTTTACCTTTCTCCAGAAATTGGTCGGCCAATTGAAAAGCTGTTTGCAGATAACCGCCGCCGTTTCCCTGAAGGTCGAGAATGAGGTTTTTCATGCCATTTTCTTGTAGTTGGGATATGGCAGTATTAAATTCTTCCAAAGTGGAAGCAGAAAACCTACTCAGCCGTATATAACCGGTCGTAGCATCCGCCATAAAGGAAGCATCAATGCTGAAATATGGAATTCTATCGCGTATGATGATAAATTCAATTAAATCAGGTGATAGATCACGTTTTACCATGATTCGAGCCGTCGTACCTCTCTTTCCTCTGATTAACCGGATAACGTCTGAATTAGTCATTTTTACACCGGCTATTAAGGTATCATTCACCATGATAATGCGATCGCCAGCTAACAGACCTACTTTTTCGGAAGGACCTCCCGGAATAACTTGTACCACATAGAGTGTATCTGATAGCATATCGAACTGTATACCGATACCGTCAAAATTTGCTTCTAACGGTTCATTCATTCTACGCGTTTCTTCGGCGTTTGTATAGGTAGAATGAGGGTCTAATTTTTCAAGCATGGCTTTAATAGCTTCTTCTACCAATTGGGAATTGTTGACCTCTTCTACATAAAAGCGGTTAATAGCTTCAATAGCAGTACCTAACTTAGTAAAATCTTCCTGTATTTGAGTGTTCCTTTGACGTTGGGCGGTCATTATACTCAAAGAAAGGAAAAAAATGATGAGCGTATAAAAAAATCTTTTCATTTTATTTCAGGTATAAAGTGTGAAAAATATTGTTTGTGGGTTATTAATTGCCGTACAAGGCTCGAACTGACATGGGCAAACTGGGGTTCAGAGATTAGAAATACAGTTTCTATACCAGAAATTTTTAGGTTAAAATCGGCCATGCTCTTTTCAAATTCAAAATCGATGATATTCCTGACACCCCGTAAAATGAAGCTTACTCCCTTTTTACGAGCAAAATCAAGCGTCAACGTATCATACGAATCGACTGTAATTCTATTTTCTTTTGCATATAATCGCTTAATAAAGTCTATACGGCTTTCCAAAGAAAAAGTAGTGTTTTTTTCGGCATTGACGCCTATACCAATGATAATTTCATCAGTAAAAGATAAAGCCCGTTGTACGATAGCATCGTGCGCAATAGTATAGGGGTCGAATGAGCCTGGAAATAAAGCCTTTCTTTTCATACTCATATATTAATCGGCTAAGTCTTCTTCAACTACAAGATTATCAATGATAAAATTCTGGCGGTCAAGGGTATTTTTTCCCATATAGAACTCCATCATTTCCTTCACGAAGTAATCTTTTTTCAATTTAACGGGGTCAAGTCGTATGTTCTCTCCGATGAAGTGTTTAAACTCATCGGGTGATATCTCGCCAAGTCCTTTGAAACGGGTTATTTCAGGATTCTTTCCTAATTTTTTGATAGCGGATTGCTTTTCTTCTTCCGAATAGCAATAGAATGTTTTCTGCTTGTTGCGAACGCGAAACAAAGGAGTTTGCAGGATGTAAACATGGTTTTTGCGAATAAGGTCGGGAAAAAACTGAAGGAAGAAGGTAAGCAGTAACAAACGGATATGCATACCATCAACATCGGCGTCAGTTGCAATAATTACCTTGTTATAACGAAGCCCCTCTAATCCGTCTTCAATATTGAGGGCAGCCTGTAACAAATAAAACTCATCGTTTTTATAAACTGTTTCTTTAGTATCCCCAAAGCAGTTCAAAGGCTTGCCGCGTAAACTGAAAACGGCCTGAAGGTTCGGATCACGACTTTTAGTGATAGAACCACTTGCCGAATCGCCCTCCGTTATAAATATACAGGATTTTAGCTTGTCATCATTTTTAAAATCATTCAGGTGAATACGGCAATCACGCAATTTTTTGTTATTGATACTCGACTTTTTAGCTTTTTCACGGGCTAACTTGGTAACGCCCGCAATAGCTTTGCGTTCTTTTTCCGATTCAAGGATTTTTTTGAGTAATATATCGGAAATATCAGGATGTTTATGAAGGAAATTATCCAATTCCTTTTTGATGAAATCGCCTATAAATTTAGCTATGGACGGGCCATTCGGACCTATATCCTTGGAACCTAACTTGGTTTTTGTCTGGCTTTCAAACACAGGCTCTTCCACTTTGATACTGATAGCGGCAGTAATACCGGAGCGTATATCGGTATATTCAAAGTTTTTATTGAAATATTCCTTCACTATACGACTGACCGATTCACGAAAAGCGGTAAGATGTGTACCTCCCTGCGTCGTATGCTGACCGTTGACGAAAGAATAGTATTCTTCTCCGTACTGATTGCTATGGGTGATAACGACTTCTATATCTTCGCCTTTTAAATGGATAATAGGGTAAAGGGGTTCGGAGGTCATATTTTCGTTAAGCAAATCAGCCAACCCGTTTTCCGAGCGAAAATTTCTACCGTTGTAGCAGATAGTCAATCCGGTATTTAGAAAAACATAATTTTTTATCAAGTTTTCTACAAACTCATCTTTATATTCATAATCGGGGAAAATTTCAATATCAGGCCTGAACGCCACAAGCGTGCCATTCCTTTCTTTCGTTGGGGTGATATCAGGGTCATTTATTATGTTTGCTTTCTCATATTCAACCATTTTCGCTTCCTTTTCGCGAACACATTCTATCAAAAAATAACTGCTTAACGCATTGACAGCCTTAATCCCTACCCCATTCAAGCCAACCGATTTTTTAAATGCTTTGCTGTCGTATTTAGCGCCTGTATTCATTTTACTCGATACATCTTTCACCTTCGATAACGGCACACCACGCCCATAATCGCGTACAGAAACCAATCCTTCTTTTATTTTGACGGAAATAGTTTTGCCGAAGCCCATCATAAATTCGTCAACACTATTATCGAGCGTTTCTTTCAAAAGCACATAAATACCGTCGTCAGCAAACGAACCATCCCCTAATTTCCCAATATACATGCCCGGACGCCGCCGAATATGCTCGTTCCATTCGAGCGTAATGACTTCCTTATCTTCGTATGAAATGTCGTTATCCTGATAATTTTTATATAAGTCGTTCATAATCAAATTTGTTTTATATATGCCCTCCTTGTTTTGTGATGTACGGTTTTAAAATATTGCCATTGCGATTGAACGGCATTATTTGTTTCCAATTCGGGATTAGTTTCGCAATATTCAGCCTTCGCTCGTATATATTCAGGTATTAAATCAACAAATAATAGCGAATTAACACCCTTATTTTGATATTCGGGCAGGACGCCTGTCAGACATAAATCGATTACTTTTGGTTTTGAATAGAGGGCTTTGAGCAGATAAATAAAACCAAAAGGCAAAAATGAACCTTTCGCTTTTTGCAAAGCGCGCGACAAACTCGGTAACGATATACCGAATCCGACAACCGCATCATCAGCTTCACGAACAATGATTGTTATCAATTTAAGCCGTAGAAGAGGAATATACATATTTACATAGTATTCAATTTGTTTTTGAGAAAGAGGTGTGTAACCGTACAAAACCGAATAACTGGAGTTCATCGTTTCAAAAATCTTGTAGGCATAAGGCCAGATTTCTTTCCTTTTCTTAAACTTCATTACTTTTAGCCCGTATTTTTTTTTCACTATTTCGGCAATCCTGAGGTGCTTTTCAGGTATACTTTCGGGAATATAGATTTTAAATTCTTTCCAATCGGAATCTTTGACGAAGCCTAAACGTTCTAATTGTTTAGGGTAATAGGGGTAATTATAAATAGTAATCATCGTGGCTAACTGGTCATAACCGTATACCAACATTCCCTCCTGGTCCATGTCGCTAAAACCTAAAGGCCCATGTAAGGCTGTCATGCCTTTTTCTTTGGCCCAACAAGTGACAACATCAAAGAGGGAATCAACTACTTCATCATCATCAATAAAATCAACGAATCCAAAACGTGCATGATTCTGCTTCCATATACGATTACTTTCGTGCACAATCATTCCCGCAATACGCCCTACAATCTTTCCATCCTTGTAAGCGAGAAAATAGATAGCCTCACATATCTCGAAAGCCGGATTCTTATCTTTCGACAAAGTCATCATTTCTTCGTCAATCAGATTCGGCACATGATACGGATTCCCTTTATATAGTTCGATATTAAACTTAACGAACTTCCGTAAATCTTTCTTAGTCTTTACTTCTTTTATTTCAACTGCCATAACTATTTTATTTGAGGCAACAAAAGTACGTATTTCTTATCGGAAAAGAAAAATATTGCTTAAAAAAAAGCCAACAACAAACGCTCTATATCCATTTTCAACTGGGCTTGGGTGCAGGAAAAATTATTTATAAGTATAACTACCGCGTATGCCTTGTTGTCTTTCGTAACATACCCTGCATAACTCCTGACACGACTCATACTACCACTTTTCAGGCGTGCTACCTCCTGTAACTGGCTGCCTCTTAAAGTATTAGCAACGGTTCCCTCCATTCCTGCGCGTGGTAAAGATTTTATAAATGATTTAGAGACGGACGATTGGGTATACATATATGATAACAAGTCACATACAAACGAAGCAGTCAGTTTGTCGGTAGCGGCTAACCCGCAACCGTCGAACATCCATAAGGATGAGGTGTTCAAACCCTTTTCTTTCCAATGTTGTTTAAGTATCCTGAATCCTTTCTCAAACGATGAGGTTACTTCGTCAGCAGGGTGTTTTAATCCTATGGTTTTTAACAACGCATCGGCATATAGATTATGGCTTACATGATTGGTTATGCGTATTAATTCCCGCATAGCGGGCGAATAAGTAATGGCTATAATTTTACGATCATGATTCATCAAACCATTATTTTGTAATATAATACGATAATCAGTAGGGGAGTCGCAAACATTGACAGCCGAATTTTGCAATTGTTTGGTCAGGTATTGCGCTAAAAAAAGGGCTGGTTCCGGGATGTCGCCTTTCAGTTGGAAAACATTACGGTTAGGAGGGACTACCCCATAGAGATAACGTTCATTGACAAAAGGAAATCCGGTGATATAGGAACTGTCTTTTTCGGATTTGGCCGTAATCAAATAGTTACGGAAAATAAGTGAAGGTATTTCAGGTTCTGTTTTCAAAATAAAGGGCTTGCTGTCGGGCGCTGACGTTTGAAGGTAAAGCGTATACCGATTATCAAAAATATTAAGTCCATAGCTCCCCTGCCCATAGTAGTTTCCCAGGTCTTCACGCATCCACTTCATTGATACGCCTTCCAAATCGAAGATGCTTTCGTCAGCTATTACCGAACCAGTTATAGTACGTATCCCGCACTTTTTGATAGCGGCTATCCACTCACGTATTGTTTTGTCGCTATCCTTCCCTAATTCGGAGGAGCCAAGAGTAGGATCGCCGCTACCTATGATATAAAGATTGCCAAAAAGCGTACTGTCATTTATTTGTCCGTCATATGCGATAGCTGTTTCATACCTGAAATCTTCCCCAAAAATTTCAAGCGCCGAAGCGGTAGTGACTATCTTCAATACGGAAGCGGGTATTACTTCCCTGAAGGCGTCATAGCTAATAATTGCCGTATCATTTTGGATGTCTTTTATCATGAATGATACGGAAGCACCTTTCATATAAGGCGCACCAAGAAAACGTTCGAGCGCAGGATGCATCTGAGCTTTAACGGAAGGAAAAAAGAGTAAGCCAAGTATTAGCGTAAAAACTATTCTCATGCGTTAAAATATTTCGGCAAAGATAGCGACGATAAAGGGAAGTACAAAAAAATTTGCTTGTTGAAGAGCGGTTTTAAAAAAAACGTTTATCTTTGGGGCATATTTTTAAAAAACATTTGATGAAAGTAGTAAAGCGAATATGTCTATGGGCGCTTTCCCCTGTCGCATTAGTTGCCGGACTGTTTTTTTTATTAACAGGTTGGTTTTATATCACATGCCCTATCTATTCATTTGACGAACCGAAGCCTTTCTCCGGAACATCCTTTTATAATCCGTATCAAACGATAAATGTCGACACTTGGAAAAAATGTGTTTTTCATTTGCATTCAAAAAGTTGGCTTGGCCTGACCAATGGTGAAAACTCATACGAAGAAATGATAGAAGCATACACCCAATTGAATTATGATATCATAGCCGTTTCCGATTATATGAAAATCAGCCCGCAGTTAATTCCGGTATATGAACATGGATATAACGTAAAAAAGACGCATCAATTAGCTATAGGAACACAAAAAATTATGTGGCGCGACTATTTCTTTCCCCAAAATTTACATCAGAAACAACATATTATTGATATGTTGAAGAAGCGTAGCAGGCTTGTCGCCGTCAATCATCCAACCATGAGTAGCGGCTATCGAACAGATGATTTCAAATATCTATCAGGTTATGATTTATTTGAGGTTCAAAACGGAACACACCTGTCCGAAAAGGCATGGGATATGGCGCTTTCGAGCGGTCGTCCGGCATGGCTGATAGCGAATGATGACGCCCACTCGGTAAGGCCTGAAAGATTACAACGGGAAGTTACTTTTGTTAATGCACTCATTCCAGACGAAGAATCGTTGGCTTCAGCCCTTGATGCGGTAAACACTTCGCTTACGCCTGTGTTTTGTGAGTGGCCTTCCGTAATGAGCCGACTTGCACAAGGTGTTGCATTTGGCGTTCATTTTCCTCGCAAAAAACAGGCGACAATGGATGAAAAAATCGAGGAAACAAAAGTAGTTTCATTTCCGGTATCCATACAGGTGCAGGGTGATACGCTACATATCGTTTGGGGTCAAACGATGCAGCAAATAGATTTTATAGGCGACAACGGAAGGTTATTAAAAACAGTAACCGGCAGCGACGCCGCTTTTTATCCTGTTCGCCCGCAAGATTCATACGTTCGGGTAAAACTCACTTCCACCGAAGGACTTGTTTACTACCTGAACCCTATCATTCGTTGTGATGACAATCAGCCTCTAATTCAAGCGGTAAGTAATATTGATAAGGTTAAAACTTTTTGGAAACGGGCTGTTATTACGCTTTTCTTTGGAGTTATATTTCTCATGTTTAGCACTTTTCTTTTGTCCCGTAGGGACTTCTTACGTACCTATACCAAAACCACAAAATAGTATAAATTTTCTTAAAAATGTATTATATGATACGATTTTAGAAAAATATCACGTACTTTTGCAGCATTAAGTAATTATTTTGCGTATGAAACAAAGAATGTTAGTTCGTTATAACCAAGCGTTTAAGAAAATTTACCCATTAATCATTAATCATTAATCATTAATCATTTTTTTAAGTATGAAAAAGTACAATTTTTATAGGAAATCATTTTTTATGACCCTGCTATTCTCGATAACGATATCAATAATATCTCAGAATCAGCAAAATGATGGCAATGCACCGGTAGAGAGATTGCCCTTAGACCCCAGACTTCGTTTAGGTCGCTTAGACAATGGATTGACTTATTATATCCAACACAATGAAATACCGAAAGGACGGGCGGAATTTTATTTAGTTCATGATGTAGGTTCGTTGCAGGAGGAAGATCATCAACGAGGTTATGCGCACTTCTTAGAGCATTTGGCGCTTAGAAGCTCCAAAAATTTTCCCGATAAAAATGGAATTGGAGGTTATACGAAGAGTAAGGGGTTGAAAACGGAATTATCAACCGGTTTTGATGAATCGGTTTATAAGATAGTAGATGTACCGACAAATAGACAAAGTATTATAGATTCATGTTTGCTAATTCTGCACGATTGGACTTCTTTTCTCTTGTTCGACGACGAGGTGATTGAAGAAGAACGCGATGCGGTAAGAGTAGAATGGCGGACAAAACATACACCCGCCATACGGCTATTAGAACAACAGTTGCCGGTGATGTATCCGAAAAGTAAATATGGAGTACGTTTACCGATAGGCATCATCGGTATCATAGAAAATTTTCAGAAAAAAGATTTTTTAGCATACTATAATAAATGGTATACGCCCGAATATCAGGCAATTGTTATTGTAGGAGATATAGATGTTGATAAAATAGAAGCCCAAATTAAATCCATTTTTTCGGATATGCCAACACCTGATAACCCGCAACAAAAACAATTATACGAAGTATCTGATAATGAATTTCCTATCATTTCCATTGCAAAAGAAAAAGAAGAAAAGAATTTAACATTGACAATTTATTATAAAGTTGAACCATTCCCCTTTAGATTCAAAGGAACAATTATGCATTTAACGTCTGTTTACACTTATAATATACTACATCAGGTCATAAACGAAAGGTTTGCCGAATTACTAAAGAAAACAAACACTCCTTTTATCTCGACCTCAGCAAATATAAAGAATTATTTTGTATCGAATTCGAAAGACGCATGGACTACAACGGGTACTGTCAAATCAAACGAAATAGCAAGCGCTATCAAAATTCTAATTGAAGAAACCGAAAAATTGAAAATAAAGGGAATAACCGAAAAAGAATATGAACGGGCAAGAGAGAGAATTTTTAAATCTTATGAAGCTGACATTATCGAGAAAGATAAGATATCCAATAATCGCTTGGCTAATAAATATGTAAACCATTTTACAATTAATGATAACATATCCGCAGCAGAAATCGATTATGAAGTTATTAAACAAATAGCTTCCTTTTTTCAGGTCGAACAAATAAATGATTATATCCGTTTCATTTTTAAAGACCATGACTTCATTTCGAATATCGTGATTAGCCTGACAGGTCCTGATGACGATAAGATAAGTTATCCTACCGAAGAGGAGTTACTTAAAATGTATGACGACGCCTGCGAGGAAATTGTCGGAGCAAGTAAAGAAGAAATTAGTCAAATTGTACTGATCCCAGAACTTCCCGAACCCGGAGAAATAATAAGCGAGATAGAAGACCCATTATTCGAGACAACGAATTTTGAACTAAGTAATGGAGTAAAAGTAATAGTGAAAAAAACCGATTTAAAACAAAATCAGATTCTGATGTCGGCAATAAGTCCGGGAGGATCATCACAATTCAATGATGAAAAGGATATTTGGAACCTAAAGCTGCTAAATACGATAATAAGAGTTAACGGATTAGGGGATTTCAGTGCGACGGCTTTAAAAAGGTATTCAAATTTTAATAACGTTTTGTATAATTCGGGTTTAACCGAATCATCGGAAATTCTTAACGGAGAAGCTACCCCGAATAACCTAAAAGCCTTATTTGAAATAATTTACCTTCAATTCACAGGAATATGTCCTGTGAATGAAGTATATGCAGCAGCAAAAGAAGGAATCAGAACGCAGTTGGATAATCAAAACTCAAATACGGCTACAATATTTAGCGATACCATATATTCAATGGCGTTCAATAATCATCCGCGTTCAAATAGACTGAAATCAAGAGATTTTGACAAAATCGATTATAACAGGATGATAGAGATGTATAAGGAAAGATTTTCAGATGCGTCGGACTTTGTTTTCGTATTTGTAGGAGATGTTGATAATCAAAAAATTCGCCCATTAATAAAACAATATTTAGCTACATTACCTTCGCAAAACAGAAAGGAAATAGCGGATGAAAGTCAAATAGTTCCCTATCAGAAAGGAACCATTGTAAAACATTTTCCGATGAAGTTAGCTGAACCGGAGTCAAAAATTGCTTTACTATATACGGGCACCATGCCTTATAATATTAAAAATCTGATAATCACCCAAAGTCTAAATAAGATACTTGAATTAAAATTTTATGAAAAACTCCTGCCCTACGGATATGAAATTACGAATCTTTTTACGGAAGTTGATTTGTATGATTTTCCGGAAGGAAGAACATCTATTCAAATCTTTATAGACGCAAACCCTGAAAAACAACACAATATAATTGAAATTGTAAAGCAGGAAGTAACAAGACTCACAGAGGAAGGTACTGATGAGGAAATGATAAAAAAGGCTTATGATAGCATACTCTCAAAGCGTTATGAAATTTTACAGGCAAATGACTATTGGCTAAATGTACTAAATGCCTTTTATTCAAGAAAATTTGACAGTCATACCAATTATGAAACGATCTTGAAAAGTATAACAAAAGACGATGTGAAACAATTCACGAAAGAACTGATTAATCAAGGTAATCTTATTGAAGTAGTGATGTATCCGGAAACAAAAAAACAGTAGAAATGGCAAAAGTGGAAACGCCCTTAATGAAGCAATATTATGACATCAAGTCAAAACACCCCGACGCAATTTTGTTATTCAGGGTAGGCGACTTCTATGAGATGTATGGGAATGATGCGGTCGTAGGAGCGGGAATTCTTGGTATCGTGCAAACGAAACGCTCGAATGGAAGCGCAGGTGATGTTGCGATGGCAGGCTTCCCACACCATGCTTTGGATACATACCTGCCAAAAATGATAAGGGCAGGAAAACGGGTTGCGATATGCGACCAGTTGGAAGACCCGAAGTTTGCCAAAAAAATCGTAAAAAGAGGAATAACCGAAATAGTGACCCCCGGCCTTTCTATTGGTGATAATATATTGAATAACAAAGAAAATAATTTTCTTGCAGCTATTCATTTCGGTAAGGCTGTCTGTGGTATCGCTTTGCTTGATATTTCAACTGGAGAATTTTTGACATCCGAAGGACTGCCGGATTACATTGATAAACTATTGAATAACTTCGCACCAAAAGAAATCTTAATTGAAAGAAATAACCGAATACTCTTAGAAGAAAAGTTCAATGTACGTTCCCTACTGTACCCTTTGGATGATTGGATATTCGTCGAAAATACCGCAAGGGAACGACTGTTGAAACATTTCGAAGTGACTACTTTAAAAGGATACGGTGTCAACGATTTGCATGAAGGCTTAATAGCAGCAGGTGCTATTCTCTATTATTTGGATTTGACGCAACAGAAAAATGTAAGTCATATCAATTCACTTACACGCATAGAAGAAGATACTTTCGTAAGGTTAGATAAATTTACAATACGAAATCTCGAACTGCTAAGTCCGATGAATAAGGAAGGTGTTTCATTATTAGATGTGATAGATAAAACTATTTCGCCGATGGGAGGACGATTGTTACGTCGTTGGTTGGTTTTCCCTTTAAAAGACATCAATAAAATAAAAGAACGACAGCAAGTGGTTCAATCTTTTTTCAGACAAAACGATTTAGCCGACCAAGTAGAAGTATTGCTTTCCCAAATAGGCGATTTGGAACGAATCATTTCTAAAGTAGCCGTCGGTCGCGTCAATCCGAGAGAAATAATACAGTTGAAAATCGCACTGCAAACAATAGACCCGATAAAAAAACTATTTGAAACAAGTGATAATGAATTTCTTAAACGATTAAGCAGTAGCCTTGATTCCTGTTTTTCAATTCAAAACCGTATCGAAAAAGAAATACAACCCAACCCCCCATTTCTATTGAATAAGGGAGGTATCATAGCTAATAATGTAAACGGGGAACTTGATGAATTACGAAGCTTAGCTTTCTCTGGGAAGGACTATCTGCTTAAAATACAGCGTAAAGAGACAGAACGAACAGGCATATCCAGTTTAAAAATCGCATATAATAGCGTCTTCGGTTATTATATTGAAGTCAGAAATACACATAAAGACAAAGTACCCCAGGAATGGATTCGCAAACAGACGTTAGTCAATGCAGAAAGATATATCACCGAAGAATTGAAAGAGTATGAAGAAAAAATTTTAGGAGCTGAGGAAAAGATTTTTACGCTGGAAGAACAACTGTACAGGGAATTAATAGTAGAAATATCAAAATTTGTTACGATTATTAAAAATAATGCAAATCAGTTGGCGCAGATTGATTGTTTACTTTCATTTGCACTGAGCGCAAGAGCTAATAATTATGTATGTCCGATTGTCGACAATTCGGAAATTATTGATATTAAAGGAGGACGACATCCGGTTATAGAAAAACAATTACCCCCTGAATCCCCCTATATTGCAAACGATGTATATTTGGATAAATCAAAACAACAAATAATCATCATCACCGGCCCGAATATGTCAGGGAAATCAGCCCTGTTACGTCAAACAGCCTTGATTACAATAATGGCGCAAACAGGCAGTTTTATCCCAGCGGAAAATGCCTGTATCGGATTCGTCGATAAAATTTTCACCCGTGTAGGAGCTTCCGATAATATTTCACTTGGCGAATCTACCTTTATGGTCGAAATGACAGAAGCGGCAGAAATACTCAATAATCTTTCGCCGAGAAGCCTCGTTTTATTCGATGAACTCGGACGCGGAACAAGTACCTACGACGGGATTTCAATTGCATGGGCAATCGTCGAATATATCCATGAACACCCCAAAAATAGCGCGAAAACACTATTTGCTACGCATTACCACGAAATGAACGAAATGGAACATTCATTTAAAAGGATTAAAAACTTCAATGTATCAGTCAAAGAAGTAGATAATAAAGTAATATTTATGAGAAAACTCATTCCTGGCGGCAGTGAACATAGCTTTGGTATACATGTCGCAAAAATGGCCGGAATGCCCAAAAGTATCGTAAAACGTTCGAATGAAATCTTAAAACAATTAGAAAGCGAAAACCGCCAACAAGGAATTAAGAAAAAACCAATAAAAAAGATAGCATCATCCTACGAAGGTTATATGTATAACCTGTTTCAGTTGGACGACCCTGTATTATGTCAGGTTAGAGATGAAATTCTCAATTTGGACGTCAATAATCTGACACCCATGGAGGCAATGAATAAACTCTATAATATAAAGAAAATTATTACAGGCAAATCACAAAATTAGACGATGATTCTTAACTATATATGGATAGGATTTATATTAATTGCCTTTGTAGTAGCATTATGTAAATTAGTATTTTTCAACGATACGGAAGTCTTTAATCTAATCATTTCTTCAACATTCGATTCTGCCAAAACCGGATTTGAAATATCTTTAGGGCTAACAGGTATCCTGTCACTGTGGCTTGGGTTAATGAAAATAGGAGAGAAAGCAGGACTTATACAATCATTCGCCCGTTTTGCAGCGCCTGTCTTCAGTAAATTGTTCCCGGATATACCGAAAGAACATCCTGCCGCAGGGTCTATTTTTATGAATATATCGGCCAATTTGCTCGGATTGGATAATGCCACAACGCCCATAGGTCTGAAAGCCATGCAACAATTGCAAACACTCAACGATAGAAAAGATACCGCTACCAATGCCATGATAATGTTTTTAAATATCAACGCATCAGGTCTGACCATTATTCCAATTACCATCATGATGTACAGAGCGCAATTGGGAGCGGCGAATCCTTCCGATGTTTTCATGCCGATACTATTAGCCACCTTCATCTCTACATTGGTGGCTATACTTGCCGTTTGTTTTGTGCAAAAAATAAATATACTTCAAAAAAATTTACTTTTCTTTTTTACAGGCGTCATCCTTTTTATCAGCAGCCTTCTTTTGCTGTTTCGATCGCTACCTGCCGAAAAAGTTTCACTCTACTCTTCATTATTTGCAAATCTACTTCTTTTTACCATTATTTGCGGTTTTTTGCTTGCCGGACTACGAAAAAAAATCTCAGTTTATGACACTTTCATTTTAGGGGCAAAAGAAGGCTTTCTGACAGCCGTAAAAATAATTCCATACTTAGTTGCCATCCTTGTTGCGATCGGCGTTTTTAGAGCATCTGGTGCAATGGGTATTTTAATTGACGGAATTGCGTGGTTTACAGCCTTTTGCGGCTTCGACACCTCTTTTGTCGAAGCATTACCCACTATTTTTATGAAACCCTTAAGCGGAAGCGGCGCAAGAGGGATGATGATAGACGCCATGAAAAATTTCGGCGCCGATTCTTTTGTCGGTCGTCTTGCCTGTGTAGCTCAAGGCGCAACCGATACTACCTTTTACATCGTCGCAGTTTATTATGGCTCCGTCGCCATTCGACATACCCGCCATACAGTACCCTGCGCCTTATTGGCCGACTTAGCAGGTGCAATTGCAGCAATAACCATTTCATATCTCTTTTTCACATTATGATACTATACACCTGTTTAGAAGTAAAAATCCCTGTATTTCCAAGGCGAACTATTTCAAAATGGATAAAATCAGTTGCTGAACACTACAAAAGAAGAGTAGGGGAGGTCTCCTTTATTTTTTGTTCAGAAAGTAAAATTTTAGAAATAAATAAGGTATATCTCTCACATGACTATTTCACTGATATAATAACATTCGACTATTCGTCAAAAGAAACAATATCCGGTGATATTTTCATCAGCCCTGACACCATCAAGTCAAACGCTGACAAATATAAGGTTAATTTCATGAACGAACTGTATCGCGTAATGATTCATGGCATATTACACTTATGCGAAATGAGAGATAAAACAAAAAAAGAAAAAGCGATTATGAGAGAAATCGAAAACAAGGCATTAGAAATCCTTCAGGAATATTTACAATGAAATTCAAGTTCGATGTAATAGTAGTAGGAGCAGGGCATGCTGGTTGCGAAGCGGCTGCAGCTGCAGCCAATTTAGGCTCACATACATTGCTTATCACAATGGATATGAATAAAATCGCTCAAATGAGTTGCAATCCGGCTATCGGTGGTATAGCCAAAGGACAGATAGTACGCGAAATAGATGCCTTAGGAGGTTATATGGGAATTATTGCTGACAAGACAACAATTCAATTCAGAATGTTAAACAAAAGTAAAGGACCTGCTATGTGGAGTCCAAGAGCACAAGGAGACAGACTTCAATATATTAAATCATGGCAAGAAATACTCGATAATATTCCTAATCTTTTTATCTGGCAGGATACAGTATCACAAATACTTTTTAATGAAAATACAAACTTCGTGTATGGCGTAAAAACAATACTTGGGGTAGAATTTCATTCTTCCGCAGTAATCCTGACTAACGGTACTTTCCTTAATGGCGTCATGCACATCGGAACGAATCAATTCGCTGGTGGGCGTATTTCAGAACCTTCTTCTTATGGCTTGACAGAACAACTCCTCTCATTAGGTATACGTTCAGCCAGAATGAAAACAGGTACGCCACCACGCATAGATAGCCGAAGTATAAATTTTAATGAATTAACAGAACAACCCGGAGACACAGGATTTCATAAATTTTCATTTTTAGATAATATCAATCGAAATTTGAAATCATTAAGTTGTTGGACATTATTTACAAATGATGATTGTCATAAGGTAATAAAAGAAGGTCTTTCCGATTCTCCATTATATAATGGTCAGATTAAAGGTATAGGACCGAGATACTGTCCAAGTATTGAAACAAAAATTCAAATTTTTTCAAATAAAACGCAACATCAGTTATTCTTAGAACCTGAAGGAGAATCAACAAACGAATACTATCTGAATGGATTTTCAACATCACTACCTATAACGATTCAATTAAAGGCCTTACAACAAATACCCGCTTTACGTAATGTGGTGATGTATCGTCCGGGTTATGCAATAGAATACGATTATTTTGACCCAACACAACTATATCATACATTAGAAACAAAACGAATAAAAAACCTTTATTTCGCAGGTCAGATTAATGGAACTACTGGATATGAAGAAGCAGCCGGACAAGGACTAATTGCCGGAATTAACGCACATTTGAAATGTAATAATGGTGAACCTTTTATCTTAATGCGAGATGAATCCTACATAGGCGTTTTAATAGATGATTTAGTTACAAAAGGAGTTGATGAACCCTATCGTATGTTTACTTCCCGTGCTGAGTACAGAATTATTCTTCGTCAAGATAATGCCGATATGAGACTAACAGAGAAAGCTTATAATTTAGGTATAGCCAATCAATATCGTAATAACCTGTTAAAAGAAAAAAAACAATATATTGATTCTTTACAATCATTTGTCAAAATGTTCCACGTGAAACCAACCCATGTCAATGATTTTTTAATTACTAAACAGACAGCGCCAATTAGTCAGGGTTGCAAAATTATAGAACTCATTAAACGGCCCCAAATACAATTAAATGAAATAGCTTCAATCATCCCGGAATTAAAACAAAAGTTAGAACAAATCCCTGCCAATCGTAGGGAAGAAATAATCGACGCAGCAGAAATATTAATGAAATACGATGGCTATATAAAACGGGAACAACAAATAGCAGCAAAAATAGGACGATTAGAAAACATAACAATTCGAAATAAATTCGACTATGAAAAAATTAATTCTCTGTCCACAGAAGCAAGACAGAAGTTGAAACGCATAAACCCGGAAACAATAGCGCAAGCAAGCCGAATACCCGGAATTTCCCCAAGCGATGTAAATATTCTTTTAGTCTTATTAAAGCGCTAATATTCAATCAGAAAACATCGAAATTGTTTCACGTGGAACATAGCCAAATAATCACATAAAAATACTTTTGAAGAATTATGAGCCAAAACGATAAAGAACATATCAACCTTATACAGACAACACTGCCGGAACTGCCCGGATGTTATCAGTTTTTTGATGAAAAGGCTGTCATTATTTATGTCGGAAAAGCGAAGAATTTGAAGAAGAGAGTGTCCTCCTATTTTAATAAAGAACACCAAGATAATAAAACAAAGGTGCTCGTAAAACAAATAAGAGACATCAAATATATCATAGTTGATACAGAAGAAGAAGCGCTTTTATTGGAAAATAACCTGATAAAACAGCATCGACCCCGATATAATGTCATGCTTAAAGACGATAAAACCTATCCTTACATAGTCATCAAAAACGAACCTTTCCCTCGAATATTTCAAACAAGAAATGTCGTTAGAGACGGCTCACAGTATTTCGGCCCGTATGCCTCTGTCTATACGGCGAAGACAATGCTTCAAATGATAAAGTCTATCTATAAAATACGCACCTGCAAACTCCCGCTAACACCGGAATCTATCACGCAGGGACGATATAAAGTTTGCCTGGAATACCACATCAAACGGTGTAACGCCCCTTGCATAGGATTGGTATCTACATGCGATTATAATGAACAAATCACCGAAGTTAAAGATATTATTAAGGGCAATAGCTCCCGAATTACATCTATCTTGATTACTCAAATGCAACAATTATCCACGGAAATGCGTTTTGAAGAAGCGCAACGGCTGAAAGAAAAATATGATGTGATTGAAAATTATCGCGCCCGGTCTACTGTTGTTACGGATTCAATACATAATATGGATGTTTTTTCATTTGAAGAAAACGAAAAATCTGCCTATATAAACTATTTACATAGCAACAATGGAGCAATTGTCCACGTTTATACACTTGAGTATAAAAAACGATTAAACGAACCGAAAGAAGAACTCCTTAGTTTAGGTATTGTTGAAATGAGAGAACGCTTTAACAGCAATGCACGAGAAATAATCGTTCCATTTTTACCTGATGTAAAAGTTTCGGAACAAATTTTTTATACCATTCCGCAAAGGGGAGATAAGAAAAAATTATTAGATTTATCAATCCAAAATGTGAAGCAATACAAGGCGGATTGCTTGAAAAGAGCAGAACAGTTAAACCCGGAACAACGTATCACACGATTACTTAAAGCGATCCAAAATGACTTAAATCTCCCTTCATTACCAATGCATATCGAATGTTTTGATAATTCTAACATACAAGGAACAAATCCGGTAGCAGCCTGTGTTGTCTTCAAAAAAGGTAAACCGTCTAAAAACGATTACCGACATTTTCACATTAAAACAGTGGTAGGACCCGATGATTTTGCTTCGATGAAAGAAGTAGTAACACGTCGATATACGCGCCTAATAGAAGAACAACAACCATTACCCCAATTGATTGTAATTGACGGAGGTAAGGGACAGCTAAATGTGGCGGTCAATGTATTGGAAGACCTTCACCTGACAGATAAGATTGCAGTTATAGGTTTAGCAAAACGCATAGATGAAATCTTTTACCCGGACGACCCCGATCCGCTTGTTCTTGACAAGAAATCAGAGACCCTAAAAGTGATTCAACATCTACGTGACGAAGCACATCGTTTTGGAATCACCTTTCATAGAAACTTAAGAAGTAAAAAACAAATTCTTTCAGAATTGGATTCAATCAAAGGAATAGGCGAAAAAACAAAAACAACATTGCTGAATAAATATAAAAGTCTGAAACGGATAAAAGAAATCCCTGAAAAGGAAATAATCGAATTAATTGGCAAATCGAAAACCCAAATACTCCTGAAGGGATTGAACGGGTGAAGGGGGGAAAGGGGTGAAAGGGGAGAAGGGGGCGAAAGGGGCGAAAGGGGCGAAAGGGGCGAAAGGGGCG
>Ga0099364_10001034_pt1 | contig 46783 bp, 40 predicted proteins | sample TergutTh196P3_FD_73070 | JGI IMG/M metagenome (GOLD analysis project Ga0099364, IMG submission 73070) | Microcerotermes parvus P3 segment gut microbial communities from Pointe-Noire, Republic of the Congo - Th196 P3 | ecosystem: Host-associated > Arthropoda: Insects > Digestive system > Gut ...
ATTCTCAACATCTTTTTTGTGAGGGGAGAAACTGTCCTTTTTCAGTGGGGCTTCATAATAATAACACAAGAGGGCGTAATGACAGCCATTTTTATGGCATGGCGGCTTGTGATGTTAATTATCAGCACCTTTTTGCTTACATACACCACTTCCCCGATAACTGTAACGGACGGCATGGAGCGTATGCTTAATCCTTTGAAGAAAATCAAACTGCCTGTTCACGAGTTTTCTATGATGATGAGTATTGCTCTCCGCTTTATCCCAACGCTTATCGAAGAAACTGACAAGATTATGAGCGCGCAAAAATCTCGCGGTGCGGATTTTGAATCAGGCGGTCTAATTAAACGGGCAAGGGCTCTGCTTCCGATTGTTATCCCGCTTTTTATCAGTGCGTTTCGGCGGGCTGATGAGCTTGCGACGGCTATGGAGTGCCGCTGTTATCATGGCGGTGTCGGGCGAACAAAAATGAATGTGCTTAGAATGAGCGGCATTGATTATCTCGCGTTGCTTTGCGGTGCGTGTGTTATAGCTGTAGTGGTTTTGATGGGGATTTATTTTTGAGTGCGGGGTTTGGGGTGGTTTTAGTGCGAGGTCTGGTGAGGTTTTGAGAGCGGGTTTTTGCAGGTTTTGAGGGCGGGCTTCTTTTGCAAAAATTTTGAGTGCGGGGTTTGACGAGGTGCTCTTATGAGTGTAAGTAATATTGCTTTGCGAATCAGATATGACGGGTCGAAATATCACGGCTGGCAGTTTCAGCCGTCAGAGGTAACGATTGCGGGTACGTTAGAGGACGCGCTTTCCCGCCTATGCTCCCACCCTGTTAAGTTGAGCGGTTGCGGCAGGACTGATGCGGGCGTTCACGCAGAGATGTACTGTGCGAATTTTAAGTCGCCGACCACAATTCCGCTTGATAGGTTACCTTATGCTGTAAACACATTGCTGCCAAATGACATTGCCGTGCAAAGCGCAATGCTTGCGCCTGATGATTTTGACGCGAACCTTTCTTGCGTGAAAAAAGAATATACCTACCGAATCATCAGCTCGAAAATTTGCGACCCTTTTTACTGCGGCAAGGTCTATTTTTATCCGCGAGAGCTTAATGTTGAGGCTATGAATAAAGCGGCGGCGCATTTCGTCGGCACTCACGATTTTGCCGCTGTCCGCTCTGTCGGCACGGAAACAAAGTCCACAGTACGGACGGTTTTTTGGTATGAAGCAGGGCGTGACGGCGACATCACTTTGTTGCGTGTCTGCGCAAACGGTTTTCTCTACAATATGGCGCGGGCAATGGCGGGAACGCTTATTTATGTGTCGGAGGGAAAAATCAGCCCCGACGAGATTCCCGCGCTCTTGGGGCAAAAAGACCGCCGTTTTGCAGGCCCGACACTGCCCCCTGACGGTTTGTACTTGACAAGGCTGTGGTACGAGGGCAATGTGGGGGAAATGTTTGCATAGTCTTTGCGTTTCTTCGCCGATATGGGTTATCGCAACGAGTTATATACTACACAGGAGAGGATTATGTGGAAATATCAATCAAGCGACCATGAACATATCAGTTTACACGACCATGCAATTGACGAAATCGTCACGATTGATAATGATATACTTTTGACATTTAATGACGGTTTCGATGTCATTTGCACTCATCCGCTAAACGATACAGAAAAGTCTAAACATACAACAACGTCACAAATAATCTTGAAAAACGCATTTTTTGTTGGCGGCGAAGTGGATTATGCCGTCGAAATAACCAAACAAAAAGCGAATGAAGCATATTCCGTTCACCGCTCGTTCAATTTTTCAACGCTTTTAGATGTTTTTGTTGACTTTACCGTTTTACAGTTTGATGTTGTGAGCGGAGTGTTTTCGTTACATGGATTGTTGAACTCGAAATATGATTCCTGCGAATATGCCAATCTCCGGTTCAACTGTTCCGATGTTGTTTTTTGTTGGAATGACTATTCCGAGGATGCGTGGTTTGAGGGCTGGCCGACACGCATTGGGTGACCGTTGCTTGCTTGGGACAGAGAGTGCACGGGGCTTGTATGACAATTCGGATTTAAGGTTTGCGGCGATATGCAAATGTAGAGATTACCAGAGGTTGCGAAATAAGCATGATGACGATACTTTAGCAGTCCCGTAAAGTGGATTAAAATGACTAAAACAATCTTCAAAAACGGCAAAGCGTTTTTGGAAATGTTTGACATTTGCGGGCATTTCGTGTAAGTTGTTAAGCGGAGGTGATTTTATGGCAAATACAAGCACACGTTCAAGTGGGATGCACATTCGGGTTAATCCTGAGATAAAATCGCAAGTCGAGCCGATTCTTGCGGCAATCGGTTTGTCGTTCAGCGATGTATTTAATCTCACGCTCAGGCAGATTTATCTTAAACGGCGGATTCCTTTTGACTTGTCGGCAGTAGAGCTGACCGAAAACGGTTACACGCCGCAATTTGAAGCGGAGCTAGTCGCCGAAGCGGAGAAAATGTATGCGGCTGTTGCAGACGGTACAGCTAAAACTTACAAAAACACAGCAGAAATGTTCGCCGAATGGGACAGAGAGGACTTTGAAGATGTTGAGTGAAAAGTACATCCCATTTGAAAGCCGTCAATTCAAAAAAGGACGAAAACTCGCTAAAAAGCAAGGTTTTGATATGGAGTTGTTGAAATGGGGGATTGAGCAATTAGCTATGGACATTCCCCTCCCTGCTAACTGGAAAGACCATCCACTGAAAGGTAATTTCAAGAACTATCGTGAGTGTCATATAGGCGGCGCAGGGGATTGGCTACTCATCTACGAAAAACGCGACAATCAGTTAATTCTATACCTTTACGGTACAGGCAGTCATGCGGATTTGCTTGGGTTGTAATAGGTTGAAATGCAAGGCAAAAAGGCATATTGGGTATGGGTTCGCTTGTTAAGACGATAGTGCTGATAGCGGCGGCGAGGAGGTAAGTAAAATGCGCGAGCTTTGGATTGCGGGTGTAGTTTCACCCTTGTTATTTGTTTTAGCAGGATTGATATTAAGTAAAACATTTCCCAAATCTCCAAACAACATTTATGGGTTTAGAACCAAAAGAGCCTCGACTTCCCAAGAAACATGGCTGTACGCTAACAGGCTCTTTTCAAAACTTCTTGCAGTATTGAATCTTTTCCTCTTACCCTTGAATGTGATTCTAATTTATGTCAGTCGGTTTGTTTTTGATGTCAATATCGTGTTGATGACGTACGTTGTGGGCTTTAATGCCGTGCTTGTTACTTTTATCACTATCTTTATAGTTCAGCACAAGGTTAAAATAGAATTTTTAGAAAAAGAGTGAAGATTGCTTTTTCGAGTTATAATCAAGCATTCGACATCTAAAGAATTTTCTAAAATATACGACAATATTTAGCGTAAACACAGTTGACATTTTCAATCGGCACGGATGCGTTTATCGTCACTCACAAAGAATGATGCACGCATTTTATTTTTATTATAATCGAACGAGATGAGATTCGCCTGTCGGACGGGCAGGACAGGCGAGGGATGCCTTAGCTGAGTTATAACGCTTCGCATCGAAAGGATTGTATAACCATGAGAACATCTGACATCGCAGTCAATACATTGTATATGCACTGTCGGTTACCGCCGCAGTTTGCTCTATCAACGTCGAAGTTTTCATCGGGGGTCACATACAACGAAGGCGTTATAAACAGAGTGGGTATTGCAACTCCGTTCAAAGAATGTCTTGAGATGTATATACGCCCAAAGTCTGAAAGTAAATTTCAAACAGCGTTGGGCTTTTCGGCTCAGAATATCATAAACGCAAATCTCAAGAGCCAAAAAGGGTTGTATAAGAATGAGAATTGGTGTATCAGCGACCATTATCAGATATCGCAGTATGATGTGTGGCCAAAGATAAGGGAAGTGCAACAAGAGATTGATATCGCCGACTTTCGAGGTATGTCTGATATTGAAATCTACGATTGGATTGAGAAAAAATTTGACGAGGCGTTTGGCGAGAACTTCCAAATGGCATACAGATTGCAGGTCTCCGACCCCGTTTGGGACCCTGCCAGCGAAACTAGCGGACACAACTTTGTCTACATCGGCTCAGTGTTTTATGACTGTGTACACAAACAATTTGGCGACGACTCAAAAGGTTGGGCCCGATTTCCTGCTGTAAATCGGGCAAGGCTCTATGGTGATATGAGCGATACAGAGATTATGGATGCCTTCAGGGTCAAATATCCGCCAACCGAGCGCATGACACTCAGAGATTACCGACTAATGAGGTCGGAGCTATGGAACGTGGGGATTGAAGTTGGGGGAGATTATGTCGCGGATATCGCAACGATGCTCAATTGGGAGGGTAAAATGGACAGGATGGACGGGTATTCAATAGGCAAATTGGGGGCGAGTCTGCTTGACACCCCGCTTGATGTGTCGCTTTTATTTGGCTCTCTCAACGATTATATAAAGCTCGGCAGGAACGAGTCCTTTGAAAGCGAGTATCGGGATTTCTACGTAAAGTATCTCGGAGCTAAACTCAGCCAAGGAGGACTGCTCTACAGCGGCTTCTCCGTGCCTTCTTTGAAAAATGACTTATATTCCCGATAGCGTAATTGCCCGATTAAAAACACCGTCCTTGTTGGGAATAATATTATAACTCGGCTAAGATGTCCCCAACCTCATCTTTGTGAACAAGCTGTTAATTCCCGATTTTGCATATTTTCTTTTTGTCGCATTTCTGGTATAATGGTTGCTACGCAATCATTATATTTTAGTCCTTTCACTCACCGCTGACACCCGTACATGATACGGCAAACGGAAAAGCTGACATATTATATCAAAACGCTTCGCATTTGTGATATAATAACAAATTACTATGTTACTTAAACGCGTATGGCTGAGTTTAATACTTTTGATTTTTGTGTTGCTTGTTATTGCCTTGATTGTGCTGTCGCAATTACCGGGCAAGCAACAGGGTAGCAGTTATCTCTCCGAGATGTTTGCACCCCGCGCACATAGAGAGGTTTCTGTGAGCGTTTTGAACTTTGACACAGGGCGAAGCAGAGTTTTTGCCCACGCCGAAGGTTCGGTCGCCGCCGCAGGCACGTTAGGCGTTCAGGTGCTTGGACCCGACGGGCGCGAAACCTTTAGAGATTCGTTTAGTATGTCTGCTCCCGCGATAATCGAAAGCAATGGTCGATTTGCGGCTTTTGACATCGGCGGTAGTGCGCTTCGTATCTTTAACGCCGAAGAAAGGCTCGCGCAAGTAGAAACAGAGGGGATAATTGTATCAGCTTCTATAAATAAAAACGGTTGGTTTTGCGTTGTTACGCAAGAACAAATGAGCGGTTCGCGGGGAACTGTCGCCGTATATAACGACAACGGCAGGCAGGTTTATCAAATCATTATGGGTAGCGGCTTTGCTCTCTCCGCAAAGCTCTCTGACGATAACAAGAACCTTGCGGTGTTGAGTGTCTTAGAAACAGGCAGCAGGATTGCGTTATACAGCGGCATTGACACTGACAAGGACGAGCCCGACCTTTTGTATAATTTTTATGACGAAATCCTCATAGACATCGAATACCTTACAAACACAAGTGTTTTGACAGTAGGGACACAAGCGGTAATGACTGTGGCTTTCTTCGAGACCGACCCGATAAACACGCTATACCGTTTTGATGATAAAAGATTGGGCGGCTATACCCACAGCTCCGATTTCACCGCTTTGCACCTATATGATTACAACATCGGTTACAGCGGGGATATTATATCTCTCGACGTTGACGGCACGGTACTCGGACAATTTGAAACTTCACACGAAATTGCATCAATATCATCCTACGGCAACACATTGGTTCTTTTGAGCAACGACGGGATAACCTTTTTTGACAAACACCTTGTTGCATATCCCCCCTCTGACAGCACGGACGCGATGACAACTGCCGGCAGGGTACTTGCACTCAGTGAAGATATGGCTCTCGGCGCAAGCGACCTTTCGGCGATTGTCGTCAGGCGCGGCGAGAGATAGGCGATATTATCCGTCGGCGAGAGATAGGCGAAAAACGGGCTATATTATCTGCCCGCAAAAATCGACGAAAATCGACAAAAATTATCATCGGAGAGAGCTTCGCAAAAATAGACAAAAATACTCGAAAGGAAATTTGACACTTGCTTGCTTTTTTGATTGACATAGCTGTTCTCGGAATAATTGCTTTTTGCGTGTGGCGCGGCTACAAAAACGGGCTCATTCGCGGTCTTTTTGGAATTGTTTCCCTAATAGCCGCTTTGATTGTTTCAAACGCCGCGGCAAACGCTTATTCAAAAGAGGCAACTCACGTAATCATGCCTTTTGCGAGCGGTATTATAGACTCAACCCTTTCGGATATGGAAGAAAACGACATTCGTTATCAGGCTATCGCGCACGACCACGACATATACGAGCCGAATTTCGGAACGGCGTATACCGTACTCCGTCAAATAGGGTTGCCTGAATCCGCCGCCGTTAATCTTGCGACACAGCTTTCCGAAGAATCGAGCCTATATTGGACTCCGCAAGACTTCATAAACATACTGGCGGAAAAGCTGACGGACACGCTTTCTTTTGTTGCCATATTTGGCATTACTTTTCTGATTCTTGCAATTGTTTTCGCAATTATCGGAAATCTTATCGGCTTTGTCTTTTCGCTCCCCGGTCTGAAACTTGTCGATAAAATCGCAGGCTCTGTTTTTGGGTTGGTAAAAGGCTTAATTATCGCGCTCGCGCTTGCTTCTGTAGTCAGGTATTTTGGTATTCTTGCTCCTGAGCTTTATTCAAATACGGTTTTACTTGAATATTTGACAATCAATAATTTGATTTCTACTTTTCTTGGGATTTGAAATAGTGTAGTATGTAGGTAATCCGTAATAGGCAGTGGTGGTGAGCTTGTGAAAACGATTCCAAATATTTTATCTGTTTTGCGAATATGTCTTGTTCCTGTGTTTGTTGCCGCCTATTTACTTGACGGTAACGATATAAAATATTTTGCGGTCTGTATCTTTATCTTTGCAAACATCAGCGATATACTCGACGGTTACATAGCGCGGAAATACAACGCAATCTCAAGACTGGGTAAGATTCTTGACCCGCTTGGTGACAAGCTGTTATTCTTTGCCGCTTTGGTTTGTATAACAATATCAAGACCTGTTTTGATTTGGGCGGTATGCGCCTTGTTCGTCAAGGAGGTACTCATGGGTGTCGGAGCTCTGCTGATTCGCAAAAAGATAAGTGTCGAGCCGCTTTCTTCAAATTGGCTCGGAAAGACAGCAACCGTGATTTTCTTTGCAGTCTGTGTACTTCTGCTTATATTTGAAAGCTTTATGTCTGACACTCTTGTCACTATATTTGCGGCTGTGGCTATTGCGGCGACCTTGGCGGCTTTTACCCTATATCTGCACACGTTTTTTACATTATTCAAAAATCGCACTCACACATAGGTGTCGTTGCGAAGAAATCTTATCCCCGCATGACGTGAAACCAAAATGATATGAAGCCCCGCAAGACTAAGTGTACCTCAAAAGCCCTTTAGAAAACAAAAACGGGCAGGATGCTTTGTCCGACAGGAAACGAAAACGGAGAATATTATGGATACATCAATCTGCACAAGATGCAAAAAGAACCCGGCGGTAATCTTTATTACCAAAATAGAAAACGGAGTAACCACAAACGAGGGGATTTGCCTCATTTGCGCGAGGGAGTTAAATCTCAAGCCTGTTGAGGACATCATCAAGAAGCTCGGACTGTCAAGCGAGGACCTTGAAATTCTTACTGAAGAAATGTTAGATGCAATGGGTGACATGGAGTCCTTGACCGAATCAACGGAGCGCGTGCGTGACGAGAATTTCGATGAGGGCAAAACCGCGACATTCCCGTTTCTCAGCAGACTTTTTGGCGGACCCGACGACTCCCCTATGCGCGATAGTCCAAGAGCGGGGCGTGATTCCGGTCAGAGGGAAAGCGGCGGCGCGGCGGGTTCTCCGACACCCGGCGGCAAGGGGAATAAGCGCAGGAAGTACCTTGAGAGCTACTGTATTTCTTTGTCCAAAAAGGCGGAGGAAAAAAAGTTAGACAGAATTGTTGGGCGCGACACAGAAACCGAGCGGGTTGTTCAAATATTAAACCGCAGACAAAAAAACAATCCCTGTCTAATCGGAGAGCCCGGCGTTGGAAAAACAGCGATTGCGGAGGGCTTGTCCTTGCGTATTCACGAAGGAGCTGTCCCCTACAAGCTGCGTGATAAAGAGGTATACTTGCTCGATTTGACGGCACTTGTCGCGGGAACGCAGTTTCGAGGTCAGTTTGAAAGCCGTATGAAAGGGCTTGTTGAGGAAATAAAGAGTCATGGGAACATCATACTTGTCATCGACGAGGTGCATAGCCTTGTTGGTGCGGGCGATGCCGAAGGCTCTATGAACGCCGCAAATATCCTCAAACCCGCCCTGTCGCGTGGTGAAATTCAGGTTATCGGAGCAACTACATTTAATGAATACAGAAAACACATTGAAAAAGATGCCGCTCTCGAACGCAGATTTCAGCCTGTTATTGTCAGCGAACCGTCCATTGACGAATCCATAGAAATTATTATCGGTATCAAGGGTTACTACGAAATTTTTCACGGTGTAACCATTTCAGACGAAATGGCAAAGCAAGCTGTACTGCTCTCCGAAAGATATATAAGCGACAGGTTTTTGCCAGACAAGGCGATAGACCTTATCGACGAAGCGTGTTCTGATTTGAATCTCAAAAATGAGATACTTGCGCGTATTGCTGAAATTACTAAGGAAAAGGCTGATTTGCAAAAAGAACGCGACATGATTTTGTCCGAGCCGAACGACAGCGACTATGCAAGGCTTGCCGAGATAAGGACGCTCGATTTCAATTTGTCAGATGAGCTTGCCATGCTCGAAGAGGGCGGAAAGCCCATGCTCACGTTGGACAATCTTTCCCGTGTCATTGAGCTTTGGACAAAGATTCCCGCCGCAAGCATACGAGAGGACGAGTTTAAGCGGCTTCTTGAGTTGCAATTAAGGTTAAAGAAACATATTATCGGGCAGGACGAAGCCGTTGACAGCGTTTGCTCCGCAATAAAGCGCAATCGCGTAGGAATTTCGGCAAAGCGCAAGCCCGTGTCATTTATCTTTGTCGGCCCTACGGGGGTAGGCAAAACCGAGCTTGTCAAACGTCTTGCCGCCGACCTCTTTAACTCACCTGAGTCGCTGATTCGGCTCGATATGTCTGAATTTATGGAAAAACACGCTGTTTCGCGAATAATCGGCTCTCCGCCCGGTTACGTCGGATATGACGAAGCGGGTCAGCTTACCGAAAAAATCCGTCGCAGGCCGTACAGCGTAATTTTGTTTGACGAAATTGAAAAAGCGCACCCTGATGTTATGAATATTTTGCTCCAGATTTTGGACGACGGGCATATCACCGACGCGCACGGGCGCAATATCAATTTTGAAAACACCGTCATTATTATGACCACAAATGCGGGGAGCGATAAAAAAGACGGTGCGGTCGGGTTTAACCGCTCGTCGGACGAGCTTGGAAAGGAAAAGGCGGAAAAGGCATTAAAAGATTTTCTGCGCCCTGAGTTTATCAATCGTGTGGACGAAATCGTGTATTTCAATTATTTGTCCGAAGAAAACTTTAAGGAAATCGCAAAGCTCATGCTCGAAGAACTGCGTGTTGCGATGGCGGAGAAAACCGTGACCCTTGTGTATGACAGCGCACTTGTTGACTATCTGACAAGCAAGTCGTTCTCGCAGACGTATGGCGCAAGAAACCTTAGACGTTTGATTCAAAAGGAAATTGAGGATTTAATTGCTTCTGAAATGGTTTCGAGCTACCAAACTCCAATCACCCAAATTTCCTTGTCCGCGTTAGAAAATATGCTTCAACTCGCCGCAGTGTGAATCGCGCTGTTCTCCGCGCTGTTTACAGCGCGGAGAGCCGTTTTGAACCGCGCAGAGAGCCCCTTTTTGATAGGATAAAGAGCAAAATTTGCCCTGTGCCGACAAATACCTGTGCAAATTTCAACTTTTTTGGTAAATTTTGCTTGCATTATTAACAAATTCGGCATATAATCGCTATTACTGAACTTTTTACGCAAAATTTAGGAGGTTTAATTTAATGAAAAACATGAAAGTCGCGCAAAAACTAATCCTTAGCTTTGTACTTGTCGCCGTATTGGCTGCTGCCGTGGGGTTAGTCGGCATCTTTGGTATGTCATCAATCAACACGGGTGCCAGCAATATGTATGACAACCAGACCGTGCCAATGTCATATATGACAACAATTGTCGAGATGATACAGCGAGAAAGGGCCTGTATGCGCGAGTTCATCATCGGCGCCGCAATTATTGTTGACCCTAACGACAGAAACGACCCCGGCATAGCTTTAATCGAAGATGCGCACGAAAGAGCCGCGTCTTACAGACAGCGTATGGCTATATCAAAGCCGCTTTATCGCGACACAATCAGCACCGCAACACCTCAAGGTCAGGAAGCGTTAAGGCTTTTTGACGAGGCTGTGAATCTTTATGACACACGTTTTTCCGAGTGCGTGGAAGCCATTTATGATGGCGCGAAGGCAGGAGAGAATCCTTCCGTGCTTTACGACCTTATGAGAACATATACCGACGACATCAACACCGTCACCGATAACTTTGAAACGTGCTTAGAGCTGAAAATTGAGTCCGCAAGCACTGCCAATGATGAGGGTGATGCTATGTTCTCCAGAATGTTGACTATCATTATTGTCGTGTTAGTCGGCGCGGTTGCAATTTCAATGTTCCTCGCCATCTACATTTCAGGCATAATCAGCAACCCGCTCAAAGCACTGTCCGCATTCATGGTTAAAGCAGGAACAACCGGTGACATCACCCTTTCCGCAACCGATGAAGCTACTATTGCGGCTTTTGCCACAGCCCGTGACGAGGTTGGACAAACCATCGCCGCCGCCGCCGCTTTTGTAAAACACGTTCAAAAAATGGCAAGCGAGTTGGAGGTTGTCGCCCACGGCGATTTGACCAGCGACGTGCAGATTCTGTCCGATGCTGACGTAATGGGCAAGTCCCTCCGTCAGATGATTGCAAGCCTTAACGAAATGTTCGCGAACATTAACTCGTCAACTCAACAAGTTTCAACAGGCGCGAAACAAGTCGCGGACGGCGCGCAATCCTTGGCGCAAGGCTCAACCGAGCAAGCCGCTTCTATCCAAGAGCTTTCCGCTTCAATCGGAGATATTGCCACAAGCACAAAAGAGAACGCTGAAATTGCGACAAAGACCGCAAAGCTCTCCGGCACAATCAGAGATAATGCCGAAAAGGGTAGCCGTCAGATGGACGAGATGATTGTCGCTGTCAAGGACATCAACGAAGCAAGTCTTTCAATCAGCAAGATTATCAAAACAATCGACGACATCGCATTCCAGACAAACATTCTCGCACTCAACGCCGCTGTCGAAGCTGCGCGCGCAGGTCAGCACGGTAAGGGCTTCGCGGTTGTTGCTGAAGAAGTTCGCAATCTCGCATCCAAGAGCGCGGAAGCCGCAAAGGATACAGGCGATATGATTCAAAACTCCATGAACAAAGCCGAGCTTGGTTCTCAGATTGCAGGCGAAACCGCTTCCAGTCTGAAAGAGATTGTGTCAGGTATAAGCGAGTCCAGCGATTTGATTTCTCAAATTGCCCAGGCTTCTGAAAATCAATCACAGGCTATTTCCCAAATCAACACAGGTGTTGACCAGGTTGCGCAGGTCGTACAGCAAAACAGCGCGACAGCTCAAGAGTCCGCCGCGGCATCACAGCAAATGAGCGGTCAGTCAACAATGCTGGAAGAACTCATTTCCCAGTTCAAGCTGAAAGGTCAAAGCAACAGCTTCAAGGGTCTGCCCTCATCACCCGGCAAAAAGAACGACTCCGTTGCAGACGATTTCGGAATAGGGTCAGATGACGACTTCGGCAAGTATTAAGGCATAAGGTTACCTCTAAAGCCCCCGTCGAAAGATGGGGGCTTTTTTGAGTGTTTCACCGTCATTTATACAGGTTAAGTTATGCCTAAAAGAATTCTGTCCAAATCTGCGTCTAAAGCCCCACAGTAATCAATATAGGGGATGTTGAATCGCTCTAACGCCTCGGCAAATTGCCTATATCCGCCTTGTTCGCGAAGAGCAACCCACGCGACACCCAGTTTTTCTGCCTGATTTTTATTTTGTTTTGATAAGGTGTCGGCTATGAAAATTTCTGAGCTACGGGCGAATATGGCATCGGCACTCTCCGGATTGCCTCTGCCCATCAGCTTAACTTCACAGCGATGTTTATTACCGTTGTTATCAATAAGATAATAATCTACTTCTCTATCAACGTTCTTTTTAATGTCTTTGATAAATGTTCCGGTGCGGTTAGCTAAAGGCACCTGATATAGCTCGCATAAAGTATCCATTAGAATGTTTTCAGCCGCTTTGCCCGCAGTGCTCCACGCACCACCTCTCAGCGCGGATCGCTTTACAGCTAAATTGTTAATAACTATCAACGTTTCGTTAATGGTTAAGTCTACAGCAACACCATTAAACTTGATAGTCAGCATTAGGGATAAATCTTCTTCGCTATCAAGTAAATCAGTAATTGCTTTATTTAACGTGTCGTAATGTTCATAGGCGGCTTCAATAGCGACCTCTTTTTTCGCCGTGCCATACATATTAGTTATTGTTTTTTTGTTTAGCCCACTGTTAATGATAATTTTATCTATTGGCAGATTTTTATTGAGCATTGTTTGCTTATACCAATCAGCAACATTTTGATTGTTTAGCTTTAAGCTGATTATGCTTTTGAAAAAATCTACCGCGTACTGCAAAAACTCCGCATTTATTAAGGCAACCACTTCCCCTCTATAGTCCTTACCTGATATTACTTTTTTCACTATGCTTTTTGTAACTTGTCCCGTAAGAGTCATGTGCTTAACTCCTTTCTAAACTCATCTAACGTTAAAAACCTTGTCGGGTTAGGGTCAATCAGCGAGTATTCGCCGACTTTATCTTGCATATAATCGAAATATTTTTTTTCTTTTTCCGCTAATAAAAAATTGCGACCGAGAGCTTTTGCTGTGCGGCCAAGTGTTCCGCTTCCCGCAAAGGGGTCAAAGACCAAATCTCCTACGTATGAGTAATAGTTAATAATCCTTTGGCAGAGTTCGATTGGAAATATTGCCGAATGAACTTTGTCAGATTTTGGGTGTATCTTCCATACATTGGTTGTCTCAAACTCATCGTTAACTTTACTCGCGTTTACCGTATCTCTGTCGTACTGATGGATATTCCAATCAAGTAGTTTGTCTGTTCTTTTTCTATATACCATAAGATATTCTGTTACGCTGTTAGGCTTATATCCCAGCGGTTTGCGATGCTGTTGAAATCCGCCAACGCGATTTTTTACGCTATACTCAGGCTTTTCCCAAACTATGTCGTCTATAAATTCCCACGACATTTTCACAAGCAGTGCGTGTAAATCAAAGGGGATTGGATAACGCTTGCTTGAATGTGCTCTGCTAATACGAGGCTCAATAACGGGTGAGGTGTTTACTACAAGGAATCGGCCTTCCTTTGTAATTCGCGATATTTCGTCAAATACGTCGCTTAGGAAGTTAAGATATGCTTCATAGCTTTGATATATGGAATAATCGCGTGCGTTATAGTACGGTGGCGATGTAAACGTGAGATGTATGCTTTCATCAACAATTTCCTTTAACACGTCTAAAACATCGCCGAGGACTACTGTGTTAACCAACTTCTCATTCACATGTGTATGTGGTTTTAGTTTAGATTTTTTTTCGACTTTTGGATAATATTCTTTTTCAACTACTTGTTTAACCATCTCATTTTTATGAGACACAAGATTTTTCAACTCCTTATCAACCTTCTCGTCTCCTTTGAAAACAAGCAATGCTCGTATCGCTTGACATACTATTTTGGGGTCGTTATCATTTAATATGCTAATTAGGAAGTCTTTGTTTTTAACGTCTCTTTGCCGACCAATTGCCGAAATTGCCTCTCTTTTTACGGAAGAGTTGACATCGGTTTTGTAAACCATAATGAAAGTTTCTATGTTATCTGAATCTTTTATTTTTGCCAAGTTTTTAACCGCAAGAAGGCGAACGTCAGGCGACTCATGAAAAATCAATTTTTTTATTGGTTCGACATCAAGCCCTTTTTCTACCCTACCAATCTTCTCTAAACACTCTACAAGGCTCCCTGTATTGCTGTTATTCTTTGCAGGGTTGCTAATATTGTTCGTATAGTATAATAGTTGCTCCGCTACTTCGCTATAACTAACACCCATAATTGTTTCACCTCGCTTTACATATCTATATCAAATAAAAGAACAACTTGTCAATACACATTTTTTCACATATCCATTTTTCCCCTACACCGCAAAGCCTATTTCTTCCAAGAATTTGTCGTTAAACAGTGCGTTTGAGGATAGCTCTATATACTCACAGCGGCGGCGTATGTTTTCAAGTTTTTTGCGTACATTCTCGCCTGTTAGTGCCTGTACTGCGCCCTCTCCCGACGTGTTTCCGTATGCTTTTGCCGCAGGTAAAAGTGTTTTCGGGAAAAGCCCCACTCGCGCCGCGCTCTTTGTGTTTATAAAACTGCCAAAGCCGCCTGCTAAAGCTAACAGTTTTATGTCTTTTTCCGTGATTCCCGCATAATGCAGTAACACCTGTATACCTCCCGCTATTGCCGCTTTTGCTAATTGCAGGCTTCTTATGTCTTCGCCCGTGATGTATATGCTTGCGGTCGCCCCCGTGAGGTAGTATTTATCTGTGCCAATAAGTCTGCCTGTGCTGTCAACTGCTCCCGTGTCAAGCAAAAGCGCGAGTAGGTCAAGCAACCCTGAGCCGCACAAGCCTTTTGGGGCAGTATTGCCGATAACGGAAAACTCCACGTCCGAATTTTGCCAAACATGGTCGATTGCCCCTGATATTGCCGCCATTCCCATAGTGATTTCCGCACCCTCAAAGGCGGGGCCTGCGGCTGCGGCACAGCAATAGTATGTTCCTTTGTGCTTCAACGCTATTTCCCCGTTTGTCCCTATGTCTATAAACAGTGCTGTGTCGTTTATTTCTTCAAAGCCCGCGGCAAGCAGTCCTGCGGTGATGTCCCCCCCGACGTAAGCCGATATTGCGGGGGTGTAGTAGATTTTTCCGTTTTGCGAAAGCGGAAAAGTTTTCCACGCAGGGAGTTCTTTCCCGAATAAGCTGACGGTTGTAAACGGAGAGGTTCCCATGCTAATTGGTGAGTACCCCGCCGCTAAGTGTTGCATTATTGTGTTGCCCGCTATGACCGCTTGCTCGATTTGGGTTGCGCCGCTGTCGGTTTTGCTGTCCCTCGCGCCCTCGCTACGTCCCACACTCGCGCCGCTGTCGGTTCTCTCGCCGCTGTCCGCACTCTCGCCGCCGTCCCCACCCCCGCCATGTGCGGCAATAAGCTGATGCGCCATATCTGACAGCTCTGCTTGAATTAGCTCTGTAAGCGTTTCGTGTCCGTTGTTTACGCAATACATAATACGAGCTGTCACGTCCGCCCCGTAAACGGCTTGCGGATTTAACCTTCCGACAGCTCCGAGCTTTGCCCCTGTTGCTAAGTCAACCAAGTGCATAACAAGCGTGGTTGTGCCGAGGTCAACGGCAACGCCGTATTTTTTACCCGTGTTGCTGTTTATTTTGCTTCTTGCTATCTTCGCCCACGCTTTATCAAGTCGAGCCTTTTCATCTTTGAAATCACCCAACATCGGCGGATTGCTGTACCCTTTTGATTTCTTTCTCATAACACAATTTCCCCAAAAAGTGACCAGTTATTGCTGTGTGTCATTTTCGCATCTACAAACTCTCCGACCATGTCGGAAGCCCCTTGTAAATGTACCAATCTGCCGCCGTTTGTACGCGCTTTGAGCGAATACTTTTCGCCCCGTTCCTCGCCGTCAATCAAAACCCGCATTTTCTTACCTATATACTCTTGGTGCTTTTTCTCTGATATTTCGTTTTGCAGGTCTACTAAATGCTCAAATCGCTCTTGTATTACCTCTCTGTCAATCTCGTCCGTAAGCTCCGCCGCAGGCGTACCCGGTCTTTTTGAATAGATGAATGTGAACATTGCTTCAAACTCTGCCGCTTTGACAAGCGCGAGTGTTTCTTCAAAGTCTTTTTGCGTTTCTCCGGGAAATCCGACGATAACGTCACTCGTTATCACAATGTTCGGCATTAGCTTTCGCGCAAGGTCAATCTTTTCCATATATTCTGCCGCTGTGTATTTGCGATTCATAAGTTTTAATATGCGGTCACTGCCTGATTGAAAGGGTAAGTGAATGTGCCGCGCCACTTTTTTATTCTCCGCCATAGCTTTGAACAAATCGTCAGATGCGTCCTTTGGGTGACTTGTCATAAACCGCACAAGAAAATCACCCTCAATTTCACATATTTTTCGCACAAGGCTCGGAAAGTCAACGTTCTTGTCCGTGTATGAGTTTACGTTTTGTCCCAAAAGTGTTATGTCCTTATATCCTTGCGTCACAAGGCTTTGTGCTTCCTCTAATATCTTAGCGGCTCGTCTGCTTCGTTCTCTCCCGCGAACATAGGGTACTATGCAATATGAGCAAAAGTTGTTACAGCCGTACATAATAGAGAGCCACGCTTTAACCGCGCTTTCACGGTGAACGGGGGTGTTTTCGGCAATCTGAGCAGGGTCTGTATCGTCTATAAACACTCGCTTTCCCGCGTTAATTGCTTTGTAGAGCAGTTCGGGAAATCGCCACAACTGACTTGGCGGAAACACCAGCTTAACGTGCTTATAGGAGTTGCGTATTTTCTCGACTGTCTGCGGAACAGCCGCAAGGCATCCGCAGAACACAATAATTTGCGTTCTTTTTGCTTTTTTTGTGTGAACAAGAGCTCCGACGTTTCCCAGTACGCGGTTTTCGGCGTTTTCCCTTATCGCGCAAGTGTTAATGACGACTATATCCGCGATATATTCGTCGCTCGTTATGCCATACCCCATTTCTATGAGCATTCCGCGCAGCTTGTCGCTGTCCGATTCGTTTTGCTGACAGCCGTATGTATCGACATACGCAAAAGACGGCGAGTGCCGCTGATTTGTGATTTCTCGCATTTTGTTTGTGTATTCGCGCTGACTTTCCGTGTCTTGCGGGGTTATTTCTGTGCTTCTTTCCACAAAGACCTCTTTCTTTTCTATGTGACTTTGTTGATTGGTTTCTCTATTTTACAGCAAAGGTGAGCGGTTAGCAAGTGGTGATGTGGCGGGGCGGGGCGGCTGGGCTGTAGGCGATATGGCTTGGCATGGCAAATCTTAGCCTGCGCAAACAGCACAGCTTACACAGCGCACAGCTTTTTGTACACAGCGCATGCCTTTTTTCTTGACTAACGGTTTATGTTTGTATAAAATGCGAAACAGAGAAAAGTTTAACTAAAATAGGAGCGGCTGTGAAAAATGAGGTGTCCGAAACGACAAAGACTAATGTGCATAAATCATAGCTCGCCGCTAATGACGAGGAGGATGTTTCTGTCCGTACTCGTCTTAGTTTTGATTGCCGCAACAGTCATTGCTTGTAGTGATAAGGTGTCGGACACTCCTGACATACCGCCATTTGAAGTGATTGATGAAACCAAAATTGACGAGGTGGCGCACCTTTCGTATGTAGGCGAGAATATTATCTTAGTTGGCAGGGCAAATTACGTTGATAACTATATTTATGTTTTCGACTCAACCGGGGAAATGCAAAGCGAATCCAAGATTACTTTGCCCGCCTACTTAAAGGCCGCTGACGTTGACGATGATGGCAATGTGTGGCTTTATCACAATGTTGCCACGTTAAACTTTGAAACGTATGAGGCTGTGTTTGACAGCGCGTATGTTGACTGCTACGACACTTTCGGAAATCTTATCAGGTCTATTGAACTTGACACGTCAAATGTGGGCTATGCCTACGCCCTTGCCAATAACAACAAACTAATCGTGAGCGGCGGAAACTTTTACATATCTTCGTCGCAAAGCTCCGCCTCACTTGTGGTCTTGTTCGCTTTCGACGAGAGCGGTGCGTTAAAAACAGAAACGAACAACATCGGCGGCAACTATATTGACGATATGTGTCGCTTATCCGACAGGCGATTGGTTTTGAAGACATTTAACCCCAATATGCCGACGAGTTCAGCGTACTTATTTGAAGAGTTTGACCTTAACAGAGGTAGCAACAGGGCTTGGCAAGCGGACGCAGACACGGCAGGCGTTTTCTACAATACGGGGTACGATAGCTATCCGTTGCTGAAATGCACGAGTGAAGCTATCTTAGGTTATAATATCGAAACTATGGAAAGCACATCCCTTGTTATGTGGGACGAACGGGGGGTTGATGGTGCTGTCTACCAACACGCAATCGCCATTGACGACGAGTATGTGTTTTCACTTATGAAAAGCTCGGAGAATGGCACAACGCTTGACCTAATCAAGCTACCCGTCACAAGCGACGGGATACCTCACAACACGACGGCAGACAAGACGACGGTTATCGTCGGCGGAATAGGCGGCGTTGAAGGGATTGCCTTTGAAGATATGCGGCGCGAGATTCGACTCTTCAATGATTCAAATGTGGAATATCGGTTAGAGCTGAAGGACTATTTTGAAACCGATTACAACTCTGCGCTCACACGGCTGAATTTGGACATCATTTCGGGAAACGCCCCTGATGTCATACTCTTTAATGACGTGTTCGCGATACCCCGCGACAACTATGCCAACATGGGATTGTTTGCGGATTTATACGAATTTATTGACAGCGACCCCGATATAAAGCGCGAAGATTTTCTGCCGAATGTTTTTAAGGCTCTTGAAACAGACGGCAGGCTGTATTTCGGGGCAACCTCATTTCACATAATGACGTTGGTCGGCAAGACCTCTGAGGTCGGCACGGAAATGGGGTGGACGTGGGATGACTACGATTCCCTGATTGCTTCGCAACCGCAGGGAATTACACCAATAGCCGCCGAGGGAGAGTCTTCGTCGAAAGTGAGCATGTTTTTAAGGCTTCTTTCGCCAAAGTTAGGCGAGTATGTTGATTACAAGACAGGAACTTGTGATTTTGTCAATTCTGATTTTGTACAGCTTCTTGAGGTTGTAGACGACTTTGATAATGACACAATCGGCTACTCAAGGGCGGCAGATTTTAGTGAAGATAATCCGCTTTTAATGTTGGCGAATATGTTCGGTTTCCATGAGCTTATGAAGTGGGAAAAGCATTATTTCAATGATGATGTTACTTTTATCGGAGTTCCAAGCAACAACGGCGGGTCAGGTTCCACAGGGAGGCTGTTCAACACCTTCGCGATTTCGGCAAGCTCGGAAGCGCAAGACGGCGCGTGGGCATTTGCGAAGTATCTGATGCTTGACTCTCAAGAAAGGATGGGAACAGTCGCCATATTTTCGCCCGAAATTCCCCGTGTAACCTCTGTCGGTTTTGACGGTTATCCAATAAAGATTTCTGAGCTTCAAAGAATTGCCGAGTTTTCTAAAATCGAGCTCGAAGCAGACGACGACAGAGGGGTACTACGCAGTGAGTATATATTAGACGGGGCTGATTATCGACCTTATGACGTGCAACCGAACACCGACAGAGAGGTTGACAAGGTTCTCGACTTAATTTACTCTGTGAGCTTTTCACACTATGAAACAACTGTTCGGAATATAGTCGTTGAAGAAATCGACAATTACTTTTACGGTCACAGAACTGCGGAGGATGTCGCCGCTATAATTCAGTCCAGGGTTAGCCTGTATCTGGCGGAACGCGAATAGAGTCCCGCTGTCGTCACGGGTAAAAGAGCAGAAGATTTTTTTGGAGTTAATAAAGGTATGCGTAAACAAAGTGTGAAAATTTTAACAATTTCTCTCGTGTTGCTGTGTAGCGCAATACTCTCCTGCTTGACGGGCTGTGACCCTTCCCACTATACTCAAAATTACGAAGATTTGCTTAGTAGTGTCACAGGGGTTGAGCTGATACGCTATGATGCCCCGAACGCCGAATATATCAACACCTTTATTTCTCAAAGAAAGGTCCGCGCTTTTGATTTTAGCAAAGCTGAAATTATCGAAGTGTTAGACACAGAGAATTTAGATGATTTTTTACAAGACTGGGCTGACGTTAGGCTTTGGAATATTTGGGGGCACTCCAATTCTCCCGTCGGTATAAGCCTTAGAATCCTCCACGACAATGGTGACTTTGATGTGTTTTCATGTACTGTCGAGGACGGTGTGCAAAGCGGAATGTTCGGGCATAGATTCACCGAAAGAGGGCGGCTGAAAGAGTACATAGGGTTACTCGAAAACAGAAGTGATTTTGTGGACATTATAAATAGTTACTTTACGATGAATATCTCGTGATGCCGCTTCTTGATTACACGCTTAAAATATGATACCATAGTGCACATCCCCAGAATGAACGGAGATGTCCCGAATGAAAAAGCTTGTAATTGATTTGCGCTTGGTGAGAAACAATTTGCGCGCGATTAAAGATAACGCTGAAGGCGTACACATTTTTGCTGACCTCAGTGCCAATGCGGGGGGAATGGGGTTACTTACGCTTGCGGGGTTTTTACGAGATGAGGGTGTTCGCAACTTCATAGTGTCTGACTCGGAGGATGCTGTGCTGTTGCGGAATAATAATTTTACTAAAGAGCGTTTGATGATGCTGCGCAGTACGGCTGACCCGAACGAAATTGCCAAGCTCCTGTCTTGCGGGGTTATCTGTACTGTTGGTTCTTATGATGCCGCTGTCGCAGTCAATGGTATTGCCGAAAAGTACAAAATTGTCGCAGATGTTCAGGTAAAAATCAACACAGGTCTTGGGCGTTACGGGTTTCAGCTTGCGGAGCTGGACAAGGTTGCGGCTATTTACAAATATATGTCATGCTTGAATGTAATTGGCACATTTACTACTTTTTCCGCATCTTGGCGCAGTAAAAAACAAACCTTTGCACAGCTTGACAAGTTTAATTTAGCTCTTGACAGGATTGTCGATATGGGCTTTGAGCCGGGTGCCGCCCACGCTGTCGATTCCGCCGCGCTTTTTAAGTATGATATTGATTTAATGGATGCTGTGCGCGTTGACACGGCTCTTTCCGGACGGATTCCCGGAAAAAATATACCCGGATTGTCCCGTGTCGGTTACATTGAAGCGGGAATCGAGGAATTAGGCTGGTATCCAAAGGGTCACACCGTCGGCACCGAGCGCGGATTTGTAACAAAACGTCCGACGAAAATTGCCATTTTGTCTGTCGGTTATTATCACGGCTTTGGCGTGGACAGATATATCGTCGAGAGAAGCCTGTTTGATATTGTTCGGTGGCGGCGCAGAAAGACTTTTGTAAAGGTTAACGGTCAAAAGTCCCGTGTACTCGGCAGTGTGGGGCTCTTGCACACTATGATTGATGTAACTAAGGTTGACTGCACTGTGGGCGATGTCGCGATTTTGGACGTTGACCCTGTAAATGTCAAGGGGCTTCAGACCGAATACCGTTAATAGTAAGTGATAAACTTTCAAGGATAGACATATGCGGAGGTATGGGCTTGTCTAAAATAATTCAACTTGAACAGCATGTTGCCGACCTTATCGCGGCCGGCGAGGTTGTGTCGAGGCCTGCATCCGTCGTTAAGGAGCTTTTGGAAAATTCCATAGATGCAGGCGCGGGCATTATAACTGTGGAAATCTCCTCAGGGGGAATGACATATATTCGCATTACCGACGACGGTTGCGGAATTGCTCCCGATGAGGTGAAAACCGCCTTTTTGCGCCACGCAACAAGCAAGCTGCAAAACGCGGCAGGGCTTGAGGCTATCGAAACTCTCGGTTTTCGCGGGGAAGCTCTTGCCGCTATTGCCGCTGTTTCGCGTATAGAGATTATAACCCGAACTTCGGGTGTTGGCGAAGGCGTTCGGGCGAACACTGGCGAAGGCGTTCCACCTAACACAAGCGAGGGTGTTTCACCGAACACTGGCGAGGGTGTTCGGGGGGTTTTAGAGGCGGGAGCGCCTTTGGGCTTCTCTCCGACGGGTTGCCCTGTCGGTACGACAATAATCGTGCGTGATTTATTTTTCAACACTCCCGCACGGTTGAAGTTTATGAAAACCGACCGAGCGGAAGGCTCTGCGGTATCGTCTGTTGTCATGCGTTGCGCTCTTTCCCGCCCCGACATTTCTTTCCGCTACATCAAAGACGGTAAACCGCAGTTTCATACACCGGGAGATTCACGGGTCGATTCCTGTGTTTATAATCTGCTCGGCAGGGAAATTGCGCTTGGTTTTATCCCCGTAGACCTTTCTGATGAGTCCGTTTCTGTTCAAGGCTTCACTTCATCACCCTCTGATGCTCGCGGGAACAGGGGTTATCAGTTCTTTTTCATAAACGGCAGAGTTGTCCGCTCTCTTTTGTTGCAGTCGGCGTTGGAGCAGGCTTATAAGAACAAAATTCTCTCAGGGAGGTTTCCCTCTTGCGCGCTCTATATAACCACAGGTGCTAACAATGTTGATGTAAATGTTCACCCCGCAAAAACCGAAGTGCGCTTTGTTTCCGACAAACAGGTTTTTGACGGTGTTTATTATGCGGTACTCGGCGCGTTAGAGCGCGGCGGCGAGGGTTTTCATGGCGGTAGCGGCGGCGGTAGCTCTCGTGGCAACAGCCACAGCGACAACGGCACTCGCGGCAACATCTCCCACAGCGACAGCAGTGTCTTCCGCAACGACAACAACACCCTCAGCAACACCCGCCGTAGTGACAATCTCGCCACAGGCAACAGATTTGAGAATTTAAGTGTGGACGATTATCTGCGAAAATACAGCAACCGCTCGTCCGATACATACAGCAATCGACCGTCAACGAGCGCATATAGCGGACAGCCAAAACCCGCCCCCCCCGCATATGCCGCAGATACCAAGTACACCTCCGCAGACACCGAGCAATCCCCCACAGACACCGAGCAACCTCCCGCAGAGTACGAGAGCTTATCCTCGACTACTGCACAGACACAGGGCGAAACCGCGCCCAATGAAACAGCGCGCAAAATGCCGTCCGTCGGATATTTTCGCGTTATAGGCGAAGCTCTTGACACCTACATTATCTGTGAGTTTGAAGAATCCGTTTGGTTTATTGACAAGCACGCCGCACACGAGCGCATATGCTTTAACGCGCTCCTCAGCGGCGAGTATGAGCCAATGTCGGAAGCACTCATTTCCCCTGTGGTCTGCCGCATGGGTTACAACGAAACTTCGCTTTTGCTTGAAAACGCCCCTCTTTTAGAAACTCTCGGCTTTTCGGTTGAAGGTTTTGGCGAGGACTCCGTTGCCGCTCGTTACATACCGTCATACATTCATCAAAAAGATGTCGAATCCGTGCTGACGGAAATATGCACCGCGCTTGAACGCGGAGAAACCTCAGAGCAGAGCAAATCGCCAAGCACCGCCACCCTTGAAAAGATATACAAAACACTCGCTTGCGGGGCGGCAATAAAGGCGGGCAGCAGCTCGGACAAAAAAGAGCTTGAGGCTTTAGCGGAGCGGGTTCTTTCGGGCGAAATATCGCATTGTCCTCACGGCCGCCCTGTTTCTTTCGCGCTCACAAAAACCGCAATAGAAAAGCGTTTTGACAGAATCTAAAGGAGTGTCTGCCTTTATGACACAAGAAGAAAAGCCGAAAATCATCGTTATAACAGGCCCGACCGCCACCGGAAAAACCTCGCTTGGAATACGGCTTGCAAAAAAGCATAACGGTGAAGTCATATCCGCAGATTCTATGCAGGTTTACAAGCTCATGGACATAGGCACGGCGAAACCCTCAGACGATGAAAAAGGCGGCGTTGTTCATCATATGCTTGACGTTGTGCCGCCTTGGGAGGATTACTCCGCCGCCCGTTATGTCAGAGAGGCGACGGTTTGCACAGATGATGTTATTTCCCGCAACAAGCTCCCAATAATCGTCGGCGGTTCAGGGTTATATGTAGACTCGCTCATCAGAGGGCGTGTTTTTGCCGCTAAGGTTAATCCCGAACTGCGAAAAATCCTTGAACTGCGATATGACAAGCTGGGCGGCAAGGCAATGTTGGACGAGCTTCGCAGGCTTGATACGAAAGGTGCTGAAAAACTGCACGAAAACGATAAAAAGCGCATAGTCCGTGCTTTTGAAGTCCTCGAAACGTCCGATATGCCGCTCTCTGAACACGATTTAAGCGAAAAATCGCTCCCGCCGAGATATGATTGTATAAAAATCGCACTTTCTTTTGTGGACAGAGAGATTTTATATGATAGAATAAATAGGCGCGTTGATGATATGATGTCGAGAGGGCTTGCCCGCGAGGTTGCTTCGCTTCAAGAACTCGGTGTTCGCCGCAACTCCACGTCAATGCAGGCTATCGGCTACAAGGAGCTGTGTGAAGCGTTAGAAAATAAGGCGGACATAGGTACAGCGGTTGATAAAATAAAAATGGAGTCCACGCGATATGCAAAACGGCAGTTGACATGGCTTCGGCGGGACAGCAGTATTCATTGGATACTTTGGGATAAAGCCCCCGACATAGAGCGTGGCATCAGCGAAATCGAAAGGTTGCAGAAGGGATAGCTCATAAAAATGAAGCGAAGTGATTTTTTTATCAGACTTATGACAGGCGTGATTTTTCTCGCTGTTTTAGTTGTCGCTGTTTACACAGGCTATAATGCCGTAGTTAATCTTTATGAAACAACCCCCGCCGTAAGCTACACCGTTGAGGAAACCTTTGCCGCGCAAGGTTATATCGTGCGTACAGAAAGCGTACTTGTGGATTTCAGCCCCGCTGTTCTGCCAATAGTGCGGGAGGGGGAAAAGGTGGCTTCGGGTCAGGCTATCGCCATTGAATACCTTTCCTTAGACGCACTCGAAACTGCGGGAGAAATTCGTTCGCTCACAATGAAAATCGCTCAGTTAGAATCCTCAGGGGTTACTGACGATACCGTCGGGCGTGCCGCAGTCTTGGAGCTTTCCAAGTCTGTACATACTCAGAATTTCCGTATGCTCGATGAGGTTTCTTTAGAAATCGAAACAGGTATATTTGTTTCCGAAACCGATATAGACGTGTTGCGCGACAGGCTTGAAACGCTTCAGGGGAGAGCTATAAACGCAAGAACTGTTTACGCGCCTGTCAGCGGCAATTTTTCTCACATTGTTGACGGCTTTGAGCATATTCTACCAAGCTCTCTCAGCGATATGCTTCCCTCTGATTTACACGCGCATTTTCGCTCGCCCCTTGATGTTACGGGTGCAGGAAAGCTGATAACAAATTTCCGCTGGTACTATGTTGCTGAGATGAATTATAACGATGCTATTCGTCTGACCGTCGGACAAAATAAGGTTGTGCAGTTTTCCGGAGCGTATCAGGCAAGCGTGGAAATGCTCGTTGAGAGCATCGGCAGACGAGCCGACGATACTTGTGTCGTGCTTTTTTCGAGCGACAGGGGTATACATGATGTGGCTTCCCTGCGCTTTCTTCGCGCCGACGTAATCAACAATGTCTATACGGGGATTCGTGTGCCAAAGGAAGCCGTTCACATAGAGGTTCGGGGTAGTGAGGTGTTAGAGTATATTTACCTGCAAACCTCCGGTTACGCGGAAAGGGTGAATGTCGAGAGAATCCCGCCCGGCAATCCCTTTGAAACCGCTGACAGTTATCTTGTCAGGGACGGGCTTGAAACAGGCTCTCCCTTGCGCGTGGGGTCAACAATAATTGTTAAGGCTAACAACTTATATCATGGGAAAGTTATAGGATGAACAGTATTTCAGACAATATAAAGACGGTTCGCGAAACTATCGCAAAAGCCGCTACGCTGTCGGGGCGTTGCGCGGACGATATAACGCTTGTCGCCGCATCAAAAACGAAGCCTGCCGAGCTTGTCCGCGAGGCTGTCAGGGCGGGTATTGCCGCTATCGGCGAAAACCGCGTACAGGAAATGACGGAAAAACGAGGTCTGGGTGCTTATGACGGCGCAGATTTGCATTTTATAGGTCACTTGCAAACAAACAAGGTAAACAAGTTAGTCGGCGTTTGCGACCTTATTGAAACCGTTTCTTCAAAAAAACTTGTAGAAATGATTGGAACTCGCGCTGTTTCGTTGGAAATTACGCAAAATGTTCTTATTGAGGTAAATATCGGCAAAGAACCGCAAAAATCCGGAGTTCTGCCTGAACATCTTGATGAATTGCTTGCATTTACAGCTCAAACTAAGGGTATAAATGTGCTTGGTTTGATGGCAATTCCGCCTTTTTTTGAAAATTCTGAAAGAAATTGCTACTATTTTGACATGATGTACAACCTTTTTGTTGACATACGCACAAAAAAATATGATAATGTTTCTGTGCGACTGCTCTCTATGGGCATGAGCGACACCTACGAGGATGCTATTCGTTCCGGCGCGAACATGGTTAGAGTCGGTTCTGCAATCTTCGGAGCGCGATAACTAAAAGCCGTCTTTGAACGTGCTAATCGGTAATTGAAAGGATGTCTCATAATATGGGGTTGTTCGACGAACTAAAAAAATTAGCGAAGCCTTATGATGACGAAGAAGATTTTGACGATTTCCAACCAAAAATAACAGAGGAGCTGCCGCTTGCGCCGAAAACTCCTGCACAAGCCCGAAGTACATACGCAGGGTTTGACGAGCAGCGCAGCAACAACAAGCTTGTCAACATACACGCGACGGCACAGCTTAGGGTTGCTTTATTTAAGCCTGAGCGGTTTGAAGCCGCCGCCGAGATTGCGGATAATCTGCGCGACAGACATACCGTTGTGCTTAACTTAGAGCAAACAAACAAGGATATTGCTCGCCGTCTTGTAGACTTTCTCAGCGGTGTGGCGTATGCGCAAGAGGGAAAAATAAAGAAGGTTGCTGTTAACACTTATCTCATAACTCCGTATAACGTTGACCTTCTGGGTGATTTAATTGATGAGCTGGAAAATAACGGCTTATACTTCTAAAGACGAAAGGGTTGAATATTATGCTGACTCCACAGGATATTTCTGAAAAAGGTTTTGTCAAAGCTGTTTTTGGCGGGTACGACATGGCGGGTGTTGATGATTTTCTCGAAACCGTCCAGACCGACTACGCGGCTTTGTACAAGGAGAACGCCATTCTTAAAGGCAAGCTCAAGGTTCTCGTGGAAAAAGTAGAGGAATACCGCTCTACTGAGGACGCTATGAGAATGGCTTTGCTCACCGCACAGCGCATGGGCGAGGAAATCACCATAGAGGCCGCAAAAACTAAGGACGATATGATTAAAAGCGCGGACGACGAGGTTAGAATTAAGTATGCAGAGTTTTCTCATAAGCTCTCTTTGGAAGAATCGCGTCTTGCCGCCGCTTCTAAGGAAACAAAGAAATTTATTGACTTGTCCTACGCTATTCTGCGTAAGCATACGGAGTTTTTGAAAAAGTTAGAAACCGCGACTCATATTGACGGTGCTTCCTCCGCCGCTTCTGCTAAGCCTGTTGCGGCACCGATTCCGATTGCACCTCCGCCTGAGCAAGAGCAAGCCGCTCCGCCTGTTGCTCCCACAATGCCCACCCCCGCACCGAAATCCGCTTCACGTTCGGCAAAATCCGTTGCTAAACAAGAGCCTGAGGTCGAGATTGAAAATATTGCCGAGCAAATTGGCAACGCGGTAGAGCAGATGACTACTGTCAGTGCGGAAGCCGCTCCCCTTGTTGCGCCGCTTGCACCGCCTGTACCGCTTGCACCGTCCGACAGCGCAGAGCAAAACTCGTTGTTTGAAAAAATCGGCGACACGGTAGAATTACCCACAGCAGAGGAGCTGTCCGCAGACATTTCCCCCAGACCGAAGTTTGATTTCGACGACCTTAAATTTGGCGCGAATTTCGACAACGATGAGTAATTAGAGTATATATGGTTATAATCAAGTTAAAAAGGGTACTTCTCGGCTTTTTTGAGCGTAACCACAGACACGAAAATTTCAATGAAGTTATAGGATTGGGCACTTATATATGATACTATGTTTTCTTTTTTCGGCTCTTATAGTGGCGTTAGACCAGTTTTTTAAGCAATGGATTGTGCGCACCATAGATATTGGAGCTATCGGTCCTGAAATTATACCCGGCGTACTTGGTCTTACGCATTGGGAGAATGACGGCGCAATGTTAAATATTCTGTCGGGGCAGCAATGGCTTCTTGCCGCCATTGCTTTTACCGCATCCCTTGCGCTTGTTTTTATTCTGCTCCGATATAATGAGGGGTTCTGGGGTACGCTCAGTCTTGCGGCGGTTCTCGGCGGAACTGTCGGCAATTTGCTTGACCGTATTTTTAATCACGGGAAGGTTGTTGATATGTTTAGAACCCTGTTTATCAATTTCCCCATTTTTAATATTGCGGACATATTTATAACGCTTGGTTTTATTACTTTCCTGATTCATTTTATAACCTTAACCGTTAATGTGGGAAAAGACACAGACGCTCTTATTGCGAATATCGAGCGTGATTTTGGCGAGGATATTGATGCGGAAGATGTCGCCGACATTGAAAGTCTTACCTATACTGCCGCTCAACAGACAAGTGCTGAGCCGCAATCCGTTGCGGCGGTTGACGTTGCTTCTGTAGCGGCGGTTGCGCCTGTTGCCCCCTCCGAGTATGAGGTTGCGCCTGTAGTGCCTGAATATGCACCTGCCGCGCCCGTAACACCTGTTGTTCCCATTGCGACTGCACCCGTCGTTACTGCCCCCACAACTCCGCCGCAAGCAGTACCCATTGCTCCTGTCAGCTATGACAACGCGGCTTCGGTCAGCGACTACGACTCTGTAACAGACACAACACCCGACATTTCCTACACCTTAGAAGCTCTTGAGGCGGAAATCGGCTCTTTGGATACTGATTACGACCTCGACGAAATTTTGCGTGAATACGGCATTGAAGACGACGACATTACAGTGTAACATCGACGGTAAACGTCTTGATGTTTATATCTCTGACTGCGTTCCCGCTTTGACAAGGAGCGCGGCGGCAAGGCTTGTTGAAAACGGAAAAGTAACCTCAAACGGTGCTTTGTTGCGAAAAAATCACAAAACCTCATGCGGTGAAGCATATTTAATTGTACAAGATGAGCCTGAAATCTCTGCCGCACTGCCGCAGGACATCAGGCTCGACGTTGTTTTTGAAGATACGGATATTATCGTGGTGAATAAACCACGCGGGATGGTTGTCCACCCTGCGCCCGGACACTTTTCGGGAACTCTTGTAAACGCCTTATTATCTCACTGCGGCGACAGTCTTTCGGGAATTGGAGGAGTGCTTCGTCCCGGCATCGTTCACCGCCTTGACAAAGACACATCAGGCTTGATAATTGCCGCAAAAAACGACATTTCACACTTGTCGCTGACAAAACAGCTTGCGGCGAGAACGCTTGTACGAGAGTACGAGGCCGTAGTTTGCGGGAATATAAAGACTGACAGCGGCACGGTAGATGCTCCGATTGGTCGTCACCCCGCCGACAGAAAAAAACAAGCGGTTTTTTCCGTAGCCACAGAGCGAAAAATCCGCAACGCAGTCACGCATTATACTGTCATCACCCGCTACGGCAGTTATACGCATGTGAGCTGTCGGCTCGAAACAGGAAGAACGCATCAAATCCGCGTTCATCTGGCACATGTCGGTCATCCTGTTTTGGGCGACAGGGTTTACGGCAGAAAAAAAGCGGAGCTTGGCATGGACAGCCAGTGCCTGCACGCACGAAGGCTGTGCTTTATGCACCCCTCCGACGGTCGGCAGATAGAGTTATGCACAGATTTACCCGATTATTTTAACACCGTACTTGCAAGACTTGACCGTTTAGTATGATTCTCAGGGACGACCCTTGCGGCCGCCCAAAACCATTTCGCAGGGACGGATATTGTCCGCCCGCAACAACAGGTGCTTTTTATGAAAACACATGAAGAATGTATGCAATTAGCTCTTGAATTAGCGCAAGAGGCCGCCGCCGACGGCGAAACGCCCGTCGGGTGTGTTATATTAGATACATCAGGTAATGTTGTTGGGCGCGGGCGCAATCGCCGCGAAAAGGAAAAAAGCGCGACGGCACACGCGGAAATTGAAGCGATAAATAATGCCTGCGCGACTATCGGAGATTGGCGGCTTGACGGCTGTACAATGTATGTAACGCTTGAGCCTTGCCCCATGTGTGCGGGAGCTGTCATAATGTCACGAATTGACAGTCTTTTTTATGGTGCGCGTGACGAGCTTACAGGCTCTTGCGGCAGTGTTATAAACCTCTTTATGGAGTCTTACGGACATAAGACCCGCATAGTCGGCGGCATTTTATCCGATAAATGCTCCTCGCTTATCAGCGATTTTTTTAAGAGCTTACGGTGAAATTTATGAGCGTTGTTGGTTATGAACTTATTGATTGCGGCGGAGAGGTGGAAATAATCGGTGTTTCCGATTTTGACCTTAAAAAGATTTTCGAGTGCGGGCAATGCTTTCGGTGGGAAGCCGACGAGAGCGGTGTTTATACAGGTGTAGCTTACGGCCGCGCCGCCGCACTGCGGCAAGAGGATAGCCGCGTGTTCATCTCAGGCACGCTTGATGATTTTAACGCCCTCTGGCGTGGGTATTTTGACCTTGACCGTGATTATGCGAAAATCCGCACGCGGCTTAATGTTTCAGATTTCATGCGTAGTGCCACGCAGTTTGGTACAGGGATTAGAATCCTGCGGCAAGATGCTTGGGAAGCTCTTTGCACTTTTATCCTCTCGCAAAATAACAATATTCCCAGAATAAAGAGGATTGTCGGTACGCTCTGTCGTGAGTTTGGTGATTCTTTAGATTTTCGCGGCAAGACATTATATACATTTCCGTCCGCCGAAAGGCTAAGTGTGCTTCAAGTGACAGACCTTGCCCCCTTGCGGTGCGGCTACAGGGCAAGATATGTTATTGAAGCCGCCGTCGCCGTAGCAACGGGCGTTATCGACCTTGATTTTCTCCGCTCGCACTCGGCAACGGACGCTCGCACCGCGCTGAAACAATTGCACGGTGTCGGTGATAAGGTGGCAAATTGCGTGTTGCTCTTTGGGTTGCATATGTTGAACTCGTTTCCCGTTGACGTGTGGATAAAGCGAGCGATTGAGCAGTATTGCGGCTCGGATTTTGACCCCTCCCGCTTTTCCCCCTACGCAGGAATCGCACAGCAGTATATATTCCACTACACCCGAAACGGCTGAAAAAGATTAAGCGGCTGACCCTCGCTCATTGCAAACGCCCCAATTGCAAACCCCCGCTCGTTGCAGGCACACCCCTCACGCGGCGAAGATTACTTAATTGTTAATTGTGTTATTCTATGGTATATGGTATATTTATTCTACAGAGCTTTTTAACGAAGCTATTATGAATGAAAAAATAGAATATAGTGTTGAGGGGGCACAACGAAGATGAAAAAATTTATTGCGTTTACCCTGATTGTGATGCTGGCATTATCTCTCACGGCTTGCGACTTCTTGTCCGATATTTTCAACAAAGAACCGACGGAAACGCCCGACTCTCGGCAAAAGTTTGCAACCACACCGCAAGAAACACCTGCTCCAACTCCTCAAGAAACACCTGCTCCGCAAGAAACGCTAATTCCTCAAGAAACACCTACGCCCTCACCTCAAAAAACATCCTCACAAGCGTGGATGCTTGACGACGACGGCTATTTTCTTTTTACAAGAGAAGCGTATTTAGAGGCGTTTTCAGGGTTTATTGAACCAATAGGAATTGAGCTTCAGTCCGAGCCGGAAGGCTTTGGAGAATCAACTTACGGATACCCATACCTTTCTTCGATGCTTTTCTTTTTGGACGAGGGTAATTACTCCGGAAGTATGGTGATTTTCTTTCATGGGGATAGTGACAAAGTGTTTACTATCTCTATAAGCTATAGGTACGGGCAAAATCCTGCTGACGATGCGGAGTTAGCGGAAATGAAATCTAGATTTATTCTTCTTTCTGCGGTTGCAGCAGGCTTTGATTTGTCAGGCGAAGAAATGTTGGAGATTTTTTACGGATTGCCTTATGGTGATGATGTAAGCGGTGAATACGATACTTTTGGCACAAAAGACACTAACTTCGGCGGTGTTTTCTATAATTACTCGGAATTTATAAGTTCTTCTAATTATGATCATCTTTTGTTAATCGCAAGTCCTCTGTGGCTTGAAATAGCTGCGAATTGATAAGAGCTAATCGTTTTTCGATAGTTCGGGAGTTTTTTGTCCGAAGAATTTTAATCCTTGCAAAAAACAAGTGAGAAAAACAGGTGCAGACAGAAAGGAAATTATAGAAATGAAAAAAATCATAACCTTTACCCTGACCGTTATGCTGGCATTATCTCTCACGGCTTGCGACTTCTTTTCCGACATTTTCAACAAAGAACCGACGGAAACGCCCGATTCTCGGCAAAAGTTTGCAACCACACCGCAAGAAACACCTGCTCCAACTCCTCAAGAAACACCTTCACGGGCAAGTGCGCTTGACGACGATGGTTACTTCCTTTTTACACGAGAAGATTATACAGAAAGACTCAGTGAGCTTGTAAACTCCACGAAAATTAAGATAGTTCCCGACCCTGAGGGATTTCGGGAAAGCACTCTCGAATTTCCTTTCTTTCACTCACTGCTCTCCGTTGCCGATGACGGTTATTTCGCAGGAAGCGTTGCGATTTACTTCGATGAAGAAAGTGACAAAGTGTTTAGTCTTGCCATAATGTATGATTTCGGACGAAGCCCTACTGACGATGCTGATTTAATAGAAGCTAAATCTATGTTTTTTCTTTCTTCTACGATAGCCGCAGGCTTTGATTTGTCAGAAGAAGAAATGTCGGAGATTTTTTCTGACCTATCTTATGAAGAACTCGACGGTTTTGGCACAAAGAGCATTGAAATAGATGATGTTTTGTTTTATTACATACGAGGGGATATGTTTCATGTTTTGACTATCTCAAGTCCTCTGTGGGACGAATTACTGACACTTACCCCGCAAGAAACCCCTTCATCGCATAACGATGTTACCTACGAAATAACATACGCTGAAGTTATTTCTTGGACTGACGAACTTGGTTACACATATCATCAAGCGCTCGTTGAGATTTTGAACACAGGAACAGTCCCTTTGTATTTATCAACCGGAGCTTTCGACATAGAGGACATAAACGGCACTTTAATCAGGAGTTCTTCATTTGCACCCGCTTATCCCGATATAATTGAACCGGGGGAAAGGGGCTACTACTACGAAAGGCTATGGTTCGATTCGGAAATCGAAAGTGAACTTGTCCTTTTACCGCGTCCCAACATAAAAAAAGCAAATGTAGAGGGCATTAGGCTTAACGTTACCGACGTTTCTATTACTGAAGCGCAGTATTTTGGAGCTAATTTACTGTGTAGAGTGGAAAATACTCACGACAAGGAACTCAGCACAATATATGTCATTACGGCCTTATATGATGAGGATGATGTCCCAATAACTGTGTTCATCTCGATAATATCTGAAACCTTGAAGCCGGGAGATAAAATAGGGTTTGAGGACAGATACTTAGTATTGCCGACAGGCATAACTTTAGATGACGTTGCAAGATATGAGATTTATGCGTATCCTATGCAATTTCAATTCGACTAAAGCGAGCGGGTTTGTGATAAATACATAAACTACGCAACACGCACATCAATTTGCAAGTTTGCAAACTTTACGCAAAGAAAAGCTTGCAATTGGTGATTGTAAGTGTTAATATTGCTCTTACGCTGAATTTATGCGAAATTTTAAGCGATATAGTGCCAACAGGAGGAATTATGGCTAACAAGAAATCATCTATAAAAAGAGATCAACTCATTAAAAAGGCGAACGCTAAAAATAAAGCGTCGAAGACCCTTTTGAAGACCAACCTTAAAAAATTTAGCACTGCTGTTGCCGACGGCGACCGCAAAGCCGCTGAATCGGCTTATAATGTTGCCGCAAAGACGGTAGACCGTGCGGCGACAAAGAACCTTATTCACAAAAATAACGCGGCGCACAAAAAAAGCTCTATGGCGCGGGCGTTAAACACTCTGGAAGCTAAGTAGCAATTTCGTTCAAGCACTTATTGGGCGCAGGAAACTGCGTCCTTTTTGCTGTGCGGCCTTACGCAAATGTTTATGCAAAGGTTTACGCAATTTATCATAATTTATCGCTGAAAACCATTGCATTTTACGTGATTTATTGGTACAATTGACAAACAGCAAAAATCGTTTCTCAAAAGATACTTTCGTCGAAATCGCGCCGTGATTAAAAGCGGCAGAAAGTTCGGTTTTCTATGAGCTCTGCAAGCAATAGCGCAATGGATATATGGTCAAAAACGCTTGGTTTGTTGCGTAAAGACTTTACAGAAGTCGCGATTGAAACATGGTTTAAGGAATGTACTGCCGTTAAATTTGCCGACAGCCGCCTTTTTGTGCATACGCCAATCGCTTACAACAAGGATATTATCGAGGAGCGTTTTCTCGGCGCAATACGCAGTGCGTTAAATGAGCTTTTTTCGTCGAAAGATATTGATGTTGTCGTCCTTGACGATGAAGGGCTTGCGGCTATGATGCAGGCTCCTGAGTCACAGGATTATTTGGGCGTAAACGAATACACCTTTAAGCATTTTGTCGTAGGCAGCTCCAACAGGTTTGCGCACGCCGCCGCATTAGCCGTCGCCGATGGAAATCGGAAAAAGCAGGGCTATAACCCTCTCTTTATTTACGGCGATTCAGGGCTTGGGAAAACCCACCTTCTATACGCCATCCGCCATGCGGTTGAAAAAAAGTTTCCGCACTACAAGGTAGTCTATGTAAAGGGCGAGGATTTCACTAACGACCTTATTTCTGCCATACAACGGGGAGAAAACATTGAGTTCCGCGACAAATACAGGGGTGCTGACTTTTTGTTAATGGACGACATACAGTTTATTGCCACAAAAAAGCAAACGGAAGAAGAATATTTTAACACCTTTAACACCCTCTATGAGCTCGGTAAGCAAATCGTACTTACCTCCGACAGACCGCCAAAGGAAATGTTTTTGTTAGAGGACAGGCTCAGAACACGCTTTGAATCAGGTCTTTTAGCAGATATTCAACCGCCTGACGACGCGCTTCGTATAGCTATCATAAAGAGCAAGGCGGAACAGCTTGGTGTATTTCTGTCCGACGAGGTTACTCAGTATATAGCGGACAATCTCAACAAAAGCGTTCGTCAGCTTGAGGGCGCAGTAAAAATGGTCATGGCATACCGTGATTTGGTCGGCGAAGAAATCTCGGTGGAAAATGTAAAAACACGCCTAAAGGATGCCTTTATGGAGGGTGGGGACTTTATTCCGTCCGCGGATGCCATAATTGAAGAAACCGCAAAATATTATATGCAAACGCCTGAGGTGCTGAAAGGTCAAAGCAGGTCTACAGAGCCTAAAAACGCAAGACATGTGGCAATGTATCTCATAAGGCGAATGACAAATCTTTCCTTAGAGGACATAGGCAAGATATTTGACAGACACCATACGTCCGTACTTTCAGCCGTTAAAAATCTTGATACTAAAATAAAAAACGACACGGCATTATCAAATATCGTCAAGGATATAACTTCAAATATCCAAAGCAGACGACCGGGCAGATGACTATCACTTGACAGAGTTTTACACAATAAAATGTTACTTTCGTGTTAATTACGGTGCATAACCGCGCATTAAAAAATAGTTTTAATTTTCTACATTTTTTTCCACATTATTATCAACAAACTAAACATTTCTGAAATCTACATTTATAGGACTTTCCCACAATTTTTTGTACTACGACTATTACTACTATAATAATATTATTTATATATAAATAAAAAAGTTATCTAAGAAAGGATATATGTCATGAAATTTACCTGCGATAAGTTTCCATTACTCAGCGCGTTATCTGCATCTGCAAGAGCTACTGTCGTTAAAAGTACCATACCCTCACTTGAAGGGATTCTTCTTGAAGCGGATAATGATAGTCTGAAGATAACAGGATACGACCTTAAAACAGGAATTGTTACAAAAGTATCGGCAACGGTCGATAAAGCGGGAGCAATAGTAATAAATGCCCGCCTGCTTTGCGAGATTATAAGGAAAATGCCCGGAAATGATGTGACAATAAGTTTAATATCAGAAAATATTGTGGAAATAAGCAGTGATATAAGTAAACTTGAAATTATAGGCTCTCCGATGACGGATTATCCTGAGCTGCCGACGGTAGAAGAGCAGGAGAAAATAGAGATAAATTCGATGCTTCTGAAGAAAATGATATCGCAGACGAATTTTGCTGTAAGCGAAAATGAATCCAGACCTATTCATACGGGGGCTCTTTTTGAAACAGGAGAGGGTGTACTTACGATTGTAGCTGTTGACGGATACAGGCTTGCGCTCCGCCGCGAAGAAATAAAAGAAGCCGTGCCTAAGCTGAGTTTTGTTGTTCCGGGTGCCGCACTCGGAGAGGTTGAGAGAATATTGTCTGATGAGGACAGTAATATTACTATAATGCTCGGCAGTAAGCACATTGTTTTCAAAATAGAGGAAACAACGCTTATCTCGCGAAGGCTTGAGGGAGATTTTCTAAATTACAGAAATGCCGTACCTGAGAGTGCTAAATATAGAATAAAAGTCGAAAAGAGCAGACTTATCTCTTCGATTGACCGCGTTTCAACCGTAATTAGCGATAAGCTGAAAAGCCCTGTGAGATGTGTTTTTGAGGATGGTGTGATAACTCTACGTTCTGCTTCCGCAATTGGTAAGGCAAATGATGAATGTGCGGTAGAGGGCGACGGAGAGGGATTAGAAATAGGCTTCAACGATAAATATTTTATGGAAGCTCTCAGAGCCGCTCCGAGTGATGAAGTGATTCTTGAATTAAATTCGGGGACTACTCCCTGTGTTATTACGCCAAGCGGTGAAGTAAATAACTTCCTTTATATGATTTTACCGGTCAGGTTAAAGGCAGAGGGATGATAGTAAAAGGGCTGTACCTCGAAGGTTTTCGCAATTATGAGCGTGCTGAAATAGGGTTTGGTGACGGAATCAATGTTATAACGGGGCGTAATGCACAGGGAAAAACAAACCTGATTGAAGCAATATATTACATGGCATCCGGGCGAACCTTTCGTCAGGCAAGCGATAAGGAGCTTATTTCATTTAACTGCGAGCAAGCGCATATACGAACTGATATTATTTCCTGCGAGCGTGAACAGGTGCTTGAAGCGCGTTTTACACGCGGACGGCGGCGGCAGTTAATTGCAAACGGGTCTGTGTTGAGAAAAGCGAGCGAGCTTGCAGGGCGACTTTCCGCAGTAGCGTTTTGTCCTGATGACCTATGTTTAATAAAAGAGGGCGCGGCAGTTAGGCGAAAGCTCATGGATAATTCCCTATCTCAGCTCCGCCCAAGCTATGTAACGGCACTGTCAGAGTTTAATAAGCTATACGACCACAAGACACGAATATTACGCGACCACCACGTAAAGCCCTCGCTGTTAGAGCTTTTGGACGACTTCAACATACGTCTTGCAGAGCAGAGCGCACAGCTCATATACTACCGTTCGGCGTTTGCAACAGCTTTAACAAAAAAGGCAACGGATATACACAGGGAGTTTTCCGACGGCAAGGAGCTTCTGAGCATCAGGTATAAAACTGTCGGAAACATGAATCCCGCAGGAAAAACGCCAAGCCAACTACTTCCTGAGCTTATGGAGCATCAACGAGAACACAGAGAAGCAGAGCTTCGGTCAGGGCTTTGCCTTTCAGGGGCGCACAAGGACGATTTGGAAATTGAGATAGACGATAAAGCGGCGCGGAAATTTGCATCACAGGGACAGGCGCGAACGGCGGCAATTTCCATTAAACTTGCGGAGCGTGACATACACTCTGAGGAGCGCGGCGAGCATCCGATTTTATTGCTTGATGACGTACTCTCTGAGCTTGACGAGAAAAGACGAGGGTTCGTACTTGGTAAAATCTTACAGGGGCAAGTGTTTATTACCTGTTGTGATGATGCTGATGTAAAAGATTTCGGGAGCGGCAAAGTGTTGAGAGTTCAAGGCGGAGCTGTAGAGGTGTGATGCAACGGCTTCAAGTGCGGGGTAGCGGCTTCAACCACAGCGGGACAGCCGAGTAACCACAGCGGAACAAACACAACGGCATTTATTACAACGGACTTAACCACAAAGGGGATATTTATAAATGACAGAAGAAAAAGCGATAAATACAGACTTCGCAGAGTCAAACGAGGACTCGCACATTCAAGTGCTTGAAGGGCTTGAAGCTGTTCGCAAACGTCCGGGCATGTACATAGGCTCAACGTCAGCATCGGGACTTCATCATCTTGTGTATGAGATTGTGGACAATGCCGTTGACGAGGCACTTGCGGGGCGTTGCGACGAAATCACCGTCACAATAGGCAAGGAAAACACCATAACCGTTGAAGATAACGGTTACGGTATTCCCGTTGAAATTCAAAAGCAAACAGGTAAAAACTCTCTGGAAGTGGTTTTTACGATACTTCATGCGGGGGGAAAGTTCGGCGGCGGAGCGTATAAGGTGGCGGGAGGACTGCACGGTGTCGGTGCTTCTGTGGTAAACGCGCTTTCGGAATGGTTAAACGTGCGGGTACACAAAAACGGGAAAATTTATGAAATGAAGTTCGAGCGGGGCGAAATAACGCAAGAGCTTACGGTTGTCGGAGAAACAAATCGAACAGGTACAGAGGTTACATTCCTGCCTGACAACACAGTTTTTGACGAGTGTGTTTTTGATTATGAAACCATACACAAGCGTATGCGCGAGCAAGCGTTTCTTAACGCAGGACTGCAAATCACGACAGTTGACGAAAGAGCGGGCAAGGAAGTAACAGACACAATGCGCTACAAGGGCGGTATTCTTGAATTTGTGGAACACATCAACCGCAATAAAACGCCCTTACATGAAAACGTCATTTTTTTGAGCGGGGCACGCGGCGACATGAGCGCGGAGGTCGCGTTGCAATACTGCGGCGATGTCTACAACGAGTTTATTCTCAGCTTTGCAAACAATATAAACACGCCTGACGGAGGTATGCACGAAACGGGGTTTAAGGCGGCAATTACAAGGGTGTTTAACGATTACGGGACTAAGGCAAATCTGCTTAAAGACGACAGCAAGCTCTCAGGAGAGGACTGTCGAGAGGGTGTCACGGCAATTATCTCTGTAAGGCTTGTCGAACCGCAGTTTGAGGGGCAAACGAAGTCTAAGCTCGGAAACAGCGAGGCGCGGACACTGATAGATAATATTGTATCAGAGAAGCTGTCAACATTTTTTGAGGAAAATCCGTCCGTTGCGCGGGCAATTCTTGACAAAGCGATAACAGCATCCAAAGCACGCGAAGCGGCGCGAAAAGCGCGGGACAACATAAGGCGCAAAAACGCCTTAGAGGGCATGTCGCTTCCCGGCAAGCTCGCAGATTGCAACGAAGCAGACCCTAAGCTCACAGAGATTTACATTGTTGAGGGTGACAGTGCGGGCGGCAGCGCGAAAGGCGGTAGGGACAGTCGTTTTCAGGCTATTTTGCCGCTTTGGGGAAAAATGCTCAATGTAGAAAAAGCGCGAGCTGAAAAGGTGTACGGAAACGAAAAGTTAGCTCCTGTTATTACCGCACTCGGAGCGGGCATAGGCGAGGATTTTGACGACTCTAAACTTCGCTATCACAAGGTTATCATCATGGCGGATGCCGACGTTGACGGGAGTCACATCAGAACGCTTTTACTCACGTTCTTTTATCGGTTTATGCGCCCGCTGATAGAGGGCGGATATGTTTACGCCGCTCAACCGCCGCTGTTTAAGCTGACACGGGGAAAAACGGTGCGTTGGGTTTTGGACGAGAGTGAGCTTGATGCTGTGCTAGAGGATATGCGCGGAGAGGACGGTAAGGGAAAGGTCGATATTTCACGAAACAAAGGGCTTGGTGAGATGGATGCGCATGAGCTTTGGGAAACAACGATGAATCCCGAAACGCGAAAGCTCAAAAGAATAGAGCTTACGGATGCTATAACGGCAGACGAGGTTTTTACCGTGTTAATGGGAGAAAAGGTTGAGCCGCGCAAGGAGTATATTGAGAAATACGCAAAATACGCAGTGAATTTGGATATGTAAAGAGCGCGCAAGGCGCGCTCTGGCGAAACGCGAAGCGTTTCGCGAATGCGCTGGCGGAACAGCGAGCAAAAAGCGTGCGCCGCACGCAAGGCGGGCGGTGCGAACGCTCTTAAAAAGGAGATATAAATGGCAAGAAAAGAGAAAACCGGAGATATCAGCTACCCTGAGCAAATAATCATATCGTCGCCGTTGGAACAAGAAATGGAAACATCATTTCTCACCTACGCAATGTCGGTTATCATCGACAGGGCATTGCCTGATGTGCGTGACGGGCTAAAGCCGATTCACCGCAGAATACTTTATACAATGCACGAGAGCGGATTGACCTCTGACAAGCCGTTTCGTAAGGCGGCAACAGCGGTCGGCGACATTATGGGACGCTATCACCCGCACGGCGACCAGTCTATTTATGATGCGCTTGTTCGCATGGCGCAGGATTTCTCTATGCGATACTTGCTCATATCAGGACATGGCAACTTCGGCAACATAGACGGAGATGCGGCGGCGGCAATGCGTTATACCGAAGCGCGGCTGTCAAAGCTCTCTGATGAAATGTTGCGCGATATTGACAAGGAAACCGTAAACTGGGACCCCAACTACGACGAAACACGCAAGCAACCGCGAGTTTTGCCGAGCCGCTACCCGAATTTAATTGTAAACGGCTCTTCGGGCATTGCTGTGGGAATGACTACGAATATACCGCCGCATAACTTAACAGAGGTTATAAACGCTGTAATATGTGTGATGAATAACCCTGATGCGGATTTAGACGACATCATGGAACATATCACAGGGCCCGATTTCCCGACGGGCGGAACAATTATGGGAAGGTCGGGCATTAGAGCGGCGTATGCCACAGGGCGCGGCAGTATCCGTGTCCGCGCAAAAACAGAGGTTGAGGAGTTCGGACAAGGACGAGTACGAATCGTAGTCACCGAGCTTCCGTATCAGGTCAACAAATCACGCTTGCTTGAAGCAATTGCCGAGAGTGTAAAGCTAAAACGCATAGAGGGCATATCCGCAATGCGTGACGAGTCGGACAGGGACGGAATGAGAATAGTTATTGAACTGCGACGTGATGCGAACGTACAGGTTGTGCAAAACCGCCTGTTCACGCAAACGCAACTGCAAACAACATTTGCTATTGTGTTGCTTGCGCTTGTTGACGACCAGACACAGCCGAGAATATTAACCATGCGCCAGATGCTTGATGAATATATTACGTTCCAACGCGAAATTGTACGCAAACGCACGGAATATGACCTCAAAAAAGCCCGCGAACGGGCGCACATTCTCGAAGGGTTGCGTATTGCGGTTGACAATATCGACGAGGTAATTCATATAATTCGTTCAAGCTACGACAACGCAAAAGAACGGCTAATGGAGCGGTTTAATCTCAGCGACGTACAGGCGCAGGCTATTTTGGAAATGCGCTTGCGACAGCTTCAAGGGCTTGAGCGGGATAAAATAGAAAAGGAATACAACGAACTGCAAGAAAAAATCAGGTATCTTTTGTCATTACTGGCGGACGAAAAACTGCTTGACGGTGTTTTAATCGGTGAGCTTGAGGAAATCCGCAACAAGTTTGGCGACGAAAGAAGAACGGAAATTGCCATTATCGAGGATGAAATCGACATTGAGGACCTTATCGACGAGGAGGAATGTGTTTACACGCTGACACACGCGGGGTACATAAAACGCCTGCCCGCAAACACATATAAATCTCAACAACGCGGCGGCAGGGGCATAATGGCAATGACAACGCGTGACGAGGATTATGTGGAAACACTTTTCACGGCTTCAACGCACGACTATATTTTGTTTTTCACAAATCGCGGTCGTGTATATCGCAAAAAGGGGTATCAGATACCCGAAGCGGGACGGCAGGCAAAGGGTACGAACATAATAAACATAATACCTATCGAGCAGGGCGAAAAAGTAAACGCCATGATTCGTATGAGAGAATTTGGCGAGGAAGAATATTTAGTTATGGTGACACGGAGCGGCACGGTCAAGCGCATGAGAAAGTTAGAACTGCGAAACATTAAAAATGTCGGAATCCGCGCACTGACACTCGCCCCGGACGACGAGCTTATTTCCGTCCGTGATACCGACGGCAAGCAAAAGATTATTATTGCGACATATAACGGAATGGCAATATGCTTTAACGAAACGGACATCAGACCTATGGGGAGAACGGCGGCGGGTGTTCGCGGAATCAAACTTCGCCGAGGTGACTATTGCGCGGGCGCGGCACGGGCAAGAGAGGGCGGAACGTTGCTTACTGTTACGGAAAACGGCTACGGCAAAAGAACCGAGATATGTGAGTATTTGCGCGGCGAGGAGTGCGTTGTGCAAAGCCGAGGCGGTGTAGGTCGGAAAAATCAGATTATTACCGAGAAAACGGGCAGGGTTGCCGACATAAAGGTCGTTGACGATAACGACGATGTTATGATTATTTCCGACGACGGCACAATTATACGCATGGCGGCGGCGAACATAAGCACGATTGGGCGCGCTACGCAGGGCGTACGGCTTATGCGTACAGGCGCGGATGCAAAGGTTATCTCAATCGCTCGTACGGAAAAAGACGAGGACGAGGAGATAAGCGAGGTCGAGGGCTTCGGCGAGGGCGACGGCGTGAATGAGGTCAGCGGCGGTGAAGTCAGCGGCGCAAGCGAGGACGGCAACAGCGGCGCAAGCGAGGTCGAGGGCGTGTCCCCCGAAAATCAAGAATGAAAAAAGTTCAGATATACACTGACGGAGCTTGTAGCGGAAACCCCGGACCGGGCGGTTGGGGAGCTGTGCTTCTGTACGGAAAAAGCAAAAAAGAAATGAGCGGCTTCGAGGAAGTCACTACAAACAATCGCATGGAGCTTGTTTCGGTGATAACGGCATTGGAAATACTGAAAGAACCGTGCGAAGTCAACCTTTACACGGATTCTAAATATGTTGCAAACGCCGTAAATCTTGGGTGGTTGGAATCTTGGCAGAAAAAGGGCTGGAAACGCAAAGGCGGCGAGGTCAAAAACCCCGACCTGTGGATTAGGCTTATGCCGCTCTTGAAAACGCACAAAGTGACCTTCGTTTGGGTGAAAGGTCACTCCGATAATGAATATAACAATCGCTGTGATGAACTGGCGGTGGCGGCAAGAATGAGGGCGGCAGACCGCACTTAAAACGTCCCACGCCGAGTAACGCCGTGCAGTACGCACCGAGCGCAAACGCATAGCGGGTGTACCGTGCCGAGATTATTTCGGCTCGGTTGCTGTATCATTTGGTATAGCATCAAGAAGCTGTTTGTACCACTTCAAGGCATCGACAAACGCAGTCGTAACTTCCTCAAGGTTAAGATTATACTTAACAATAAGAATGGCGATTTCGTCCCAATAGGCATGTTCATAAGCCTGTATGAACTCAAGAACCTTGTAAAGAGTGCCTGATTTCTCTACGAGCGCGGCTTTGACATTTACGTCTAAGGCAACCTCGTCCACAGCTTTTTCCATAGGTATCTCAAGAATAATATCGAGTAGCGAGAATAGCCCAAGCATAAAGAGGTTTTGTGAAAACACGCCCAAACCAAACACGCCTGCGAGATTTTCCGCAAATCGGGCGCGTATCAAGGACAGTTTTGAAATTTCGTTTGGCTTATCTTCGGAAAGCTGAATAGATATGGCGGTGGTTGCCCAACGCTTGACCTCTTTTTGACCGAGAATGGCGACAGCGTTACGCAAAGAGTCGATTTTTCTCGGCATAATCGTATTTATGAAGCGAAGCAAGGAAATTGACAGCGACGGGTCTTTTCCGACAATATCCGCAATATCGCCGAGGTCAAAATCGTCGTCGCTTAGTTGGTTGAGCAGATTGAGCGCGTTGATTTTCAAAGGTGCGATTTTCCCCGCGCCCTTTGTTAAGGGACGGCTGAAAAAGCTGCCGCAATACAGAATGTTAGGGACTTTCGCAAGCGTATTAAACGTGTCCATGTCGTGTATACTGCGAAGGACGAGCTTTTTGAGTGAGGACAGAGCCTTTATTGTAGCGATAAACTTGTCATTTATTTCGTGGTCGGAGATACTGTAGATAATGTAATCGGTAAGGTCAAAAAGCGGATTTTGCGTATATCCGTCAGGCAAACCCTCAACCGCAAGCTGAAAACCAAGCTCTTTTAGCTCGCTTAGACGTTCAAGGGTTGTTTCGTCCGTTTTTAAGTCTTTGGGGAGTATGCAAATAAGCTGTTCGGGGGGGATTCCAAGTGATACGGGGGCTCTCATCAGCACATGGTACTCGTTGAAATCAACAAACAACGGAAGTCCGCCCGTCAAAGGCTCAACGCCGAGGTCTTGCACAAGGTCAAAGCCCGGAGCTTTTATTGCATCCGAAATGCTTATGTCGGAATCCATCATTCCCAACAGCTTTGCGCCGTTCCTTGAATATAGCCTGTAGGCGGTTACGGACATTTTCGAGTCGAAAAACGGGAGGGCGACGATAAGTGTACTCATCTTGCATCCTCCTTTCTGCGATACTGCTAACAATATTAGAGGGGTGCTTTAATAATATACACCCTGAAAGCAGGCGTGTCAAGCACTATCAGGTGGCGTGTTTTTCGTGTATTTTTCGCGCAAGCCCTTTTTCAAACACTCTGCTTGGGCTAACATCAGGTGTGTTTCGTCCGTTGAGCACTCCGAGAACACTGCCGCTACTCTGCCCGTAAGCTGTGGTGTTGGGTGACTGATTGAATCCATAAGAATATCGTTAGGGGTTGTGTCTAAAGCATTGCATAGGTTAATCAGTGCAGGCAAAGAAACCTTTGCGTTACCACATTCAACCCCGCTACAGTGCTGTGCGGAAATTCCTGCAAGCTCCGCAACTTTCTCCTGCGTGTATCCTATTTTCTTGCGCGCGGCACGAAGTCGTACACCAACTAAGGCATAGTTTAACTCAATTTCCACAAGAGAACCTCCCCCTATACAATATTTCCTATTGTAAAGGAAGTTCTCTTGTGGTATAATCGCCCACAACAAGAAACTACTGCTGTTTAGTAGTTATCAAATCTATCTGACGAGGTGCTTCTGATGAGTAATAACGAAAGCGTTGAAAGCCACAATGACCAAAATGACTTAACACCCACAGCTTCACCCTCTAATGTTTCTCTTAATCTATCTCTTCCAAAAATTAATTCCAACCATATTCTGCCCCTATTGCCGATTCTGGGTATTATTGTTGCAATTATTCTTGCGTGGGCATTGATTGTCAGACCTCTTACAACATCGGCAGACCCTGTTGTTGAAGTAGTTTCCGTTGTTGACGAGAATAGAAACGAGTTACTGCGGAGCACTATTTTTGAAGCTGTTATCGAGCAGAGTAGAGAAGTTCAAAAATTGCAAATTTATGAGCTTGACCTTAGCGATAAAATGGAAATGAATGATAGTTGGGGATTCTTTGGCAGTTGGGGTAGCAAGACACAGGAAGTAAGTTTTTCCACTACGGCGGTATATACTGTTGAACTTAGTCTAATTAGTGAAGCTGATATAGTATTCGATGCTGATACTAACAGACTTGTTATTGCCATTCCGCGCCCTATTCTTGACCCGAATCCCGTAATGATTGACCCCGAACAGGTTGAGATTGGTTCTGTGGAAAGCGGATGGTTAAGGTTCAATAGTTTAGAAGTATCTGCGGATGTACTTAATGAATTGATGAAGCGAGTTCAAGTTGAGTTAACACGAAAAGCCTTAGAGGAGCAAACGAACGCTGATAAAGCGGCAATTTCGGCTGTTAAAAGTTTATATGATACAGTTTTATCTGCGGCTATATCTGATGATTATCAATTAAATGTTTTTTTCAGATAGGTAGACTGCATACTGCACACTGCAATAGTGCAGATGAAAAAGCGTAAGGGGGGCAATCGCCCCCCTTTTTTTATCGCCGTCGTAGCGCAAAGGGGCAACAGCCCCCTTGCGCCGTCATTTTTAATTATTTTAATTCCATTCGTAAATGGTAATCACATCTCCGCTGCCGTCGGCGCGTATGCGGTAGATATTATTGCTGCTTGCATAATCGAACACCCAGTCCCCCGCTACGTTTAGGTTTACCGGATTCATCATGTCGCCCACGCGCATAAGACCTGTGCCGTCGGTTTTAATCCGATGCAACGTCCGTTGCCAGTCGTCCGGGTTAAGCACAAGACCAAAATATATATAATCACCGTCAACAATATAGAATTCTGCTCCGCGGGCATCGTCTATCACTACAGATGTTTCTTTGGTGTTTACATTGACTCTGCAGATACCCATAAGGTTCGGGTCAAAATAATAAACCCAATCGCCGGACTGTAGGAGATTGTAGATATACGCGTTATCTTCGAGTTCTAAAATCACTTCAGTGGCTGACCCATCGTTGCGTGTACGGATAATTTCGTATTTGGAAGTGAGCAGATGGTCGGAGCCGGGGACGGGTATCCATTCTATTTGTATATGATAGTTCCAGTCGCTGTCGATGTTCAGC
>Ga0099364_10001035_pt1 | contig 46773 bp, 34 predicted proteins | sample TergutTh196P3_FD_73070 | JGI IMG/M metagenome (GOLD analysis project Ga0099364, IMG submission 73070) | Microcerotermes parvus P3 segment gut microbial communities from Pointe-Noire, Republic of the Congo - Th196 P3 | ecosystem: Host-associated > Arthropoda: Insects > Digestive system > Gut ...
GGCGGTCAGGCAGCTTATTTCGAAGCTTCACATATAGACTGGAAAATCGACGGGCTGGATCTTAACAAGGGGCTTGTACGTTTTGGGAATGATATGGAATCCTTCCTGCAAGTTCTTCGCTCGTATGCAGACAATACCCGGCCGCTTCTTAAGGCAGCCAGTGATCCCGGCAAGGAAAACCTCGATGACTATGCGATAATAGTCCATGGTATTAAGGGCTCCAGTAATGGGATATGCGCTTATAATGTGGGAGCAAAAGCAGAAAGCCTGGAAAATGCTGCCAAAGAAGGCAATTACGATTTTGTAAAAGCCAACAATGCCGGTTTTATTGAAGAAGCCGAAAAGTTAATAAAAGATATGGAAACTTTTTTGGAAAAAACAACGCAGGAAAATCCTAAACCCCAAAAAGATAAACCGGACAACAATGTACTGGACAAACTTCTGGCTGCCTGCCAAGCTTATGATATGGACGGGGTAGATGCTGCAATGGAAGAACTGGAAAGCTATGAGTATACCAATGATGGTGATTTAATACCATGGCTTCGGGAAAATATAGACAAAATGAATTTTTCCCAAATAATGGAAAGGCTAAGCTGATAAGGGAGGCAAGATGGAAAAAGCACGCAATAAAATTATTATTGTAGATGATAATTTATCAAACCTGACCATGGGCAGGAATATGCTAAAAGAATTCTACGAAGTGTATCCTGCGCCCTCTGCGGCAAAATTGTTTGAAATTTTGGGAAATGTTACGCCCGACCTTATTCTTTTGGACATTGAAATGCCCGAAATGGACGGCTATGAAACAATTAAAAAACTAAAAGCCGATCCAATGTATCGCGAAATTCCGGTAATGTTCCTTACAGCAAAAAGCGATGAATCGAGCGAATTGGCAGGTTTTGATCTTGGAGCTATGGACTATTTATCCAAGCCGTTTTCTGCACCGCTCTTGTTAAAACGTATTGCCAATCAGCTTTTAATTGTGCAGCAGAAAAGGGATTTAAAGGATTATGCAGATAATTTGGAACAAAAGGTAAAAGAAAAAACAAAAGAGGTGATGGAATTAAAAAATGCAGTACTAGCCACGGTAGCCGATTTGGTGGAATTCCGGGATCAGCTTACCGGCAGCCATACTAACCGTACTCAGGCTTACTTAAAAGTCCTTACAGAACAGCTTATTGTGGATAAAAAATATTCAGATGAAGTGGAGAAATGGGACATGGATTTTTTTCTTCCGTCTGCTCAGCTTCATGATGTGGGAAAAATTTCCATTACCGATCTTATTTTAAATAAACCCGGAAAGCTTGAACCCGAAGAATTTGAAATTATGAAAACTCATGTAAGCGCCGGGGTTGCTGCCATAGAAAGAATAATGCAAAAAACAGCCGAACATGCTTTTTTACACCATGCATTGTCCATTGCCGGTACCCACCATGAAAAATGGGATGGCAGTGGTTATCCTAAAGGCCTTAAAGCTTTTGATATCCCGCTTGAAGGACGCTTAATGGCAATTGCAGATGTATACGATGCATTAATTTCCGAGCGGCCCTATAAAAAACCAATTCCCCATGAAGAATCCTGTAAAATAATTGAAGAAGGTTCGGGAACCCATTTTGACCCTGTTCTAATAGAAGTGTTTATAAAGGTCAAGGATAAATTTAAAATAATAGTACAGGAAATTGGGTTTTAACAGGAAATAATATATATTTATAATACAAGCAGTTCGTAAGTTTCGCTTGGATATTCGGGGATAAATTTTTTTTCTAGACCTGTTTGTGAAGAGGCTGCTGTTCGAACAACGAACTTGTTAAAAGGATGTACATCCGTATCGGCAAGATATTCATCCAGAGGCAGCCACAGGCATTCGGCAAGTTCCTGTGTGTCCATGGAAATCTGTGCAGAAAGAGGGGTAAGGCGGCATACAAAATAAATATCTGCCTTGCCATAGCGGTAGTCTTTCCAGTGGCGTAAACAGACCACATATTCAAAGTGCGTATCTATGCCCGTTTCTTCCTTTACTTCACGGATCACTGCTTCTGCGATATGTTCTCCTGTCTGGACTGCACCTCCGGGAAGTTTTAAGCGTCTGCCGGGTATTTGTTTATAACGTTCGGAAACTACAAGGAGCCTGTTCTTATCATCAAGGACAACACCGCCTGCCCCGACATAGTGGGTTGCATAGGGAGGAATAACCGAACCGGGAATTAGGGTCAACGTCATCTGCAAAATGTCTTTTGTAGCATGGTGAAAAACAAAGCCTGCTGCAACGCAGAGGGGAATTAGCTGTGCCTTTTCCTGCGATACTGCCAGCCACACTACCTTTATGCCTTCGGATTTCCATATCTTAAGGCTGTAGTCAAGTTGGGCACTAAACTTTTCCGGATCATGTGGTAAAACAGAGGACTCAATTATACATCCGCCAAATAGATCCTTTTTTGAGCTTAAAGCAGTATTAGTATCGGCAGTATTAATAGAGGACATTTGGATCTTGTTTAACATCTCTGCTGCTGCAATTCGGGCATTGTACCGACGTCCTTAATATAGGAGTTTTGTTTAAAAACCGGGTCTTACAGGATTTGCATATATAGTATTGTTTTGCCAATGGTTGATTACTTGTCTTAATTTGTTTTCTCATAATATTTTCCTCCAGGACAGTTTATAATTGCTAGCCGCCAGGCCTGACCAGCCGGAAGCCGGTGCCGGGTCCATAGCCCGATGGATTAAGACTGTGCCGGTTGGCCGAGCGCAGGTGCATAGCGCCGCTGGATAAAGATTCTCCGCGAAGCACACGATCGCTGCCGGATGCCGGTCCCACAGAATCAATCTGTGTATCGCCTCGATATACTGCAAACCAGTCCCAGCACCATTCCAATTCATTGCCATGCATATCATAATGATTCCAGGCATATTCCCATTCAGCTTCGGTTGGCAAACGGTATCCATTGGCATTACGGTTCCATATTACACTTCTATCCCATCCGGTACCGCTTATTGTATATGCAGGGGTAAGTCCTTCCCTTTGGCTTCGCCTGTTGCAATACTCCACAGCGTCAAACCAGCTTACGTTATCTACAGGTAAATTCGGCCCCCTTAACTCACTTGGATTTATCCCCATTACTTCTTCATACTCCGCCTGTGTTACCGGATGCCGTGCTATGGTAAAAGTACTGCCGTTTATCCAAACAAATACTGTTCCGGTATAACGAAATGTTTCTCCTGCTTGAATCATGGGATTGTCTGATCTTTCAACGGTTAATACAATACCGTCTTCATCGAAGTCCATCGTTCCGCTAACAGCATAGTAAGTGTAATCTTCAACATGTCCGGAATCGTCATGTATTGCAAAGACTATTTTATTGTTTTGTATAAGCGCTGTTGCTCTTGTACTGATACGTCCGGAAATATGCCAGAAAAAATTTATTTCGCGGTGGCCTTCCTCATCATAAATGATCAATATATGCAGATAATTGTTTGCTTCGCCCCAGCGGCCGACATATGTTTGAGGGGGCATTGAGACCGCCAAGGCTTCCAAACCTTCTGCTATCTGGTGATTAAGCTCGCTGGTTTCAACAACCATATTTATTGTTTCGCCGCTGTGTTCCTGGCTGCTATTTTCCCTATTGCCTCCGCTGCATCCCAAAGCTGCTATCATCACTACGGCGATTAATAATAAACCAATAATTTTATTCATAAAGTCCTAATATTACATTAATTTTTAACAATAAAAAACCCGTCCGAAGACGGGTTTAAGCTCCCCCGCACAGATTCGAACTGCGGACCCAGTGGTTAACAGCCACTTGCTCTGCCAGCTGAGCTACAGGGGAATGTAAGGTAACCATAGCGAGTTTTTGGAAAAATGTCAATAGAGTGATTAAATCCTAATTTGCCGGGCTCACTATGGCACATATTATCCGGGTGAACATCGGCACATGGCACGCAGCCCTGCCCTGGCAGCGTGCCATGTGCCGGTATTTATACGGGTATTGTGTGTGCCATGGTCAGTCCAACAAATTAGGCTTTAGCTCTTCATATTCTCTTCTTCAATGTCAATGAGGGCTTTAAGCTTGGAAGTTGATGGTCCGTCCTTAAACGTTAAACTTATCCATTCAGCGGCAATTTTCTTTGCCAATTCATGTCCGATTATCCGTTCTCCCATACAAAGTACATTGCAATTGTTGCTTAAAATGGATCGTTCGGCGGAAAAATTATCATGGCAGACTGCTGCACGAATTCCCCTAAATTTATTGGCAGTTATGCACATTCCTATTCCCGTACCGCAAACCAGTATACCCCGCTTATTAAATCCGCTGTTTATTATCTTTGTGCAAACCCTTTTGGCTATTTCCGGGTAATATTCAGAATCATCTGTATTGTCAATGCCTGTATTTTCCATGGCAATTCCCCTGCTTTCAAGAAAGGTGATAAGCATATTTTTCATGGGAAGTGCAGCATTGTCGCAGCCTATTACTATAGTCATAAAACAATCTCCTTTTTTTTATTGCCTCATAAGCTTTTTATAGGTATTTTCATCCAATGGATAAAATCTAATTAGAATAAAGGCACAAAGAAAGATCAATGCAGGAATGGGTCCTATTATAAGCCGTATTGCCAGACGGGCGGACGGTAACTGTACGGCATTGGCACTATATCTTCCGGCATTAAGGATTAGGCCAGAAATAAAAATCGAAAGGGCAGTTCCGCATTTGGAAATTAAAGTCCATATACCGTAATATGCGCCTTCTTTTCTTTCGCCTGTTCTAACAGCATCAAATTCCACTGTATCCGGAACCATGGCAAAAGGAGCAACATAACTAAAACCTACACCAATTCCTGCAAAAACCAACAGAGCCAAAAAATATCCCAGTGGCAATAAATGACCGATTGCGGAAACAGCAATACAGGCAGTCCCAATTATAATAAAACAAATTTGATAGCTGTATTTTTTTCCGATTTTTTTTGATACAAGTACCGAAACGGGAATAAATATCATTGCTGTTAAAAGCAGTCCCATCATGGAAAGAATGGTCAGGCTTCCCCTAAGTGCTGCTTCATTGGCGCCTGGATCGGCAATGAGCGGCCCGATAAAGGGAAGATCGCCAAGCAATATAACAAATTCTGCCGGGTATATATATTCGACATAATACACCAATATGCTTTGTAAAAAGGTGATTGCTGTAATATGTAGGGCATAGGTGACAAGAAGAATAATAAAAGGCTTGTTGGTAAACACCATGCCATATGTCGAGAAAAAACCTTCTATTGGAATATCTTCCCAACCATGTTTTTGTTCCTTTGTACATAAAAAAGTGATAAGTGTAACAAGCGCAATTATTGCTCCCAGAACAAGACCTGTAAATGACCAGCCACTCTTGTCCCCGCCAAAGATATCTGCAAGGGGCAGTACTGCCGCTGCTCCTAAAATCGTTCCAAATACTGCACAGCCAAAACGGTATCCATTGAGGCTGCTGCGCTCGTGATAGTCATCTGTTAGTTCGGGAGTTAGGGAAGAATAAGGTACAGCTATAACAGTAGAAGCGGTATTTACCAGCATTAAAGTTGCCGTGGCCCATAACATAAGCAATGTTTGATTGGGAATGCTAGGCGCAGTAAAGAACAGCCATAGGGCCAGCATTGCAGGGACAGCACCGGCCAAAAGATACGGCCTCCTCCTCCCAAAGCGGGTAATAGTCCTGTCGGAGATAAAGCCCATTATTGGATCTGTTACAGCATCCCAGATTTTACTGATCATTATTGCCATTCCGGCAAGCGCCGCTGCCAGACCTGCTATATCGGTAAGGTAGTAAAGACACCAAAATCCCATAAGGGTAAACAGCATATTTCCCCCCAGGTCAAATATACCAAACCCCAGCTTTTGTCCCACATTCAGGTTTTTTTGTGCCATTTCTGTCTCCATGAGCAATGTATCTACTGGACTAAAATCATTATATATGTCAAACTCTCTTATGGAAACCCGCACAATTTTCCAAAATATTTCTCCTTTGGATCACCGTTATTCCCTGTCGGAAAAAGAGCTTTTTAATGCTCTGGTACCCTGGCTTTCCGAAGATGGGTCTATTGCTGCCTGTGTTAAGGCCGAACTTGCACTTGTAAAAGCCCACCTCACTATACGAAAAAAAGATATCTCCGGCATTGAAGCTTTTTGCAATGCTTTGATTATTAAACCGGAAGAAATATATACAGAAGAAGCAAAAACCCGTCATAATATCCGGGCTCTGGTTAATGTACTAAAGAAAAAAGTTCCGCCGGAAATTGTTTCCTTGGTTCATTTGGGGGCAACCAGTGCGGACATTCTGGACAGTGCCCTGGCCTGGCGTATGAAGGGCTGCTGCCGTACTGTTGTATTGCCCGCGCTGCGAAGACTGGAAATACTACTCTGTGATTTTGTCCAGAGGGAAGCAGATACTCCCCAGCTTGGACGTACTCACGGTCAATATGCGGTTCCCATAACTGTTGGATTTGCCATATCCGAATATGTGTCCCGGCTGGGGAAATCGATCCTTGAAATCCAGCGCCTTTCGGGAGAACTTAAGGGAAAACTTGCAGGAGCTGTGGGAGCATATAATGCCAGCACTTTAATAGTTCCCGATCCGGAAGAACTGGAACGAATTTACCTGGCCGAATTGGATCTGGAAGCATCTGAACATTCCACCCAGCTTGTAGAACCGGAATACCTTCTTAGGCTTTTACTGGAATACAATACTGCTTTTGGAATTATTGCCAATTTGGCAGACGATCTTCGTAACCTTCAGCGATCGGAAATAGCCGAACTGCGGGAAAGTTTTGCAATAGACCAGGTAGGGTCTTCTACCATGCCGCAAAAACGGAACCCCTGGAATTCCGAACATGTTAAAAGTCTTTGGAAAACCTTTATGCCGCGTGTTATTACTTTTTATATGGATCAGATAAGCGAACACCAGCGGGATCTTAGTAATTCGGCAAGCCAGCGTTTTATTGCCGAATATATTAATGGCTTTTGTCTTGCGATAAATCGAATGTCCAGCATAATAGAAGGGCTTACAGTTGATCATAAACGCTGTAATGCCAATCTGCACAGTGATACAGCCAGTGCTGTTATGGCAGAGCCGGCTTATATTCTTTTGGCCGAATCGGGTCACAAAGAGGCTCATGAAGTAATTCGAAAAATTACTCTTACAGCAGAACGGGAGGGCTTTTCATTTTACCAGGCTCTTGCCGGAGAAAAAGAAATTATGCGGTGTATTGGAGAGCAGCTTATCCGGAATAAAATGGCAGATCCTAAAGCTGACAATCCACAGGATGCCGCTATTTTATTTTTTAATAAACCCGAAAATTATTGCGGGCTGGCAGCAAAAAAAGCAGCGGAACTTGCTGGCAAATACCGCACTTTAATGAAGGAGAATAATGATGCTGTTTGAAGAAGCCCTGTCCTATGATGATGTACTGCTACAGCCTGGATACAGTGATGTATTGCCGCGGGATTGCGATTTAAGCACTGTTTTATGCAAAGGGATTAAATTAAATATTCCTGTTGTTTCCAGCGCCATGGATACGGTAACCGAAGAAAAAATGGCCATTGCCATAGCTCTGGAAGGAGGAGCGGGGGTTATACACCGCAGCCTTAGTCCGGAAGAACAGTCTTTGCAAATTGCAGCGGTAAAGCGTTACCTTAACTGGGTAATTGCATCTCCGGTAACTGTCGGAGAAGATGTAAATATTAAATATATAAAACAGACAATGGAACAGTTCAATATTTCCGGTATGCCCGTCCTTGATTCAAAGGAACGTCTTATAGGAATTATTACTGCAAGGGATCTTCGCTTCTGCCAGGATGAAATGTTAAATGTAACAGAAGTAATGACAAAAAATCCCCTTGTTGTAGAAGGTGAACCGTCTGTAGCGGAAGCCCGTGAAAAATTTGACAAGCACCGAATTGAAAAACTTCCCGTAGTAGATAAAGAAGGAAAGGTAAAGGGTCTTATTACGGTAAAGGATATGGAAAAACATGCGCTCTTTCCCAATGCTGCCATAGATAAAAGCGGCAGGCTTATTGTTGGAGCGGCGATTTCTCCCCAGGATTATACGGAGCGAATGCCTCTTTTGATAAAAGCCGGGGTTGATTTTGTAATTATTGATACTGCCCACGGGGATTCAAAAAATGTAATGGATGCTGCAGCAAACATAAAGAAAAAATTTGATATCCCTCTAATAGCCGGAAATGTTGCACGGAAAGACGGTACACGGCGGCTTATTGATGCCGGTGTGGATGCTGTTAAAGTTGGAATTGGCCCAGGATCTATTTGTACTACACGTATTGTAGCAGGCATTGGAATTCCTCAATTTAGCGCTATCTGGGACTGTGCCGAAGAAGCTGCCAAAAACGGCATTCCTGTTATTGCCGACGGCGGTATTAGATTTTCCGGAGACATTACCAAAAGTTTGGGTGCAGGGGCCAGCTCGGTTATGATAGGCAATTTGTTTGCCGGCCTTAAGGAATCGCCGGGACAGGAAGTGCTCTATGACGGAAGGATATATAAGGAATACCGCGGCATGGGCAGTATAGGAGCAATTAGTGACGGCGCCGGGGACCGCTACCAAATTGGCAAAGACGAAGAACCGGTGGCGGAGGGAATCGAAGGAAGGGTTCCCTATAAGGGAGAGCTAAAGGGCTACCTGTATCAGCTTATAGCCGGACTCCGTAAGGGAATGGGCTACTGCGGCTGTAAAAATATCGAAGAGTTAAAAGCTTACAAGAAATTCGTTAAGATCACTTCGGCAGGCTGGCGTGAAAGCCATGCTCATGATATTACAATAACTCATGAAGCTCCCAACTATAGCCGGATCTAATAACAAAGTTTTATTTTTCGTTCATTATCTTAACAGCTTCTTCTATATTGACGGAAATTGGGAAAAAATGGGTTAATTTTGTTAATTCTATTACTTTTTTAACTGATCCATATACATTTGTCATAGCCAGGCGCAGATTCATTTTTTTTATGGTAGAAGTAATATAGATTAATGCTCCAATGCCCGATGAATCTATGTATTCTACCTGCTCAAGGTTAATAATTAGTTTTTCTATCTTTTTTTCTATCATTTTCATTATAAGTTCTTTTAGCTTATAAGAGTTATAGAGGTCCATCTCTCCGATAACATCTACAATATATATGTCTTCGTTTTTGCGTATCTTTAGTTCCATAACAGCCCTCTAAATCTACCACTTTCCTGGTTCAATGTCAATGGTTATTCTTGCTCACTATCGATATCATCTGATATATTATTACATGGTTTTGTGGCCAAAAATTGAAGATATTGCTCTAATAGCGCTTCTACGGAGGTATCGGGGGGGACAACAATGACAAATCCGGATTCAGATGTTTTCATTTTTGCCTTTACCCAGCGGGATTCAACTTCAAGGTCAAATTGGTTAAGATTGGATTCTTCTTCCGGAACTATATTTAAAGAAAAACGGCCTTTTGGCACTACTTCAAGGAAGCCCGGGGTTTCTATACACAAACCGCTGTTGCTGAGATTTTTTAACACTGCTTCGGTATTAGAAACTTCTGCAAAAAAAACTTTGCCATTTGCTTCATACCTGGTTTTTCGTGCCATATAGTGTAGTATACTACATTTTTAATAAAATGACTAGAAAAAAAGTTGTTTTTATATTAAATATGAAAAGGAAGAACATTTTCGATACTCAGCTTATTCAGAAAAACCATAATAAGCCTGTCCAGCCCCATAGCAACCCCGGAATAGGCGAATTTTTGCCCTTTAAGGAAGGTTTTCCAATATTCTTTGTCAATATGATGCTTTACCAGAGCATTTTCTTCCTTAATAATGGCTTCTTTTTCAAAATATCGGCGTACTTTTTCCGGATCAGTTTCTTCTGAATAGCAGTTTGCCAGTTCAATGCCGTTAATATATAGTTCCCAGCGTTCTTTTGTCCCGCCTTTGGCGAGACCGTCACTAGCGAGACCGCCTTGCTTTGCAAGGCCGTCTCTGGCGAGACAGGGAACAAAGGCCGGATAATTCAATATGGCTATTGCCTGGTCTTTTGGCAGTGATGGCTCTACGGAATGTATAAAAATCAGATCATATAAAACTGCAATGGCAGAATTATCGTCCATATTTGAAAGCTCCGGTTCCAGACCCAGCCGCCGGGCTTCCTTTTCCATGGCAGAAGGTCCCTTTGCAGCAGTTTCTGCCAGGGAAAAACCTGCCCAGCGCTGAAATGCTTCTTCCATGGTGATCCGTAAAAATGGCGGTTTAAGGCCTGGTTGTACAGTGCTTGAAACACGGGCGTTTAAATAGCTAAACAATTCTTCTGTCAGAGCAAGGGAATCCAGGTAATCTGCATCCATAGTATAGTATTCCAGCATGGTAAATTCCGGATTGTGCAAATGACCGCGGGATTCTGAATTGCGGAAACACTTACATATCTGATACATGTTTACCCTATGGCGGTTTATGAGCTTTTTCATCCAAATTTCCGGAGAAGGTATAAGCCAGTATTTTTGGGACTGCTCCTTATTGTCAGCTTTGGTCTTGCTGCCAGGGGGCAGTAAAAAAGTTGTTTCAAATACTTCCAGGCAGTTTTCCGGTATTAAATCCGGAGCAAGGAGGGGAGTATCTGTTTCCAGGTATAAACGTGAATCAAAAAAAGACCGGACTTCCCGAATGATCTCTGCCCTTTCATATAGTAATTCCAAATCCAAAAATCTTCTCCAGTACAGAGTTTATCGTATTGTGTCCTTTGTGTCTTCCATAGTATTTAACCAAATTTGCCTTATATGCATTAAGCCGCGATTTGATTGTGCCGCCTCCGGAATAGGGTGAAAAAACTAACACTATGGGGTGAAAAAACAACCATCATAGGGTGAAAAAACAACCATCATAGTTAGCTTTTTTTTCATATTTCAGTGTAATATTATGGAATAGTAAACTGGAATGGTATTAAGGGGAGAAGCATATGAATAAACCCGCAGGGAAAAACATTTTTCATGTTAAAAAAACATTCTTTATGTTTTCGTGTATCTTCTTTTTAATTATTTTCCTGATAGCTTTTGTGGCATACACAATTTCAGCACGCCAAATAAACCTCTCGTATATTGAACAACAGCTGGCTCTGTCATCGGAAACCATGAGACTGCGTTTGGCAACAACGGTAAACAGTGAATTATCCCTTGTTATAAAAATGGCAGATACTCCGGTAATTCAACAGTATTTTTTAAATCCAGCTGATCCCGAACTTGAATCTCTGGCGCATATTGAATTTGCCCTTTATCAGGAACATTTTAAGGATAAACTGGTCTTTTGGGTTAATGACATAGACAAATTATTTTATTCCACAGGCAATGAGCCGTATCTTGTTGATCCTGATGATCCTGAAAATTATTGGTATAATTTAACTCTTTATAGAACAGAAACGCATAATTTGAATATAAATTATAATCCTGATATACAGGAAATTAACCTTTGGGTCAATGTTCCTGTATTCATTGAAACTTCGGTTTCTAATGAAACCGGAGATGATACCAGAAAACCTATTGGAATGCTTGGAACCGGTATTAACCTGACTGAATTCTCGGATTTTGTGGCTACTGCTTATAATGAATTCGACAGTAATATCACACCTTATATGTTTAATAAGTTTGATGAAATTACTTCGGCTATTGATTATGAACTGGTTCATAATAAAGTTCGTCTGGATGAGCATCTTGGGGAAATTGGAACAGAATTGATCCATGTTGCAAGCCTGCTCTCCGGCGAAGAAAGCCGTGGTTTCATCTATGGCAGTAACATGTATTTTCTTAGTGCTATTCCGGCAATGGAATGGTATTTGGTAGTGAGTTATCCGCTGCCAGGTCTATTGGCGTTGAATCAGGCCATGAATGCAGTATTCTTTGGGATGTTATCTCTTATTCTTATTATGTTTATTGTTATTAATTTTTTTGTTGCACGCTCGGAAAAGACATTGACAGAACAGAACATACAATTGCTTGAGGCAAACCAGCAGGCATTGGCCGCTTCCCAGGCAAAGAGCGATTTTCTTGCCAACATGAGCCACGAGATCCGTACTCCCATGAATGCCATAACCGGGATGTCCGAGCTGCTCCTGCGAAGGGATATTTCCGATGATGCCCGCAGTGATGTCCGGGATATTAAACAGGCGGCATCAAATCTTATCTCCATCATTAATGATATTCTGGATTTTTCTAAAATTGAGGCTGGTAAGCTGGAAATTATTCCCACCAGATATATGCTTTTATCTCTGATAAATGACACAGTCAATATCATTCGTATGCGGCTCATGGAAAAACCAGTTGAGTTTTCTGTAAACATAGACAGCAAGATCCCCAACAATCTTTTCGGAGACGAAATACGGCTGCGGCAGATTATTCTTAACCTTCTTTCCAATGCGGCAAAGTTTACCGACTGCGGGCATATTAAAATGTCAATTACTTCTGATAAAATGGATGACAAGCAGGTCTGGCTAAGTATTGCTGTAAGCGATACCGGGCATGGAATTAAACCGGAGGATATGAAGAAACTTTTCTCCGATTTTATGCAAATGGATACCAAAAGGAACCGGAGTATTGAAGGAACCGGGTTGGGTCTTGCCATTTCCAAGCAGCTCTGTATTGCCATGGGCGGGGATATCAGTGTAAAAAGTGAATATGGTGTAGGTAGTGAGTTTACTGTGATCCTTCCTCAGGAAATTGACCTGGAAACGCCCTTTGCCCTTGTTGGAGATTGTAACGGCAGACAGGATTATTTTGAAAATACTGCAAAAGGGGAAACGGTTCGTTTTACCATTCCCAGCGCTCAGCTTCTTGTAGTGGACGACCTGCCTACTAACCTTAAAGTGGCAGAGGGCCTGCTTGCTCCGTACAAGGCAATAGTTGAAACCTGCCTAAGCGGTGCAGAAGCCATAGAACTGGTAAAGAGAGGAAGCTACGATCTGGTATTTATGGATCATATGATGCCGAATATGGACGGAATAGAAGCATGTGAAGCAATCCGAGCTTGGGAATTGGAACGCCAACAGAAAAATGGGCTGGAGAATGCGGAGCATTCTCCGCGATTACAGGAACGCCCAAAGAGCGTTCCTGTAATCGCATTGACCGCAAATGCCGTTTCGGGAATGAAGGAAATGTTTCTGGAAAAAGGCTTTAACGATTTTCTTGCCAAACCCATAGATGTTTCCAAACTTGATGAAATACTTGAGCAGTGGATTGCGAAAGAGAAAAGATCAATAAGCAATGAGCAATTAGCAATTAGTCGGAAACTGTTAATGTTAGTGGATAGTAATCCGTCGAATCTGCGGCTTGGTATGAGTACACTGGAAGATAAATATGATATAATTACTGCGCCTTCGGCGGAGAAAATGCTTTGGCTTTTGGAAAATAACAGCCCGGATCTGGTTCTGATGAATGAAAGTCTGCCAAAACCGGATATGGATGAAATTTCACCTGACCACTTAAACAAGTGGTCAGGCAGAGTCATCTCAATTGCCGAACCTTTTGATCAGGCAATGCTTGTTGCCTGTGTCGAAAACCATTTTAAGGGAGCTGGCAAATAATGAATACAAAGACTTATATTATATCTTTGTTACTTATAATCTGTTCCTTAGCCCTTGCCGGCTGTTCTCCAAAACCGCAGCAGGAAGAATACATTACCATAGGCGCGCTTCTTCCTCTTACCGGCGACGGCTCAGACGAGGGTCTGCGTGCGCTTAACGGTCTGCAGCTTGCCAAGGAAGAGATCAATGCAATGGGCGGTATATTGGGAAAAAAGCTTGATATTATTGTACTAAATGACAGGGGAGATGAGGAATATATTGTACAGCAGTATAACGAATTGATACAAAGGGGCGTGGCTGCCATCATCGGCTCAAGCTATTCGGGGCCGACTATCGCGCTTGCCAATGCATCTGAAAGAGACAGCATACCTATAATATCGCCTACTGCCTCAAACCCCATAGTAACATTGGGCCGCAGAAATGTTTTTAGGGCTATTTTTATTGACGACTATCAGGCCGAGGTAATGGCGTATTTCGCCTACCAGTCCCTCGGCGCCAGAACAGCAGTTGTTTTTATTAACCAGGACTTTGACACATACATACAGGCATCCGGTGTTTTTGCCGAATCGTTTGCAGCTCTGGGCGGGTACATTATAGCCCAGGAGTTTTTTTCTTCAGAGGATGAATTTCCAGAGCTTTTAAGAAAATATGCTGCTAACCCGCCGCAGGTAATTTTTTGCCCTGAGGATTTTATTCCTGCGGCAATACTGGTAAATATGGCCCATGAGATCGGCTTTAATAATACATACCTATTGGGATCTGATGCCTGGGACGGGCTATTGACCTATGTATACAATCCCCAAGCCATGGAAAGAGCTTACTATTCAGCGCCATTTTCCTTTGATGATGAAACTCCACAGGTGGTGCAGTTTGTAAGGGATTATTTTAACTCCTTTTCTCAAATGCCCCTCACCGGTTCTGCAGCCGCTTATACCTGTGTGTACATATTGGCAGAGGCAATAACTATTGCGGGAAGTACAAACTGGGATGATATAGTTTCTGCCATGAAGACAATGGAATTGGATACATTATTGGGGAATATAAGTTTTGACGAGAATAATAACCCGCATATAAATGTATATGTCATTCAAATAAAAGACAGTCAATACGCAACCTACGAAAAATTAAGTCTGCGGGATCTGCATGAGCAGAGTGCTCTGCATATGCAGAGCGGGAGATAACAATGCTGCGAAAATTCAAGATTAAAACAAGGCTGTTGGTATCTTTTTTTATTGTGGTTGTTTTTACTCTTATTATAGGTTTGACAGCTTATGCAAGCCTTACCTCCATTGCAAATTCAGCAGTTAGGACAATACACAATGTTACTATTTTGAATGATATATACGATTACAATGCATATATTGATGCCGGCGTTTATAATATGCTTTATCTCAACGATGTTACATTAACCCGTTATGTTGTGCTGACAACAAGAGAGCACACGGAAAATTTTTTATCGCGCTTGAATGATTATGTTGAAGTGCAGGATCAATTCAGCGATGTTTTTACGCCCGGAGAAATGCAGGACATGGTAAACTTGCTGGAGTTATATGAAGAAACATATATTCCTGTATTAAATGAAATTTTTGATTTGGTGGAACAGGGGCGCCGGGAGGAAGCGTTTTCATTATCTATTAACCGGCGCGAACCAATATCCAATACAATAATTTACTTTATTAATGTGGGATTTAACAAAAATCTGGAACAATCTGAAATCATGGCTGCAAGGAACAACGAAAGCGCAATGTTTAACTCCCTGTTAATGCTGGCGCTTGTATTATTGTCTTTATTTGTATCTGTAATATCCGCGCTTCTTGTCACAAGGTCTATTGCAATTCCGCTATCGGGATTGGGGAAAGTTGCCGAGAAAGTTGCTAACGGCGAACTTGATGTTCAGTTTGAACAATCACAAAATAATGATGAAATTTCACGTTTGTCGTTAAGATTAAGCGAGATGCTGGAGAATCTAAAACAAGTTCAACAATTAAAACTAGAAGCAGTTGAAGCTCTTTATGAAAAAGAAAAAGCAGAAGCAGCCTCGAAATCCAAAAGTGAATTTCTGGCTAATATGAGCCATGAGATCCGCACACCCATGAATGCCATAACCGGAATGTCGGAACTGCTTTTGCGAAGGGATATTCCCGAGGATGCACGCAGTGATGTGCGGGATATAAAACAGGCAGCATCAAATCTAATCTCCATTATTAATGATATTTTGGATTTTTCCAAAATAGAGGCAGGTAAGCTGGAAATTATTCCCGCAAAGTATATGCTTTTTTCCCTGATTAACGATACTGTCAATATTATCCGTATGCGGCTTGAAGAAAAGCCGATTGAGTTTATTACCAATGTAACCAGCAATATCCCCAATAATCTTTTTGGAGATGTGGTTCGGCTGCGGCAGATAATTCTTAACCTTCTTTCCAACGCAGCAAAGTTTACTGACAAGGGACATATCAGTATGGCAATAACTGTTGACAGGCAGGAAGATAAAAAGATATGGCTTAGGATTGTAATAAGCGATACCGGCAGGGGAATAAAAGCGGATGATATGGAAAAACTTTTTTCTGACTTTATGCAGCTTGATACTAAGAAGAACCGGAACATTGAAGGAACAGGTTTGGGTCTTGCCATAACTAAACAGCTATGTGAAGCCATGGGCGGAAAAATCAGTGTTACAAGCGAGTACGGCAAGGGCAGCGAATTTACTGTTATTATTCCGCAAGACCTTGACTTTGATACTCCTTTTTCTTTGGTGGGTGATCTAAATGACAAGCAGAATTATTTTTCCAACTCTGCAGGAGGTAGCATTAACCGCTTTACTTTTCCCAATGCCCGGCTTCTGGTAGTGGACGACCTGCCTACTAACCTTAAAGTTGCCGAAGGTCTCCTAATTCCCTACAAAGCGGCAGTTGATACCTGCCAGAGCGGCGCCGAAGCTATTGAGCTGATAAATCGCAACGAATATGACCTTGTGTTTATGGATCACATGATGCCCGATATGGACGGTATACAAGCAACTACGGCAATCCGCGAACTTGATGGTGAACGTTTTAAAACCATGCCGATTGTGGCATTAACAGCCAATGCTGTGGTAGGCATGAGGGAGATGTTCATAGAGAAAGGTTTTAATGACTTTCTTGCCAAACCCATAGATGTTTCCAAACTTGATGAAGCACTTGACCAGTGGATACCGGTAGAAAAAAGAAAACGGATATCTGAGGATGCAGATCGGGAAAAAGAAAAAAAATTAATTTTGCTGGCGGACAGTAATCCGGCGAATCTGCGGCTTGGTATAGCTGCGCTGGAGGACAAGTATGATGTCATTACTGCCCCTACAATAGAAAAAATGATTAAGCTTTTGGAAAATAACAAGCCTGATGTAATTCTGATGAATGCCGCTATGACCAAACCAGAAATTAAAGATCTGCCGGTAATTTTCTTTACCGAACCATTTGATCAATTAACGCTCATTAGCAATATAGAAAGCTTCTTTAGGAATGTTAATACATAATGAAAAAGAGAATGTTATTAATTCTGTGCTTTTTATTCGTCTCGGTACTTTTTGATCCGGCACTTCGTGCTGATGAAGCCGACGAAATAGCCGGCCGCTTCCTCGCCAATTATGTCACTACCTTTTACAATACCGGCAGTAACAGCTTTCCCAGTGACGAGGCAAATGCTGTCATTCAGACAAGAGATGGCTTTATATGGTTTGGCAGCTACTCAGGACTTATACGCTATGATTCAAGGAAATATACTGTCTGGGATGCGGTGTCCCAAAACGGCTTCAACAGTTCAAATATCCGTTCACTCCATGAGGCCGCTTTCGGGGATGACGGCGCTTATGATCTATGGATAGGCACAAACGACAGTGGGCTTATAAGATATAGAAACGGAAGTTTTACAAGCTTTGAAAAAACAATGGGGACTCCCTCCAATACGATAAGGGATATTGTATCGACTTCTGACGGCAGGATTTTCGGCGGTACATCTGAGGGTCTTTTTTATATTGATGCTCAGGAGAACATTACAACGATCAGCCTGGATACTGTAATTCAGCCTTTTATCGTTTCCCTTGGAAATGATATTCAAGACAATATTTACTTAATTTTTAATTCCGGGGAGCTTTTTGCCTATACTGCCGATGGCAGGACAGTACAATACCCCTATGGTTCACGATTCAGGAGGGTAAAAAGCGTCAGCGGTAACCGTATTATTGCCGGAGGTCAGGATGATATCCTGCATATAACATATTTTGACGGAGAATTCTTCAGCGCCCCTGTTATAATACAGACACCTCTTGTGAACGTATCAGATATATACGAAGACTCCCGGGGCTTTATCTGGATAACATCAGAAAACGGAATTGGTTTTTTGGATACTAATGGAAATTACAACCATGCAGGAAACCCCAACGGTGTTGGTTTTTATACCAACATTTGGGAGGATTACCAAAATGGTTATTGGATCACCGCTTCCAGGGGCGGAATTGTTAAACTCACCCTCAGCCCCTTTACGGATTTTAATGCCCTGAATAATTTCCAGACCGGCACAGCAAACGCCTTCCTCATTGACAGGGGCCTAAGCTATATAGGAACGAACAATGGACTGTTCATTCTGGATGAAAACGGAAAAGCAACCCATACAGATTTTACTGAAAGTATTAACATCAATTCCCGGGTGCGCGGTATTTTCCGTGACAGCAATGGGTACATCTGGATTTGCACATACTCCGATTTCGGGGTTATTCGATATAACCCTGTAACAGGGGAATACAGATACTGGGTTCCGGACAATGGGATCTCATCTGAAAGGACCCGCATTATTGCAGAACTGCCAAATGGAGTCATAGCGCTGGGAACTGTAGTGGGCATTGATTTTATCAAAGGTGATACGGTAATCACTGCGAATGATGCTTTTGAAACAGATGTCATCCTAGATCTTCCTGATATTACGGTTCTGTCCATGAGCGTCACGGCGGACGGCACGCTTTATGCCGGTACCGATGGTAATGGCATCTATGCCATTAACAGGGACGGCACCACACGATTCAGGGAAGAGGAAGGCTTAACAGGCGGGGTGGTTATGCGAATGGCTGTCAATCCAAAAACAAATGGCGTCTGGGCAGCCGCTTCAGGAGGCTTAAACTATATTGACGAAAATAAAAATGTCAGGACTATTGAAAAAATCCCTCCCTTTACCTTCTTTGATATTTTACAGTATAACGATTACCTCATCCTCCTGACCTCATCCACAATAATCCAAACAAATGCCGATGCTCTCCTTGATCCAAACCTCCCTTTTGAGCATATTGCAGTTGGCAGATCTTCAGGCTTGACCACCTCAATCAACTCCAACGCCTGGAATTTAATCACCTCTGAAGGAAGCCTTTATTTCTGTTGTGACAGCGGTATATTTATTTATAATTTCGATACCAGGCATTCCCAGCATATTCCCTATGCCGGAATAAACAGAATAACTTTAGACGGCAAGGAATATTCTGATATATCCGGAATTATTTCGGTCCCGCATGATATGTACCGCCTGACCATTGAACTGTCCTATTTATCTTTTGCTCTTGCCGATGACGCTGCAATGTACTACATTCTGACAGGTCAGGACAATAGAGAGCAGGTAATGCCGAAAGAAGGAAGCCTTGAAGTATCCTATACAAACCTCAGGGGCGGCAATTATACCTTTCGTGTATGGACTGAAGATTCTGCCGGAAACATTGGCAACTTGATTGAGGTAAATCTGCAGAAAGAACTTAAATTGTTCGAACGCCATTTTGTTTGGGGAATCATGGCCTTGCTTGTTATGTTTTTAATTGTAATGCTGTTCTTTTGGATTGACCAATACAGAAAAAAAAGGCATCTTGCTAAGCAAAGTGAATATAATAAAGCTCAGCAATTAAAAATGGAAGCTCTGGAAGCAAAATATGAAAAAGAAAAAGCCGAAGCTGCTTCAAAAGCCAAAGGCGATTTTCTTGCCAACATGAGCCACGAAATTCGTACCCCCATGAATGCCATAACCGGGATGTCGGAACTGCTTCTGCGAAGGGATATTCCCGATGATGCCCGCAGTGATGTACAGGATATCAAACAGGCTGCTTCAAACCTTATCTCCATTATCAACGACATTCTGGACTTTTCCAAAATTGAGGCAGGCAAACTGGAAATCATTCCAGTTAGATATATGCTTTTATCCCTGATTAACGACTCGGTCAATATCATTCGTATGCGGCTCATGGAAAAACCAGTAGAGTTTTCTACAAACATTGACAGCAAGATCCCCAACAATCTTTTCGGAGACGAAGTACGGCTGCGGCAGATTATTCTTAACCTTCTTTCCAACGCGGTAAAGTTTACCGACTCTGGTCTTATCAGTATGTCAATTACTTCTGAAAAAATGGATGACAAACAGGTCTGGCTTAGGATTGCTGTAAGCGATACCGGGCATGGAATTAAACCGGAGGATATGAAGAAACTTTTCTCCGATTTTATGCAAATGGATACTAAAAGGAACCGGAGTATTGAAGGAACCGGGTTGGGCCTTGCCATTTCCAAACAGCTCTGTATTGCCATGGGCGGGGATATCAGCGTAAAAAGCGAATATGGCAAGGGCAGTGAGTTTACTGTGATCATTCCTCAGGAGATTGACACTGAAACGCCATTCGCCCCTGTTGGAAATTTTAACGGCAGACAGGATTATTTTGAAAATACTTCAAAAGGGGAAACGGTTCGTTTTACCATTTCCGGCGCCCGGATTCTGGTAGTGGACGACCTGCCTACCAACCTTAAAGTGGCTGAGGGTCTGCTTGCTTCCTACAAGGCAAGTGTTGACACCTGCCAGAGCGGAGCGGAGGCAATAGAATTGATAAAACAGCATGCTATACAAGGCGAGGACTATGATCTGGTGTTCATGGATCACATGATGCCGGAAATGGACGGAATTGAAGCATGCGAGGCAATCAGGGCATGGGAATCGGAACGCCCAAAGAGCGTTCCTGTAATCGCATTGACCGCCAATGTGATGTCGGGAATGCGGGAGATGTTTCTGGAAAAAGGCTTTAACGACTTCCTTGCCAAACCCATTGATGTTTCCAAACTTGATGAAATACTCGACCGCTGGATTTCTAAAGAATTAAGAATTGAAAAAAAGTTAGTTCTTCTGGTGGATAAAAATCCAGCGAACTTACGGCTTGGGATAAGTGCCCTAGAGGAAAAGTATGATATAATTACCGCGCCTTCGGCAGAGAAGATGCTTAAGCTTTTGGAAAACAACAAGCCTGATTTGATTCTGATTAACGAAGGTATGCCTAACCAGGAGACCAGAGATATTTCACCTGACCACTTAAACAAGTGGTCAGGCAGAGTTATTTTCATTACCGAACCGTATGATCAGGCAATGTTCGTTTCCTGTGTTGAAAACTATTTTATGGGAGCCAGCATATAATGGAAAACAAAAATAAATCGAAGTATCTTGTTTTGGGCATTTTCCTTCTTTCTTTTTGCATAGTATTATTCGTCTCCTATTGGGCAAATGGGCAGATAAGGTATTCCTTACATACCATGGAATACAATATAGAAAAGCGATTGGATGTGGTTGCTGATTGGCTGGCAGAATTAACCAGTATTGAGGAACTGGATCAGTACCGTAATGTTGAAGACATGGAATTGCCCTCGTACAAGGATCTAAGGCTAAGGTTACTTGAGTTCACCGAGAAAACCGGTGTTTTATACGCATATTATATCCGGTACGAAGGAGATTACCTGTATTATATTGTTGACAATGATTTTGACGAAGATACGAAGGTAGGCCTGGATACAGATCCCTTTACTTTAGACGACGAACCCTGGATACAATACGCGATAGAGGGCAGAACGATCCATGCCGGTTTGGGGAATTATGCAATAGGGTGGGATGGATTATTAACTTCCTACGCACCGGTATTTCGTCCGGACGGAACGGTTGGGGCCATCGCCGGAATTGATATGATCGATACATCCATTGTAACAGCTATGAGAATGGTAAGAATACTGACAATTTTGCAGTTACTTATGGTATGTGCTGTTTTTGCCAGCGGCCTTTTCTGTTTTGTCCATTTCCGCAGGGAGGCGATTGCTGCTGAAGAAGCCAATTTGACCAAGAGCAGTTTTCTTGCCAATATGAGCCATGAAATTCGCACTCCCATGAATGCCATCTCCGGAATGTCTGAGCTGCTGTTAATGAAGGATCTTCCGGAAGATGCCCGTTCTGATGTACAAGATATAAAGCATGCGTCAATCAGCCTTATTTCCATAATCAACGATATTCTGGATTTTTCCAAAATTGAGGCCGGCAAACTAGAGATCAATCCTGTTAAGTATATGCTTTTGTCCCTGGTTAACGACACGGTAAATATTATCCGTATACGGCTTATGGAGAAACCTGTCCGGTTTTATACCAACATCGACAGTAATATCCCCGACACTCTTTTTGGTGATGAAATACGACTGCGGCAGATCATCGTTAACCTTCTTTCCAATGCGGCTAAGTTCACAGAGAAAGGGCATGTCAGGATGACCATTACCCGGCATCAAATTGATGCCATGGAAAACCGGACAGCTGCCCAAATCCAGCTTAGGATTGAAATTAGCGATACCGGGCAGGGAATTAAACCGGAGGATCAGGAAAAACTTTTTTCGAGCTTTATGCAGGTTGACACCATCAGGAACCGGGGCATTGAAGGGACGGGACTGGGTCTTGCCATCACCAAGCAGCTCTGCCTTGCCATGGGCGGGGATGTCAGCGTACAAAGCGAGTACGGCAAGGGCAGTACGTTTACTGTGATCATACCACAGGAGATCATTTCGCAAACGCCCTTTGCTGCGGTAGAGGATGCAGGTTCCAGAAAGGTTTTGATCTATGAACACCGTCTTGTCTATGCAGAATCCCTGGGGTGGACTCTAAAAAATTTGGGCGTTCCATATACAATGGTAACAAACCTGGAAGATTTTTCCCAAATTCTGGGCAGCCAGGAATGGTCCTTTGTATTCTCCGGCTACGGACTCTACGAAAATATCAAACCCGTAATGGATAACACGATCTATCTTAACGGGAAGCAGCCGCCTGTTGTCCTTATGGTGGAATGGGGGACTAAAGCCTATATCCCCAATGTAAGCTTTGTGTCCCTGCCGCTGCAGTCCCTTTCTATAGCAAACATATTAAACGGAAAAATGCACAGGCTGGATTATTTTAACGGTTCCCCGGCAATGAACATAAGCCGGTTTACCATTCCCAAATCACGGCTTCTGGTAGTGGACGATCTGCCCACCAACCTTAAAGTGGCCGAGGGTTTGCTTGCTCCCTACAAAGCAATAGTTGAAACCTGCCAAAGCGGGGCGGAGGCCATAGAACTTATTAAACATAACGACTATGACCTTGTGTTCATGGATCACTTGATGCCCGATATGGACGGCATTGAAGCATGTGCTGCAATTCGTGAGCTGAATAAAACCGTAACCATTATTGCATTAACTGCTAATGCAGTCTCGGGGATGAAGGAAATGTTTATAGAAAAAGGCTTTAATGACTTTTTGGCAAAACCCATAGATGTTTCCAAACTTGATGAAATACTTGAGCATTGGGTTTCTAAAGGATTAAGAATCGAGAATGGAGAAAGGAAAATTGAAAGGAAGCTTGTTTTACTAGTGGATGGTAATCCGGCAAACCTACGGCTTGGGATAAGTGCGCTTGAAGATAAATATGATGTAATTACTGCTCCTTCGGCGGAGAAGATGTTAAAGCTTTTGGAAAGCAACCAGCCTGATATAATTCTTATAAATGAAAATATACGCAGCTCCGCTTTACTGTCCAATGGTTTTCATGTTATCTTATTTAAAGAGTCCCTTGATCGATCAACGCTCATTGATTATGTTGAAAATAATTTAAGCAGAGGTAGAAAATGAATAGATACGCATTGCTTGTTGTTTTTTGTTCATTGCTTTTTGCTCTTTTGTTCCCTTCATGCCAAAGGGAATGGAGACCAGGAATGCCTCTGGCAAAAGAGGATGTAAGAATAGGGGTTGTTCATATAACCGACCCTTTTAATGAAAGTTCCGGTTATTCGTTCGCACACCAAGCGGGTATTGAAGAAATGCTGCAAAAACTGGGTATAATGGACACTCAAGTGCTGTACAGAACCCATATTGACTATTCGGATCCCATGAATATAGAAAACGTCATGCGGGAACTCATAGCCAGAGGCGCCAATATAATTATTGCAACAAGCTGGGGTTATATGGATGCTTGCGAAAAGCTGGCAGAAGAATACCCATTAGTTATATTTGCCCATGCATCAGGCTACAAATATAACGATACCAACTTTACCAATTATTTTGGCAGGGTTCATCAAGCCCGTTATCTTTCCGGTATTATCGCAGGAGCACAAACACAGACCAACAGGATTGGCTATGTAGCTGCCTGGGGAACAGACAACAGCGAAGTAACAGGGGGGATTAATGCATTTGCCCTGGGAGTGGAAAGAATAAACCCTCAGGCAAGAATATATGTTGGCATTACCAATAGCTGGTTTGACCCCATGGGAGAAACAATGGCAGCCAGAGATCTTATTGCTGCTGGCTGCGATGTAATTGCCCAGCATGTTGATACAGCAAACCCCCAAATAGAAGCGGAAAGAGCCGGGGTATGGGGTATAGGTTACAACACTGATAAAAGTATTGATGCTCCGCATGCCGTTCTTACTTCGGTGCTTTGGCACTGGGGTGCTTACTATACCTTTCTTGTGCAAAGTGTAATTGACGGTACATTTACCACCACACCATGGTTTGGTTCTCTGGCGGACGGTATTGTTGATCTTACACCCTTAAGCGGAAATATTATTTGGGAGACAGAAACCATACGCCTGTTTAATGAGGAGAGGCAGCGCATAGAATCCGGTGCATTTGATGTGTTTGAGGGGATCATGGAAACCAATGACGGCAGGCGCATAGGCAGAGAAGGAGAAAGTTTTTCTGACAGTGAAATTCAATTCGGTATAGACTGGTACTACCGAACGGTAAATGAACTGTAGGGAGAGGTAACAGTGAACAAAGAAAAAAGATGCTTGTTATTCATTGCTCTTTACTCATTGCTCTTTGTTCTTTTTATAGCCTGTAATCAACAGCAACAGGAAATTGTCTGGGAGCCAGGACAGCCTTTTCCAAAAGAGAAAATTATCATCGGTATTATTCATCCCAACGAAATCTACAGCGATTCCCTTTATGATCAAGCGCATTATAGAGGAACTTTGGAAATGCAGCGGGTAATAGGCCTTGAAGATTATCAAATTATTCGCAAGACAAATGTGTTTGACAGAGACCCGGTGGCAGTTGAAGGGGCCATCCGGGATTGCATTGCAGAAGGGGCCAATATTATAATCGCCATGAGCTGGGGATATATGGATGTATGCGAAAGTCTGGCGCTGGATTTTCCGTCTGTCGTTTTTGCTCACGCTACAGGTATTAAACACAATGACCGTAACTTTTCCAATTATTCCATACGGATCTACCATGGGCGTTATCTTGCAGGTATTGCAGCTGGCCTTGCGACACAAAGCAACAGAATAGGTTTTGTGGCAGCCATGGGAAGAAATAACAGCGAGGTTACTTCTGGCTTAAACGCCTTTGCTCTGGGTGCTGCCTCTGTAAATCCCAATGCCCGTATTTATGTGCAGGTAACCCATAGCTGGTACGATCCCATGGGAGAAACCAATGCAGCAAATGCACTAATAGCGGCTGGCTGTGATGTAATAACGTCTCACGCTAACACTTCGGCAGCCCAAATAGCTGCTCAAAATGCCGGAGTAATGGCCATAGGCTATAATGCTGATATGAGAGGTGAAGCGCCGGATGCTGTAATTACTTCAGTTATTCTAAACTGGGGAGTCTTTTATACCAGCTTTGTACAAAGTGTTATAGACGGAACATTCATACCGCAGACAAACTTTTTAGGTCTTGTGGAAGGGGCAATAGGTCTTACTCCGATCAATAGAGCGCTTGCTTCTTCCGATATAGATACGGCAGTTCTTATGGCAAGCCATAGTATACTGTACGAAGGATTTAATGTGTTCGAAGGTTTACTGGAAACCAATGAAGGAGGAATAATTGGAGAAGAGGGAAGTTCTCTTTCGGATACTATAATTCTTAGCGGTATAAATTGGTATTACCGCACGATAATTGAATTATGAAGAACAGCAGCAAGTCCCGTTCTGTAAGGAAAGGCAAGTATCTCCAGCTTTTATTTGTATTTGCAGCTTTTTCTCTTATGGTGGGGGCTGCTTATTTATTTAACAGCCGTTTGCTGCGAGACCACCTTTTGAACGGAGCACAGGAATTACTCCAGTCCGCAGAGGCCAATGTCAAAGCGGCACTTTCGGAAACAGAAATGACTCTGCTTAATTCTTATTATATTCTACAGGGTATGCTGGAAGAGGGTGCTTCTAAGCAGGATATGCTGGATTATATGACCATTACTACAGATTGGATGCAGAGGCGGGATGCCGGATTACTTGTTTTTTATGGTTTGTACGGTTTTATAAACGGTGAATTTTATGATGGTATGGGAATGAATCCCGGTGAAGAATTTATACCTCAAACCCGTCCATGGTATCAGACTGCTATACGCAGCGGCACTGATGTGGCATACACCACACCCTATATAGACTGGCTTACCGGTGATACTATCGTTTCCGCAGTTAGGAATATTTTTATTCAAGACAATATGGCTGGCATTCTGGTCGTGGATATAAACATAAGCTGGCTGATGGATTATGTCGGTTCTTTGACATTGGCCGATGACGGCTTTGGCATGCTCCTAAGCCAAAACCTTTCTTTCATGGCATATCCGGACGAGAATTATCTTGGCAGACAGCTTCAGGATTTAGGCGGTGCTTATGAAGAACTTGCACGTACCCTGCGTTCCGGTGAAGATGTCTTTGCCCAGCGGATTATAGATCCTGATCGCGGGCCGGTTATTGTTTTTATCAAACAAATTTTTAATAACTGGTATGTGGGGCTTGTAACTCCCTCATCCCAATTTTATCGGGACCTCCAAAGCTCTGCCCAAATTCTGGTGGTATTGGGGCTTGTACTTTCCCTAGCGCTTTGCTTAATATTGGTACGCCTTTCTGCAGCAAAAGAACGTTCGGACGAAGAAAATTTGGCAAAGTCTTCGTTCCTTGCACGAATGAGCCACGAAATACGTACCCCGCTTAATGCGGTAATAGGGCTTTCGGAGATTGTGCTTAATCGAAATACATTACTGGATGACAGCAGAAATGACATACAGCAGATACATCAATCCGGAACGTCTCTTTTGGGAATTATCAACGATATTCTGGATATATCCAAAATCGAAGCAGGAGGCTTTGAACTTATCCCTGTTGAATATGAGACGGCATCGCTTATTAATGATACTGTAAACTTAAACAGGGTAAGAATAGGTTCCAAACCCATTGCATTTATTCTGAAAATTGGCGGGGATTTTCCTGCGAAACTGCTTGGAGACGAACTAAGAGTCAAGCAGATATTAAATAATATTCTTTCCAATGCTATTAAGTATTCCAAAGAAGGAAGCGTTACATTAGAAATTAGGAGTGAACAATTAGGAATTCAGGAAGCTGCGCAGCAAAGTGTGCGGCATAGGATGCGTATCTGCTTCATTGTGACTGATACCGGCATTGGAATAAAACCGGAAGACATGGGAAAACTGTTTTCTGAATATACACAGCTGGATACTCAATCAAACCGCAGAGTTGAAGGTACAGGGCTTGGGCTTGCTATTAGCAGGAAACTGGTAGAAATGATGGGCGGTAGTATCAATGCCGTAAGCGAATATGGTAAAGGCTCAGTTTTTACTGTATATTTAATACAGGAGCTTCCTAACACGGAGACCTTGTGCATAGGGGAGGAAACCGCAGAAAGGTTAAAACAGTTTCAATATGTTGGTCCCAGCGGGGGAAAAGATATTAACCGTACCTGGATGCCATACGGAAAAGTGCTGATTGTGGACGATTTGCCGGTAAATCTGCAGGTAGCCCGCGGACTTCTGGAGCCCTATGGTATTGCAGTGGATAGTGCAGAATCCGGGCAAGAAGCAATAGATTTGATTCAGGCCGGGAATAAGTATGATATTGTATTTATGGATCACATGATGCCGGAAATGGACGGCGTTGAAGCGGTCAGGATTATTCGTGCATGGGAGCAGAATAAAGGTATGGAGTTTTCGCAGAAAACTCCCATTGTGGCATTGACCGCCAATGCCCTGACAGGAAGTATGGAAATGTTTCTGTCCAAAGGGTTTAATGGGTTTATTCCCAAACCCATTGATATTGTTCAGCTTGACCAGGTTTTGAATCAATGGATACGGGATAAGCAGAATATGGAGACTCTGATAAATACAGAAAAAGAGGAAGAGGAGCGATTACCAATGAACGAAGATAATTTTATTACAATCCCCGGCTTGGACACCCAGCGTGGAATAGCTATGACAGGAGGTACAGAGGCAGGCTATATTGCAGTATTGTCCCTGTTTAATAAGGATGCACAAACAAGACTGCCTCTATTTCAGGCCCCGCCTCTCCCCGATGATGTAACCATGTTTGTTACCCAGGTTCATGCCATAAAAAGCGCATCTTTTTCCATAGGAGCTGCCGACATTTCGGCCTTGGCGGCAGAATTGGAAAGTGCCGGCAGGGCCGAAGATTTTGCTGTTATTCAGGAAAAGCTCCCTGTTTTTGCAGAACAGCTTTCCGGTTTAATAGAAAGTATTAATACCGCCCTGGAAAATAATAATGAAGGTAAAGGTTCTTCCGGCTCATTATTATCCGCTGCCAATCACCCGCTTTTTAAGGAATTAGTCCTGGCGCTGGACTCCCAAAATATTAAGGACATTAACAGAACTCTAAGAGAATTAAAGGAAACATGGCGACAGCAGCCTTTGGATACAGAAGGTAAAGAAGTGCTTGAAAAGATATCTGACGAAGTGATGATGGTTGAATACGACAATGCAAAAAAAATAGTAGAAGAAGTACTCAATACCTAGGTTTTAAGGAAATGCCAAATGGAAGCGGAAAAAAGATTAATTTTGCTAGTAGACGATAACCCTGCAAACCTCCAGCTTGGTATAAATGTGCTTGAAGAAAAGTATGATGTGGTTACGGCTCCTTCGGCGGATAAAATGTTTAAGCTTTTGGAAAACAGCGATCCTGCGGCTATACCCGATATGATTCTTCTTGATGTTGATATGCCGGAAATGACCGGCTATGAAGCAATAAAAGTTTTAAAAGGAAAGCCAAAAACAAAAGATATTCCGGTTATTTTTGTTACGGGCCGCACCGACTCGGGGGACGAACTGGAAGGCCTGTTCCTGGGCGCCATTGACTATATTACAAAGCCCTTTCAACCGCCTATTTTACAAAAACGAGTTGAGGTACATCTTCTTGTTGAAGACCAGAAAAAAATTCTGGAAAGCCAGGCTGCTGCACTGCAAAACTTTAATGACAATCTGCAAAAAATGGTAAAGGAAAAAACCCGGGATGTTTTAGAATTAAAAAATGCATTACTAAAAACAATGGCGGAACTGGTGGAATGCCGCGATGATATTACCGGGGGCCATATTGAACGTACCCAGCGCGGAATTAAAATTATTCTGGAAGAGATTGAACAAAGCGATATCTACTCAAATGAAACAAAAACCTGGGATCTGGATTTATTGCTTCAATCCTGCCAGCTCCATGATGTAGGAAAAATATCCATTGACGATAATATCCTAAAAAAGCCGGGGAAACTTAATGATAATGAATTTGAATTAATGAAGAAACATGCTTCTTTTGGGGAACAAATTATTGAAAAAATACAAACACTTGCAAAGGAAAGTGATTTTTTAAAGTATGCAAAAATATTTGCAGCTAACCATCATGAAAAATGGGATGGTTCCGGTTATCCCCGCGGACTTAAAGAAGAACAAATACCGCTATTGGGCCGTATAATGGCAATTGTTGATGTATACGATGCACTAATATCGGAACGTCCGTATAAAAAAGCCTTTACCCACGAGGAGGCTGTACAGATAATCAGGGAGGGCAGCGGCAAACAGTTTGATCCAGCTCTGGTCGAGGTGTTTCTTCGCAAAGCAGAGCTGTTTAGGATGTAAATTACTTTTTTATCCCTGCATAAACGGCTCAAGCGCCTTATATAAAGCCTTATACCGTTCAAAGCCCTTATTGTACAGTTCCCGGTATTTGTCATTGGGAATAATCTCGTTTTCGTAAGTGACCCACTTGGTAATGTCGGATATATCGCCGATAAACCCAGCACCCAGGGCTGCCATAAAAGCATTGCCGTATGATGCGCCGGCTTTTTCTTTGGCTACAAGCTGGGGACAGCCGGAAATATCGCTGATAATCTGCAATAATTGATTGCTTTTTGCAATGCTTCCTATGGCAAAAATACGTTTTGCCTCTATTCCATTTTCTTTTAAAGCTTCTATATTATGCCGTACCCCATAGGCCAGGGCTTCCTGAAAAGCCCGGTATACATCTGCTGCTGTCGAACGAAGAGTTATGCCGAAAAGATTTCCTTTGGCATTAGGATTATTTATGGGGGTACGCTCGCCGGCAAAGTAGGGGAGCAGGGTAAGTCCTCCGGCGCCGGGGCTTGATTCTTCGGAGAGTTTTTCCCATTGTGGAAAATCTCTGCCGGGAAAGGTTTCCCGCAGCCACTTAAAAAGGTTTCCTGCGCTGGTCATGCCCCCTGCCATAAGATGTTGTTCTTTGGGAGTTACAAAATAACTTGTCCAGGAATTTTCCTGGGGCAGGAGCTTGTCTGTTCGCAGTATATAAAAATTGCTGGAACCATACATCATCATCATATCGCCGGATTTATGCAGTCCCACAGAAATTGCCTCTGACAAGGCATCGGCTGTTCCGCAGATTACCGGGGTTCCCTGTTTAAGGCCGGTGATCTCTGCTGCCTGGGCGCTGATCTCTCCGGCTATATCAGTGGTCCACATTAATTTTGGAAGCTTGGATATTTCTGTAATTTCATTTTGATATCTTGGATCCCAGCGTTTGTTGTGTATATCATACAGCGGAGCATAAGCCATAGCATCGTAAATATCCAGAGTAAAACGGTCTGTTAGTTTGTACACTAGATATCCCTGAGCAGTTAAAAAACAGACTGCTTCTTTATAGACATCCGGTTCCCTGTTTTTAATCCATAGTATTTTTGGGCAGCAGGATTGTGAAGAAAGGTTTTGACCGGTCATATTAAAAATTGCTTCCCTGCCAATTCGTTCTTCCAGCTGTTTTATTTCTTCTCCGGCCCGGCTGTCTATGCCGTATAGTATCCCAGGACGCAGGGGTTTACCGTTTTTGTCTACAGGAAGCACACAGGGGCAAATGGCGCTTACTCCCACAGCTTTAATATTGGCAGGATCAATCCCCGGCATTTTGACAAGGGCTCTTGTTACTTCCAAAAAATCCTTCCACCATACTCCGTCGGCATCCTGCTCAACCCAGCCCGGATGAGGCATGGAAACTTCGTGCGGGACCCGGTAATCGGCAAGGATATTTCCCTTAATGTCGGTAATTACTCCGCGGGAAGCACTGGTTCCAATATCAACTCCCAAAAATAATTCCATAGTATCCTCCATATTAGTGGCAGTATTACAGGGTAATGGTTCCTTTTTCCAAAATGATTTTTCCGTCCATATAGACCGCCCCCTCCTGCCTGATATCTTTTATAATATCCCAATGGATCGCCGATTTATTGGTTCCTCCGCATTCGGGATAGGCCCTGCCCAGGGCAATATGAATAGTGCCGCCGATTTTTTCGTCAATAAGTATATCGTTACTAAAACGGGTAACCTTGGGATTGGTGCCTATGGCAAATTCTCCTATGGCTTTGGCACCGTCATCCCTGTCCAAAACTGAACGTAAAAAATCCTGCTCGCTTGTGGATTGCGCCTTTATTAAAACTCCTTTTTCCCAGACCAGAGTAAGATCATGTACAAGCCGTCCGCCAAGTACTGCGGGCCGTTCAAAATAAATTGTTCCGTTTTCTGTACCGGTAACCGGAGCAGTGGAGATTTCTCCATCGGGCATATTGGTAATTCCCACATAGGGAACCCAGCTCCGGCCTTCTACAGAGAAAGATAGATCTGTTTTATTACCAATAATCCGGATTTCTTTTCCACGGTTTAATTTTTCTGTCCAGTTCTGCCAGGTTTTTAATTCTTCTTCCCAGTTTAGAAAACATGAATCAAAAAACTCATCCATGATCGTTTCACAGTCTGTCTGGGCAGCCTGGGCAAAACTTTCGTTGGGAACCCTTATAAGACACCAGCGGGTTTTTTCCCAGCGCATCGTAGAAATTGTTCCCATGGCTTTCTGGTTTGCAGCCAGAACATTTGCATTTATATCCTGCAGTTCAAATAAATTGTGAGCCCCGCGCAGTCCTATATACACATCGGCCCATTCCATGCCATGGGCTTCTATTTCGGGAACCCAGTTTATCTGTTCTTCATTTCCATAACGCAGGAGTGAATGACGCAGCGTCTCTGATAAAAACTGCACCTGGGGAAAGCCGCCGGCTTTAATAACAGCACGGTATACTGCCTGGACCAGGGGAAAAGTATGAGCTTCTATCATGGCAATCATTACCTTTTCTCCGGGCTTTACCCTGGTGGAATAGTTGACCAACAGTTCTCCCAAGCGTTTCCAGCGGGGATCCATAGTTACCTCTTTAAAATAGTTCTGCTAAAGACTTTTTCTAAAATCCTTTACCTTGTCCATAAATTCTTTAACCCGCCCCTGATCTACAGGATTAAAGAACACTCCGTCCTTTTTAAAGGTAGTTCCTGTTACAGCCCCGTCTGCTGCAGATAACTGCTGCTCAATATTGGCAAGACGTACTCCGGTATTGGCAAATACAGGTGTATCGCCCACAACAGATTTTACCGATTTTAATACCGAGGAATCAGTTTCTGCACCTGCTGTAAGACCCGAAACACAAAGCGCATCGGGCAGATTGTTAAATACAGTAGACCGGGCAACATCTTCAATTTTTCTGCTGCCCAGATATACAGCTGCTTCGGGGACTATATTAAACAGAAGTTTAATGTGTTTTGCTCCAATCCTATGCTGACGCCGTACTACTTCGCCGCAGTTGGTATTCCACAAGCCAAAATCCGAAGCATAAACACCGGTAAAGATCTCCCGTACAAAAGATGCATCCACTGCCATGGCTAAATCAATAGAGGCTGTGGGATCCCACAAAACATTAACTCCATAGGGAACAGTAATTTCCTTTTTAAGTTCGCCAATAATTCTGGCCATGGCTGTATAGGTGATTGGCTCTACCTTGGTAAGATAAGGAAGGCTGAATTCATTGGAAAACATTACTGCATCCACCCCGCCGTTTTGCAAGGCCAAAAGGTCCGCCCGGGCCATTTTGATTACCCAATCCATACCTTTTTCGAGGTCGTACCTGGGATCCCCCGGCAAAGCCTGGAAATGACACATTGCAATAACCGGTTTTTTTACCTTAAAAACGTCTGTAAGCCAACTCATTATTTCTCCTCTGTTTTACTGTCAAATGTAAAAAGACCGCTCCTTTTTTTAGCATTTGACAAATTTTTGCATTTCTTCTATAATACTATACTATATTGCAACTGTAATTACCACACTAGTAAGCTTGAGGAGGTTCTGGAATGAAGCTATCCAAGGAACTATACGGGGATTTATACCTCAAAATGATGCAAACTCGTGTTTTTGAGGAAACTGCCGCCCGGCTTTTTGTAGAAGGAAAGGTTCACGGGACTGCCCATTTTTGCATAGGCGAAGAAGCAACCGGCGTTGGAGTCTGCACGGCTCTGGAAAAAGAAGACATGATTACACAGACTCACCGAGGACATTGCCAGGCTATAGGCAAGGGCATGGATATAAACAGAATGATGGCGGAATTTCTGGGTAAAGAAACCGGTTACTGCAAGGGAAAAGGGGGCTGCATGCATATTGCAGACTTTTCTGTGGGAAGCCTGGGGGCCAATGGTGTGGTGGGGGGCGGTATCCCGGTAGCTGTCGGGGCAGCTCTTTCCCAAAAGTATTTTAAAAGGCCCAATATTACTGTTTGTTTTTTTGGAGACGGCGCTACCAACGAAGGAGCTTTTCATGAATCGCTAAATCTTGCCTCGGTTTGGAAGCTTCCCGTATTATTTGTCTGTACGAATAATTACTATGGCATGTCTACCCATGTGAACAAGTCCATGAACATAGATGATATTTCGATCCGGGCATCTTCCTATGGAATTAAAGGAATAGCACTGGACGGGAACGATGTAGTATTAATATACGAAGAAACCAAAAAAGCCCGGGACTATGTACTTAAAAACGGCCCCATGTTTATGGTCCTTAATACTTACCGCTGGATGGGTCATTCCAAAAGTGATTCGCAGCTCTATAGAACCAAAGAAGAAGTGAATCAATGGAAGGAAAAATGCCCTGTTAAATGCTACCGGGACTTTTTACTTAAAGAAAAATTGTTTAGCACCGAAGAAATTGCTGAATTTGATAAAAAAGCCCAGGAAGATATAAACGCTTCGGTACAGTATGCCGACTCGTCTCCGGAACTTCCCATCGGAAAAATATATGATGATGTGTATGCTTATGGTGATATGCGTACAGAAAAGCACAAAAAAGGTTATGTACTTTAGGAGGAGCAGATAAATGCGCGAAATTACTTATGCTGATGCATTAAAAGAAGCGATGTGCGAAGAAATGAGAAAGGATGAGCGGATTATACTTTTTGGAGAAGATGTAGGAGTTTACGGAGGTGCTTTTGGTGTTTCCCGCGGTATGATAGAAGAATTTGGCGAAGGGCGGGTTATTGATACTCCTATTTCCGAGCTGGCAATTACCGGCTGTGCTGTAGGAGCAGCCATGACAGGACTTCTTCCCATTGTAGAAATAATGTTTAGTGATTTTGTTACGCTGGGAATGGAACAGTTAATTAATCAGGGAGCAAAAAACCGTTTTCAATTCGGCGGTCAGGGATCTGTTCCCATGGTACTTAGGGCACCTGCAGGGTCGGGAACAGGAGCTGCCGAACAGCACAGCCAAAGTCCCGAAGCCTGGATTGCCAATGTCCCCGGTCTTAAGGTAGTGATCCCCTCTACTCCCTACGATGCTAAAGGCCTCCTAAAGTCTTCGATCTATGATCCTAATCCGGTAGTGTTTCTTGAACAAAAACTGCTCTATCGTACCAAAGGGCCGGTTCCGGAAGAAGACTATACCATTCCTTTGGGCAAAGCGGACATTAAACGGCCCGGCAAGGATCTTACCATTATTAGTTATGGACGCATGATACCACGCTGTCTTAAAGTGGCCGAAAACCTGGCAGCAAGTAAAAGCATTGATATAGAAGTAGCAGATGTTCGTACTTTAATTCCTTTAGATAAGGAAACCTTGATAGCTTCGGTTAAAAAAACCGGTAAATGTCTTATCGTATACGAAGCGCCGCAGACAGGAGGATTTGGAGGGGAGCTTGCCGCAGTTATAGCAGACAGCGAAGCTTTCTTTTATCTTGATGCTCCCATACGGAGGATCGGAGGGCTTGATGTGCCAATACCGTATAATCCAAATCTTGAAGCTCAAGTAGTACCTACAGAAGAAACCATTACTGCAGCAATAGAATCGCTTCTATAGTCTATCTATAGTCTAGTGGATGAATAAAGGAGGCTTGTTTGGCAAATTCGATCATCATGCCCAAAACCGGCATGGCAATGGAAGAAGGAATAATCCTGGAATGGCGTGTTAAAGAAGGAGACAGTGTTTCCAAAGGCGATATAGTTGCACTAATAGAAACTGACAAATCCACAATGGAGCTGGAATCGGATTATGACGGTGTAATATTGGCTATCTTAAACAAGGAAGGAGAAACAGTTCCGGTAACCAAGGTTATTGCCTGGGTTGGGCAAAGCGGAGAGGCTGTTCCTGCCGCTGATGCACAGGAGAAACCGGCAATAACAAAGACAGAGCTTCCCCAAGCTGCAGCATCATCGCTTCCTGCCTCTGCACTGTCCAGCGAAGCTGTACCGTCCAGCGAAACTGTACCAAAAATATCATCCGAAAATCCAAGGCCAAAAGCAACTCCGGCAGCCAGGGCACTGGCAAAAGAACGAGGCATTGATCTGCAAACTCTTGTACCGGACGGCAAATACGGAGAAATTAAGCGCACTACAGTCGAAAAAGCCATGGCACAAACAAGTGTAGCTGTACCGTCCAACATAGTTGGACTAGCCAGCGTTGGAGATACACGGGTTGCCCTAACCAATATACAAAAGATTACCGGACGGCGCATGCTGGAAAGCCGCCAGACTATACCGGAAGTTACAGCAAATATACGGGCAGATATTACTGCCATGCTGGAGCTGCGTACACAACTAAATAATTCAATGGCAGCTTCAGGTATGCCGGACAAGATTACGATCAATGACTTTATTATGTTTGCCACAGCAAAAACCCTGCTTGCCCACAGACGGCTTAATTCTGTATTGGATGGCGCTGAATTGATCTACAGGGGCAGTATTAACCTGGGTATGGCAACTGCCACCAGCCGCGGGCTTATGGTTCCGGTTATCCACAATGCCCAGGATTATTCTCTTGCCGGGTTATCTTCCAGAGCGGCAGAACTTGCTGCAAAAGCCAGAGAAGGAACTTTAAAAAATGAAGAAATGTCGGGGGGTACTTTTACCATATCCAATGTTGGTATGTACGGTATTACTGCTTTTACTCCGATTATTAATCCGCCGGAAGCGGCAATTCTGGGAGTCTGTGCAGTAGAAGATGAATTGGCATTAATTGGGGATAAAGTAACAAATCGTAAAAAAATCGGGCTTTCTCTTGCCTATGATCATCGTATTGTAGACGGTGCTGAATCATCGATTTTTCTTAAAGCCCTTAAAGACAATCTGGAAGCCTCGCTTTTAATTTTGGTATAGGATATGGTAAAGTCTTTTGATTTAATGGTGGAACTTGCCAAACACTATTATTTAGAGTCCATGTCTCAATCGGAGATAGCAGCGTTATATAATATTTCCCGGCCTACAGTGGCAAATATGCTTAAGGAATGCCGGGAAAAGGGCATTGTAGAAATCCGGATTAATGACCGCTCTCCATTTGGTACAGAAACCGGCCTTATTTTAAAAAATAAGTTTAATCTGCAAACAGTCTGTGTAGTAAATCACGAAACCGACTATCCCCTGACTTTATATAAAATCTGTCTGGAGACAGCAGGCTTTCTTTCTTCCTTATTGAAAAATGGGATGAAGATAGGTATTTCCTGGGGAACTGCCCTTTACCATACAATACGGCAGCTTCCCAAACTTGGCTTAATGGACTGCGAGGTTGTTCAGCTTATGGGAGGTCTTGGAGCAGCGGCTTTGTATTATGACGGAACAGAGCTGGCAAAGATACTGGCAGACAAGATTAATGCTCCTTTTTTTCCTGTTCTTTCTCCGGTTCTTGTTCAATCCCGGGAATTACGGGATGCGCTGATAAAGGAGCCTGGAATACGGGAAGCAATGGAAAAAGCACAATCTTTGGATCTAGCCATGGTAGGATTAAGCTCCGATCTGCCGGAAGACAGTGCATTGGTTAAAGCAGGTTTTCTTTCGGCACAGGAGACCAGGCAAATATATAATGAAGGTTCCTGCGGTCATCTTTGCGGGTATCACTACGATGGGAATGGAAAATTTATGGACAGCTCTGTTAATAAACGAATAGTAGGTATAAGTCCGCCGGATTTTTTAAAAATTAAAAAGCGTATGGGAATAGCCTGCGGCAAGCAGAAAGCCAGGGCAATTCATGCAGCCTTAAAGGGGGGGCTTATTACCGACCTTTTTACCGATGAATTAACTGCTCTGCATATTATTAGTTTTGAACAATAATTATTGTATTACATTATGTAATACAGATATGAAACATACGGAGGAACAATGGTAAATAAAACTTCATTAGCTGCCCCTTCTATTTTATCTGCAGATTATGGAAGACTTGCAGAAGGAATAAGGGATATAGAAACAGCCGGAGCAGACTGGGTACATGTGGATATAATGGACGGGCATTTTGCTCCTAATATGTCTTTTGGCCCCAAGACAGTTGCCGATATACGTCCGGTAACAAAGCTGCCCCTGGACTGTCATCTTATGGTAACAAACCCCCAGGATTATATCGAATCCTTTGCTGCTGCAGGAGCGGATTATTTTACCTTTCATATAGAAGCAGCGCTCCATGCCAATCGTATTATCCAGCAAATTAAAGATGCAGGAATGAAACCGGGAATCTGTGTAGTTCCCGGAACACCTGTTCATCTTTTGGATGAAGTTTTACCCGAACTTGATCTTGTATTAATTCTTTCGGTTAATCCCGGTTTTGGCGGACAAAAAATGATCCCCTCCTGCCTGGAAAAATTATTTTCGCTTGCAGCAATCCGAAAGGAAAAAGCGTACCACTATCTGCTTTCGGTAGACGGAGGCATTAACACAGAAAACGCATATCTTGCCCGCGAAAAAGGAGCGGATGTAATTGTTGCCGGCAGTGCTTTTTTTAGCGCTTCTGATAAAAAAGAAGCTGTAAGAAAGTTTAAAGGAAATTAAAATGTTATACGAAAAAGAACGAGAAGAAGTAAGGATCGCCGGAACCAAACTTGATCGCTATGGACTTATTGCTCTTTCCGGCGGGAATGTAAGCTTACGCCTGCCTTCCGGAGAAATACTTGTTACTCCATCCGGAATGATCTATGAAGACATGACGGCTTCCGATGTGCTTGTTATGGACATTGAAGGAAAAATAATAGAAGGACAAAGGGCAGCATCTGTTGATACAGAGGCTCTATTGTATATTCTTAAAAACATGCCTCATATTAATGCTGTTATTCATACACACCAGCCCTATGCAACAGCTGTAAGCCTGGTAAGCGATGAACTGCCCTGCATTGTTACAACCCTGCCCAATGCAACCAAAGGGCCGGTTAAAGTGTGTCCTTTTTCTGCTGCAGCAAGCATAGACATGGGTATTCAAACAGTAAAAAATGCCGGTTCTACTCTTGCAGTAATTTTAAAGAATCACGGGGTTATTGCACTGGGAACAAGTTTAAAAGAAGCCCTTTGTTCCTGTATTTACCTTGAAGAAGCGGCAAAAACCTATGTTTATGCAAAATCAATGAGCGACAATATAGCCTGCTTAAATCAGGCACAGTGGCAGCAGGCAGCAGACACTTTTAAATACTATGGTCAGGATAAACCCGAAATGCCAAAGGAACTGCGTAGAACTTGTCTGTAATTATTTCTATAAAGGGCGGATCATCCTGCGAATCCCGGCAGGGCGAAACTGTATTGGATGCCCTTACCAGAGGGGGAATTATCCTTTCTGCCCCCTGCGGCGGCCGGGGAATTTGCGGTAACTGCCGAATTAAACTGCTTGCAGGAACAGTAAGCCTGGCAGAAAAAGCAGAATTGCAGCAAGGGCTAAAACAAGAAATAAAATCAGGTGCTTTCTTTTTGGCCTGCAGGGGAACAGCACTTTCTGACATTAGCATTGAACTGCCCAAAGAAGAAAACGATGCAGTTTCAGGCATGAAATCAATCATTCAAAGACCAAACAATGTTCGCCGGGCAGGGTTTGGACTTGATATTGGTACCACAACTGTCCAGGCAGAGCTTATTAATTTGGATACGGGAGAAACCCTGGATACGGTATCGGTGTTTAATGCTCAGCGGAGTTTTGGCGCCGATGTGATGAGCAGGATAAATGCTGCCCGAAATGGAAAAACCAATGAGTTACACAAGGCAATAAACAAACAAATAGAAGAAATAATAAAGTATTTTATAGGCAATTGGGAACTACAAAGTATTGAACAATGTACAATAAGCGGAAATACCACCATGCTCCATCTTTTTTCCGGAGTCGATCCTTCGGGCATGGGAGAAGTTCCCTTTACTCCGGTGTTTCTGGAAGAACGGTTTTTTTCCGGTAAAGAGCTTTCCCTTCCTGTTGAACAGATTACTTTGCTGCCGGGAATTTCGGCCTTTGTTGGCGCCGATATTGTATCCGGTCTTGCTTTTCTGGATATGTTAAATCAAAACGATAATACGCTGTTTATTGATATAGGAACTAACGGCGAGATGGCCCTGTGGAAAAAATCCGAACAAAGGCTCTTCTGCTGTTCTACTGCAGCAGGCCCCTGCTTTGAAGGAGCAGAAATTTCCTGCGGCATGGGTGCTGTGCCTGGAGCAATTAATCGGATAAGCCTGGAAGAAAAACCAGCTGGGGCGGACAAGGTTTTTAATTATGGGCCTCTGGTATATACCACCCTGGGAAATATCCCTCCCCGGGGTATTTGCGGATCAGCTCTCATTGATCTTATGGCAGCGATGAAAAGTCTTGCTGTTATTGACGAAACCGGTTCTTTGACAAAGGAGTATGCACAGGCAGGATTTTCTTTGGCAGAAGGTCTTGCCATTTCTCAAAAGGATATACGTCAGTTTCAACTGGCAAAGAGTGCGATTCTTTCGGGAATCACCATATTAGCTAAAAAGGCCGGACTGGAAAATCCGGGACAGCTTAATACTGTATATATTGCCGGGGGGCTGGGGTTTTTTATTGATATAAAAAACGCTGTTACGGCCGGGCTTCTTCCTTCGGAGTTTAGCAGCAGTTCCAGGAGCAAAAGCGACATTGCAGTATGCGGCAATACCAGCCTAAAAGGGGCGGTAAAAAGCCTTGTTGATAAGACCTTTTTATCCCGGTGCCGGGAAATTATTGCTAAAAAGGAAATGGTGGAACTTGGCGCAGATGGGGACTTTGCCGAAGCCTTTGCAGAAAATATGTACTTTTAAAACTGCCATTTTAGCATAACGGAGATTCATTGACATTTTCTCCAATATAAAAGAAAATAAATCAACCTATATAGGTAAGGAGATAATGTATGAAGAAACTGGTATTTATGGCTCTGATAAGCCTTATCGCTGTCGGCGTTTTAATTTCATGTGCCCCCAAAAGCGAGGCTGGCGCTGCAGATGATGGGCCCTTTCCCGGCAAAATCGCTGTAGTTACCAACACTGTTTCCCAGAACGAAGAAGAATTCCGTTCTGCAGAACAGCTGGTAAGGAAGTATGGAGCCCACAAGATTGTTCATGTAACCTGGCCGGATAATTTTATGGCAGAACAGGAACAAATGGTTACCACTGTTGCAAGGCTGGCCGCAGACAGGGAAATTAGAGCATTAATTATGAATCAGGCTGTACCTGGAAGCAATGCTGCTGTAGACAGGTTAAGAGAGACCAGGGACGATATTTTTATTGTTTATTGTACAATTCAGGAAAATCCCCCCGATGTTTCTGCCCGTGCTCATTTGGTACTTATGCCCGATGAACTTGGTATGGGACCGGCAATAGCCCAGCAGGCTCACGCTATGGGCGCCAGGACTTTTGTCCACTATTCATTCCCCCGGCATATGTCCATCGTACTTTTGGCTGCACGCCGCGATTTAATCAGGCAGCATTCTGAACGGCTTGGTATCCAGTTTGTCGATGCCACTGCGCCGGATCCTACCGGAGATGCAGGTATTACCGGAGCCCAGCAGTTTATTCTTGAGGATCTGCCCAGAATGGTAGCAAGATATGGACCTGACACTGCATTCTTTAGCACCAACTGTGCCATGCAGATACCGTTAATCACTGCTGCTGTAAACACCGGAGCTATCTATCCCCAGCCCTGCTGTCCTTCACCCTATCATGGATTCCCTTCGGCTCTTGGTATTGAAACCCAGAGCGGCGGTCAATTGGTTAATGTAAATTACATGATCGACGAAACCAGACGCATTGCAGGAGAAAGAAACATGCTTGGCAGGCTCTCTACCTGGCCGGTTCCTGTTTCCATGATGTTTACAAATGCCGCTGCCGAATATGCCATTAAATGGATTAACGGCGAAGTACCCAGTACCGGTATAGATGACAGAGTTCTGGCACAAGTGATGAGCGACTATATCATGGAAGTGACAGGCAATGTCATTCCTGTTAACATGTCAGACTATGAAGAAGGCGGACAGATATTCAACAACTTTAAGCTGCTGCTTGTTGATTACCTGACCTACTAAACATTGTATTAACATTGGACGGGGGCTGTAATGCAGCCCCCTGAATTTACACTATGGATAATGTAAGATCAGAAGCCCTGTTAAGCTTTCAAAATGTTACTAAAAACTATTCGGGAAATATCGTATTAAATAATGTAAGTTTTGATATTAAAGCCGGAGAGATCCATGCCCTGGTCGGCGAAAACGGCGCCGGCAAATCAACCTTAATGAATATCCTTTTTGGAATGCCCTTAATCCGCAGTACAGGCGGGTTTGAAGGCAGTTTGCTTTTGGAAGGTAAAAATATAGAAATAAAATCACCGTTTGCTGCAATGGAATATGGTATTGGTATGGTGCATCAGGAATTTATGCTGATACCGGAATTTTCCATTACCGAAAATGTTAAAATAAACCGGGAAATTAGCCGCAATAGTATACTAAACAAAATACTTGGAAGCCTTTTTGGAAAGCGCTTAAAAATTCTGGATTCAAAACAAATGAATAATGATACCCGGCTTGCCCTGGATACTTTGGGAATGGGTATAGAAGAATATACAATATTGCAGGGTATGCCGGTTGGTCATATGCAATTTGTAGAAATTGCCCGTGAAATAGATAAAACAAATGTTAAATTGCTGGTTCTTGATGAACCAACAGCTGTGCTTACCGAATCCGAAGCGGAAAACCTTGTTAAGGCCATGAAAAACCTCGCACAAAGGGGAATAAGTATAATCTTTATCAGCCATAGGCTTGACGAAATAATTATGGCTTCCGACAGGGTTACTGTATTAAGAGACGGTGAACTGGTGGCAACAAAAAATACCAACGATACCAGCGTATTGGAACTTGCCGAACTTATGGTGGGGCGCAAGGTTTCCATAGATCGTAACCTGTCTGAACGGAGCTCTTTAGATAATGTTGCGCTGTCAGTAAAAGGACTTGAAGTGGCAATGCCCGGAGAACGGGTAAGAGGTATAGATCTTGAGATCCGCAAGGGAGAAATATTGGGTATAGGGGGACTTGCAGGGCAGGGTAAATTGGGTATAGCAAACGGTATTCTGGGTATTTACCCCGCCAGAGGAGAGCTTATTCTGGACGGTAATCCTCTGCCGCTTAATAAGCCCAGGCAGGCGCTTAGTGCAGGAATTGCTTTTGTAAGCGAAGACCGCAAGGGTGTGGGTCTTTTGCTGGATGAATCCATTGAACTTAATATTGCTTTTACAGCCATGCAAATACATAATGCCTTTTTAAAAGATTACCGCTTCTTTAAGCTCATAGATAAAAAAGCCCTTCGTAATAATGCAAACAAGTTAATAAACGATCTAGATATACGCTGTACTTCGTCATTGCAGCATGTAGGAAGGCTGTCCGGAGGGAACCAGCAAAAAATATGCGTTGCCCGTTCTCTTACCCAAAACCCAAAGGTACTGTTTGTTTCAGAACCAACACGGGGTATAGATATAGGCGCAAAAAAACTGGTGCTGGATTTATTGTACAAGTTAAGCAGTGAATCCGGTATGACCATAGTTATGACCTCATCAGAACTGGCAGAATTGCGGAGTATCTGCGATCGTATAGCTATAATCTGCGAAGGTAAGCTTGCCGGTATTCTTAAACCGGATGCCCCTGCGGCGGACTTTGGCCTTATGATGTCCGGTTTGGTTTTTTCGGAAAAAGGGGCAGTGTACAATAATGGATGATAGTAAAAGCGGCTTTTCTATAAAAGCGCTGTCAAATTTTATCAGCCTGCCTACGCTTATTATAGGCGGGTTTTGGATTTTTATTTTGATCCTTGGTATGGCAAATGCTCTTCCTCTTCCGGATATGCTTAGTGACGGTCTTAGGCGTTTTGGAAGATGGGGAATATTAACACTTGCTATGGTGCCTGCCATTCAATCGGGCGTTGGCCCGAATTTTGCTCTGCCATTGGGTATAGTGTGCGGTATATTAGGCCAGGTTTGTGCAATGGAATGGGGTTTTTCGGGTTTAAACTGGGTACTGGTTTCCATTGTTTTGGGTATACTGTTTGCTTCTATTATAGGTTATGGCTACGGTTTGTTAATGAATGCAGTTAAGGGATCGGAAATGGCTATTGCCACCTATACCGGTTTTGCAGCTGTTTTTCTGTTTTGTTTATTATGGCTTTTATTGCCGTTTAGGGATCCAAGGTTAACCTGGCCTTTAGGCGGGGGAACAGGCATGCGTCAAATAATCCAGTTGGATCAGCTGGGTGTTGCTCAAATTTTGGATAACTTTTTAAGTTTTAATATATTTGGAATTGTAATACCTACAGGACTCTTATTGGTCTTTTTTACTGCCTGCTTTTTGGTATGGCTGTTTATGCGTTCAAAAACCGGTATAGCTATTTCTGCTGCCGGTACAAACCCTGTATTTGCCAGCGCTGCCGGCCTTAATGTAGACAGGGGACGTATTATTGCCAATATAATTTCTACCATATTGGGAGCTTTGGGAATAATTATATATGCACAAAGTTTTGGGTTTTCTCAATTATACCAGGATCCCCTGTATATGGCATTTCCGGCAGTAGCAGGAATACTTATAGGCGGCGCTTCTGTCAGCAAGGCCAGAATAGTCCATGTCATTATTGGAGCATTTATTTTCCAGGGCCTAATGGCAACATCATTACCTGTGGCAAATCAACTGTTTGAAGGGACAGACCTTTCCGAAACCCTGCGTATGATTATACAAAACGGCATAATTCTGTATGCACTGACACAGGTAGGAGGCCGTAAATGAAAATACGCACATTTATTATAGATAATCTTGTTGTAATTATTTTTGTAAGCTTTACAGCAGCGGGATTTCTTCTTTCCGGCGGCATTTCTCCAATTTATTTTTTAAATGAGTTAATGGACAGGGTTTTTCGTAACAGCTTTTTGGTGCTTTCACTTATTATTCCAATAATTGCAGGATTGGGACTTAATTTTGGCATTGTAGTTGGGGCTATGGCTGGTCAGCTTGCCGTAATATTTATCCGTTTTCATGGTATGGGAGGAATAAATGCTCTTTTGTTATGCTTTTTGCTTTCCTTTCCCATTGCGGTCCTTTTTGGATTTTTAACCGGAAAGCTTTACAATAAAGTTCGAGGTCAGGAAACAATAGCCAGCCTTATTGTTGGTTTTTTTGCCCAGGGTATTTATAACTTTATATTGCTGTTTGCTGTGGGGATTATTATTCCTGTGGCTCCGGGAAATCCCTTAATAAAACTCGATGGAGTTGGTGTACGCATGACCGTAGACCTTGGACTTCCCCAGGATGGAGGCATGAAGTATGCGTTGGACAATTTAATACGCATTCCCTTTATGTACCTTGTTTTGGTAATTTCGATTATTATGCTTGGATATTTTGTAATTAGCTTTGTTAAAAACCGCAATAAGCTTATTCAATTCTGCATTAACTGTCTTGTCTGTCTAACACTTATTATTGTTTGTCTTATAGCAATTATTACAGATTCGGATTTAATGATATTAAGAAGGGCTCCCCTTGTAACAACAATGGTTATTGTACTGCTGTGTTTGTTTTTGCAGTTTATGGGAAAAACCAAGCTGGGTCAGGACTTTCGCAGTGTAGGCCACAACCAGCACATTGCAGAAGTTTCGGGAATTAATGTTGACCGTACCCGAATAATAGCCACTATTTTTTCTACAGTCCTTGCCGCCTGGGGAATGATAATATTTTTACAGAATATGGGAACTTTGGTTGTTTATGATGCCCACAGGAATATAGGTCTTTTTTCTGTAGCAGCCCTATTGGTTGGCGGAGCCTCCACTTCTCGAGCCAGCGTTAAAAATGCACTTATGGGAGCCGCCCTGTTTAATTCCATGACCATTGTATCGCCGGAACTTGGTCAGGCTTTATTCGGCGATCCTGCGTCCGGCGAATATTTCCGTTCATTTATGGTTTACGGCGTAATAGGCCTGGCGTTGGGTCTGTATGTCTGGAAATCCCTAAAAGCAAGGCGGGATCAATTCTGAAGATCAACATCCATGCCGCAGAGGCAGAATGAAGGCAGTAATTTTTAATATATTACGTTATTGTATCCACGACGGGCCGGGGATTAGAACGACAGTTTTTTTTAAGGGATGCCCCCTGTCGTGTAAATGGTGCCATAATCCGGAAGGGCTTGATATACAAATGCAGCAGGTTTTTGATCCAAAAAAGTGCATTAACTGCGGACGCTGCAACAATTGCCCAACCGGCGCCAGGGAAACCATTGGCTACGAAATCAGTATAAGCGAATTAATGAACGAAATAATGAAGGATAATCCCTTTTATGAACAATCCGGCGGCGGCGTTACCTTTTCCGGAGGAGAACCTCTAAGTCAGGCAGATTTTCTTTTGGCAGCTTTGGAGCAATGCAGGAAGGATTATATTAATACCGCAGTTGATACATCCGGCTGTTGTGATACCGGGGATCTGCTTGAAGCTGCCAAAATAGCTAATTATATCCTGTATGATTTTAAGTTTAGAGATAGTAAAAAGCACGAGCAGTATTGCGGCAAAAAAAACGATCTTATTTTAAAAAACCTAAGATCCCTTGCAGAAGCAAACGCCAGGCTCTTTATACGTATACCGGTCATTCCGGGCATAAACGATGATCTTGCCGAAATGAAAGGAATATTTGAGTTTATAAAGGATTTTAAATGTATTGAAACTGTTAACTTATTGCCGTACCATAATATACACAGCGGTAAATATAAAAAGTTTGGGATGCAATACGAGCTTCGCCAAGAAAATGGTCTGGAAGTTTCCGGCGAAGAAAGCCCAAATATGAATGAAATAAAGCAGTTGTTTGAATCGAGGTTCCGGACCAAGATTGGAGGGTAAAATAATGACCGAAAGGGTCGCCAAATTAAGGCAGGAAAGTCTTGATACAGTTCCTACACTGTCCATTGAACGCTCTCTTATTGTAAGCGATGCCTACAAGGAACATGAGGGAAAGGTTTCAATCCCTGTGCTTAGGGCATTATCCTTTAAGGCGCTTTGTGAACA
>Ga0099364_10001036_pt1 | contig 46751 bp, 47 predicted proteins | sample TergutTh196P3_FD_73070 | JGI IMG/M metagenome (GOLD analysis project Ga0099364, IMG submission 73070) | Microcerotermes parvus P3 segment gut microbial communities from Pointe-Noire, Republic of the Congo - Th196 P3 | ecosystem: Host-associated > Arthropoda: Insects > Digestive system > Gut ...
GGATTAAGCGCCTTAATATAAGACACCAGTTGATCGTCGGTTACGAATGTTTTTGTGACTTGCCGATAGAAATATTCATCCTCCCTTTTCGGGCGTTTAGGCGGTGTTTGATCATCGGGGTAAGACAGCACCCAATCGCCTACACGAATCTCTTCAATCGGTTTTTGTCCATCCTTCGTGAGCACCAAGGTTCCGGCCACAAAGCAGGCTTTGTAGTCTGCGTAGACAGGGGTAAGCATAACGAACTCCAGCGCGTGGAGTTGGTTACATGCGTTTGTCTTCGTCATAAGCAGTTCCTCTTATCCCAAATACCTGTTCTTTCAGATAAAACAACTCGTCCCGCGTGGCGGCGGCTTTTTCAAATTCCAGATTTTTTGCGTGTTCGTTCATCAGTTTTTCCAGCCGCCGGATTTCTTTCGCCAGAGATTTTTCATTCATCGTTTCATACGCGGCGCGGCGCTTACTGGTCTTGTCCTGTGTGGCCGCCTGCTCACGCGCGCCGTCTATGATGTCCTTGATGCGTTTCGTGACCCCTCTGGGAACAATGGCATGCATGGCGTTGAAAGCGAATTGCCTCTCTCGGCGGCGCTCTGTTTCCGCCAACGCCCGCCGCATGGAATCCGTTATTTTGTCGGCATATAAAATGGCCTTGCCGTTCAGGTTGCGGGCGGCGCGGCCTATGGTCTGGATTAGACTCCTCTCCGAACGCAAAAAACCTTCCTTATCAGCGTCCAGTATTGCGACCAGCGACACTTCGGGAATATCCAACCCTTCCCGCAAGAGATTGATGCCGACCAGCGCGTCAAATTCGCCCAGACGCAGGTCGCGGATTATTTCCACCCGCTCGACAGTATCAATGTCCGAATGCAGGTAACGCACCCGCACCCCATGTTCAAGGAGAAAATCGGTAAGGTCTTCCGCCATGCGTTTGGTCAGTGTGGTGACAAGAACGCGCTCAAAAACGGCAGCCCGCAGTTTGATTTCTGACAGCAAATCGTCAACCTGCGTTGCGGCGGGGCGCACTTCCGTTTCCGGGTCAATGAGGCCGGTTGGGCGAACCAGTTGTTCCACCACCTGTCCGGCGTGATTGGCTTCGTATTCGGCGGGGGTGGCAGAAACAAAAATGGTCTGCCCCAGGAGAGCCTCAAATTCCTCAAAACGCAAAGGCCGGTTATCAAGCGCCGAAGGCAGGCGAAAACCATATTCGACCAGATTTTCCTTGCGGGAACGATCACCCTTGTACATCCCGCCTACCTGTCCGATTGTGGCGTGGGATTCGTCAATGAACATCAAGGCGTCTGTCGGCAGATAATCAATCAGGGTAGGCGGCGGCTCGCCCGCCTTGCGGTCGGAAAGATGGCGGGAATAGTTTTCGATGCCCTTGCAAAAGCCGATTTCATTCAACATCTCAATGTCAAAACGGACGCGCTGCTCGATTCTCTGCGCCTCCACCAGTTTCTGCTCATGCTGAAAGAATGCTACCCGCTCGCGTAATTCTTCCTTTATGCGCTCTATCGCCAACAGCACAGTGTCGCGCGGCGTCACATAATGCGAGGCAGGACAGATTGTGAAACGAAGCGCGCGAGCAAACAACTCTCCGGTCAAGGGATCGAAAAAACGCAACGATTCAATCGTGTCGTCAAAAAACTCGACCCGAATAGCGTGTTCGGCATGTTCGGCGGGAAAAATATCAATGACATCCCCTCGCACCCGGAAAGTTCCCCGACGAAAGTCCATGTCGTTGCGCTCGTACTGAATCATGGTCAGGCGTCTTAATATATCCCGCTGATCCGCTTTGTCGCCCACCCGGAAAGTCACCATCATCTCATGGTAATTTTCCTTGTCGCCGATGCCGTAGATGCAGGATACCGAGGCCACAATCACCACGTCGCGCCGGGTTAAGAGGCTCTTGGTCGCGGAAAGGCGCATTTGCTCGATGTGCTCATTGATGGCGGAATCCTTCTCGATGAACAAATCCCGCGCCGGCACATAGGCTTCCGGCTGATAGTAATCGTAATAGGAGACGAAATACTCGATGGCATTTTCCGGGAAAAATTCTTTCATTTCGGCATAGAGTTGCGCCGCCAGGGTTTTGTTGTGCGCGAGAATCAAGGCCGGACGCCCGGCGCGGGCGATGACGTTGGCCATCGTATAGGTCTTGCCGGAGCCGGTTACTCCGAGGAGAGTCTGGAAAGACAGCCCCGCTTCCAGTCCTTCGATTAACTGGCGGATGGCTTCCGGCTGATCCCCGGCAGGCAGGAAAGGCTGATGGAGGCGAAAAGGACTGCCCGGAAAAGTTACAGGCTCGGCAGAAACGGAGTGCATGATTGAAAAACGCAGGGTAGCGAATGTCCTATCTTAGAGCGGTTTTGGTTCAAGTGAGTACATTTTACACACGTCAAGCGCAATCCTCGCCATTCATGGCGAGGTATTTGACGCCATACTGGATTCCCGCTCCCCGCCTTCGCGGGGACAGGCATGCGGGAATGACGGGTAGGTTGATGGTGTGTGGTTTGGGATTGGAATAGGGGCAAGGCGGAGCGGGGTCTTCTCCCCTCTCCCGCTTGCGGGAGAGGGGAGCAGACCCCGCTGCGGTTTACGCCATGCCATCTATTTACTGCTGCTCGTTGGGATTCGACTGGCGCCTCACCCCAAACTACATGCTCGCTGAAATACGGGAGGGCATATGGTCATTTCCGCAATTTTTGGAGCAGGCCGTAGGGGCAGACCTGCGTGTCTGCCCAAATGCGGGCGAACACACAGGTTCGCCCCTACTCGCTCGCCCCTTAGTTTTGTAGGTTGGGGTGAGCAACGCGAATCCCTTTCTCCCCTCTCCAATTTATGGGAGAGGGGCTGGGGGAGAGGGAGCGTAAAATGTATTCACTTGAACCGAAAACACATTAGCTAACTTCAACCACAAAAATAGTTCCTTCCCTTACATAGCCCAACTTCTCATAATAGGGATCAATACCGCTCATCACATAAACAGTATCTTCGGGGAAGTCATTGCAAACTTTTTCCATCAATAAACGCCCACATGCTTTTCCGCGATGCTTTTGGCCTATTAACAGGTCATACACATAAACGCCGTAACCATCATCATCGCGGCATCGCGCATATCCGCAAAGATTTTTGTTTCATATAAAACATAGACGATGGAACTTGCGATCGCTTTTCGGTATTTTGCTTTGTTCTCTCCGCCCCAGTAGTTTTTCCATTCCTCGCCTTCGTGTTCCATTAGTGTGAAAAGCTGATTTTCGTCTTCGGGCATATATCTTCTGATCATCGCATTCATACTATCGCGCCTTGCTTCCAATCAAGCCTAAAACTCTCAAAGAGTGATGGACGATCAAGGCTGCTCGCATTATTCAATGACCGTCAGGGTTGCCTTCAGCGCCTGTTCAGTTTGCTTTTGGCGGAATTTTTGCAATTTGGCATGGAGCGTCGCGTCATCATTTGCCAGCATGGCGACGGCGAAAAGCGCCGCATTGGTCGCGCCCGCCTCGCCGATGGCGAATGTGGCCACCGGCACGCCCCTGGGCATTTGCACGATGGAGTAGAGGGAATCAACGCCGGACAAGGCGCGTGATTGAACCGGCACCCCCAGCACGGGAACGACGGTTTTTGCCGCCAACATGCCGGGAAGGTGCGCCGCGCCGCCCGCTCCGGCAATAATCGCCTTCAAACCCCGCTTTCCGGAAGTTTCGGCATACTCAAAAAGCAGGTCGGGAGTGCGGTGGGCTGAGACGACCCTGGCTTCAAACGGGACGCTGAAATCCTTGAGAATGGTTGCTGCCGCCTGCATCGTCGGCCAGTCGGAATCGGAACCCATGACAATGCCGATGACAGGTTTTGCCTGTTTGGGAGTAGTCTTCATGGCTGGTTCTTTCGTTCGGCGGATTCAATGGTGTTCGCCAGCAACATGGCGACGGTCATCGGCCCTACGCCGCCGGGCACAGGGGTGATTAAGGACGCGATGGCCTTCACGTTTTCAAAATCCACGTCGCCGCAGAGTTTTCCGCCTTCCGGCAGGCGGTTGATGCCCACGTCAATGACGACCGCGCCGGGCTTTACCATGTCGGCAGTGATGAAACGCGGCTTGCCCAATGCCGCTACAAGAATATCGGCGCGGCGGGTATGCAGAGCCAGATCGCGCGTCTTGGAATTGCATACCGTAACAGTCGCACCCGCGTTGATTAACAATAGCGTCATGGGCTTTCCGACAATGTTGGAGCGTCCGATGACTACGGCTTCCTTTCCGGCGAGGTTGATGTTATGCGCCGCAAGCATTTTCATGACGCCGTAGGGTGTGCAGGGGATAAAGCGGGGCGCGCCCTGCGCCAACGCGCCGACATTTTCGGCATGAAACCCGTCCACATCCTTTTCCGGCGCGATGGCTGCCAGGACGGCTTTCTCATCGAACTGTCGCGGGAGAGGCAGTTGCACAAGAATGCCGTGAATAGCGGGGTCGAAGTTGAGTTCGGCGATTTTGAGGAGAACTGTTCCAGGCGCGACATCCGCCGGATATGTGATTTTTTGCGAAAAGATTCCTGCGGCTTCGCAGGCATTGACCTTGTTTCGCACGTAGACTTCAGACGCAGTGTCTTCCCCAACCAGAATGACCGCGAGTCCGGGGCGCTGGCCTTGTGCCGTCAGCGCCGCCACGCGCGCCTTGAATGTTGCGCGTAATTCTTCGGCCAAAGCCTTGCCATCCAGAATTGCAGCGGTCATTGTGTGCTCCGGTAAGCCGGAATCCGGCAGAAGATGGCATTCTAACATCAAGGACGGAGCCGGATAGCGCGTAAAACAACAGATATTTGGACAGTCGCAACCCTGCCCTTGGCTACGCCGCGAGTGGCTACCCTACCCCGAAGGCGGGATAGGGTATGCGTTTGTGGCAGTTCAGGCGCACTTTGGCTTTTTTGACTTAAATCAAATCCATTTTTGGATGTAGGGTAATAATGCGCTCCGTTGCCGCAAGGCGGACAATGTTTCGCAAGAGGCGATGGTGTTTCTCTGTTGGGGTTGGGGGGCGTTTTGCGGCGCCCCCTTTTTTTCGGGGCGGATTCCAGGCGGGCGGTTTTTCTGTGGCGGACTGTAAAAAAAGTGTCTTTTTGTTACCAAATGCAACAAGAAGTTTGACATAGGTCAAATGTAGCGCATGGCGGCTCCAATAGCATCCACGGCTATGCGTGAGAACTGGTAAGGGTTTTTCCGGAAATTCACGCACTTGTCCTTTTTTTTAACGAGAGGTGGGTTCATGTCGGAAACGCAAACCACGTACAACTACACGGTCGTAAGGCAATTCGCGGTAATGACCGTCATCTGGGGGATAGTCGGCATGCTTGTCGGCCTTATCATTTCAGCCCAGTTGATCTGGCCAGACTTGAATCTGGCTCCTTTTCTTTCTTACGGTCGCCTTCGTCCCTTGCATACCAACGCAGTAATTTTCGCCTTTGGCGGTTGCGCCTTGTTCGCCACGGCATATTACAGCGTACAGCGCACCTGTCACACGCGGCTTTTCTGTGACTGGTTAGCCAGCTTCACTTTCTGGGGTTGGCAACTCATCATCCTGCTGGCGGCGGTTTCACTGCCTCTGGGTATTACGTTCGGCAACGAATACGCCGAGCTGCAATGGCCGATCAAACTCTTGATCACCGTTGTCTGGGTGTGCTTTGCCATAGTGTTCTTCGGCACGCTTGTCAAGCGCAAGGTGGAGCATATTTATGTCTCGAACTGGTTCTATGGCGCGATGATCATCGCGGTGGCGGTGCTGCACCTGGGACGGAGCGTGGTAATTCCATACTCCCTGACAGGTTCTTATCCGTTCTACGCCGGCGTGCAGGATGCCATGGTTCAATGGTGGTATGGGCATAACGCGGTAGGGTTTTTCCTTACGGCTGGCTTTTTGGGCATGATGTATTACTTTGTCCCGAAACAGGCCGCGCGACCGATTTATTCCTACCGGCTGTCCGTAGTGCACTTCTGGGCGTTGATCTTCACCTACATGTGGGCAGGCCCGCACCATTTGCTCTACACGGCTCTGCCTGACTGGACACAGACTCTCGGCATGTTGTTCTCGCTCATTCTGCTTGCGCCTTCCTGGGGCGGCATGATCAACGGTATCATGACCCTCTCCGGCGCATGGCACAAACTGCGCGATGATCCGATCCTGAAGTTCCTTGTCACTTCGCTCTCTTTCTACGGCATGGCGACCTTTGAGGGTCCGATGATGTCCGTGAAGTCGGTGAATGCGCTTTCCCACTACACTGACTGGGGGATCGGGCACGTTCATACCGGCGCGCTGGGCTGGGTGGCGATGGTCTCCATAGGCTCGCTTTACTATCTGGTTCCGCGTCTCTTCGGACGGAAACAGATGTTCAGCGTCGGTCTGATTAACACCCATTTCTGGATATCCACCATCGGCATCGTGTTGTATAGCGCTTCCATGTGGATTGCCGGGGTGATGCAGGGTCTGATGTGGCGCGCTGTCAATGCCGATGGCACGCTGACCTACGCCTTTGCGGAAGCTGTCAAGAATTCCTATGTATTCTGGCAGATTCGCCTTGTCGGCGGTCTTCTGTTCTTTGTCGGTATGCTGATCATGGCATACAACGTGTTCAAGACGATTGCGGCAGGCAAGAGCGAGGACTATCCCGTGCTTGCCCCTCAACACGCCTAAGAGGAGGTCTCTGATAATGAGTCAAGAGAAAATCGAAAAGAATGCAGGTCTTCTGATCATCTGCATTGTCTTGGTAGTCATCTGGGGCGGACTGGTCGAAATCGTGCCGCTCTACTTCCAAAACTACACAACGCAGCCGGTTCAAGGCCTCGAGCGCTATAGCGCGGTGGAGCTTGCGGGACGCGACGTTTATATCCGGGAGGGCTGTTATCTCTGCCATTCCCAGATGATTCGTCCCTTCCGCGCCGAGACTGAGCGTTATGGTCACTACTCTGTCGCGGGCGAGTTTGTCTATGATCGTCCGCACCAGTGGGGTTCCAAGCGCACAGGGCCTGACCTACATCGCGTAGGCAGACGCTATTCCGACGAATGGCATCGTGTCCACCTCCGCAATCCGCGTGATGTAGTGCCGGAGTCCAACATGCCTGCGTACACCTGGCTGGCGAAAACGCAAGCCATCTCTACGGTTGGCAGGGATATCGTCGCGAAGATGGGCGTCATGAAGATGTTGGGCGTGCCCTATACTGATGACGACATCAACAACGCGGGGGCGTCTCTGGATGGCAAGACGGAAGAAGATGTCCTGATTGCCTACCTGCAGAGTCTTGGCACGGCGCTTTCCAACCTTCAGTGAGAAGAAAGTGGTCATGGATCTGAACGATGTCCATGGGGCGTTAACGCCGCTTCTGGGTCTCATCCTCTTTTTTGCCGTGGTCTACTGGGCCTACGGCAAGAAGAGTGTGAGCGTGTACGAAGAAGCGGCCAATCTGCCCCTCATGGATGATGATGACTCGGCGCCGGGTGAAAGCGGAGCCGTTGAGCAAAGGAAAACGATATGAATGAATTTACCATTCCTCTTGTAGGCATTCTTGTAGCCGTCGTGACATTGGTCAGTGTCATCGGTTGCGCGGTGTTCCTCTGGAGTCAGGAGAGCGTACCTCATACGCTCGGCAAGACAACTGGTCATTCCTGGGATGAAAATCTGGAGGAGTACAACAACCCTCTGCCCAAGTGGTGGAGCTGGCTGTTCTACGGCACAATAGTGTTCTCTCTTGGGTATCTGTTCTGGTTTCCGGGTCTTGGCAACCTCTGGACCGGATACTCCGGCTGGACTTCAATAGGTCAGCATGCAGACGAGGAGACTCGAGCCAGCGCCTTGTTGAGTCAATACAGAGGTCAGGATATCAGGGCGCTTGCCGCAAACGCGAACGCCACGGATACCGGCAGGCGTTTGTTCATGACATACTGTATGCAGTGTCATGGTTCGGATGCCGGTGGGAAACCGGGCGGCTTTCCCAATCTGGCCGACAGGGATTGGCTGTTTGGCGGCGAGCCGGAGGAGATCAGGGCGAGCATCGCCGATGGCAGGCGGGGTGTTATGACTCCGAACGGCTATTTGGGAGACGATACCATAAGGGCGTTGGCGCACTATGTCATGTCGGTGAATGGACTCCCCGGCGCTGACGCAGGGCTTGCCGCCAGAGGGCGCGATGCTTACATGCGTCCGGATGTGGCCTGTCGCACCTGCCACGGCGAAGACATGCGGGGCAACAAGCTCTTGGGCGCGCCTAACCTGGTGAACAAAAGCGCTTGGCTCTACGGCTCTTCCGAGGCGGAGATCATCAAGGGTATTACCTTTGGGCGTAATATTGGCGATGGTCAAAGCACCGACAACAGGATGCCTGCCTGGGGTCAGTTCCTGGGCGAAGATAAGGTCAATCTGCTGGCGGCCTATGTCTATAGCCTGAACTAGGATGGCTCTGGAGTAAAACGGGGCGGGCTTCCGCCCCGTTTTCTTGCCGGAAATGTTGAAAGTCTTGCCATGAATGAAGATACTCCCCGGAACGATAGCCCTGAACCGCCAGAGGGCGCGCCACAGGTCAGCTCGCTGTACGAGAAGCGCAAAAACATCTACATCAAAACTACCACAGGGCGGTGGACGACCTGGCGGTGGATTCTGGTTTGGTTTACCCAAATTGTTTTTTACGGTTTGCCCTGGTTGAACTGGAATGACCGGCAGGCTGTGCTGTTCCATCTGGTCGAACGTAAATTTTATGTTTTTGGTCTTGTCATGTGGCCGCAGGATGTGATTTATCTGACCATAATCCTGATAATTTCCGCTTATAGCCTATTTCTCTTTACTGCGATTGCGGGACGATTGTTCTGTGGATACACCTGTCCGCAGACGGTGTATACCGAGATATTCATGTGGATTGAGAATCTTGTCGAAGGAAGAGAACGCTCCGCCCGGATGAAGCTCGACAAAGAGCCGCCTTCCGTCCGCAAATACCGAATCAAAGTAATCAAACATGCGCTTTGGCTTCTAGTGGCGTTGTGGACGGGCTTTACCTTTGTCGGCTATTTCACTCCGATTCATGAACTGGTCGCCAGCATCCCGACGTTCTCTTTTGGCGGATGGGAGATTTTCTGGATATTCTTCTACGGGGGCTTTACCTACCTGATGGCGGGATTCATGCGCGAGCAGGTCTGCAAGTACATGTGTCCTTACGCCCGCTTTCAATCGGTGATGTTTGACCGCGACACGCTGATCATAACCTATGATGCGGAGCGCGGCGAGCCGCGCAGCCTGCGAAAGAAAGGACAAGATCATTCCAAACTGGGCGATTGCGTGGATTGCAGTATTTGCATATTTGTTTGCCCGGTCGGCATTGATATCCGCGACGGGTTGCAATATGAGTGCATCGGTTGCGGCGTCTGTATTGACGCTTGCGATGAAGTGATGGACAAGTTGCACATGCCGCGCGGCCTGGTGCGCTATACCTCGGAAAATGCGCTGGCGAAAAAATGTGAGCGAAGCGGTTTCTTGGGTCACATCACCCGCCCCCGGATTGCCATATATAGCGCCATTCTCGCTGTCATCATTGGCGCGACAGCCTGGTCAATCGCTACCCGGATTCCTCTCAGGGTGAATGTCGTAAAGGATCGTTCCGTTATGGCGCGTGAAGTTGCTGACGGAAAGATTGAAAACCTGTATATTCTGAAAGTCATGAATATGACCGAAGCGCCGAGATCATTCACTCTGGACATCAAGGGGATTGAAGGCATTGAAATTTCCGGTGATACCAAGGTCAATGCAAACGCTGCGGAAAATCGGGAAGTCATTGTCAAGGTTCGCGCTGTACGTGGCGCGGCGGAGCAGGGCGCACATCCGGTTTTCTTTGATATAGTGGCTGATGACGATCCGGCTGTCGCGGTACACGCAAAAAGCACTTTTATAATGCAATAGGAGCAAAGATGACTGGCAATGTTCAGACTCTCGACACCATGCCCTGGTACAAGTACCCGTGGCCCTGGTTTTTGTTCGGGCTTCCCGCGATCGTTGTAATTGCGGGCTTTTACACCCTTTTTCTTGCGAAAACCTCCTTTGACGGCATGGTTGAGGACGACTATTACAAACGCGGGCTTGGCATCAATCATGACATTGCCCGCGATCATAAGGCTGCCGACTTGGGCTTGACCGCCGAGGCCATGATTGGCAGAGGAGAGGCGCGGGTGTTCCTGGAGTCAACGACCGGCATGGCTTTCCCTGAGAATCTTGTCTTGCATTTCAGGTATGCGACGCGAGCCGGGATGGATCAAGCCGTTTTGCTGACGTATGATGGGAGTTTCTACGCTGGTTCCATGGAGCAGTTGGTTCCCGGTAAGTGGCGTCTTGCTCTGGAAAATGTTGCTCTGGAGGATACGGATGACGCATGGCGTATCCTTGGCAATTTTGACCCCGCCATACATGAGTCTGTACGCCTTGTGCCGTCGGTTCCTGCCGCGCCCTCGGCTTCGGCAGGCAATTGATTTTCAACCGTTGTTTTCTTTTAACAGGAGGTGACTTATGGAGTTGTTGTCAGGTTTGTTCGCAGACAAAATCGGCCTTTTGAGTGTGTTCACCATTGGGTTTTGTATCGTCATGGCCATTTATTTGTGGGTCTACGTCTCGAAGAAGATGGACGAAGAACCAAGCGATAAGGGCTGATTCAAACGCATCACAGCGCCGCCTTCCCGCCCACGCGGGAAGGCGTTTTTGTTATGGCGTTCTGTATTATTTCAGCGTGTTCATAGTCATAGAGAAGAATGACCGCTGCAGTTAGGCTTGGGCGTCAAGCGCGCATGAACAAAACGCGGCGTTTCACGCTTCTTTCGCTTTTGCACACGCTTGATAAATATCGGCCAAAGACCAGGTTGAAAGTGTCGGTAGAGCAAGGCGGACGGTTGCCGCTCTCTGGTGTTCGGTATTTCCCTGGCAAAGTCGTTCCAGTAGCGAGTCACGCTCGGATTGCGATAGCGGACGAGTATGAATGCGGGCAAAACAGCGACCGGGGCGGATTAAGGCATCATCAAGGTCTTTTATATTGGGCAGGTTTGTGGAAAAAATGATCTTGCGTCCCTGTGCCCGAACCACGCCGTCAGCAATGGCAAGAAAACGGTGCAGGTTTTCGTTGCCGTCGGAGCGGGGTTTGAGCAGATGGTCGGCATCTTCGACAACAAAAGCATCGTCTCTGCCGGTGATGAATTTGACGAAAATTTCGTCGGACTCAAGCGTCTTTTTATCGCCAGTATATAGAGCCTGCGCTTCTCCACCATTGCGACGAGAAATTTCTCCCAGAATGGCACGAATCAGGCGCGTTTTCCCTGTTCCCGGCGCGCCTTGGAGCACAAGCACAGTTTCCGGCGCGTCCAGATAGCGTTCGATAAAACTATATATGCCTCCGGAAAGTTCGGGATACGCTTCGTCTTCCAGTACATCGTTGGCCAGTTCCTCAATGCTCGCGCTTTCGAGTTCTCTTTTGGCAGTCAGGAAATGCCAGTCTATGGAAAACATCGGTTCGACGATGCGCGTGTCACCGGCCAGATTGAGCAGCATTTGCTGCGCTTTTTCGGTCAGCGGAATTGACTCGGCCCAGATGCTGAAAAAGCAGGAGCAATACTCTGTCTTATGGCTGCCGCGCACGGTAACGAAGATTCCATCGCCGTCGAACATCATAAAATTCGAACGCAGCCTATACGCGCGCCAGCCGAGTTCAGTGGCAGCGCGGTCGAATAACGTCTGCAAGTCTTGGCGAGCAGCAAAACGCAGGCTACGATAAATCGGATAATGCGCTATTCCTTTTTCAAGTGCCTGGGCAAGGCGGGTTTTGAGTACGAAGTCGCCAAAATCCCAATCCTGAAAGGAAATATTCGAAAAAAATGCTGAAGGAAACTGGTTGCTCATATCAATCGCTTTTTAATTCAGGATAACCGCGACATGGAAAGCTGAAAATCTATTCCAGATGGTCACAGAAGAACATAAAACCGCTCTATACGAGCGGCTTGGAGCGTTCATGTCGTAATTGGGTAATATTCTTGGCTCCCCGAGTTGGGCTCGAACCAACGACCTACGGATTAACAGTCCGGCGCTCTACCGACTGAGCTATCGGGGAATCAAGACCGGAGATTTTAGCGGCTTGTTCGATCAGCGTCAACCAGATGACCGAACCTGCAAAACCGCAGACAGATTGAAATACAAAAAAATCGCGCCGCTTGGAGCGCGGCGCGATCTGGAAAACCGGGAACATCAATTGGAGAAAACGCCCTGATAGGCTGCAATCCCGCTTTGCGCCAGAGCGGGGCTGACATCTTGCTGTTCTGCCCGATTGTTGTTTTGCTGCGCCTGCGCCTGCATGGCGGTGGCCTCTGCCTGCTGCCTTCCGGCTTCCGCGCGCGGCGTACCGGGGTTGGCGGGCGTTGTTGCAGCCGCCGCGCCCTCGGGGGTTGGCGTAACGCTTGGCGCATTGGATACAACAGGCGCAACCGGAGCAATGGGCGAAGCGGAATTGACAGGCACACCATCTGTGACCGTGCCACCCATCACCGAACCTGTAGGCTGGGCAGCGGTCAACATGGTGTCATTTCGCGCGTCAGGCGTCGCTCCTGTTGGAGCAACCGGCGCATTTTGCGTGACCTGCGGCGCATTTGCCGCTGCTGCCATATCCGGCATCACGCCTATAGCGTTCGTTTGTTCTGCCTGCAAGAGCGCGCGCCCGTTATCGCTGATGTCAACCTGCGTACTTGCGGCAGGTTGCGCAGCGGCTCCTCCTCTCGTTTCCTCGGCAGGCATGTTCCGGGCGGCGGATGCGGCAGCGGAAGCAGCGGCAGGATTGGAGAGCAGATTGGAGGCGAGCATGGGGTTACTGGCATTGGCTACTGCCTGAAGCCCCTCAGGAGCCATCATTACCATAATTTTTCCTTTCCCTACAAAATAAGACTACTCACTTCTTATGATAGCAATAAAAACCGTATTTTTCAAATTATTTCCACAAGGAGCATGTTGATCGTGCCGCTGGCTTATTGAACACGCGTCGAGCGCAATCCTCGAAATGAATGGCGAGGTGAGCGAGACAGTTGTTTTGTGGAGCATTGAGGCTCTCTAACCTGTGTCGAGGAATCCCCTGCCTTCAGGCCGGGGTGACTCAAAATCAGGCCATACAACGCCACCATCTCCGTATGCCCGCCTACTCTGTCCGTACTGACAAACAGACTTCAGCCTCGGAACGCCGACGCGACGCGCTGCTGGGGTCACATTTTCTCACTCGCTTTGATGCCACAAGCTGGAGAAGGGATGCGCGGGTATTTTGCCTCTCTCACACATCACTTGGCAGTCGCTTTATTCAAGTAAAGCACTATAATCTTTGCGCTATCCTGTGAACTTTTCCTTCCAATTTCTGCCACGGAAACGCCATGCCCGGAAAATCCCGCAACGTCACAAACCGGAAAATCTTTGTTCTGGACACAAACGTGCTTATACATGACCCGACCAGCATGTTTCGCTTTGAAGAGCACGACATTTTCCTGCCCATCATGACGCTGGAAGAACTCGACAATCACAAGAAAGGCATGTCGGAACTCGCCCGCAATGCCCGTCAGGTTTCCCGCGCCCTGGACGCAATGCTGGCCTTTACGGGCGCTATTGATGAAGGAATCGCGCTTGACAAGCCAAGCATGGGGCAGGCGACCGGCAGGCTGATCTTCCAGACCGAGGCAATTCCCATTGATCTGCCGCCCGCCCTGCCTACCACGAAACACGACAACCATATCCTTGCCGTAGTCATCCACCTGCAAAACAATAACCCTGGGCAGGAGGTCATCCTTGTTTCCAAAGACATAAACATGCGGATCAAGGCTCGCGCCCTGGGACTGCAAGCCGAGGACTATTTCAGCGATCATGTGCTGGAAGATACCGATCTCCTTTACGGAGGCTGTCGGGAACTATCCGCCAACTTCTGGGACAAGCACGGGCGCGGCATGGAATCATGGACTGCCGACGGAAAAACATGTTACCGGATTCAAGGCCCGCTCTGCCCGGAACTGCTCCTCAATGAATTCATCTACCTCGAAGGCGAAAACGGCACAACGGAATTTGCCGCCATCGTCAAGGAAATCGCCGGAAAAAAGGCCGTACTGGAAACATTGACCGACTATACCCATCCCAAACATGCTGTCTGGGGCATCCATGCGCGTAACCGCGAACAGGGTTTTGCCCTTAATCTCCTGATGAATCCGAACATTGATTTTGTCACCCTGCTCGGCCAGGCCGGAACCGGCAAAACGCTCTTGACCCTTGCCGCCGGTCTGAATCAGGTGCATGAAATCCGCCGTTATGCGGAAATCATCGTAACCCGTGTCACAGTGCCGGTAGGCGAGGACATTGGCTTTCTTCCCGGCAGCGAAGAAGAAAAAATGACGCCCTGGATGGGTGCGCTGGAGGACAATCTGGAAGTGCTCTGCCGTCCCGAAGAAACGAGCGGCGGAGGAATCGGCCACTACGGCGGAGAATGGAGCAAGGCCGCCACCCACGATCTGATCAAATCACGGATCAAGATCAAGTCCTTGAATTTCATGCGCGGGCGCACCTTCCTGAAAAAATTTCTGATAATTGACGAGGCGCAAAACTTGACGCCCAAGCAGATGAAAACCTTGATCACCCGCGCCGGCCCCGGCACAAAAGTCGTCTGCCTCGGCAATATCGCGCAGATTGATACGCCTTACCTCACGGAAGGTTCTTCCGGCCTTACCTACGTTGTTGATCGTTTCAAAGGCTGGCCGCATTCCGGTCACATTACCCTGCAACGCGGCGAACGCTCACGACTGGCCGACCATGCTGCGGAAGTGCTATAGTTCCTGTAAATAAAGCGACCATCCGGAGTTTTACCCCGCTCTTCTTTGCGCCTTGATCCACGAGCGGGGGCTATAAAAAACGGTTGCGCCTTAGTCAACCATCAAGATTTTCTGAACCTGACGATGATGATGTCGCCGTCAAAAGGCGTTTTGTCTATCTCTTCCTTCATGATTTCTTCGGTCTCTGCTGGAGAAAAGCCGCCGGTTCCCGCGCCAATCAACGGAAAAGCGATAGAGCGAAATTTACCTGCCGCCAAAAGCAATGCGTTCCTTACCGATTCCCTTATGGAAAACTCGCTTGCCCGCCAGGCATTTCCTATTCCGGCAACGTGAATGATTCCCTGATAAGGCAATTTCCCCGCCGAAGTCAATACTGCCTGCCCTAACGACAGCGTTCCGTAGCGACCAAGCTCGACAAACGGCTGATAACCGGCTCGGCGTTTTATCGCGCCGGAAACGCCTTGCGGCACAAGCAGCCACCACGGTATGAAATTGCGGTTCCACGCATTGACAATTACCTCTACAGGCTGCTCAAGCAAATCGCCTTCTACAATTTTGACCATACGCTTTCTGTAAATAACGAGATTGTCAGGGAGAGGGGAGCAAAATGTATTCGCTTGAACCGAAGACACTCTAACCAATCATCCGCGTCAAAGCCTTGCGTTTTTGTGAAACAGTCCGTATCAATGATACAGCATTGTTCAGTCAATGCATACCGCATAGACAGAATCTGCCTATGCGGTCTTATCCCGATTTTGCTATTTGCTCTGCGCTTTAATCCTGTCGGCGCGGGTCTTGGAATCGGGGTGTGTCGAGAATATGCTGCTGGCTCCCCCCGACCCTTGATCCATTTCCGCCAGCTTGCGCATGGCGCTCTCGGCTGCGGGCAGATTGTACTTGTTCCGCTTCATGAACTCTACGCCATAGGCATCAGCCTCGAACTCATTGCTCTGGGAATACTGGGCATTTACAAACTTCTCGCCCAGATCAACCAGTGTTTTGGCTTCCATTTTGCTCGATTTTGCCATCTTGGCGGCAGCGGAAGCCATATAAGCCGTTCGGGTACGATTCAGGCTGTGTCCCAGTTTCGCATGACCGATTTCATGCCCGATAATAAATCTCAATTCGTCATCGTTCATTATGTCCATCAGACCGGAAAAGACGCGGATGCTCCCGTCAGGAGTGGCGAAAGCATTGACTTCATCGGACATATATACCTTGAAATTCAGTTGCAGCCCGTCTTCATTGGCAAGCCCTTTGGTCAGATTGACCAGACGCTTGCCGTACTTGTCTTTGACCGACGCGACCTTGTTCTTCTTGTCCATCTCCGCCATCATCTGCGCGCTGGCGTCTTTCAAATCGGCGTCAGTGACTGTTACGGCTTTGACCGCATCAGATATCGCGCCTATATTTTCCTTGCTGAAAGGGTTGGCATGCGCATTGGCGACCAGGCAGGCAAAAAGAATCAGGGCGGACAACAGTTTGCCGCTTGTGGTGAATATGTGAGGCATGGCGGTTTCCCCAAAAAAGAGTTGGCATGGACTGGGGATTATACATTCCTATCATGCCAACCTTTCAAGCTGCTCCGATAATTCCAGCCAACGACATTCGGCTTCTTCAATCCAGCCTTGCAAGGCGGCCTGGCGCTTCAGCAAGTCCTGTAATCTTGCTCTGCCGCCGCCATTGCTTGTGCCTGCATCCTTGCCGTAAAACGCGGGATCGGCCAAGCGATCTTCAAGCTCTTTTTTCTCGCCCGTCCAGCAAGACAGCTTTTTTTCGATCTCCCCGATCTCTTTGACCAGAGGACGACGCGCAAACAGCATGGCCTGGCGTTCAGCCTCGGCCTGGGCGCGGCTTCTTCGTCGCGCCTCTCGTCCAGACAATACTTCATTCGCGCCCTCCGCTTCATGTCGGGCGCGTTGATCCGTCAGCCAGACACGATAATCGTCGAGATCGCCGTCGAAAGGTCGCAAACGTCCACCGTCAATCAGCAACAGGCGGTCGCAGCAGGCTCGCAGCAAGGCGCGGTCGTGCGAAACCAGCATCATCGCGCCGTCGTACTCCTGGAGCGCGCGCATGAGGGCATAGCGCATTTCCATATCCAGATGGTTGGTAGGTTCATCCAATAACAGGAGATTGGGGCGTTGCCAGATAAGCAAAGCCAGAACCAGACGGGATTTTTCACCGCCGGAAAACGAGCCGCAAGGCGTGTTGGCAAGGGCGGAGCCGTTACCCCGCCCGTCGCCGCGAAAGTCAAATCCTCCCAGATAATCGCGCGTGTCCTGCTCACGAGCGGAAGGATCAAGCCGCAACAAGTGCTGGATCGGAGATTCTTCGCCGCGCAGGGTTTCAAGCTGATGTTGGGCAAAGTACCCTGTCAGCAACCCCTTGCCCTCGCGCTTTTGTCCTGCGCTGACGGCAATTTCCCCAGCCAGAAGTTTGATAAGGGTGGATTTGCCCGCGCCGTTACGACCGAGCAGGCCCACACGCTCGCCGGGTCGCAGGGTAAGTTCAATGTCTTCGAGCACGTTTTTCCCTTCGTACCCGGCAGCGCCTTGCTCGATTTGCAGCAGAGGATCGGGCGCGGCGGTCGCGGGGCGGAAAGAAAAGGAAAACGGATTGTCGACATGGGCGGCGGAAATGCGCTCCATGCGTTCCAACGCCTTGATCCGGCTTTGCGCCTGCCGCGCCTTGGTCGCCTTGGCGCGAAATCGGCGGATGTAGTCTTCCATATGCGCGATTTCACGTTGTTGCCGCTTGAAAAGCGCCTGCTGCTCTGCCAGATGTTCCCCGCGTCGGCGCTCAAAATCGGTGTATGAACCGTTGTAAAGCGTGAGTTTCCGCTGTTCGATATGGGCGATACGGTCGACAGTAGCGTCAAGAAACTCGCGGTCATGCGAAACCAGCAACAGCGTTCCTTGAAAATCGCGCAGCCATTGCTCAAGCCAGATTACGGCGTCCAGATCAAGGTGATTGGTCGGTTCGTCAAGCAGGAGCAGATCGGAGCGACACATCAACGCCTGCGCGAGATTGAGCCGCATCCGCCAGCCGCCGGAAAATTCCGCCACTGCCCGCTCGGCATCCGAAGGTAGAAAGCCAAGACCGTCAAGCAACGCCGCCGCGCGCGATCTGGCCGAATAAGCGCCGATTTCCTGCAACCTGGTATGCAATTCGGCAATACGCTCGCCCTCATGCGCGGTTTCGGCCTGCGCCAGTTCGGCCTCGATGCGTCGCAGTTCGGCATCGCCATCAAGCACGTATTCGATAGCGGCTCGTGACAAGCCAGGCGTCTCCTGCGCGACATGGGCAATCGTCCAGCCGGACGGATATTCAAAATCGCCTTGATCAGGGAGCAATTCGCCGCAGAGAAGCGCGAAAAGGCTTGATTTACCGCTGCCGTTGGCTCCGGTCAGACCTATTTTCCAGCCGGGGAACAACTGAAGGGAAACATCGTCAATCAAGACACGGGAGCCTATGCCAAGGCGCAAATTGCGAAAACGGATCACGTTTCAAGCGGTAGATAAAAGGGCGTTATTTTACGTAACCGATTTTGCGCCATAAAGCCCCATCGGCTCAAAGAAGGCGCGGATGGCAGGGTGCGGCAAAGCCGCGACTTCGGTCAATGCTCCCTTCGCCAGTATTTGCTGTTCCGCCAAAACAGCAACCTCGCTTTGCAAGCCTTCGATGGTGTCGAAATCGTGCGTTACAAGCACGACGGTAAGGCCAAGGCTTTGCTGCAATTCCCGAATCAGCGCGACAAAGCTCTTACTTCTGGCAGGATCAAGCCCCGCCGTCGGCTCGTCCAGCAAGAGCAATTCCGGCTCGACCGCCAGAGCGCGCGCGAGCGCAACCCTTTTTATCATGCCGCCGGAAAGCTCGGCAGGCATCAGGTATGCGTGTTTTTCTTCCAGCCCGACCATTGCGAGTTTCAAGCGCACAATGTCGGCAATCCATGCCTCGTCCATGAAACGCAATTCGCGCAGGGGAAAAGCGATATTGTCATAGACTGAAAGCGCGGAGAAAAGCGCCCCCTGCTGAAACAGCATTCCCAGGCGATTACGGACAGCGGCAAGCGCGGCGGAATTTGCGTTGCCTATCTCGTGTCCGAACAGGCGAATGCTGCCCTTGGCAGGTTTCAGAAGGCCGAGAATTTCCCGTAAAAGGGTCGTCTTGCCGCTCCCGGAACCGCCTACCAGCGCGATTACTTCTCCTCTCTCCACCCTGAAATCCAGATTTTTGTGAATGACCACATCCCGGTAAAGGCTCCAGATGTCGCGCATGTCAATAATAGGGTCTGCTGTCTGTCGCACATTCATCTCCTTCATGGCATACCGATATTTCGCGTCAGGATAGCGAATACGGCATCAACGAGAATCACGAGGGTAATCGCCGTAACGACGGAAGCGGTAGTGTGCTGGGAAAGGCTCTCGGTATTAGGGCGCACATTGAGGCCGAACCAGCAAGCCAAAAGCGCAATCAGAAAACCGAAAGCCGCGCCCTTGCCCAGACAAATCCAGAGATTCGCAATCGGAACCGCATCCGGCAGGGATCGGAAAAAATGAAGCATCGAGAAATCCAGCTCCCAGTAAGCCGCCAGCGCCCCGCCCAACAGGGCGGCCATGCACACCCAGACCACCAGCAGCGGCATGGCGATAAGTAGCGCCGCCACTTTGGGAAAGACCACCCGCACAGTGCCGGAAACGCCGAGCGCGGCAAGCGCGTCTATTTCTTCCGTAACTCGCATGACCCCGATCTGGGCGGTCATTGCCGAACCGGAGCGTCCGGCAACCAGCACCGCCGCCAATACCGGCCCCAGCTCACGAATGATGCCTATCCCCATGAGATTGACAATGAAAACATCCGCGCCGTAAATTTTCAGTTGCGCGGCGGAAAGATAGCTTATTGTCATTCCAATAAGCAGTCCGACCAGAGCCGAAACCGGCAAGGCTTTAAAGCCTGCCCGATAGAGGTTGGCGGAAAATTCTTTCCACGGAATCAGGCTCGAATTGCGAAGCAGGCGAAATCCGGTCAGAATCAGTGATCCGAATAATTCGATCAATCCTTTGAACAGTCGAAACAGGTCGCGCCATCCTGCCAGCGACCAAAGCCCCACCTGTTCAATGCAGGAGAATTTTATCCGTTCATCTTGCGCGGGTTCAGAGATCGGCGCGACGGATACCCGTTCCAGGGTCGGGCGTAAAGCGTCCGGTATGGACAATTCGACCGGCCATTTCGCCTGCCAGCGCCGCCACAGCAAAACGGCAGCGGCGCTGTCCAGACGGGAAACTTCATCCAACCGCCATGTTGACGCTTTGCGCCCGGCGTCAGCCAGGGTGCGGAACAAGGCGCGGCGGCGGGAAGAGCCAAGAGCGCCAAAAGCGCCCAAAGTCCACGCGCCGCTCAAGACGGCCTCATTGCCCACGATGGACAGTTCGGGAAAGGAATCGGTGGCGCTCATTTGTCTTTCTTACTGCCGGACGCAACCGACTTGACCTTGAAGTCAAAGCCGGTCTGCCGCCACATTTGCGCCTCTTCCGTCAATGCCGCCGCCGTCCAGGGGTTAGCCTCAAGCCAGCGCGTCGGAATCTCGAACGTAAAACCTTGATTGGCGGCGCGCGCCACATAAGCAGGCAGGCTTCGTCCCCCGCGGTCACGATGCAGCAACGCGGCCAGGCGCAAACAAAACAGTTGCCGCCACACCATATCTTCGCGCGGCAGGTCGAGAAGCTTGTCCAGCTTGCCGCGATGCCCCAGCACCAGAGTCGCCAGTCGGGCGCGATCCTTGTTGGAAAAGCCCGGCATGTCGGCAAAGGTGAGAATGTACGCGCCGTGCTTGTGATAGCCGGTATGCGCCACGGAAATCCCTATCTCATGCAGCGTCGCCGCCCAGTCAAGAAAGAGTATTTCCTCGTCGGTTTCATCCGTAGCCCCTCTCTTCAGCCTGAATAAAATGTCCAGCGCGGTCTCCCGCACCCGCTCCGCTTGTCTATGCTCCACCTGATAACGACGGACAAACTGCTTGACCGTCGCAGCTCGCATATCATGATGCTGAAAGCGCCCCAAAAGGTCGTACAACACCCCCAACCGCAAGGCTCCGTCCGCATAATTCATCTCCGTCAAGTTAAATTCCTCGAAAATCGCCATCATGATCGCCAGACCGCCCGGCAGAATCGGCAAACGATCCGCCCGTACTCCGGGCACGTTGAAAGCGTCAATGGAACCGGCCTTGCACAACATCGCCGCCAGTTTCTCCAGTCCCTCGCGGGTAATGCCGGTCATGCCGTCGGGGTTCAGATGATTGGCTTCCAGCAAATCAACAAGCGCCCGCGCCGTGCCGGAAGAGCCGACCGCCTCCTTCCAACCCTGCTGCGTGTAGACATGCTTGATCCGTTCCGTATCCTTGGCTGCGGAAGTTTTAGCCTCTGTCAAACGCTTTTTGTCCACCCGTCCGCCGGGAAAATATCGCAGGGTATAACCGACGCTGCCCATGTACAGCGAACTCATCAAAATGGGCGATTCTTTCCTGCCGATAATAAATTCCGTCGAGCCGCCGCCGATATCCACGACCAGTCGCTTGTGCGCGGCGGCAGGCAGGGAATGAATCGTGCCGATGTATATCAGCCGCGCCTCTTCGCGCCCGGGAATTATCTCTATCGGAAAACCCAATGCGGCTTCTCCTGCCGCCAGAAAATCCTGGGAGTTTCGCGCCACTCTCAAGGTATCCGTCGCCACGGCGCGCACCGCGCCGCCCTTCAAACTCCGCAGCCGCTCCCCGAACCGCTCCAGCGTAGCCAAGCCCCGTTCCATCGCGGAACGCTCCAGTATTTTGCCGGTCGTCAATCCGCCCGCCAGCCGCACGGTTTCCTTCAGCGAATCCAGGGGATAAATCTGCCCCTCCACCACCCGCCCGACTTGCAGGCGAAAACTGTTGGAGCCTAAATCCACCGCAGCAATCGTTTCGTATTCCATCCGAACTACCCCAAGGCAATGGCGTATTCTAACATTGCCTACGTCCCTTCCTATAGTGTCAAAATCAACGTACCTTTCTCGCGCATGGCAATCGCATGAGAACAGAGGTTGCATTGCCCTCGCGCCAAAGTCCCAATTCAAATGAGCGCATTTTACGCATCCTCGCCCTCTCCCCCGACCCCTCTCCCGCAAGCGGGAGAGGGGAGCAAAGCGTGTTTTTACCGACAGTCTCGTTATTTGTGGAAAACACTATAAATGGTAGAGGGGACAACGGCAGGCGGAAGCGGGTATTTCTCCCCTCTCCCACTAGTGGCTTCGCCACTAGTGGGAGAGGGGTAGGGGAGAGGGCTACCGCGCCGTGACAGCTTTACCCTTGGAGAAAGTGTGCGTGCTTAAATCGAAACCGCTTTAATACTCCGGTTCGTTTGTCCACATCTCCTGGGTAAAACGCGCGACAAGATTGCGACCGTTCTGTTTGGCCTTGTACATTGCAACATCGGCAAATTTAAGGGCTTGCCAGAAGGTTGTGCTGTCTTTCGGGTAATCGGAAATACCGATGGAGATGGTCTTTTGCAGGACGTCGCCGCCGATATTGACTCGCATTTTTTCAACAGTAGCCCGAATGTTTTCGGCGACCTGGTCGGCGTCCGGCTCCACCGTACCCTGCAATATGATGAGAAACTCCTCTCCGCCATACCTGATTACCATGTCGGAAGAGCGCACGGACTGCTTCAGCACCTCTGCGAGTGTCTTAAGCACGGTGTCGCCGACGTCATGCCCGTAGGTATCATTGACCATCTTGAAGTAATCCAGATCCAGCATCATGATGGCCAGGTGGATTTTCTGGCGACGCGCGTTCGCCAGCAGGGTTTCGACATATTCTTCAAGGTAGCGACGATTGTTAAGGCCGGTAAGCGGATCGCGCAGCGAAGATTCTTTCAGGGTTTCGGTCAGGCGGCGGGCTTCCAGCACCGGCGCGGCTTCGCGCAGATAGACATTGATGTAGGGCAGGACTTCAGAAACCCGTTCCTTGTTTTCTTCCTCGATTACCAGTTGTACAATGCTGCCAACCGTGCCTGACTGCATAATCGGGAAGCAAAGATAACCGTGGAGGCGCCATTCATCAGGGAGTGGCTTGAAGGCGTAACATATATCAGGTTGACTGATCCCATTCACCAGATGCCCGGTTCGACGGGCGCGGCATGTTTCAGGACGATCAAGAATCTGCGGGTCACACCAGCGGCAGGAAGCGGAAAGCGCGCCATCCACGATGATCGCGCGCATTTCGTTGCGTCCGCTTATCAGCTCGTAGATGGAGAATTTATGCAGATCAAATTCATCCTGCAAAATGACGGAAAGACGCTGGAAAATTTCCGACTTGCTTTCGTCTTCTTCGATGGTTTGTTTGAAGTGGGCGGCCTTGGTCAGTCCTTCCACCATATCAATTGTCACGGTGAGCAGGTTTTCGTTTTCTTTTGCCTGCCGTCCTGTCAATTTTGACACCTGATTTCCGATGTGGTTCAGGCCGTCGTCCAGAAAGCGCATCAGGCGGTTCATCTCGTTGGCGATTTGCCCGACTTCGTCTTTGGTTTTCTGGGAGATGTATCCCTTGAAGTTTCCGTCGGTAGCGCCCCGCACTACTTCTTCGACTTCGCTGGCCGTCTTGGTGATCGGATTCAGGATGCCCCGCAGGAAAAAGAAGAGAACGAGTATGAAAAGTGTAACCGTGCCGATGATGCTGAATACTGTGATCAGAGCCTGATTCCTGAGCTCGGTCAGGCGCATGGTCATCGTTACCGCGCCCAGCACAGCGCCATCTGGGACGGGGTGCCATTCGTCGCCCTTGCGAATGAAGTGACAGGACATGCAGTTAGGACTGTCTTTTGAATCGGCGATGTAGGGGATGGTGTTGCGAAAAACAAGTTCACTACCTTTCTCTATGATCTCGTAGTCGGCTATACCTGTCGCCATGACCTTGAGTTCAAACGCATCCGGCGGGAATTCGCCGCCGCTGTTGGTAAACTGTTCATCAACGAGGCGCGAGCGCACGACACGGGCATCGGTAAGGCCGTGTATCTCGGTGATGCGGCGCAGAAAGGACTGGCGGTGATCAATAGTGCCGGTGATCATGGCCTCGGTCAGGTGCACCCGAACGATCTCGGAAGCGGTCTGGATATGCGATTTGGAGACATCAATCGTAAAAATCCTGAATGCATAAAGATTGATGGCGGCGACAACGACAACCAAACCTACGGCAATGAACGAGAAGAACAGCGAAATCTTTGAGTTTAGGCGCATTGAGGCTCCACACTTTCACCATAACATGCGATAAGTCTATTATGCCGGTTAACTTGCAACATAGGAAGAAGAACTTTCATAATATTCTGCCCCGTTCCGGAAAATTTGCGTCGCAAACATTATTTTTCGAGAAAACCAGATTCCGCAGGAACGGGGAAGCGCATATAACACATTGATTTTACGTATTATTTAACGAGGGCATGTTTGGGAAGACGCTCGCGGATTTTCCTGCGATAATCCGACGGTTATCCTCTTTTGTGGGTGTTTCATGGAACTTTGTGGTTTTTCCGCCGGCCTTGACCGACCGTTTTTTCTGATTGCCGGCCCTTGCGTGGCGGAGTCGACCGCGCTTTGTGTGGATGTGGCCGGACATTTGCAGGCGGTGTGCAAACGTCTTGACATCCCGTACATCTTCAAGGCTTCCTACGACAAGGCCAATCGCAGTTCCGCGCGTTCGCCGCGAGGACCGGGTCTTGAAGCCGGCCTGGCGATGCTTGCCGAGGCGCGACGACAGGTCGGAGTCCCTGTACTGACCGATGTGCACTCGGAAGTGGATATTTCCGCCGTAGCCGAGGTAGTGGATGTGTTGCAAACTCCGGCTTTTCTCTGTCGCCAGACTGATTTCATCCAAGCGGTAGCGGCGGCTGGCAAGCCGGTCAACATCAAAAAAGGGCAATTCCTTGCGCCCGGCGATATGAAGCATGTGGTCGCCAAGGCGCGGGAGGCGAACAGCGATACGGACAATCTCATGGTTTGCGAGCGCGGCGCGTCTTTCGGCTACAACAATCTGGTATCCGACATGCGCTCTCTGGCGATTATGCGTGAAACCGGCTGTCCGGTAGTATTTGACGCGACCCATTCCGTGCAGTTGCCCGGCGGACAAGGCGCATCCTCCGGCGGGCAGCGGGAATTCGTGCCGATTTTGGCGCGCGCTGCGATCGCGGCGGGAGTATCCGGTCTATTCATGGAAACCCATCCGAATCCTGAAAAAGCCTTTTCCGACGGCCCCAACAGTTGGCCGCTCGACCGTATGGAACGCCTGCTCACCACTCTGGTAAGCCTGGATCGCGTCGTCAAGGCGGCGGGATTCGAGGAAGGCTGAAACGTGGCGTCTGCGCTTCGGATACTCGGCATTGACCCTGGTTTGCGAGTGACCGGATTCGGCGTCATTGAAAAACGCGGGCAGAACTTGCGCTATATAGCCAGCGGCTGTGTACGCTCCAATTCCGGGCAGAGCTTGCCGGAACGCATCGCTACGCTTTTTTCCGGCGTCTCGGAAGTGATTGCGACCTATCTCCCCGATGAAGCCGGTATTGAAAAAGTGTTCGTCAACATCAATCCTCAATCCACGCTGCTTTTGGGGCAGGCGAGAGGCGCGGCGATCGCGGCGCTGGCCGTCGGCAATCTGCCGGTGGCGGAATATACGGCTCTGCAAATAAAACAGTCCGTTGTGGGATATGGCAAGGCAACCAAGGAGCAGGTGCAGCACATGGTGGCTCGCCTGCTCCGTCTTTCCGAGCCGCCCAGGGCGGACGCCGCAGACGCGCTGGCCTGCGCCATTTGTCACGCGCATAGCCATTTCCCGTTTCCCGCGAAATGATGCTAAAATGGTATATTTGTTCTCTTGCGCCTTTTCCAACTTTCTTTCCGACAATAACCTCATGCACACATTAGAGCCAACTCTTGCAAAGTATCCCAACATCGTCCTGCGCTATATTGCCGCTACCCGCCCGGCTTTTTTGAGCATCACTCTGGTTGCCTGTCTGATTGGGCTTGCCAGCGCGCATGTTAGCGGCATTCCATTTCAGATGGACAAGGCCTTGATAACCCTGTTTTTTGCCTTGGTGGCACATGCCGGAGTAAATGTGATCAACGATTATTATGATTACAGATTAGGCAGCGACGCGAAAAATTTCGAGCGAATTTTTCCCTTTACCGGCGGGAGTCGCTTTATTTTGAACGGCGTGTTGAGCGCGAGAGAAACCCTGATTTTCGGTTATCTGCTTTTGTTTTCCGTCATTTCGGCAGGGCTTTGGCTCATGCACGTCTCCGCCGGCGGGTTATTCTGGATCGGGCTTGCCGGACTTTTCGCCGGTTGGGCTTATTCCGCGCCGCCTTTTCGGCTCATGTGCAGGGGGATCGGAGAGCCTGCCATTTATGTGGGCTGGGCGGTCATTGCGGTCGGAGCCGATTTTGTCATGCGAGGAGAGTTTTCCGCGCAACCCTGGTTTGCCGGAACGACCTTCGCGTTGCTGGTGGTCAATATCCTCTACATCAACCAGTTTCCGGACAGGAAGGGCGATGCGGCGGCGGGTAAATGCACGCTGGTTGTGCGGTTGGGGACTGAGCGGGCGCGCTGGCTTTACCTTTTGATAGCTGTTTTTGCCTATGGCTTTTTGTTGTGTGCTGTGGCCTTGAATAAGCTGCCTGTTTATGCGGCGGCGGGCGCTTTTGCGTTGCCTCTTTCCTTCTCGGCAGCCCGCGATTTGCTGGCTCATGCCAATACTCCAGCCCGTCTTCCCAATGCGATAAAACGCACGATCCTGGCTGCCAATTTGAGCGGACTGGCGACAGCATTGGGGCTTTGGGCAGCTGCCTGATTGTTTTTCGGTCATGATTGGACGTTTAAAAGGCATACTCGCCGAAAAAACCCCGCCGCGCCTTTTGATTGACGTAGGCGGAGTCGGCTACGAAGTCGACGTGCCGATGAGCACTTTTTACAACCTTACGGGGCAGGATGAGAACGTCACCCTGCTGATTCATCAGGTGACAAGGGAGGACGGCCAGTTTCTATATGGATTTCTGACGGATGAAGAGAGGGATTCCTTTCGTCAGCTTCTCAAGATTTCCGGAATTGGTGCGCGTACCGCGCTTGCCCTGCTCTCCGGGCTTTCGGTGGCGGATTTGCGGCTTGCGGTGGCAGAGCAGGAAACCGGCTGGCTTACCCGCGTTCCCGGCATCGGCAAAAAGACAGCGGAAAGGTTGCTGTTGGAATTGAAGGGCAAGCTCTCTTTGCCGGACGGCGTAAGCGCCGGGGCTGGCTCTGCGTCTGGAGTTGCGAATGATGTGTTGAATGCGTTAGTGGCTCTGGGCTATTCCGAGAAGGAAGCGATTGCGGCGCAAAAGGCGTTGCCGGAAGGGCTTTCCACCGCCGATGGCATCCGGCAGGCATTGAAAAGCCTTGCCAGGATTTAGGGCTATTGGTCGACGATTTAACGACTGCGTAAGCCCTGCATCTGTTTTTGCGCGATGATGTTTCCTCGCGCTGCGGCTTTGGCAATCCACATTATTGCCAGTTCTTCCTCTTTTTCGGTTCCGATTCCTTCGGCGTAGCAGCGACCCAGCATGGTCATGGCGTCTGCATTGTTGCGGTCGGCTGCGAGCGAAAACCAGTAGAAAGCCACATCAAACCGCTCCTGTTCGTGAAAAAATTGTCCCAGCGCCAGTTGCGCGTCCGCATCGCCATAGTCTGAGCGTTCAATAAGTTCAATTTGCGTCGCGTCCAGATTGAGGTTGGCAAAGCGCAACACCTCATCCATTTCCAGCCAGGTGCGCGCCGCGCCGCCTCTGCTTGTTTCCGGCAGTTCGATCTTCTGCAATGCGCCTTCCGCAAGGCGTCGCCAGACGGTGCGGCGGGAAAAGCCGGTCAGGGCGATGGTAGTTTCCAGACTGATAACGCGCTTTTGCATGAGAGGAGAAAAAGTAGGTATGTGGAAATGGGCATTTTATTTGATAGCGATGCTTTAGCCAATACATTTATGCGCTATGCGAATCATTGGATAATTCCGCCGCCAAGGCAGATGCGGCCTTCGTAGAGCGCGACCGATTGACCGGGCGTGAGCGCCCATTGCGGTTGGGCAAAGCGGATGATGCAGCTTTCAAGGCTTGCCTGCTCGATTTTGCAGGGCGCATCTTCGCTGCGGTAGCGTGGTTTGGCGCTGTAGACCATGTGTTCACGCGGAGCTTCGCCTGAAACCCAGGCAACCTGGCAGGCGGAAAGCGTGTCTTGCCGCAAGGCCGGATGCTCATGCCCCTGCACGACGTAGAGCACATTTTGCCCGACATCCTTGCCAGCGACGAACCATGCTTCATGTTCAGACCCTTGCAGCCCGCCGATGCCAAGCCCTTTTCTCTGTCCGATGGTGTGGTACATCAGGCCGTCATGTTCGCCCAGGCATTTGTTGTCGTCCAGACGGCGGATTTCCCCTTTTTTTGGCGGCAGGTAGCGGGAGAGGAATGCCTTGAAAGGGCGCTCGCCAATGAAGCATATGCCGGTGGAGTCTTTTTTCCCCGCGACGGAAAGACCGGCATCGGCGGCGATTTGGCGCGCCTCGCGTTTGTAGAGGTTGGCGAGCGGGAACAGGGTTTTGCCAAGCTGCGTCTGGTTTAAGCGATACAGAAAATAACTCTGGTCTTTTGCGCCGTCCTCGGCTTTCAAGAGTTGGAAGCGCCCGGCAAATTCCCGCACTCCGGCGTAATGGCCGGTGGCGATGTAATCGGCTCCCAGCGTTATCGCGTGTTCGAGAAAGGCTTTGAACTTGATTTCGGAGTTGCAGAGCACGTCCGGGTTGGGGGTGCGGCCTGCCTGATATTCACGCAAAAACTCGGCGAACACCCGTTCCCGATATTCGGCGGCAAAGTTTATCACTTCCATATCAATGCCGAGCCGATCAGCGACGCTTACGGCGTCAATCAAGTCCTCGCGGGAAGCGCAGTATTCATCGTCGTCATCGCCCTCCCAGTTTTTCATGAAGAGGCCGGTGACGCGATAACCCTGTTGTTTCAGGAGCAGGGCGGCGACGGCGGAATCCACGCCGCCGGAAAGCCCCACGATTACATGTTCAGACATCAGGCCCTGCTCCGTTCATCCAGTCTTCCAATGGCAAGATGATTGCCGGTTCGCCATTATCCACGAACCAGCTATCCACCGCATAGCGTTTGTTTTCTTCGGTTGTTTCCTCTATGACGGCGGAGAGGTGTTGCAGGACAAAAAAGCGCATCCTTTTTACCGGCTCCAACACTCGATGCCATTTGAGTCCGCCCGCAGCCTCAATCCGTTTTAAAAAGCGGGTTGTGGTTATGGAGTGGTCAATGCAGTCCATGCGTCCCCAAACGCCGGCGTCGGCGTAATTGCCTCCCTTGTCGTTGCCGATTGGCGTTTGTTCCGCCGCCAGGGCGTAGAGACGGCCTATAACGATGGCGAGTTTTTCCCGTTCGGATTTTGCGTCTTCTGCCTCTGTGAGTTCATGGAGCAGGGCGTTAAACGCTTCCGGCGTGAAAGTCACCGGCCATTCTGTGACGCAGCCGTAATTGAAACAGACATTGATTGCGTCGGTTTCTTCCGCGCTTACCTCGTCCGCATGAGCGGCGGAGAGGCTTACGCAAAACGCCAGAAGGTAAGGGGATATTTTCATCGGTAACTCTTCGCTCGCAATGACTGTATATCCACTTGACATGAAACCGCCCTGGAGCGGTTTAGGCGTGTACCCTCTCCCGGCGCTACGCGCCACCCTCTCCCGCAAGCGGGAGAGGGTACGACATTGCCATCTGCAAGACTTCCCCTCTCCCACTTGTGGGAGAGGGGTTGGGGGAGAGGGTAGACCGCGCCGTGATTGCCAAGAGTATTCATGCTTGTATCGAAAACACTATAGGAGGCAGGAATAAGGATGTTTTCATTCGGGCTTACCTGCGCTTTTGTTCTGCACAAATCTGCTCTTCGGTCGTATTTTCCGGCCAGATTATTATGCCCTTGCCGTTTTTAAGGACATTGATGCCGCATACTGTGTCATATGATGCAATAGTTTGGCCGCTCAAGTTGATGTAGCCGTATTTCCCGTTTTCCTTGACAAATGCCGAGCCATTGGCATTAAAAGGATGAGCTTCCTCAAACCTTGGTGGAATTACCCATTCGCCTTGGGCGCTTATGAACCCTCGTTTTCCGTTTTCCTTGGCTATTGCCAAGTCATTGGCGGTAAAGTTCCAAGCTCCCTCAAATCTTGGCGGAATCGCCCATTCCCCTTTGGCGTTGATGTAGCCGTCTTTCCCATTTTCCTCGACTGCTGCCAAGCCATTGGCGGCAAAAGCAAAAGCGCTCTGAAACTTTGGCTGAATTACCCACTCACCTTGTGCATTGATGTAACCTGTTTTCCCGTTTTCCTTGACTCTTGCCAAGCCGTTGGCAGTAAAACCAGAAGCATCCCGAAACATCGGTCGAATCACCCACTCGCCCTGAGCGTTGATATAGCCGTATTTTCCGCTTTCCTCGACTAATGCCAAGCCATTGGCGGCAAAATCATTAGCATACTCAAACTTTGGCGGAGTCACCCGCTCGCCCTGAGCGTTAATGTAACCGTATTTCCCGCTTTCCTTGACTATTGCCAAGCTGTTATCGGCAAAATCATAAGCATACTCAAACCTTGGCGGAATCACCCACTTGCCCTGAGCGTTGATGTAACCGTATTTCCCATTTTCCCTGACTCTTGCCAAGCCATTAGCGGTAAAATCATAAGCATTCCGAAACATCGGCTGAATTACCCATTTGCCTTGAATGTTGATGTAACCGTACTTTCCACTTTCACTGGCTGCCGCTAAGCCATTGTCGGCAAAATCCCGGAGTTCGCCAAACATTGGCGGGATTACCCACTCACCTTGGGTGTTAATGTAACCCCATTTCCAGTTTTCTTTGGCCAGTGCCAAACCGTTAGCAGCAAAAGCCCGAATCTCCTCAAACCACGGTTGAATTACCATTTCACCTTGGGCATTGATGTAACCGCATTCCATAAATTTCTTATTAGCAGAAGGGAATTTTATAGTGTATCTGTATCTTTCATCTCTCATACATATCGAAACAAGCTCCTCTGGCTTGTGTAACCTTCTTTCTGCAACTACTGGTTTGCCCCTGCTTGCTGCTGCCGCTGCCTCGATTTCCTGCGAAGCATAGGCCGGAAGCGTGACCATCAACGCCGCCGCCAACCCGATAATTTTCCACATTTCGCTCGTGCCTTTGGATGGCTTTGAAAGCTCACTATCCGGGCGGGTATCCGCAAGGCGGGAAATTTGTTTTTGGAAGCAGGCGGTCAACATGGCGGTTCCGTGGGTTGAAAAACGTATGAAGGATAACAGCATTTTGCAGCTTATTCTTGCTTTGCGGCGGCCTGCTCTTCGCAAATTTGCAGAGCAGTCTTTTCCGGCCAGGTAATCTCGCCCTTGCCGTTTTTAAGGACACTGCGGTTGCATATGATCTCTGTGAATATGACGACTTCGCCGCTCATATTGATGTAGCCTGCTTTCCAACTTTCAAGAAACCCTGCCAAGCCATCGGCGCCAAAAAATCCAATGCTGTCGAATTTTGGCGGAATCACCCACTCGCCCTGAATGTTGATATAACCCCATTTCGTATTTTCCTGGGCAAGTATCATGGAGAGAGCCAAGCCATTGACATCAAAATGGTAAGTAAATTCAAGCCTTGGTGGAATTACCCATTCACCTTGAGCGTTGATGTAACCCCACTTTCCATTTTCCTTGGCCGCAGCCAAGCCATTGGCGGCAAAATCACCAGCCGACTCAAACCTTGGCGGGATCGCCCATTCACCCTGGCTGTTTATGAAGCCCAATTTCCCGTTTTCCTTGGCTTGTGCCAAGCCATTGGCGGCAAAATACCAAGCGTCTTCAAACTTTGGCTGGATTACCCACTCGCCCTTTGTGTTGATGAACCCGTATTTCCTGCTTTCCGCAACCCGTGCCAAGCCGCTGTCGTCAAAATGCCCGCCCCCGTCAAACTTTGGCGGAATTACCCATTCTCCCTGGCTGTTTATGAAGCCCCATTTCCCGCTTTCCCTGACTGCCGCCAAGCCATTGGCAGCGAAGGAATGAGCGGCTTCAAACCTTGGCGGAATCACCCATTCGCCTTGGACATTGATGTAGCCGTCTTTCCCGTTTTCCGTGGCATTTGCCAAGCCATTTGCGGCAAATTCAATATGGCGCTCAAATCTTGGCTGAATAACCCATTCACCTTGGGCATTGATGAAACCCCATTTTCCGCTTTCCTGAACCGCTGCCAAGTCATTTGCGGCAAAATTATCAGCCGACTCAAACCTTGGCGGAATAACCCATTCACCTTGGGTGTTGATGAAGCCCAATTTCTCGTTTTCGCTGGCTATCGCCAAGCCATTGGCGGCAAACTTATCAGCATGTTCAAACCTTGGCGGAATCACTACTTTGCCCCGGTTAGTGATGTAACCGCATTCAGTGCCTGCATCGCGTTCATCTATATACATGCACATCAAAACAAGCTCCTCCGGCTTGTATATCCTGCCTTCCGCTATAGTTGCCTTTCTCTCCAGCGAACCGCAAGCGGTAAGCCCAACAGCCAACGCCGCCGCCAGCCCGATGGTTTTCCACATTCCGCCCGTGTTCCCAGATGGCCTTGGATGTACGCAATCATGGCGGGCACTAGCGAGGCGGGAAACTTGTTTTTGGAAGCAGGCGGTCAACATGACGGCTCCTTTGGCTTAAACAACATGTGTCATGGAAACATAATAACAGCGTTCGGAGAGGTTTGCATCATGTCATAAAAACACGCCGCGCGCCCACGCTCAACAATCCCAGCCAGGTCATGACGAGCGAACCGACAAGATGCAAGGCGCAGAGCGCCAGCGCATATCCGGCGCGTCCAGACATCAGGCGTTCGACGGTTTCGGCGGAAAAGGCGGAAAATGTCGTCAGCCCGCCCAAAACGCCGGTGATGATAAAAAGTTTCAGGAGCGGATCAAGCGAGCTGTACAAATGAAATATGCCGATTGCCACCCCGACCAGATAACCGCCGATCAGATTGGCTGCCAATGTTCCAAGCGGCAACGCCGGCAACAGCGGATTCAGCAAGACGCCCAACCACCAGCGAGCGCACGCGCCCAATGCCGCGCCCGAGCCTACCGCCAGCGTTGCGCTCCAACTCATTACGTTTGTCATTCCTGCGTCCTTTCTGATAAGCAGTAAACTTTGCCGCCGGATTTATTCCTGCCGTGCTGCTGCCCGCTCTTCTTCACAAATTTGCAGAGCGGTATTTTCCGGTCAGATTATATTGCCCCTGCTGTTTTTCAGGACTTTGCGATTACATATTTCGTCTATCTGGACAGCGGTTTGACATCAATGTGCCCCTGACCACGTGTCTCGAAGAAGCCTCGCCATTTATGGCGGGGTGAGCGAGACAGTTGTTTTGTGGAGCATTGAGGCTCCCTCATCTGTGGCGAGGAAGCCCCAACCTTCAGGTTGGGGTGACTCACCCGCCTTTGCCCGACAAAAAGCAGTAACCGGATGCGGTTTTTTGTCGGCGTCCGGCAGGAGCGATAAATGCGTTAAAATAATTAGTTTTCTTTATCCGCTGCCGTCATCAATCAGGAGAATTTCATGCCCATCAAGGTTGCCATCAACGGCTTTGGCCGTATCGGGCGCTGCGTTTTGCGCGCCATTTACGAAGAGGGACTACAGGACGAGTTTGATGTAGTCGCCATCAACGCCCCCGGCGACCTTGCCGCCCATGCCCATTTGCTGAAATACGACAGCACGCACGGACGCTTCAACGCGACGGTCGAGACCGAAGGCGACAGTGCGCTGATCATAAATGGCAAGAAAATTCCCTTTCGCTTCACCACGAATCCCAAGGATATTGATTGGGCGCAGTTTGGCGTTGAGATGTTGCTGGAATGCACCGGCGCGTACACGAGCAAGGCCAAGGCGGAAGCATTGCTGGCGGAGGGCGCGAAAAAAGTTCTCATCTCCGCGCCGGGCGGCGACGATGTGGATGCTACTGTGGTCTATGGCGTCAATGAAAATGTGCTTACATCCCAAATGACGGTCGTCTCCAACGCTTCCTGCACTACCAACTGTTTGGCTCCGGTCGCAAAGGTTCTTTCCGAATCTGTCGGCATCCGGCAGGGACTGATGACCACAATCCATGCCTACACGAACGATCAGGTTACTGTTGATGCGTTTCACACGGATTTGCGCCGGGCGCGCGCAGCGGCGGTCAATATCGTTCCGACCAAGACCGGCGCAGCCAAGGCTGTAGGGTTGGTGTTGCCGCAATTAAAGGGGAAATTCGACGGCTTTGCGCTTAGGGTTCCGACCCTGAACGTCTCGCTCGTCGACTTGACCTTCACTTCTTCTCGCGCCACGACGAAAGAAGAAATCAACGCGCTCATGACCGCAGCCGCCAATGGCTCGCTAAAAGGCGTCCTCGAAGTCAACACCGCTCCCCTGGTGTCGTCCGATTTCAACCACACTACGGCCTCATCCATATTCGACGCCACGCAAACGCGCGCGCTTACCGGCGAAGACGGCGCGACACTGGTCAAGGTACTGGCCTGGTACGACAACGAATGGGGCTATTCCTGCCGGATGCTGGACACGGCGCGGGCGTGGATGGGCGCGAAGTAGTCCATGTTATATTTTTTACATGTCGAAACATGCGTTTCGGCTTTTGTGAGCCTATAATGCCGGATTGTTGTTTTTTTCTTACTTTTCAAGGGAATTTGTGATGAACCTGAAAAAATTTGCCGCAGTCTTTGCCGCCTCCTTCCTCGTCTCCGCGCCTGTTTTCGCGCAGGCAACCTTTGTCACGGTAAACGGCGTTGCCGTACCCAGATACGTCGCCGATGTGTTGATTGAGGAGCAAAAAGCCGCCGGCGTCCCGGAAAGCGCTGAAATGCGCGATGCCGTGCGTGAAGCCCTGATTCGCCGCGAGCTGATTGTCGCCGAAGCGCGCCGCGCCGGACTGGAGAAAAAGCCGGAAATACAGGGGATGATGGAAAATGCCCGCCTATCCGTACTGGTACGAGCCTACATTGAAGACTACCTCCAAAAAAATCCGGTTTCCGACGCTGATATTTCCGCCGCTTACGAAATGTTGAAGCAGCAACGGGGCAACACGGAATATCACGTCCGCCATATCCTCGTCGCAGAGGAAAAAGAAGCGCAGGAAATTATTGCCAAGCTGAAAAAAGGGAGCAAATTCGCAACCCTTGCCGAATCTTCACTGGATGTGGCAAGCCAGGGCAATGGCGGCGAGATTGGCTGGATGAGTCCCGCCGCGTTCGTGCCTCCATTTGCCCAGGCGCTTTCCCAGTTGCAAAAAGGCCAATATTCCCAGACTCCGGTACAGACGGACTTCGGCTATCACGTTATCATGGTTGATGATATCCGCGCTACTGAGTTTCCCGCGTTGGAGCAGGTGCAGGGACAAATCCGGCAAGGCCTGAACCAGCAAAAGGTGGAAAATCTGCTGGAAGGCTTGCGCGCCAAGGCGGTAGTCAAGTAAAGCCGCGTTAGGCTGGCGAGTCGCGGCGTCACCCACAATTTTTGCAAGGAAACAACATGAGCGACAGTTATATCGAGACCATCAGGAAACGCCGTTCCCAGTATTCTCTGGGCAAAGATATGCCGCTGCCCCAGGCCGAGGTGACGGCTCTGATTCAGGAAGCTGTGCGCCAATGCCCTTCTGCCTTTAACTCGCAAAGTTCGCGCGCGGTGATTTTGTTCGGAGCGCAGAGCGTCAAATTCTGGAACCTGGCCAAAGACGCGCTGCAAAAGATCGTCCCTGCGGAGAGCTTCGCCCAGACTGCGCAGAAAATTGACAGCTTCGCGGCAGGCGCCGGTACGGTGCTTTTCTTCGAGGATCAGGATGTGGTCAAGGGATTGCAGGAGAAGTTCGCCGCATATGCCGACGGTTTCCCAATCTGGTCCGAGCAATCCTCCGGCATCGCCCAATACGCGGTGTGGACTGCGCTGACAAGCGTCAACATCGGCGCCAGCCTGCAACACTACAACCCGATTGTCGACGCCGCCGCGCAAAAGGAATGGAACATTCCGGCATCCTGGAAGCTGCGGGCGCAAATGCCCTTCGGCTCCAACCAGGCTCCGTTTGGCGACAAGACATTCATCGAGAACGACCAACGCTTTCTCGTGTTCGCCTGATTAGAAGCTGCCTCCGCGTTAAATCCCGCCCCGGCCTCAAAACATTGAGACCGGGGCGGTTTGTTTTGGAAACGATCCGCGCCCCCCGCTATGACCCGGCAAGCAAAATCTCCCGTATCCGCTCCGTTGTCAGCCCTTGCACCCGCACAACCTTGCGGCGCGAGGTCTGACCACTCTTCAAGATCAACGCGCTTTGGGGAAGAGAAAGCCAGTTCGCAAGGCATTGCAACAGGGCCTCATTGGCCTTGCCGTCAACAGGCGGGGCGGTCAGCCGAACCTTGAGCGCATTGCCATACAGACCCGCCAGCTCATTCCTTTTTGCGCCCGGATGCACATGCAAGGCAAGATAAACAGCGCCTTCCCGGTCGGTAGTCAGCCAGTCCTCGCGCATTACAGCTTCACAAAAGAAAAAGCAGAGCCTGCAAGATCAGGATGACTATGAGCGGGGAAAGGTCAATGCCGGAAATGGGCGGTATCAGCCGTTGCACGGGCGAGAGCAGCGGATAGGTCAGTTTCGTAAGCGGATAAGCAAGCGGGGAATGAGGATTTACCCAGGAAAGAATGACCTTGATGAACAGCAGAACCATGAAAAGATAAATTATGTTACGCAAAAAACTTTGCAGGGTAAGCACAGCAATCGCAAGGAGAATCTGGTCGGCCTGAACGCCTACAATAGCGTTCATTTTCAGCAGGTACAAAAAAGCCACGGCGTAGAGCACATGCGGAATGAACGCCGCCGTTATACTCGCCCAATCCACCCCCCAAATCCCTGGAATGACGCGGCGCATGGGCAGAACCGCCCAGTTGGTGAGCGACAAGACAAAGCCGCCTACAGGCAGGGAAAAGGAGACTTTCTGCCACTGCATCAACAGGCGCAACATGAAAAGTGTGGAAAAAAACACACACAAGGCATTAACGAGAAACAGCAGGGCGTGTGGCATGGTGAAAATTTCCTGGCAGGGTTAAAGACAAAGCGTGAACATATCAGGAAGCAGGCAGCCGCGCCATTTCCCGGCTGCGATCCCGCGCCGCCAGCGCGCCTGCGATGATGCCTTCGCGCACCTTATTTTCCGCCATAGTCGCAAGCGCTGCCGCCGTGGTTCCGCCTTTGGAAGTTACCCGTTCCCGAAGCGACGCGGGTGATTCCCCGGTATTTTCAGCCAGACGCGCCGCGCCAAGGGTAGTGGCGACAGCCAGTTTGTGGGCAATCTCCGGCGAAAATCCGAGCTGCCTTGCCGCCGCTTCCAGACTTTCGATGAACAAAAAAAGATAGGCCGGGCCGCTACCGGAAATAGCGGTAATTGCGTCCATTTCAGCTTCGTCCTCCACCCAGAGGACATTTCCGACTGCGGAAAGCATCTCTCCGGCAGCATCGCGCTCCTCTTTTGAGACTTCCGGCAAGGCATAAAGGCCGGTCATGCCCGCGCCAATCAGAGCCGGAGTGTTGGGCATCGCCCGGATCAGGCGGCGAAAGCCCGACAGCCAGCCGGACAGGGTCGCAAGGGTCAGTCCGGCGGCAAGGCTTAATACAAGCTGGCGATTGAGGCTTCCGGCAAGCGGCATGATCGCCTTTCTCATTTGCTGCGGCTTTACCGCCAGTGTGATTATGTCGGCGGACATCGCCGCATCATTCGGCTCTGCCAGAACGCGAACGCCGAATTCCCGAACAAGTTTTTCTCTTTGCTCCGCCAGAGGCTCAACTACGGTGATACTATCCGCCGCGCCTCTGCCAAGGCCGCCGATCAAGGCAGACGCCATATTGCCGCCGCCGATGAAAGTAATTTTCATGTTCTCGCTCCAAAAATGGCTGTCCCGATACGCACCATATTGCTGCCTTCGGCAATGGCGGCGGGAAAATCATCGCTCATCCCCATCGAAAGGGTGTCAAGCGGCAGCCCCGCCCTGCGCAGTTCCTCCCACAATGCGCGAAGACACGCAAAAGGGCGGCGTTGCGCCGCAAAATCGGCTACTGGTTCCGGGATGCACATCAGGCCGCGCAAGGTAAGCCTGGGGAGCGTCATCACGAGCTTGCATAGCGGCAAGACTTCTTCCGGGGCGCAGCCACTCTTGCTGGCTTCCCCGGAAACATTGACCTCCACCAGAACCTGCAAGGGCGGCAAATGACAAGGACGCTGACCGGCAAGACGTTCCGCAATTTTAGCGCGCGAAATCGAGTGCGCCCAGTCGAAATTTTCCGCAACGAGTCTTGTTTTGTTGCTTTGCAGAGGGCCGATGAAATGCCAGACAAGGGGCGTGTCCGCGAATTTTTCCCGCAGGGCGAGGATTTTCCCCACTCCTTCCTGGGCATAATTTTCCCCAAAGTCGCGCTGCCCGGCAAGCGCAGCGATCATTACCTCGTCTCTCGAACGGGTTTTGCTGACCGCAACCAGGCAAATGGGCGTGTCATGTTTTCCAAAAAACTGCGCATTTTCCAGAATCATTTGACGAATTGCTTGCAGATTATCGGTAATTGCATTCATAATTCTTGGGCATTCTGGTTGAGTGGTCACGATCATGCGGAAACTCGCGCAGCAAGTGTACTGGTTCTACCATGTTTTTGCGTTTTACGTTGTTCGTTTTTCAACTGACTTTGGGAAATATGTATGGACATCACTGAATTGCTGGCTTTTGGCGTCAAAAACGGCGCTTCCGACCTGCACCTTTCCGCAGGGTTGCCCCCGATGATCCGTGTCCACGGCGACATACGCAAGTTCAACCTGCCGCCCCTGGAGCATACAGACGTGCATTCCATGGTGTACGACATCATGAATGACTCGCAGCGTAAGACTTATGAAGAAACGCTGGAATGCGACTTTTCCTTTGAAATCCCCAATCTTGCGCGTTTCCGGGTCAATGCTTTCGTGCAAGATCGCGGCTCAGGCGTGGCGTTCCGCACGATTCCCGCCAAAGTCCAGACCATGGACGAGCTTGGCTTCCCTCAGGTTTTCAAGGAAATCTGCGAATTTCCGCGTGGCATCGTGCTTGTCACCGGGCCTACGGGCAGCGGAAAATCCACCACACTGGCGGCGATGATAGACTATATCAACGACTACGCCTTCTCCCACATTCTTACCATTGAAGACCCGATCGAATTTGTGCACCAGCCCAAAAAGTGCCTGATCAATCAGCGCCAGGTAGGGCCGCACACCTTATCGTTCGCGAATGCCCTGCGCGCCGCCATGCGGGAAGACCCTGACATCATTCTGGTCGGCGAGTTGCGCGACCTTGAAACTATCCGCCTTGCCCTGACTGCCGCGGAAACCGGTCACTTGGTATTCGCAACCCTGCACACATCCTCTGCAGCCAAGACCGTCGACCGGGTCATTGACGTTTTTCCGGGCGCGGAAAAGGAAATGGTGCGCGGGATGCTGTCCGAGTCGTTGCGCGCCGTTATTGCCCAGATTCTCCTGAAAAACAAGGACGGAAGCGGTCGGGTTCCGGCGTTCGAGGTCATGATCGGCACGCCGGCCATCCGCAACCTGATCCGGGAAGACAAGGTGGCGCAAATGTATTCCGCTATACAGACCGGACAGGCTCGCGGGATGATGACGCTTGACCAGTCCCTGATTGATCTGGTGCGGCGCAATATGGTGTCCATTACTGACGCCAAGGCGCGCGCCGCCAACAAGGATTCTTTCCCGGCTGCCTAATCGGCCAATCTTTTTTCCTTTTTTTGCGTGAGGATTCATCATGGAACGCGATCAGGCACTCAAGTTCATGTACGACCTTTTGCGGTTGATGGTCAGCAAAAATGCGTCCGACCTTTTTATCACAGCCGAATTTCCCCCCGCCATCAAGATTGATGGTCGCATCATGCCGGTCTCCAATCAGACGCTTACCGCGCAACACACGTCGGAGCTTACCCGCTCCATTATGAACGACAAACAGGCGGCAGAATTCGAGTCAACCAAGGAAGCCAACTTCGCCATTTCGCCCACCAAAATCGGGCGTTTTCGGGTCAGCGCCTTTATCCAGCAGGGACATACCGGCGTTGTATTGAGAACCATCAATACAGAAGTCCCCACCATTGAGTCTCTGGGCATGCCGCCCATTACCAAAGACATAATCATGACAAGGCGCGGCCTGGTTATCCTGGTAGGCGGCTCCAGCACAGGGAAGACCACTTCTTTGGCGGCGATGATAGGCTATCGTAACGAAAACAGCTATGGCCATATCGTCACGATTGAATCGCCGATTGAATACGTGCATGAGCACAAGAATTGCATAATTACCCAACGGGAAGTCGGAGTTGATACCGAAGACTGGGAGCCAGCCCTGAAGAACGCCTTGCGGCAGGCGCCGGATGTGATCCTGATGGGTGAAATCCGCGACCGCCGCACCATGGAACATGCGATGGCCTTTGCCGAAACCGGTCACTTGTGTCTGGCAACCTTGCATGCCAACAGCGCCGTTCAGTGTATCGAACGGATCGTCAACTTCTTCCCGGAGGAGCAGCGTTTGCAGATGCTGATGGGGCTGTCATTGAACATGCGCGCCATCATTTCGCAGCGTCTTATGCCGCGCAAAGATGGCAAGGGGCGAGTGGCGGCGTTCGAGGTGCTGCTGAACTCTCCGTTGATTGCCGACATTATTTTCAAGGGCGATTTTCACAGTATTCGGGATATTGTGGAGAAATCCAGAAATTCCGGGATGCAGACCTTTGAGCAATCACTGTTTACGCTGTATGAAAACAATGTGATCTCTTACGAAGAGGCGTTGAGAAATGCCGATTCCATCAATAATCTGCGCCTGCAAATCAAGCTGAAGAGCAAGGAAGCAGGCGACATTGACCTGACTTCCGAGCTTCAGCATCTTACGCTTATCACAGAAGGACCGAAAATGTCTGTTTTTTAATTTGGCTTGTTCGGGGACATAGAATCGCGCCGGTCATGGCGCGATTTTCATTCCGGCGAAGAAGTTGCCGGTCAAGCATCGTATCCGTGAGGCGGGCAGAAGCGAACCCCAACATGGCAAAGCATGTTTTGTCCATCTCGAATGATCGCGGGGACTGCTGCCAACCTCTTTAAAAAGGGTTAACCCCAGCTTCGCCGCGAGTCAACCCCTACGCCGCAAGTCTGGATTCCCGCAAAGCCGGATTCTACTTCGGGGTCTCGTCTCCTATTTCATATACTGCGTATTGATTCTTGCCATTTTTCTTCGCTTTGTACAAAGCAATGTCGGCGCGTTCAAACAGCGTCGGCACATCTTTGGCGTGCCTGGGAAAAAACGCGACGCCAGCGCTTGAGCGAAGTTGATACTCCACGTCTCCCAGCATGACAGGGGGCTTCAGGTTTTCATAAAAATGGCTCATCACCCTTTCCGTCGTTGTTTGTTCCATATCCGCTTCGCATGGATAGAGCGCGATAAATTCATCGCCGCCCAGGCGGGCTGCCGTGTCTGTTGCCCGCATTCCCATGCTTAAACGTTTCGCCAACTCCACCAGAATCTGATCGCCCGCCGCGTGTCCGTAGGTGTCATTAACCCCCTTGAAAAAGTCAAGGTCAAGCGTCACCAAAACGAAGGGCTTGCCATAACGCTCCGTATTGGCGACAGCCTGTTCCAGCCTGTCATTCAGCAAGTATCGGTTTGGCAATCCGGTCAAGTTGTCATACATTGCCTGCCGCGTCAACGATTGTTCCGCCTCTTTTTGCGCGGTAATATCGGATGCAATGGCAATTACCCGCCGGGTGCTTCCCGCATGCACAGGCATTCCGCGAAGCCTGAGCCAGAGGTACTCTCCCTGCCCTGTCCGAAAACGGCATTCCTCCGAAAAAGGCAGGAGCTCGCCGGTTCCTCGCAGCGTCTTCAGCATCACGGCGGCTTGGTCTACGTCGTCGGGATGAATCATCTCTTCCCAATCCAGGTTCTTGGGCAGTTTTTTGGTGGTGTAGCGCATCATCCGCATAAAATTTTCCGAATACCACGCCGTCCGCTCGTCTATGTTGACATCCCAAATACCGTCCCGGCTGCACTGTACAGCAAGATTCCACCGCTCTTCACTGGCTTTTAAGTCGGCAGTCAAAGCAAGCAAGCTCGCTTCGCGCTCTTTCAATTCGGTCAACGACTGATCCAACTGCTGTGTCATCGAGTTGAAAGCGAGCGAAAATTCCCCCATGAAGTCAACCCGTTGCGTAAAGTCCCCCTTGGCTACCTCTCCAACCTGCCACATCAGATGGCGCAAGTTCGCCTGCAACGCCTTGAGCGCAGCGGCAAAGACGTTGCGTCCGGTCACGTCGGCATCGAAGTTCCCGCGAGAAAACAACAACAGAGCGCTCCGAATGTCCGCCAAATCCTTGAACAACGCCGCCGTATCGTCGTTTTCAAAGGTCTCGGGAACAACCGGAACACTCCGCGCCGTTAATAACTGGCGGATCAGATTCAAATCATCTTCGACAGGCATAGACAAGCATATATGTGGAATGTGAATATCGGAGTTATCTTGCCCAGTTGGGGCTTAGTTCCCGAAGACCGCCTTGCTACGGTCTAGGTATCTTGCCACGTTGGCGCAGATTCGCTTGCTTTCATGATGCCTGTTTCCCCCCTGTGTAAGCCTTGCCCTCTCCGCGCCCTTTACGGTTGCAATTCACCGCAAAGGCGACGCGGAGGAACACGCGAATATATGAGTCAGGCAGTATATTCAGGCGCGATTCACGGCAAAGCGGCATGTCCTGTCGCCGGAACTCCAGCAGTCGACCTCCTTCACGTTGAAAGTGATGCCCGTGTATTTGTAAAAAATCCCTGCGATGAGACCTTCATCGTAATTGCAGACTTCAATGCCAAGGTCGGGCAAACCGGAGCAATCAAGGTCTTCGGAAACAGTCAGGGTGAACTGCCCTTTTTCGGGATCTGCCTTCTCGACACGGAGAATGCCGACTTTGAGGTCTTTGAGAATGCGCTGGAGTTCGCCGACAAATCCATTCAGCGGCAGGTCTTTGAATTCCGCCATGAAATTATCGAAGAAGAAATGCCCGGCAACGTCTCCCGCGTCGTAGAAAAGCTGGTTGCAAGCCTCCGTGCCGATCTTTTGTTCGATTACGTCCCGGACGGTGTACTGCAACATGCGGTACGGAACGAGGTTGATCTGGTCTCCCAGTTTCGGAAGGATTTCCTGGACGGTGTCGACATTGACGGTTCCCGGCTTGAACTTCTTGCCCGTGTACTTGAAGAGAATCCCCTCCGCGAACCCGACATCGTATTGATAATCGTTGATTTCGAGGAGATCCTGACCGACTCCCTCGATGCCTGTGGCGACGGAGAAGGAAAATTCCTCCGTGCCGACGTTCACGGAGTCAATGCGGCAATAGCGGATACCGTTTTCGCCAAGAACGGCGTGGAGTTTTGCGAGAAAGTTATCAAGGGGCAGACCCTTGTGATCCTTCAGGAAGTTATCAAAAAAGAATCGGCCGGCGATATGCCCCGCGTCGCGGAAGAGTCGGCCTGTTTCTTCGCTGCCGAATTTCTTTACGGAAACGTCCAAAAAGGTGTATTGCATCAGGCGATAGAGGACAAGATTGACCTCCTCGCCAAGATTGGGACGACCCTCTTGCAAATCGCCGATGATGTCCCAGTTGAATTCGTATGTTCGATCAGTCATGACGCTCTCCTTGGTGGTTCAATAGGAAAAATTCCATTGGAACATTGCCATTTTGATTAGTTTCATGCCGGATGTCAACAGGTGGAGGACGGGGTTTTTGCAAAAGAAAAAAGCGCGCATATTTGCCTAGAAAACGCTCCAAGGCGGTAAACTGTGGGTATTGTCGTTGTTTTCGGAGATACCCATGATCGTCATTGACCGAAAAGCAGGACGCGTCAGCGTCAATGTGTATGGGGAATTTACCCTGGAGGACTATCGGGAGTTCGAGGAGGAGGTCAATTACACCATCCGCTTTGAAGACCCGGTTGATCTATGTTTTGATTTGCGCGAAATGACAGGCATGACTCTTGATGTCGCTTGGGAAGATATGCGCTTTGCCCACGAACACGCGCACGATTTTCGCCGTATCGCCGTCATCAGCGACAGCCAATGGGTTTCCTGGAGCGCATGGCTTACGCAAAACTTCGTCAGCGCCGACATTGAAGTATTCGTCGCGCCGGAAGACGCCATCATCTGGTTGGATGATTCAGCAGACGGCGACTCTGAATTGCCGCAATGAAAAACACCCGTCCGGCTTATCACGCCATCGTTCCCGCCGCCGGCAGCGGCGCGCGTTTTGGCGCGAATGTCCCCAAGCAGTATTTGCCCATCATGGGGCGTCCCCTGATCTGGCACAGTCTGACCACCCTGTGCAATCATCCTGCCCTCGCTTCCGTTCGGGTCGTGCTTGCGCCTGATGATCCGCATTGGGACACACCGGAATGGCATACGCTGTGGTTCTCGCTCGGCCCAAGTCTGGAAGTACTGTTCTGCGGCGGCAAAACCCGCGCGGAGTCCGTGCGTAACGCGCTGGATGCCGCCCAATCAGCCATCGCGCCGGACGATTGGGTTTTGGTGCATGACGCGGCGCGTCCCTGCCTTTCCTGCGCCCTGCTTGACCGCCTGATTTCAAAAGTGGGCGACGGTGATGCAGGCGGCCTGCTCGCCGTGCCTCTGACGGATACCATAAAGCGGGACAACGGCAAGGCAGCCGTTCTGGAGACTGTGCCTCGCGCCGGACTTTGGCAGGCGCAAACCCCGCAGATGTTCCGCTACGCGATGCTGACCGAGGCGCTGGCGGCATTTCCGGAGACGACCGATGAAGCAAGCGCAATCGAGGCGGCGGGCTTTGCGCCCCGTCTGGTAGCAAGCGACATCAGCAATCTGAAAGTCACCTATCCTGAAGATCATGTTCTGGCGGAATTGATTTTGCACGGACTGCGTGATAACGAGAGGATAAAAAATGGCTGAAACGGAATTTCGGGTAGGGCAAGGCTATGACGTACATGCCCTTGTAGCGGGGCGAAAGCTCATGCTGGGCGGCGTGGAAATCCCCTTCGAGAAAGGACTTCTTGGTCATTCCGATGCCGACGTTCTGCTGCATGCCGTGACCGACGCGCTTCTGGGCGCGGCTGGACTGGGCGACATCGGCGCTCATTTTCCCGATACCGACCCTGCCTTTCAGGGCGCGGACAGCAGACTCCTTTTGCGCGCCGCGCTGCTGAAAGCGCATGGCCTGGGTTTTCGTCCGGTCAATGTCGACGCAACCATAATCGCCCAGAAACCGAGGCTCGCGCCTTACATGTCGACCATTCGCGCCGCTCTGGCAGCCGATTTGGGGTTATCTGAAGATTGCGTCAACATCAAGGGGAAAACAAACGAAAACCTGGGGTATCTGGGACGGAACGAGGCCATTGAGGCTCAGGTTACGCTGCTCCTGGCGCGGCGATAGCCGACCAGGAAGGGACTTGAAAGAATGCCGGATGCGCCATATAGTGTAAGATTGGATATGTCCTGTCCGTGAACCTTCAGAAGGAAATTTTATGACACGTATGTTTTTGCTGATCTTGACCAATTTCGCGGTCATGTTGGTGTTGTTTGTTGTGGCCAGTCTCCTGGGCGTGGATCAGTTCCTCACTCAGGAGGGTTTGAACTTCTCGATGCTTTTTGTATTTTCCGCGATATTCGGATTTGGCGGCGCGTTCATTTCGCTCCTGCTCTCGAAAACCATGGCCAAGCGTGCGATGGGCCTACGGATAATAGGCCAGCAATCCCGAAACAGCGATGAAGTCTGGATATTTCAGACTGTGGAGCGCCTTGCCCGCCGCGCCAATATCGGAATGCCGGAAGTCGGCATTTATGAAGGCGAGCCAAACGCATTTGCCACCGGCGCAAACAAGAATGCCGCGCTGGTCGCGGTTTCAACCGGGCTGCTTGCCAGAATGGATCGAAGCGAGGTGGAGGCCGTGTTGGGGCATGAAGTCGCGCATGTCGCCAATGGCGACATGGTGACGTTGACCTTGATCCAGGGCGTGGTCAATACCTTTGTGTTCTTTCTGGCGAGGGTCATCGGCTTTATTGTTGACAAGGTAGTATTCAAGACCCAGCGTGGTGTGGGCGCAGGCTACTACATAACCGTGTTCGTCATGCAAATAGCGCTTGGCGTCCTTGCCAGCGCCATTGTGGCCTGGTTTTCAAGGCGGCGTGAATTTCGCGCCGATGCGGACAGCGCCCAATATCTGGGGCAGCCGCGCTCCATGATTGCCGCGCTTCGCAAGTTGAAGTCGCTATCTACCGGCCAGTTGCCGGAGAGTATGCAGGCATTGGGGATTTCCGGCGGCAAGCTGTCCGCCATGTTTGCCTCCCATCCGCCGCTGGAAGTGCGCATTGCCGCGCTGGAAAAACGCTGACTAGAGGCTAGAAATGGGCAACACAATTTTTTGCATGCAAACCCACATGTCCCCAGGTTCATTTTGTGGATGTTGCAGGACATGAGCAATACCAGGCATATATTGGCGATGGCGGCGCTGTTAGTGGCTTGCCTGGGGTTGATGGGAAGCGGGTGCTCAACGCAGCCGGTGCTTTCGGCGGAAGAGCGGATGGCCGTGTGGGAGAGCGAAGGAACAGTTTTCAGAACCGGGATAAAGACGAGAAGCAGCGGGCATTTGAGGGCAGGCGCGATTACCTATGCGGTGTCCCCGGATGGAAAACGCATTCTTTTCAGCACGAACAGCTTGGATGAGGACGGTTTCT